>ERZ1739049.1-NODE-1-length-52297-cov-9.649554_pt1 | contig 52297 bp, 48 predicted proteins | sample MGYA00581760_ERZ1739049 | MGnify/ENA primary metagenome ERZ1739049 (study PRJEB42929, sample SAMN08275522) | rhizosphere metagenome | isolation source: Rhizospheric soil replicate 2 | host: Colobanthus quitensis | place: Antarctica: Devils point, Livingston Island...
CCTGTTCTGTTCCGTTTCCCTGTGTCTGGAAAGACTGAGTTTATGCAGGGTCTGTAGCTCGGCGGCGTGGTTCGTCACTTCTGAGCGGGTTACCAGTTCACTCTGAGACAAGCTGGCGTTTTGAATGGCCAGGGAAACAGAGTTTGCAAGCTTGCGCGCAAAATCAATATGGTTTTCGCTGAAGTAGTGTCTGGAGGAATGCTGGCTGAACATCATTATGCCCAAAGCATCTTCTCTCAATTTCAGGGGGACCAGGAGAGAGGACCGGACGCCTCCCGCCGTCATGACGGCCCGAAATTTTCCATCGTCGTCCATGACCGCGACGGGTTTGCCTGCTTCCACGGCCATCATCAACATTTCAGCTTCATCCCCGGATACGGCGCTACCAAGGAGTTCCTCCGGCAGTTTGTGTGCATACCTGATCGTCCACCGGCCGTCTTCACGTAAAATGATTTTCGCGCTTTCCACAGCCAGAGTCGCGGCCGCTTCCCGCGCGACGATGCCCACTATCTCGACCACATCACGCGTGGAGTTAATCATCGTGTTGATGTTGTTGAGGGCGTTGCTCAGCTCCTCCGATTGCTTGCGTTCCGTGATATCGACAAAAGAAACCAGTACCCGTGACAAGGATTTTTCATAACCGGGGTCAACCGACAATCTCAATAGAACAATCTTACGCTTACCTGTCATGGTCCTTATGGGAATTTCACTTTCAAACTTCGTGGCGCCCTCCGACAGGGCAATGATCCTTTCACAAAAAGCACCCCATGACTGGTCGAGATATATCTTTGCCAGGTTGGCGGGTATCTCTTCCTTGCTGCCGACCTCAAAGAAATTGACGCTCTCCTGGTTTATGTCGATGATCTTGACGGCGTCGGCCAGACTTCGTACTTCATCAGAATGATTTTCCAGATACTCCCGGAGGTTTTCAACACCGGCATCGCGCAACTCATCGAGACGCTTTATTACCTGTGAATAGTCCTCTTCCCATATGGGGACCGGCGATTGTTCGAAGATCGTACGCAGGCGATTTTCGCTTTCCAGAAGTTCTCTCTGAACCTGCTCACGCGTCGTGATATCACGAATGATACTGACGAAAAATATACCTTCCTTGGTGTTCCAGCTGGAAAGGGAGAGTTCGATAGGAAATTCGTCGCCATCCTTCCTCCGGCCGTTTAGCTCCACCGTATTTCCCATGACCCGAGGCTCACCTGTTCTTAAGAATCTCTCCATGCCATTCCGGTGGATATCACGGTAGTGTTCTGACATCAGCATTGTGATCGGCTGGCCCAATGCCTCCACCTCACCGTAGCCGAACAGCTTCTGCGCTCCCTTGTTCCAGGATATGATAATTCCCTGACTGTCGGCTGATACTATCGCGTCGTTTGCCGACTGGGCGACGGAGCGGAATCGCTCCTCGCTCTTTTCCAGGGATTCAAACATCCAGTCGTTCTGCAGTGATACGGAGAGAAGCTCACCAAACGCAGCCGCCAGCTTTGCGTCGCGGTCGTTGAAGCCCCCGGGTTTGTTGGCGATGCCCAGAAGTCCGGCGGCCTTGCCATTGACGATTAGCGGGGCAAAGAGCACGTTTTCCAGTTTTGAATGACCGTCGGGCATGAATTTCACCCACTCACTACCGTCAAAATCATTTTCGATGGCGGGTTTGCCGGTACGGTAGGCCTCCGCCCGCAGACCACGTATCGGCATCGGCAGGGAAGGGTCAACCGTGCAAGGCATGCCACCGGCGTCGAGAAACAGGACTTCATTTTCCGAGCCGTTATCGCTGAGCACCGCGACGTAGCCGCTTGTGGCGCCGATCAGGTTTTTGCAGAAGTCGAACAATGAGCGGGCGGCGTCCTTGAATTCCCGATATTCGAGCATTGCTCGTGATGCAGCCAGCAGGGCGGTTGTCTCCGCGCTACGTTGACGGGACTCATCCAGGGCTGCACGCAGGCTGCGCTCGACGTCGTGTAACCTGTCCTCCTCGGAGCCAGGCGATTCATCACGGGTTTTTTTGAAGAACGACAATTTTGGTAGACAGAAAATAAGTGACCCGGTAATCAGCGGGTCAGGTTCAGGCACATTTTAAATTATACCCTGCGCGGGAGGACTTGCAATTTAAAAAAAAAAAACCGAAAACTCAGTAAGGAGTTATCGGGCGGTATGAATGTGACTGACGGCTTCCGTCTCCCGACGTCGAAACCCCCACCGGAATTTCGTTCCGACAGGGGTTTGGACTCTTCCCTCCACAGGTGTCTCATCAAGTGAGACCATTCAACATTCCGAACCTACCGGTTCACGATCCGCTAGTGCGGAAACTTAAAGCGATATCTCCATGCTGTATGTCCAGTCGCCATGCAGGTTGCATCTCTCAAAAGCCCTAAGTTGGCCGGGGCGATCAAGTTTAACCATAAAACATGCTTTTGGTTCAGTATAACCCCAGGTCAGATCGCATCGTGCAATAAACATCTCATCTAGATAGAGGTCTATGAATTCAATATGGTGTTCCGCTTCGTTCGGATGAGCGAGCTGTTCACCGACCCACACGGTTACTTCGAATGCCTCGCCCCTTCCGGGAGTACCGGCCACATGGAGCATCGGGACATGTTTTTTTTCAAGATCTGACATATTGGCGATGTCTTTTGCCTGATTTATCGTTGATTCGTGATGCGGTGACATCAGTATCCCTCCCGCGAATGGCTTACTAGGTATCAATTTACGGTTACCCGCTGGTCACGGCTTCTAAACGAAAAACCTCGTGTGAGTGGCGGTGGTCGATTTCATGCGGGAAGGGGCTTTTTGGGAAACCGTCGGCGTTGAATCCGTTGCGATGTCGAACTGCTGTTAGTGGTGCGGCCCAGCGACCTGTGTCAGTGCTTCCGCGGTCATGATCAGCGTTGCCCAGAGCGCGTCCACGGGCAGATGCGCCGGAGCTGTCTCATCCAGCAGCAGCTGTGCCCGCGCTGGAAATTCCAGATCCCCGACCCAGAGAATGACGGTCACCGGCAGTTTTGGAAAAGTGGGGATCGTGACCGCCGCGTCACCAAGTTCCGCCGGCACGCCACCAAGTTTTTTTGCCGTCTCTATCAAGTGGTTCGGATTGGAGCCGAAATGGTGAGCGATTACCTCGAGCGGCAGCTCATGAGGACCCTTGAAGAAAGAATGCCCGCCGGGTATGACCTGCGGCGCAACATGCTTTCCAGTCGGTGATACTGGCATGCATGAGGCCAGGTAGAGAGGTACCAGCAGGTTGAAGTGAGTTGACTCCTCCAGATGAAAACCGTGAACACCGATTTCCTTCACTTTTCGCTCGTCCACATTTACCAGGTAAGCCTGGTTGAAGACCGGGACTACGAAGACATCATCGTCCTCCCAGTATTCGGCCAGCGCGTTTTCCGATGCCGTGACCCGGTCTACCGTCTCCAGCTTCTCCCATGCTTTTTCTTCTCCCACCAGCACCAGACGCCTCGCAAAATGTACAGGTTTTATTGGATGGTTATGCTGAAGTACGAAAGATTATCAGATGAAGCCCCTGGCAAACAAACAGCAAAATGGCCCAGTTTTGCGCCGCTCTGCACGTGATCCGGACATCACCTAGCCTACACGGGTTGATTCCCATGTGGTAAATTGAAACCAATGATGCAGTCATGTGTTAAAAATGCGTTACGGATAATATGCTGCTTAACGGTGGTGCTTGTAGCCTCCCTTGGCACTTTTGCCTGTGGTTCCGAAGTCACAATGGGAACATCGACCCTGTCGGCCGGGGGTAATTATTTCGACGGCGCCATCAAGGTAGGCAGTATCGGAGAGGAGCGGGATATCATGAACCGTTCATCATGCGGGGTAGACGGACATTACCGCAAGGCCCATGTCACCGTGGTCGAACGGGATGGGCGACAGTACGATGTCATAGACGCCGATTGCAGTAAGGGTTCCGAGAGCAGGCAATACTATTTTGATGTCAGCAACTGTTTTCCCTGTCCCGACTGAAGTCCTGACGCTAGAAGAGAACCCTACTTCTTGCTGCTGTTCCCTTCGCGATTATGATTTTCAAGCTCGCGCATTTTTTCCAGCACCCTGAGTTTTTCGACTTTTTTTTCAAGGCTGGCTCCACCCGCCTCGCCGACCAGCGGCTTACGCGCAACTTCAGTGGGGTTTCCCTGGAATCCGTGCTGGTCGCTTTGGGCCGCGCGATTGTGCTTCTTTCCTGATCCCTTACCGCTCATGACACACCTCCTGGTATCGACCGTCCTGACTCTACTTCAAGTCTTCCCGGTTTTTCGCCATGCTACCAGCCTTTAAGGGAATGGATAAAGCCATCAACCTTGCTGTCGAGCTGATCGAGGTCGCGTTCAGCCTGATCGATCTTCAGTTTCAGCTGTCGTCGCCAGTATTCGACGAACTTGCGGAAATCGGTCATATCGATGGCGATATCGTGCATCAGGCTACCGCCGAGTTGGATCTGTTCCTCGTCCATAAAGGCGAAAATCTCCTCGGCCCTGATATCGAATTTCTTGCATATGGTATCGATTTTTATCTGCATTATTTGAAGATTATAGTAGGGCTCAGCGCTGTTTGGAAGAGGGAGGTGAAAGCCAGAGATGGGTGGGGCTGCCTGAAACCGTTCGGTCTAGTATGAAAGACCGTTGATGCTGAGTTCTTCTACATAGATGATCTCACACGCGCCCTCGCCCTGATCGGATCTTTTCTTGCTGGTTGTCACCGTCAGGACACGGCTATCATCCTTTTTCACCCGAACATTTACCAGCCGGCCATCGATACGTACGACATCACCTGCTTCGATTGTCGCCATAGCTTTGCGGAGATGGTCAGTTGCCGGAACCAGATGGTTGTTGCTGACATGATTGATTACGTATTCGGAACTCACATCTGCTTCCGAATCCCCCAGCGATCCTGATACCATCCCCTGACGGTCGGCCTGGTTCCACTCCAGCTTCCCGGCAACATCAGTATCAGCCATCTTGCCCCAGGCCAGCAGCAGGTCGAATGGTACGGCCGAGCTTATAGCATCGTTATATCGTTTCGCACTTTCTACTTTCGCGCTGATGGAGTATGAGGTATCGCTGGTCAGGGTAGCGACCGCTCCGTTAAGTTCCATATTGGTGGTAAAGGGTGTCGTGCTCTTCTGAATCGGGTCCTTGCTGGCATTGATTCCGTAACTGAACGTGTTGGTGCCAGAGCCGAAAGAAATGCTCTGGTTTTGTAAATTAAAGACAACAGCGAGAACCGCGACCAGGAGCGCTGTCATAAACAGTGCTTTCAGTATCAGCTTGTGTGTTACATGGCCGAATTGTGGAACAGCATGCCCATGCCGGTCTGACGCATGAAAGCCAGGATAGGCAAGGACCGCGGTACGGGAAGTGCGGCTTAAGTACTCATGCTCCATATTGCAGCGGGCACAAAAAACCGCAGACGCTGAGCATCGCCGACAGAATAGCGTGCCGCAACCGCACATGCCTGTGAGCGGTTCTGATGGGTGCACCGGACAACGGTTATTTCCCGGCGGCCCAGGATAAATTGGAAGATTGCTCCCCACTTTTTCTCCTCCCAGGCCTCCCCCTTAGAAAATGTATCGGCCTGGGAGAAGTTATCGGGAGGATGGGGGGCGGTTATTCTTTCTCGTCTAGCTTTCTCTTGAGAACTTTTCGCAGGGTGCTCTTGGGAAGCTCGCTCATGAACTCGATCTTTTGGGGGACTTTATAGTCGGCGAGTTTCTCTTTTGCGAATTGTCGTATCTCGCCGGCGGTTGCCTGTTCATTGTCCTTCAGGACCACGTATGCCTTGACGATCTCTCCTCTTAGCTTGTGGGGAAGACCTTTGACCGCTACCTCGGCGATCTTGTGAAACTGGCTTAAAACCTCCTCGATCTCCCTCGGATATACATTGATGCCGCCGGTGATGATGACATCCTTCCGGCGATCTACGATATAGTAGAAGCCGTCTTCATCGACCCGGGCGACATCCCCGGTTTTCAGCCAGCCGTCTTTGTCGATAACGTGATCCGTCCCTTCAGCTTCGTTCCAGTAGCCTTTCATGACCTGGGGGCCGCGGACCAGCATCTCGCCTTCCTCACCCGGTTGTACGTCTTTTTCATAATCAAGATCAACAATCCTTACCTCGGTATCGGGGAGAGGCAGGCCGATGCTGCCGCTCTTGCGGATGCCGGAAATAAGGTTGGCATGAGTGACCGGCGAAGCTTCAGTCAGTCCGTATCCTTCAATAAGCAGACCACCGGAGAGTTTTTCGAACTCTTCCTGCACCTCGGCCGGCAGGTGGTCCGAGCCACTGACACAAAGCCAGATCGAGGACAGATCTGCTTTTTTTTCTTTCCTGCCGCTTAGAAGAGAATGGTTGATCGCGGCATACATGGCAGGAATGCCCGGGAAGATCGTCGGCTTCTGTTTGCCGATTGTAGAAAGCACCTCGGAGAGATCGAAACGCGGTAACAGGATAACCTGGCCGGCAATGTCGAGGCTCAGGTTACAGCAGGTGAGGGCGTAAACATGGAAAAGGGGCAGCACCATCAACATCTTCTCCTGAGCCTCTTTTATGTTATATATCCAGGCTTTAATCTGGGCCGTATTGGCGACCAGGTTATCGTGGGTCAGCTCCACCGCCTTGGGCAGACCGGTGGTCCCGCCGGTGTATTGCAGTACGGCGGTGGAAGAGGGGTTGGTTACGATCGCAGGTGTGGTGACCGGCTGTTTTTTCATAATGTCCTTCAGCCACAGCTGGGCGCGGGAACTGTCCAGGTGCGCACGATGACCTTCCTTCTTTTCCTTGAAAGTCGTGAATGCGACGCGAAGCACCGGCGGGAAATAGTCCTTGATGTTGGTTACGATCAGGTGATGGAGGTTCGCCTGCTGCTGAGCTGTGATTGCTTTCTTCAACATCTCGTCCTGGCTGAGAGTTACCATGACGCTGGCGCCGGAGTCGTTGAGCTGGTAAGCAAGCTCGCGGCTCTCGTACATCGGGTTGGCCATGGTGGCGACGGCGCCCGCCTTGAGCGTCCCGTAGAGACAGATGAGGAGCTGCGGCGAGTTGGGCAGATGTCTCGCTACTTCTTCAGGGTAGTAATCCATGTCATCCGGCCAGTGTTTTTAGCGCCTCCCTGGCCCAGTTCGGGTTTTTCAGCAGCGCCCTGCCTACGGCCACCAGGTCCACTTTTTCCTCTACGATCACACTGTTGGCGAATACGGGATCCGTAATGCCGCCAACGGCGATAACGGGAACGTCGACAACGGACTTGATGCTCTGGGCAAGAGGCACGAAGAAACCCTGGACATCCTTGAGGTCTTTTGGTCGCGATCCACAGAGGCCGCCGGAAATATCAAGGATATCGATGCCGGCAGCAACAAGTAAGGGAGCGATTTTTTGCGCCTCTTCGAGGGTCAGGCCATTCTGGAGGAAGTCGCTCGCACCGAAACGGTAGAGCAGGGGATAGCCGGCGCCTACCTGTTGCCGGACAGCAGTTATTACAGCCAGCGGGAAACGCAGGCGGTTTTCCATACTGCCGCCATACTCGTCGCTGCGCCTGTTGGTATGCGGTGAGACGAACTCGTTCAGCAGGAAACCATGGGCGCCGTGTATCTCGATTGAATCGAAGCCGGCCTCCCGGGCGCGCCTGGCTGCCTGGCGGTAGGCTACGACAAGGGTGCTGATTTCTTCCTTCTCCAGTGGCCGCGGCTCTTCCTCGCGGCCGGGAACCGGTATGTTGGACGGACCGGATGGCTGGCAACCGCAGACGGCACTCGTGGTGTTGGCGCCGGCGTGAGTGAGCTGTATCGCGCTTTTGGCACCGGCCTCGCGAATACTTTGGGCCAGCCTGGTCAGGCCGGGAACGAGCTCGTCTGTATGAATGCCCAACTGGTTTACGGACATTTTACCTTCGGGCACGATGTAGCTATGTTCCACGATAATAAGTCCGACGTCCGCCTGGGCCCTGGCCTTGTAATGTTCTGTGTGTCTGCCTGTGACCTCACCCGCGGTGCTGGACAGGTCATTTGCCATTGGCGGCATGACGATGCGGTTCTTGAGTTCGATTTTATCCGTGATCAGCGGATCAGATAGGGACGGCATAATACCTCCATGTTGGTGTGATGATTATCCAGGTGTCATGCGTGATAATATCCGATTGACTGTGCACATAAAAGTTGCACCGGCGTGGCCGACTTCTTGATATCGAACCGTTTTCCAGGCCGATACAGGCTTTTGCGCCACTGTTTAGCGACGGATATAATCATTTGTGAATCCCCCTCTCTTCCACGGCTGCCCGAGATTCCTCCAGTGTTAAAGCTATCCAGGATGATATGTCGCGGATTCGTGGTCTGCCGGCAAAAAGCGATATCGCGGTGAAGTATCTCAATAGGGATCAGCCGAAAGTTGAACTCGAGGAGGAGATGAATAAAAGCATGCCGCCCGAAGAAGCTGAGGCAGACGAAAAAGTTCTCAAGGCTCTCGGTTTGCTCAAGCCTGGTGAAAACCTGGATGAACTGATCTCGATCATGATGGGGGAGGAGATAGCGGGTTATTACGACAGCGAGACCAAGGAACTGGCGGTCATAAGTGAAAGCACGGATACGAGCCTGATGGATGAGATTACCCTGTCTCATGAGATGACCCATGCCTTGCAGGATCAGAACTTCGATCTGCAACGGATCGTCCCGGCGGAGGGTACGGGAAACAGCGATAGCGATCTCGCCCGCACCGCGCTGGTCGGGGGCGACGCCAGCCTGGCAATGACCGACTATATGCAATCAAAATTGTCAGTGATGGAAGCGCTGAGCCTTGGGCTTGGTTCCCTTGGGGCGACATCAGACATGACGGACATGCCAGCGTTTCTGGAGAGCCAGCTTGGTTTTCCCTATACGGAAGGCGAGGCGCTTGTTACGTATATTAAAGGTGGCGGCGGGTTGGGGAGGAGGAAGATACCGTTATTACCAGCGGTCTGATGGCTCGGTGCTGCTGGTGATGCTGCTTGTGTGGGACAGTTCCATCGACGCTGATGAGTTTTCCTCGGCCATGGGCACAAGCCTTGAGGTGTTTACCACTGGTAAAGCGCCCAGGCTCTCGAGCGTCGATGGCGCGTGGTCGGTCGAGCAGCATGGAAACAACGTGGCGGTCGTGTTGTCGCCGGACGCGATGCAGACCGCGACGGTGGCGGATCTTGTTCTGGGGCTATAGCTAAAAAGTCGCTGATGCGACCGGCGGACATTTAATTACAGGCAATCATGATTATGATGTACTGCTTTTTCATTATTACACCCTTGAATCAAGATAACCTATGGAGGCACCGTCATCTTCTGTCAGCACTTCGATGAAAGTATTCACGAGTTCGACGTCAAACTGGGTTCCGGCGCAGCGTTTAAGCTCTTCCATGGCAGTGGCCTGGCTTAGCGCCTTGCGGTAGGGACGATCTGAGGTCATGGCCTCGTAGGCGTCGGCGACAGGACTTAATAAGTAACCTTAAATAATAATATTAGGAGGTAACAGTATCTTGCGTTGGTGCTGAAATTCGATGATTCCCGGGTGGGGCTATGGGTGTTTGACCTTCAGCCCGAAGCTCTATGCCACCGCCACCCTCCTGGCCGGAAAGTTTGCGGTAAGCGATAGTCCAATATGTCGTGAAATACGTGTTAGTGGCGCTTGAAGCTATCACGATAACCATCAACGGGATCAGTGTCAGCAGGGAGGCGACGATTATTTTTATCAGCGAATACTGTTCGATCGTGATTACCCAGGCGACGATCGCCGGAATCGCAGCTACGATGGTAACCAGGAAAATAGCGAATAGTGCGGCCGTGCTAAGAGCCAGACCCAGCAACAGTATCAGGAGGCAGTGTCCCAGGTTGTCCATTATCAGGTGCCAGGCGCGGCGCAATGATTCCATGGGTCGCATGTCCTCGAGGACAACTGCCCTCAGGGCGAAGTTCATCAGGAGCGTTATCGGCGCCCAGTAAAGAAGTATCATGCTGCAGCAGGCAAGGTAGCCGAATCCTATGAAAAACATGGGGACCAGCGAGAGGCCCATGACTGAAAGGATCACCCTTCCGGCCGAACCGGATGCCGCAAGGAAGAATATCAGTATCCCCAGTGCCAGAAAAATAAGGATGAAGCCGATTCCGATAAAGATAATGAAAAGGTCGAAGAGCAGGAGTCTGGAGAAGCTGCGTCGGCCGCCCGTGAATGCGGTTTTAAAGCTAATCTGTCTGTCGTCTCTGAGATCGCGCACGGAGTTGATGATGGCGCCGCGGCAGAAAATGGACCATAGCCAGAAAAGGATATAAACGGCGACGACTGCTATCCCGATTATGATCAGCAGCTTTACATGGGCGCTGACCCAGTTGGAGAACTCGGTGTCGAAATTGCTGGTACTCCTGCTGTTATTGTTCGAGCTGTCGAAAATGGAGCTGGCATTCGGACCCTTGAAAGATGTCATGCCCCCGGCGAACAATCCGAAGAACCACAGCATCTTGTGACGCCATGTTATTCGGAATGAATCATTGATCAGTTCGCCGTACGGCAGGCGTTTTCTTGGCGGCCGGTATTGCATGTAATAACTTCACCCCATTTTCCCTTCGCGGTATGCCAAGATATTCCCTGAGTTTCCAGTGATTCCTGCGCGGTTGTGAGCAGACGGCAATGGAGGATCTGGAAGCGATCGTCAAATTATCGCCCTCCATATTGAAATTATTTGAAGTAAACGGCTTGAGATAGCTCGATATTGGGGAATACAATGTGAGCCATGGCTGGCCAGACACTATATATTGACTGTTTCTCCGGCGTAGCCGGCGACATGTTCGTCGGCGCGCTGCTTGATCTGGGTGTGGGGTCACTGGATTTGCTACGGTCCGAGCTCGGCAAGCTGGATATGGATGGCTGGACGATAGAGACCGACAGTATTTCCGTTTCAGGCATTGCCTCTACCAGGTTTCTTGTCAATGTCGAATTGGAAGCGCAGAAACCGCGCAGTCTCACTGATATCGAAGATCTTATTGCGCGCAGCGACCTGTCGGAAAAAGTACGCTCCAAATGTCTCGCGATTTTCGGGCGTGTGGCCAGGGCTGAAGCCAAGGCGCACGGGGAGTCTTTAGAGACGGTTCATTTCCACGAGGTGGGGATGGTCGACAGCATTATCGATATCGTGAGTACCTGCGTGCTCTTTGAGGAGCTTCAACCGGAAGAGGTATATTGCTCTCCGGTGGCATTAGGGTCCGGAACGGTGAAGACGGCACACGGGCTGATGCCGGTGCCTTCTCCGGCAACAGCTTTGCTGCTGAAAGGCATCCCGGTACTGCAGGGGGCGGAACACCAGGAGCTGGCCACCCCCACGGGCGCGGCGCTGGTCGCGTATTTCGGGCGCTATTTTGGCTATCTTCCAACCATGAAGCTCGGACCGGTTGGCTATGGCGCCGGAACGCGCGTGACAAAAGGTCCGAACCTTCTGCGGCTGATCCTCGGTGAGCGTACCGGCGGCACGGGCAAGGCGGGTGTCGGCGAGGAGATCGAGCAGCAGGTTTTACTGGAGACCAATATCGACGATAGCACGCCCGAGCAGCTTGCGTTTCTTGCGCAGCGATTGATGGATGAGGGAGCGGCTGATGTCTGGATGACGCCGGTAATCATGAAAAAAAGCAGGCCCGGAGTCGTACTTTCGGTTCTCTGCCCCATCGAGGAAGTCGAGGGCAGTCTGGACCTGATGTTCACGGAGTCATCAACATTCGGCGTCAGGGTAGGAAGTGTCGAACGTCATTGCCTTGAGCGGCGGATTGAGAAAGTCATTACCAGGTACGGTACAATCCAGGTGAAGATCGGGGTCTGGAAGAAGCGGCTTGTAACAATTTCTCCGGAGTACGAGGATTGCCGCGCGGCGGCGCTGGAACATGGCGTACCGATCGCAGTTGTGTACGATGCCGCAAGAGCGGCAGTCTAGTACGGTGCATTCCCCCGGAAGTCGAATTATCAGCCGGTTGGATTGACGGTTATCCCCTCTGCGCATATAATGCCATTTCTTAGATTGTTCATTCATTCACAAACCCCAAGCTGAAAGGAGTGCTTTGGTGTCTGGAACTACTGTCCCATCAGATATAGACATAGCACAGGCTGCGGAGATGAAGCCGATTACCGAGATTGCGGCGGATGCCGGGATACGCGAGGACGAGCTCGAACTCTACGGCAAATACAAGGCCAAGGTCGATTACATGTCGATCCTGGAGCGGCTCAAGGACGAGCCGGACGGCAAACTGATTGATGTCACCGCCATAACACCGACCCCGTGGGGCGAGGGTAAAACGGTTACTTCCCTGGGTTTGGCACAGGCGCTGCGGAAGATCGGCAAGAAGGTGATCCTCTGCATCCGCGAACCTTCCCTGGGCCCGGTTTTCGGCATCAAGGGCGGCGCGGCCGGCGGCGGTTATGCCCAGGCGATCCCCATGGAAGACCTGAATCTCCATTTCACCGGTGACATTCACGCGGTCAGCGCGGCCAACAACCTCCTGGCGGCCATGATCGACACCGAGTTGATGGAGGGCCGTAACAAGCTCAACATCAACCCGTTGACGGTCAGCTGGCGGCGCGTCATAGACATGAACGATCGCGTGCTCAGGCAGACGGTCGTCGGACTTGGCGGCTATCTGAACGGCACACCGCGTGAAACCGGTTTCGATATCTCGGTGGCTTCCGAAGTCATGGCCATCCTGGCACTCGCGACCGACCTTAAGGACCTGCGCGAGCGCATGGGCCGCATTGTCTTCGCCTACGATCGCGACGGCAAACCGTTGACGGCAGAGGATATCGGCGCCGCCGGCGCCATGACCGTGCTGATGAAGGACGCGCTCAAGCCGAACCTGATACAGACGCTGGAGCACGGTCCGGTATTCATGCACGCTGGTCCCTTCGCCAACATCGCTCACGGCAACAACTCAGTAATATCGACCAAAATCGCCCTCAAGCTGGCCGACTACGTGGTCACCGAATCGGGCTTTGGCGCCGACCTGGGCGCTGAAAAGTTCATGGACATCACCTGCCGCTATGGCGGCTTCAGCGCCAGCGCCGTCAACATCACCGCGACCATACGGGCGCTGAAGATGCACGGTTTTGGCCGTATGCAGGAGCGCTCGGAGCTGGAAGTGGAGAACCTGGAGATGCTCGAAAAGGGATGCGCTAACCTGGCCAAGCAGATTGAGAATATGAAACTCTTCGGTATTCCGGTAGTCGTCACGGTCAACCGTTTCGCTTCTGACACCGACGCCGAGGTCGAGCTCGTGCGCAAGAAGGCGCTCGAGTTCGGCGCCGAGGCCTGCAATCCGATCACCGTTCACGCGCAGGGTGGCAACGGCGCCATCGAGGCAGCCAATGCTGTTGTGGAAGCCTGTGATCGGCCCAGCAACTTCCAGTTCCTCTATCCGGACGAGGCTTCCATCAAGGAAAAGATCGAGACCATTGCGACCAAGGTCTATGGAGCCGATGGCGTCGATTACATGCCTGAGGCTGAGGAGAAGATCAAGATATTCACGGAGGCTGGCTACGACAAGCTGCCGATTTGCATGGCAAAGACGCATCTTTCGCTTTCTCACGATCCGAACCTCAAGAACCGGCCCACAGGTTTCAGGGTGCCGATCCGCGATATCCGGCCGAGCATCGGAGCCGGTTTTCTCTACCCGATCCTGGGTGCGATGAGCACCATGCCGGGTCTGTCGGCACGCCCGGCTGCCGTGGACGTGGACATCGATGTCGAGACGGGCAGGATTATCGGCCTGTTCTAGGGAAACTGCCTAAAATACGATGATTAAAGGGGCACGATTGCATCGTGCCCCTTTTTGTTGTCCGAACTATCCTCGCACGGGTGATCCCCGCCCCGGTAGAAGATATCGTATGCATTTGCAGCGTTACCGGATTCGGAACCTGTGCCCGAGCCCGTTCCGGGCCGAAAACCAGCAACATAGTTTACCGCCGTCAGTATGACGGCGGCGGCCAGACTGACCACCGTCGATGGTTGTCCGGCAAGCTTTGTGCTTCTCATGCTTTCTCCTTTATTCGTTTTTTGCTCAGCGATTACCGTGGCATCGCGTCACCGGCAATTAATAGCACTGGGGCATACTTGGGGTACAAAACTGCCGGGGCTTTGCTGGGGGGCTGCCTGTTTACGATTATAAGTCAAAAATTTTCCCGGCATATTCGATTAATCACAAAGCGTGCCAACATCTTTAGCTATATTTGGAAAAGCGCTTGCGCGGCCATTTCGTGGAGATATGGCGTCTGCATCATGAAGATGGCGCCGCTAACGTTTCACGGCATTTGCCACAGCAAATGCCGTGAAAGGGACAGCAGGATGGCCGTCCCCATTTTGATAACCAACATGGGAATGGCATTGAGGAGAGGGGCGGCTGAGGGTGAGCCGCTTAATGCGGTTTACTTTTTATTCCCCGGTTCTTAAATTAATGGGATATGCCCGCTTTATTCAATAAATTCTTGCTAGTGACACATAATAGAACAAATTGTGTATAATATTGTCTGATTATGTTTCAAAACGCTAATTTATCAAATCTTCTTGACGGCATTCCCCATGCCGTAGTACTCGTGGATAAAAAACTGAACGTTAGCAGAATGAACCGCAGGGCAGAGGCTCTTACCGGCAGAAATAATGACGATGCCTTCGGGATTCCAGCTGATTATATCTTGCGCACCAGCCTGCATCCATTTCCCGATTTCTTTAATCCTGTCCTTCAGGAACGGCAGATAGTGGTTCACGAAGGCGATGTTCTTGACCGCAACAGGAAAATCATCCCTGTACGGTTTTCGATCTCACCGATAGAGAGCAATTCCGACGACCTTCTCGGAGCCATGGTTATACTCGAGGACCTTTCCCTGGCTCCCTATCTGCAGGAAAAAGGCGCCGGTTCAGACGCTTTTGACGGCATTGTCAGTCTAAATCAAAAAATGCAGGAAGTAGGCGAGCAGATACCGGTTTTTGCAGGTACCGATGCATCTGTCCTGATTGAGGGGGAGACCGGAACCGGCAAGGGTTTTGTCGCCGAGAAGATTCACCATGCATCAAAGCGGTCAGGGTATCCTTTTATCAAGGTAAATTGTGGAGCGCTGCCTGAGCCGCTTCTCGAATCCGAACTCTTTGGACATGTGCGCGGCGCTTTTCCGGGTGCTGAAAACAACAAACCGGGTATGTTCCGTCTGGCCGACCGAGGTACGATCCTTTTTACCGAAATCGGAGATCTACCCCTCACCCTGCAGGTGAAATTGCTGACCGTATTCGATGATGGAGAGTTCTTCTCGCTGGGCAGTACCAGGAAGGTCGCGATGAAGGCCCGTATAATCGCCGCAACGGGGCGGGACTTAAAAGAGATGGTGCGCGAGGGCCAGTTCCGGGAAGATCTTTATTATCGTCTGAATGTGCTTCGGCTTCGCCTGCCTCCGCTCAGGGAGCGTACGGAGGATATCCCTTTACTTATAGATAATTTTGTCAAGTTGTTCTCATCGGGAAACTTGGTGCCACATTTCGACAAGGATGCCAGGAGCGTATTGTTGGACTATTCGTTTCCGGGAAACGTCCGGGAACTGCGCAACATTGTGGAACACGCGATCACTCTTAGCCACGGCGAAACCATGAAGCGTGAACACTTGCCCGAATATCTCCTGCAGGGAATCGAGGCAGAGAAATATGCCTCTATCTGGGGAAGCGGAAAAAAAGCGGATACTCATGATGCCGGTGGCGATGCTAATGGCAGGGGCACGAAATGGGACGACGTTGAGAAAGAGATGATAATCGAGGCGCTGCGAAAAAGCAGGGGCAAGCGTAGTGATGCGGCGAAAATGCTTGGCTGGGCTCGTAGCACTCTATACCGGAAGCTCAAGCGCCATGACATCTGATTCAGCAGATTCCAAATCCAGGGGCGATCGTCGCCCTGTGGCGGCCAGCGAGGGATATCAGGCATGAAAGTATTGATGGCAGTTTCAAAAGATGACATCGCGTCAAGGTTCGACCTGACCGTGGAAGTGGTAATTATTAAAGCGGATGAAGGGGTTGTTTTTCCTGAACCACGCGAGTTGCTGTTATCCGAGCCATCAGGCGACGAGCTTTGTGCTCTGGCGGTTAATGAGGCGGTTGATCTGGTTGTTTGTGGCGGGATCGACGAAGTGCATTATGAGTATCTCATGTGGAAAAAAATCACGCTGATCGACGGGGTCGTCGGTCCTTACCGGGAGGCCCTGAAATTACTCGCTGACGGGCTGCTTGCGCCCAATACGATCGTTCCCGCGGTCGCGCAATAAAGGAAGATTAAAGTTGACGTTGCTATCGAGGATATCCCATTTCCTAAAATCTGATGAGCCGAGTGGCACTTTAAGCAGAGAACGGCGATACGCGTATCTGCACAGGTTGTTCATTGCCGCGGCTTTCGTGGCGGTCGTCATGCCAGTTGTTGTCATTACGACTTTGAGTTTTTATCAGTACCGGAACCTTCTTGGCAGCGAGTCCAGTGACAAGTTGAACGTGGACGCGCTCAGCGCGAAGCAGTCATTCGAGTTTCACATCCAGGAGACACTATCAACGATGGTTGTCGTTGCGCAGGGATACAGCTACGGCGAATTGTTCGATCAGCAGACTCTGGATACTCTGTTCATCCGCCTGAGGAACGAGTATGGATGGGTGGTTGACCTGGGAGCCCTCGACCAGACCGGAGTCCAGCGCGCCTACGTAGGTCCATATCCTTTTCAGGGGATCAACTATTCAGACCAGGAATGGTTTCAGAACGCCTATTCGCGAAAAACATATATCAGCGATATTTTCTCGGGATACCGTGGTGTTCCCCATTTTGTCGTCACCGTGACCAGCGGCGCCCCCGGGACCTACCAATACTGGATGCTGCGGTCGAGTATTGATGCGGAGCACCTGGCGAGCTATATCTCCACGATCAATACCGACTCGTCGACAGACATGTTCCTTGTCGGCGCGGACGGTACTCTTAAAACCCAGTCAGCAAACCATGGGAAGATAGGCGATGCCTACAACGGAGATCTTTCGGCGACCGGCAATAAAATAACCGTTCTGGAAAGAAATGATGATGGCTCGCCAGTGCTTGTGGCATCCAGCAAGCTTGATGGAATGCCCTGGATCCTCGTCGTCGAAAGGAGAGGCACCACTTTCGGCCAGAAATGGAACGAGTTCAGGATGCAGTTCATTGCAATCGCCGTCATAAGCGCGTTGGTAGCGCTTTATATAATCTTCCGGGTCACAAGGTTGATGGTGTCGATGATAAGGAAGGCCGACGAGCGCCGCGATGAGATACTCGCCGAAGCGCAGCAGACAGCAAGGCTGGCGTCGGTCGGCCAACTCGCCGCCGGCGTTGCTCATGAGATCAATAATCCGCTGGCCATCATCAACGAGAAAATCGGCTTGATCCGCGATCTGGCCAAGGCTTCCGGAGAATTTGAACAACGAGACAGGTTTCTAAGCCTCACGGATGACGCGAGCGCAGCAGTCAAACGCTGCAAGGACATCACGCACAGATTGCTTGGATTCGCACGACGGATGGATGTGGAAAAAGAATCGTTTCAAATCAACGATGTCATCAGGGATGTTGTGAGTTTCGTGGAGAAGGAAGCCCTCTTCAGGGATATAAAACTGGAGCGGTTGCTGGATGACACCATTCCTTCGATTCAGAGCGATCGCGGCCAGCTTCAGCAGATATTCCTCAACATTATCAACAACGCGATAGACGCGGTTGAAAAAGACGGAACAGTGACAATCAAGTCATTCCTGATAAATCCGAAACGGGTACGGGTGACCATCACCGATACAGGTCCCGGCATTCCGAATAATGTTATGAAGCATTTGTTCGAACCGTTTTTCACGACCAAGATCCGGAGTGAGACTAGCGGCACCGGGCTCGGACTTTCCATCACTTATGGTCTTGTGAAAAAGCTCTGCGGACGCATCAGTGTCGAGAGCCCGCCCGACGAAGGCGCGACGTTTATAGTTGATTTTCCAATTGATTGTGATCTGGAGGGATAAACAGGGATGAGTAAGATCAATGTATTGCTTGTGGACGATGAGATGGAGTTCGCCGAAACTCTGGCGGAACGCTTACGGATGCGTTCCATCGATGTAAAGGTGGCAAGCCGCGCGGATGAGGCTCTGACAATCATCGATGCCGGCCTGCGGCCCGATGTGGTTTTGCTTGATATCAAGATGCCAGGCATCGATGGCATGGAGGCATTAAGAGAGATCAAAGCCCGGGATCCGTTGATCGAAGCGATTCTGCTGACAGGGCACGGCGCGGCCGCCAGCAGCATCGAGGGCATGAAACGCGGAGCTTTCGATTATCTGATGAAGCCGGTCGATATCGCGGAGCTGATCGTAAAGATCGAGCAGGCTGTCGCTAAAAAGAGGTCGGTCGATCAGGAAAGCGGCGGGGGAAGCGGGTCATGAACTCAAGCGACGACCTTTTTCGCCAGGGTCAGATCGCGTTCCATGGCAGGATAATCGCCGATGCAACTCATGAAATCCAGAATCACTTTGCTGTTATCAAGGAGTACAGTGGCCTGATAGGCGATCTGCTGCAGTCGAAGCAGAGAATGATCAACCGCGTCAATAAACGCTGCGCGGAAATCACAAAAAGTATCAATGAACGGGCGGACAGGGCGGCAGAGATGGTGGATGCGCTCAACGGGTTTTCCCATAGGGGAGATAAGGCGGTATGCCCGTTCAAAGTGAACGAGACGACCGCGGAGCTGACGGTACTGCTTCAGAGACATGCCGCTCTCAGGAGAGTAGCCCTCGAGCTGGCCGCGGGGACAGAAACCGCCGCGGTCACGAACGACCCATCCATTCTGCAATACCTTCTCTTCAGCCTGATCACGCCTCTACTCGATGCAATGGAGGAAAATGGGAGCATCGCTTTGCATATTTCCATGGAAAAAGGTGGAACGGCAACGATAAATATAGTCGCTGACGGTGAAATGTCCGAATCTCCGGAGCCGGACTTGATGGCGAATGAAACCCTGGAAAAATGTCTCGAAAAGTTGGCCGCCGGTATTTCCCTCAATAAAGACAACGGCGATCATATACAAATTTTGTTGAACATCCCCTCCTTAGCAGTCTCGTAGATCCTCAGCTTAAGCATTCGGAAGCGGCCGAACGGTCTCTGCTGAACTGCCAGGTATCGTGCTTTCAGGTAAAAAACTATCCTCTTCAAACACGCCTTTAAATGTATCATTATGTTTCATAATGGTTCTATCATAGACGCATAAGAAAATATATTTCTCCAAAATAGCCCAATATTGTTGATTATTTTCCATTTATGCGATAAATTTGCGTGACAAATGAAGAAAAAGGTTTCAAAATGTCTTAAAATGTCTTTTAGTTACGGCCAGTAGTGAGATCGATGTCGGGGTGAGTGAAAGGAGGTTGGCGGAATCTTTTTATCAAAGGAAAGCGAGGATTGGTCTGATGATGAAAAAGAAAGACAAAATCAAAGTGTTACTGGTTGACGACGAGGAAGAGTTTGTAAAAACATTGTCTGAACGCCTGCAGATGCGGGACGTTGACAGTGATACTGCTTTCGATGGCGAACAGGCTATCGAGCTGGTCTCCGAGCAGGAACCGGATGTGCTGGTGCTTGATTTAAAGATGCCCGGTATACATGGGCTGGATGTGTTGCGCTGGATAAAGAATTTCCATCCTGAAGTGCAGGTGATCATTATGACCGGTCACGGCACCGAGCATGATGAAGAGAAGGCGAGGGAGCTTGGCGCCTTCGATTACCTGAAGAAACCTGTTGAGACCGACAGCCTGGTGCAGAAGATCAAGGTCGCCTACAAGGCACACTTCGAAGACGCTATGTCCGCTGTCGCTTTCGCGGAAAGCGGCGAGTTCGACACCGCGAAGGACATCATGCGGGGCGAAGGTCCCGGGGGCAGTGACAGGGCACCGTCCGAGCAAGAAAAAGACAAAAAAACCAATAACTGACACATGGCTGGAATCAAACTGCTTCTTGTTGATGATGAGGCGGACTTTGTTAATGCCATGTCCGAGAGACTGCACATGCGTGACCTGTCGGGCCACACGGCTTTGAGTGGAGCCGAGGCGCTGGAGTTCGTCGAAGACGAGGAGCCGGACGTGATGGTGCTCGACCTGAAAATGCCGGGTATTGACGGCATGGAGGTGCTACGCAGGGTCAGGCGCAAATATCCTGATATTCAGGTCATCATTCACACAGGTCACGGCAACGACCTTGATCAGGCCGAGGCATGGAGCCTGGGCGTTTTTGATTATCTGAAGAAACCCGTTGATATCGATCTGCTGGTTGAGCGAATCAAGGCCGCATATTCACAGAAAAATGAAACAAAGAATTCATGAATGAAAATGTATACAGCGACAATCGAAAAAGAGGCCCTGGAACCTCGGTCGAGGAGCGCCTACTACACCAGGCAAAAGCTGATCTTCATCCTGGTTATGGTCCTGGTATCCGTGGTTCCGCTGATCGGCATCAGCTTCTTCTCATTCCAGTACTACAAGAATTCTTCGATTGAAAAGACGTCCGTGGAGCTGGCGAGCCTGACGGACAGCAGAAAAGAGATAATCGAACTCTTTCTTGCGGATCAGAACAACTATCTTGGCGACCTCATGAATCTATATCCACCGGAGTATCTCAGCGATCAGGCCAATCTCGAACGTCTGTTCTATGCGACAAACCGGAGCGGCGTGATCACGGATCTTGGCGTTATCGACCAGAATGGGACGCATCGTGCATACGTCGGTCCCTACCGCCAGCAGCTGTCAGACAAGAATTATGCCCAGGTTGACTGGTTTTCCGGGGTCATGCAGAACGGTAATTACACAAGCGATATATTCAGCGGCTTCAGGGGAGTGCCCCATTTTGTCGTAGCGGTCGCGAATCCCGAGAAAACATTGATATTGAGAGCCACGGTTGATTCAGACATGTTTAACTCCCTGCTGGCGAGGGCTGAGGTCGGTCAGGACGGAGATGCCTTTATCCTCAACAAAAAGGGGGAGGCACAGACGCCTAGCCGCCGGGACAATCTGGAGACGCCGTTCGCAATGGAAGATGTCTCCAAAGGCACTTCGGTATACCAGACAGAGGAGTATATCTACACCGCGACAAGCATGAATAACGGAACCTGGGTTCTAGTCCTGAAAGAGAACATAAATAACTCCCTGACTGAATTCTACAGTGCAAGAAACAAGGCAGTGATCCTCATTGTGCTGGCGATAGTCCTGATAACCACAGTCGCATCGGTTATCACTTCATCGATCATCAACAGGATCAGGCTCGCTGACCAGCAGAGGACCGAGCTGACCAACAGGATGCGTAAAGTGGAGAAGATGGCGCTGGTCGGCAGGCTGGCCGCCGGCGTTTCGCATGAGATCAACAATCCGCTACAGATAATCGACAACCAGGCCGGATGGATTGAGGAATTACTCGAGGACGAGAAGCAGGGCAAACAAGTCGACAGCGAGGAATACGTGGAGGCCGTCAAAAAAATACGGACTCATGTGAAACGCGCCAAATCCATCACTCACGGTTTGCTGGGTTTCTCGCGCACCGCTGAAACGCAGAGGTCGAAGACCGACATCAGCAAACTGCTGGATGAGACTGTTTCCTTCCTGGAAAACGAGGCGGCAAACAATCAGATCATCATCGAGAAAAAACTGCAGGGGAGTATGCCGGCGACAATCACGGAACCAGCTCAGTTACAGCAGGTGTTCATCAACATTATCAGCAATGCCATGGATGCGATCGGCAGTCACGGTTCCATAACCGTGGCAACGAAGATGAGCGGGAAAAACAGAATTATCGCTGAGTTTTCGGACACCGGACCCGGACTGAAAGAAGATGTCCAAAAAAAGATCTTCAATCCTTTTTTCACCACTAAGGACAGCAAGAACACGGGGCTGGGCCTGTCGATCTCTTACAACATCATTCAAAGACTCGGGGGTGATATCGAGGCGAAAAACGGTGAACTGGGAGGCAGTATATTTACGGTGATACTTCCTGTCGTTGGGGAAGAAGCTGTTAAAAATTCTGAAGAAACGAGGTGAGATTATATGGATGATATCAGTGTGCTGATAGTTGACGATGAGTATGATTTTGTCAACACGTTGCTTAAAAGGCTGAACAGAAAAGGACTGGATTGCAAGGGTGTCTTTTCCGGGCAGAGCGCTCTTGAAAAATTCAGGGAGCGCATTTTTGACGTCGTCCTTCTTGACATGAAACTCGCCGACAAGGACGGAAACGAGGTGCTCAAAGAGATAAAGAAAATGAGCCCCGACACACAGGTCATCATCCTGTCGGGTTATGCCTCGGCCCGAGCGGGCCGCGAGGGTCTGGGATGCGGTGCTTTTGACTACCTGTTAAAGCCTGTTGAATTCGAAACCCTGATTGAAAAAATAAACACCGCTTTTGACGAAAGGAAAAACCCAGCGCGGTCCGGAGCAGGAAAAAACCACTAACAAAGGAGTTGCGGATAAGATGAACATCTTCATGGATATTGGACGAATGATGCTAATGAGCGGGCGGGCTCATGCCAAATGGGAGATAGAGGCTTCGAACACGATCCTCAGAAGCCGCAAGCGGCTTTTAATACTTGCCTTGATGTTTGTTCCCATCGTTGTTTGTGGCATCGCGTTCGCGGAGGAGATAAACACGTCACTCCCGTCGATAATTGGGGGCAAGGAGCCATATACGCCGGCTTATTATTCACTTAACATATTTCTGATCTCCATCGGAGTGGGTGTGGCCGCGGGTCTGATCACCGGCTGCATAGGCGCCGGCGGCGGTTTTGTCGTGACACCGGCATTGATGAGCGCGGGTGTAAAGGGAATCCTGGCGGTAGGTACCGATCTGTTCCACATCTTCGCCAAGGCGATTATGGGCAGCGTGTTGCACCGCAAGCTCGGTAACATCTCGTTCATGCTGGCAATCGCCTTTCTGGTCGGATCGATCGCGGGTTCCACCATGGGTGGTTATCTCAACAGATCGCTTTACGAATACAATCCGGTGTTAAGCGATGCTTTCATCACCATCGTTTACATCATCATGATGGGCTTTCTCGGGTTTTACGCCATGGCCGATTATCTCAAGTCCAGAAAATCGATCAAGGATGCCTCTCGCTCATTTGAGGACCACAGCGAATCCGTGAGACCCAAGGATGAAGCCATGACGGGGCTCGCGCATAAGCTGCAGGGCATGAAGATCCCTCCGATGATCCATTTTGACCAGGGCGTCACTCCCGGCGGACGCAAGATATCTGGATTGTTCCTGGTTTTAAGCGGTTTGACCGTTGGTCTGGCCGCGGCCATCATGGGCGTCGGTGGCGGTTTCCTCACGTTCCCGATCTTCGTGTATGTTCTAGGCGTTTCTTCAGCGACAACGGTCGGTACAGATATTTTCCAGATTATCTTTACCGCGGGTTATTCCAGCCTCGGACAGTACGCCATTTATGGATTCGTCTTCTATACCCTCGCCCTCGGCATGCTTCTCGGATCGCTTATCGGTGTCCAGGTAGGTTCCATAGTGACCAAGGTAGTCTCTGGTTCCGTCCTCAGGGGCTTCTATGCGATCACGATCATCGCTGCCTTCATCAACAGGCTGTTCGCGTTGCCGAGCAAGCTGGTCAAGATGGAAATGATAACGTGGCTCTCGAAAGACACCGCAACACTGATTGAGAATATCGGCGTAGTCGTCTTTTTCGGCGTCATTCTCGTTTTCGCAATATGGGTGTTTAAAACATTCTTCACTAACATCAAGGTGCTAAAAGGTGAGGAGGTATAATGAAAATCGCAAACAAGAGGGAATTCAGTATCGGATTCGGGCTCTTCGCGGCATTCTGGATTACGCTGGCTATCAGTATGGGCCCCGTGTTCGGTGGCAAGAACCTGCTGAACGTGACGGACGACCTGTTCAACTCCGTTTCTAAAGACTCATCGGATTTTATCGAGAAGTCAAAGGAAGAAGCGAAAGCCAACGTGGGAACTGAAGTCACGTTTACAACCAAGGGCAAGGACGAGGCACAGACGGAGCGAATCAGGAAACTGTTCGAGAAAAGCGGTGTTTCCGTCACGACCAAGGATAAATCGCTCGTGGTCAATGGAGATCTCGGCGAGATACTGACGGCTGCCGTCGATGATGCCGCGGCGATGTTCGAGAACAACGGTAGCGAGATCGCCAAAGAATATGGCTTCCAGGATAATGATAAAGCCAATGTCGACAAGTTCGCGCGGCGGGTTTTATTCGACTGGGAAGAAGGGCTGAGCGTAGGCCAGAAGGATCTGACGAAGAACGACCATTTCGAGAATTCGAAAGCGGTTCAGGAAACAATGGAAAGAGCTGTGGAGCCCGCATATAATTACTATGGTATCGAGGCTTCCAGTCCCGGGAACGAGTTCATCCCGATTTCCCTGGCCCTGATAGGATATATTATATTCACGGTCTGGTATGGTTACTCGTTGCTGTTCATGTTCGAAGGCTGGGGCCTTAAGCTCGAGCACTAGACATCGCGGCGTCAAACGCGATACAAGGTAAATTAAAAGGTCCCCCCGTTGCGGTGTGAAAAAGGCGCACGGCGGGGGGACCAAACATCTTTCAGGGCAGTTGCGGGATATGAATAATAAAAAAACCCTGCGTAAACTACTCACCCGGTTGTACGCACGTCCTCCAAAAACCGATACCTCAGTCCTTCGGGAATCCTTCAGAACCCGCTATCAGGCTTTCCGCTCGTTGTTGACGGCGAACAACAACGCACTTGAACTGATGGCGGAGATGGAGAAGACGCTGGCGCAGGGACAGCCCTTCGGTATGGCCTTTGTTCGCGGTCATAGCACGGCGGTATCTGTCAATGTCTATAAAATGATCCAGAACCTGGAGGTGCTCTCTGACGGTAAATTTAATGGACTTTATGCCTCCTTCAAGGACATCTCCCGGCGCATGGAAGAGATCCTGGCGCGACAGCCCGAGATTCCCGAGGGAAGATTTGTTTTGCCACTGTCTGAAATCGACAAGGACGACGCGGACCAGGTCGGCGATAAAATGGCAAATCTTGGAGAAGTGAGCAAAAAGGTGGGACTTGAAGTTCCCGACGGTTTTGTGATTACAGCCAGCGCCGCGCAACATTTCATGAACGCGAGCGGCCTGCAGGACGAGATCAATCGCTTGCTGAAAACGTTGGATATAAACGATCTCGAGAGCCTCTATTCTGCCAGCGCGCAGATTCAGAAGCTCATAAGCCTTGCTCCGGTCCCGAATGGGCTGGCGGATGACATCGATAAACATTACAGGGACCTTTCTTCGGGAAAAACCCCCGACCCTCTGATTTCCATGCGTTCCAGCGCAATGGAGGAGGACAGGAGCAACGTCTCCTTCGCCGGCCAGTATCGTACACAACTCAACATCAGCGAAGAATTCATCCTGCAGACATACAAGGATATCGTCGCCAGCAAGTACCAGAGTCAGGCCATCGTTTACCGGAATCAGAGGGGTTTCAGGCATCAGGATGTGATCATGTGTGTCGGTTGCCTGACAATGGTGGACGCCGATGTCAGCGGCGTGATGTTCTCCCGGTCGCCGCGCAACCCGGAAAGTCACTGGGTGGAGATCAATGCGGCGTGTGGGTTGGCCAGTCAGGTCGTGGTCGGAAGCATAAAGACGGATTTCTACAAAATCGCGCGGGAGAGCACTTTTGAGATAATCGAGCAGGAAGCGGGCATCGGCACACCGATTCTGCCAGAGGAAAGGCTGAGGGAACTGACCGCCATAGCCGTACGCCTCGAAGAGCATTTCGGTTTACCACAGGACATCGAGTGGTCCATCGACAAAAGTGGAAGAGTCATCATTTTACAGAGCCGGCCGCTCGCCGCGCCGGCGGAGGTAGTTGCCGATATTCAAACATCAGCGGCCGACGAACAGGAAGCATTGCTGTGCGGAGGATTGAGCGCCAGCCTGGGAGTCGCTTCAGGACCTGTTTTTACAGTCCGCTCAAATGTGGACCTGCTCGAGTTTCCGGTTGGAGCCGTGCTGGTTGTCGAGCACCCGCTGCCGGAGTGGGCGTCACTGCTGAATCGTGCCGTCGCGGTTATAAGTGAAACCGGTCATGTGGCCACCCATCTGGCGATTGTGGCGCGTGAGTTTGGCATACCGGCGATTTTCAGCCTCACCGGATCTCTTTCAAAGCTGAAGAACGGGGAGACTGTAACTGTGGATGCGACCGGCCGTTGTCTCTATTCAGGTCGTAAAGATGAGATTCTCAGAAGGGCCGCACCACCGGCTAACCTTATGGCCGACAGTCCCATTTATCTGCTATTGCAGGAAATAATGGCTTTGGTGGTTCCGCTGAACCTTACGGATCCTGGTTCGCCCTATTTCAAGTCCAAATCATGCAGTACTCTGCACGACGTCACCCGGTTCTGTCATGAAAAAGCCGTAACCGAGATGTTTTCTTTCGGGGAAAGAGCCCAGTTCGATGCAAGATCGGCAAAACAGCTCGGCGGCGATATACCCTTCCAATGGTGGATCATCGACCTGGATGATGGCTTTCGGGAAGGGTTCGATATTCATGAAAAATATGTCCACATGCAGGATATCGTTTCAACACCTATGCAGGCCATATGGGCAGGGATGACGGCCAAGCCATGGCGAGGTCCACCACCCGTAAGCATGAAAGGGTTCGGCTCCATTCTATTTCGCTCGACGATGAACCCCAGCATTGATCCCGCGGTGGGTAGTTCCATGAATGCCAGGAACTACTTCCTGATTTCAAAAAATTTCTGCAATCTGAATATGAGACTCGGTTATCATTTTACCCTTGTCGAGGCATATCTTGGTTCTCACCTGACCGAAAACTATATAAGCTTCCAGTTTAAGGGCGGTGCGGCGGATCGCAGTCGCCGTTTCGTACGTGTATACCTGCTTAAGGATATCCTCGAGCATTTCGGTTTTCGGGTTGAAGTAAAACACGATGCTCTGACGGCGCGCATCGAGAAGAAGGAAAAAGAACGATTGATCGAGGGATTGAAAGTGCTTGGTTATCTGCTCATACACACGAGGCAGATTGACATGGTGATGGGGGAAAAGGTTATGGTTGAACACTACCGGCAAACGATCATGCAGGATTTGAAGGGCATCGTGGGACCGGACGCAAAGGCGAATTGAGGAATATATGCAGAAAAATATCAATATATTGCTGATCGATGATGAAGTCGACTTCCTGGAGATAACTCAAAAAAGGCTGGTCCGCCGTGGTTACCAGGTTGTGACGGCATTAAGCTGTGGAGACGGGATGCAGGCACTGGAGAACTCTCCAGTGGACGTCGTCGTACTCGATGTAATGCTTCCCGACATGGACGGCATCCAGTGTCTGAGGGAAATTAAAAAGAAGTTTCCCGAAGCGGCAGTCATATTGCTTACCGGTCATGCCTCGATGCATGCCGGTCTTGAGAGCCTGCAATGCGGGGCCAGCGATTATTGCCTGAAACCGGTGGAGCTGGAAGAGCTGGTGGACAGAATCGAGATCGTTTACAGGGATCGCATTTGCCGGGATTAGAATGGCCAGGTCTCCCCGGACTGTACTTTTTTTGAATCTTCACGAGCTGATTGCTATCAAGATATAATCGACAGGTATTATGGCTGAAACGATCACACATAAAATCACATTCCAGCCCGGAGACATCGTCTGCGATGGCGTGCCTCACGAAGCCAGCCTGCTCAGGGTGGCGCTTCTGGAAGGCGTGCATATAAACGCCTCCTGCGGCGGCACCGGCGCCTGCGGCAAGTGTAAGGTGGAGATCATGGCGGGCGAGTTCGAGGGCGGCAAGTCCGCCAAGCTCTCCGACGAGGATTACAAGGCGGGTTTGCGCCTGGCCTGCCGGGTGAAAGTCATGGGCGATCTTACCGTCTCCATTCCCGAAGAATCCCGTATGGGCGATGCTGTAGCGCTCACCCATGCGCGGCGTCCGGGGCCGGGACGTGTTCTTACGGCTCAGGATCTCGAAGAACTGGTCAGCGGATGGAAGGTCGATCCGGTGGTCAAAAAATTCGCGTTGAAGCTGGAGCCGCCGGACGCGGCGAACAATATCAACGACCTCGACCGCCTGAAGCTTGCCCTTAAGGTGCAGCACGGCATTAGTGACGTGTCCGTGGATTTCCATGTTGTGCGCGACTTGCCTTTGATGCTCCGCCTCGAGGACTGGCTGGTGACGGTGACGCTGGTGGAGAGGCAAAAAGGGCCGAAGGTCATCCAGGTTGTCCCTGGCGACAGGACCGGTGAAGACTATTCAATTGTCCTCGATATCGGGACAACCAGTATCTACGCTCAACTGCTCGACCTCAAGGAAGGTAAAACGGTCGCGGAGGCTTCTGAGTACAACGGCCAGATCAGTTACGGCGACGATGTGATCACCCGCATCGTGTATTCCCAGAAGGCGGGCGGCCGGAAGATGCTGCAGGAGGCGGTGGTTCAGACCATCAGCACCGTGATCGAAAAGGTATTGGAGAAAGGCGGGGTCGACCGCTGTCAAGTGTCGCACATGGTCGCGGCGGGCAACACTGTAATGACACATCTGCTGACCGGTGTCAATCCAAAACACATTCGGATCGCACCATATATACCGGCAGCGACTTTTCTGCCGCCGGTGCGCGCGGATCATCTCGGTATTGATGTCTGCGACCATGTTTTCTTATACACTTTCCCCTGTGTGTCAAGTTACGTCGGCGGTGATATCGTCAGCGGCATCATCGGCTCCGGCGTATTTCAGACCGACAAGGTCACACTTTATATCGATATTGGCACGAACGGTGAAGCGGTCGTCGGCAATAGGGAGTGGCTGGTTGCGACTTCATGTTCGGCAGGGCCGGCTTTCGAGGGCGGCGGCATCGAGCACGGTATGCGGGCCACCCGTGGCGCCATAGAGGCGGTTCAGATCGATCCGAACACCGGCGAACCTCACATTCTTACTATCGGTGGAAAGAAGGCGCTTGGTATCTGCGGCTCCGGCATAATCGACGCCATAGCGGAGTTGCTCGAAGCCGGTATCATCGGTCAGAACGGCAAGTTCAGGGAGGCGAAGGAAGGCGAGTGGTTGAGACGTAACGCCGACGACCTCTGGGAGTACGTGCTTGTACGCGGTGAATATACGGCAACAGGTCAGGATATCGTTATAACCGAACCTGACATCGACAATCTCATGCGGGCCAAGGGCGCCATATTCGCCGGCATAACGACCTTGCTCAACAGTGTGGGCATGGATCTGGACGCGGTGGAGCAGGTCTACGTGGCCGGCGGCTTCGGCAAGTATCTGCAGGTAGACCGCGCCGCCGCTATCGGCCTCTTCCCGGAGCTGGATCCGGAGCGTTTCACTTTCGTCGGCAACGGATCCCTGCTCGGCGCGCGACTGGTATCGTTCTCCAAGGACATGCAGCAGTCGGCCGAAGAGGTAGCCCGCACGATGACCAACATAGAGCTTTCAGACAACCAGTTCTTCATGGATGAATACATGGCGTCGCTGTTCTTTCCGCACACGAACATGAAGTGGTTCCCGCGGATGGAAAAAATACTGAACCAGCTGGGAAAATCATGACCACGATCGCGGTAGCCGGCAAGGGCGGTACCGGTAAAACCACTATCGCCTCACTGGCGGTGCGATACCTGGTGAAAAAGGGCGAGACCCCCGTACTGGTCGTGGACGCTGACCCAAATTCCAACATGGGGCAGACCCTTGGAATCGAAGTGCCGATCACCGTCGGTTCAGCCCGCGAACAGGGTTTTGCCGGAAACCGCGATATACCTGGCGGCATGACCAAAGACCAGTTCGTGGAATACAAGATGCAGGAAGCGCTGGCCGAGGGAGAGGGATACGACCTTCTGACAATGGGCCGGCCCGAGGGCGCCGGCTGTTACTGCTTTGCCAACAATATCATCCGGCGATACATGGATGGACTGTCCGCGGATTATCGCCACGTCATCATGGATAACGAAGCAGGGCTTGAGCATCTTTCCCGGCGTACCACGCGCAAGACCGATGTGCTGCTGGTTATCTCCGACGCCGGAATGCGAGGGCTTATGGCCGCCTACCGTGTGCTCGAGCTGGCCGAAGAAATGAAACTCGATGTGGGCGAGAAGATGTTCGTCCTCAACCGCGCGACGCCGGAAGCGGCAAAGGCGCTACAGCCGGAGATAGAGCGTCTTCAGTTGCCGCTCGTGGCAACACTGCCTGAGGACCCCGGTCTGTTTGAGGCGGAAGTCGCCGGTGTCTCGCTCCTGGATCTCGATAAATCCTCGCCATCAATTGGCGGCACAACCCCACTTTTTGATAAGATTTTCGCCGCCGTCTGAGGCGGGATTCGAAAACAATGAACCGGCAGGGACAAATGCATATAAATCGCGTAACTCCCGCCACTGGAATTTTGAGGGAAAGGACCTTGATGACAGCTGTAATAATTGATGGTAAAAAAGTATCCGCAGATATCCGTGCCGAGGTGGCTGAGGAAGTGAAAAAACTGAAAACCGAGCATGGTTTGACACCGGGACTGGCGGTAGTGCTCGTAGGAGAGGACCCGGCTTCCCAGGTATACGTCCGCAACAAGGAAAACGCCTGCGAAGAGGTGGGTTTCAACTCGTTCAAATACGTTCTTCCCGCTGACACCAGCGAAGGCGACCTGCTGAAGCTGGTGGGCGAACTTAATAATCGCGGCGACGTGCACGGAATCCTGGTGCAGCTGCCGCTGCCGAAGCAGATAGACTCTTATAAGGTTCTGTACGCTATTAACCCCGACAAGGACGTTGATGGTTTTCATCCCGTCAATGTTGGCCGGCTGGCGATCGGAGTGCCCGGCTTTGTATCCTGCACGCCGGCTGGAGTGATCGAGCTGCTAAAGCGCAGTGGCACCGAACTGGAGGGTGCGAACGCCGTCGTTGTCGGCAGGAGCAATAACGTCGGCAAGCCGGCGGCGCTGCTCCTTCTTGGTGAGAACTGTACAGTCACGATCTGTCATTCAAGGACCAAGGATCTTGGCGCGGTTACCAGGGGTGCTGACGTGCTGGTAGCAGCAGTCGGAGTGCCTGAGCTGATCAAGGGGGACATGGTAAAAGAGGGTGCGACGGTAATCGATGTAGGAATACACCGTACTGACAACGGTCTTGTGGGTGACGTGGACTTTGAAGCCGCCAGCAAGAAGGCTCGCGCCATCACTCCTGTTCCCGGCGGTGTCGGCCCGATGACCATCGCCATGCTGATGCGGAACACGCTGAAGGCCGCCGAGCTGACAATTGGGGGCTGAGGCTGCCGGTCAGGCGGCGATGAGACGGGAAATTCAAGCAAGTCAGCCTTGCAGGTCCAGTTGGATTGAGAAAGAATACATTTCAAGGGAAAAAGTTAATAGAAATTTCTAACAAGGGAGGAACATGAAGGTCAAGATACTGACAATATTTACATTGGTGTTGTTGATTTCAGCGGCGCTGGCGCCGGCCGCGATGGCGCTGCCATGCGGCACTGGAACTGACTCTGCATTTTACGGAAATCCATTCCTGTCGCCGATCCAGGGAGCTGCAGGCAGCAGCTTTACAGTTACCGGTACCGGGGGGTACACGTATTCCAATGTCCAGGTCTGGTGGGATAATGATGGAACTCCGGTACTGCTTGGCACTCTGGTAACGAGCAGCAGCGTGCTGGAGCGTGGCAACTATAGCGGCCCGGTAACCGTCCCCGCTGGCGCAGCGGTGGGCACTTACTCTGTAGGTCTTCTTTATCCAGAAATTGATACCGCCACCTCGTTCTGCCTTCCCTTTACGGTTGTCGCGGCTGTGCGGACCGACGCTTACACCCCGGCCCTTGCGGCACAGGGAGAGACTCCCAGCGTTCTTCCCAGCACCGGTCTGATGTTGCTGGTTCCGGCCGCCGGCCTGGTTTCGGCCGCGGCAGGAGCTGCCATATTCAGGAAGCGTCGCCAGTAGGGCAGCGTGAGATGCGGCGCGGCATTGGGTATGGGCTTCGCGATAAATGCATACAGACCGTCACCTCGCTGCCTGCAACCGGAATAACGTTTCTGGCGCCGGTGGCCGGAATGTTTGCGCTGGCATCAGGAGTTCTGATCAGACGTAACCGGTGCGGCAGGCTGTAGCCGGCGGCCTAGCGTTTCAGGTAGGAGATGACCTCGTCTCCGGGGTTGGGGAGACCGGCGATCTTCCAGGCTTTGAGCGGGTCGATGAATTCCTCATTGACGCATTCTTTCGGTTGGTGGACGTTCTTGCATACTGAATTCAGAACGGGGAAGGAATTATAATTGACGTAATATGAGCGCATAAAGCGGATAACTTCCATCATCTCGGCGGTGAGTTCGCCGACGTCCAGATTTTCCGCCAGCCCCCTGGCTATATTCTCGTTCCACTCTTCGCTGTCTTTAAGATATCCATCATCATCGAGGTCGATCTTGCTCCCGGCATATTCAATAACCGTCATGTGAATCATCTCCTTCAAAACAGGCCGGAGGGCCTGGTTATTTAATAACGACAGTTTTTTCAGGCGACGCCCGTCTCCTGTTCAAGGTCCTTTATGTACTGTGCGACAAGTACACCCAGGTAGATGCACTGCTGACCATCCATGCACATATCCGCATCGTTCTTGTCAAGGAACGCATGACGGTTTTTGTCGCCTTTGACAAAACCAACCACCCATGCGTTTTTTTCATCGTCAAAACTCAGCCTTAGAACTATCCTGTTCTTCATCAGCTCCGGATACATTTCATAAAGTTTGTCCTCGAGCGCTACTTGCGTGTATCCCATTTTTCCTCCTCATTCTGATTGACTGACTTTTCCCGTCCAAAGTAAGCAGACATTTTAATCGCGTTTGTTTTATTAAGATATCCATTAGAAGCTAATATTAAGCATGCTTACAGAAGCAATCCGACCGCATTACATCCAGGGGTATTATGGGCGGCAAGCATAATCGCCTGTCTTCAGGCGATATTGGTCATTTCCCCCTAGATAAAAATCTTGTTGACGCCCGGCGCTTTGCGATGGTATTATCCTTCCTTACCGTACGCTTGTGAAACAAAGAACTAAGTACGGACATTTTGAGGCGCAACCATTTTTCCCGTCCTGGGTGAATCGGGTTAGTGTTCTCGATAAAGGTCCGAGTTCGCGATGGTATGCGCACTCGAACCTTTCATTTTTTTACGGGCTAAGGGCGGACCCAGACATACGAGTTTGGCCACTGCCTTCCCGGGAATCCTATTGAAAGAGAGGGTTGCCTTGACATTCGAACCACCAATTGAAAAGTGCAAGGGAAGTATCCGCGAGGTCATCATTGGGGCAGACAAAAAAGTCGGGGGCGAAACGACGTTTCCGTTTCATCTCTGGGAAGGGGACATGCCTAATCCTCCGATGATTGCCATGGAAGTCTATGACGAGCCCCAGCCGGAATGGCCTGAGGCCGTGTGCAAGGTCTACGATGACGTTATGAGTGATCCCGTGGCCTGGGCGAAGAAATGTCAGGATGATTTTTCCGCGGATGCCATATGTCTGCAACTTCGCAGCACCGATCCAAACGGCAGCGATGCGTCACCGGAGTCGGCTGCAGAGACTGTCAAAAAAGTTATCGAAGGCGTGAATATCCCTGTCGTCGTCTATGGTTGTGGTACTCCTGACAAGGACGCGGAAACTCTCAAGAAGGTGGCTGAACTGCTGCCTGATGAGAATGTTCCTCTCGGCCCGGTCGAAGAGTCCAACCACAGGCTCATCGGCGCAGCGGCCATGGGCTACAAGAAGCCTGTCGTCGGTTTTACGTCGATGGACGTCAACCTTGCCAAACAGCTCAATGTGCTTCTGACGCAACTGGGTGTGCCGGAGGATAAAATCATCATCGATCCGACTACCGGTGCACTGGGATACGGACTTGAGTATTGCTATTCTATTATGGAGAGGGATCGTCTGGCAGCGCTTATGCAGAACGACGGTAAGATGCAGATGCCGATCCTGAACAATATGGCGCCTGAAACCTGGAAAGCGAAGGAATCCCGGGTCAGCGAGGAAGAAGAACCTACCTACGGAAACGTGGAAACCCGGGGCATCCTCTGGGAGGCTATCACCGCTACAACCCTGCTGCTCGCCGGTACCGACATTCTGGTTATGCGTCATCCGGATGCGGTTAAACTGGTGCGGACGGCTATAGAAGGCTTACAGTCACAATCGAAGGAGAAAGTTGCGTCATAGCTGAGCGTGACATGATTAAGGAGTAGCAACTCATGAGTGATTCCGAAGAATCCAAAGACAAAAAGAAAAAGGCGGAGCCGCACGCCAAAAGTATAGACCCGGCGGCACTGGAAATGATCGCCAAAGCCGAGGCCGAGGGCATCAGCACCGTCTTTTCCCGTGTGGATGAGATGAAGGCATGTCCGATAGGCTCTGCGGGCTCATGTTGCTCGCTCTGCGCCATGGGCCCCTGCCGGCTGGTAGGCAAGAACGCCGAGGAGAAGACAGGCATATGCGGCGCCACGCACGGAACAATCGGCGCCCGTTACATGGTGCGCTCGATAGCAGGCGGCGTGGCGGCTCACTCTGACCATGGCCGCGATATTGCCCGCACGCTGCTGGCGTTCTCCAAGGGGCGCGTCCAGGGTTACTCCATCAAGGACCCGGAGAAGCTCAACGCCGTGGCGAAGATAATGAATATCCCCACAGAAGGTCGTGAGGTCAATGACATCGCCGGCGAAGTGGCGCAGAGGGCGCTCGACAACTTCAACGGCACGGCAGGGGACGAGCTCACCTATATTTCCCGTGCGCCGAAAAAGCGCCAGGAGCTGTGGCGCAAGCTGAAACTGATACCGCGCGGCGTCGACCGCGAGGTCGTTGAGAGCATGCACCGCACCCACGTGGGCGTCGATCAGGACGCCGACCACCTGCTCGATCAGGGCCTGCGCACTTCCCTTGGCGACGGCTGGGGCGGCGCCATGCTGGCGACCGACCTCTCCGACATCCTCTTCGGCACTCCCAAGCCGGTGGTATCGCAGGCGAACCTGGGCGTGCTGAAAGAGGATGAAGTCAACATCATCGTCCATGGCCACGAGCCGACGCTCTCGGAGATGATCGTCGCCGCGGCCCAGGACCCCGAAGTCATCGAATACGCCAAGAGCAAGGGCGCTAAAGGCATCAATCTCGCCGGCATCTGCTGCACCGCCAACGAGGTGCTGATGCGCCATGGCATCCCGCCGGCGGGTAACTTCCTGCACCAGGAGCTGGCCATCATCACCGGCGCCGTCGACGCCATGATCGTCGACGTGCAGTGCGTCATGCAGGCGCTGCAGCCGCTGGCTGAGAAGTTCCACACCAAGCTGATAACGACTTCGCCGAAGGCGAAGATCCCCAACGCTACGCACGTCGAGTTCGAGGAGGAGCGGGCGCTGGATATCGCCAAGGATATCGTCAGGATGGGCATTGACAACTACGTCAACCGCGGCGAGGTTGTCATCCCGAAATATACTGGTGACCTGGTTGCCGGCTTCTCGCACGAATATATCAACTACATGCTGGGCGGCAAATACCGGGCGTCGTTCCGGCCGCTCAACGACAACATCATGAACGGCAAGATCCAGGGCGTCGTCGCCATTGTCGGCTGCAACAACCCGCGGGTGACGCAGGACGAGAGCATCATTTACCTGACGCGCGAGCTGATCAAGAACAACATCCTGGTCGTTCAGACCGGGTGTGCCGCGCACGCGTCCGCCAAGCACGGGTTGCTGCAGCCGGAAATGCTGGAACAGGCCGGCGACGGCCTGCGTGAGGTCTGCGAAACAGTCGGCATGCCGCCGGTGCTGCATCTAGGCAGTTGCGTGGATAATTCCCGCATCATGACCATCCTCGCCCAGGTTGTCGAGGAAGGCGGGCTCGGCGAAGACATCTCCGACCTGCCGGTCGCCGCTATCTGCCCTGAGTATTACTGCGAAAAGGCGCTGGCTATTGGAACCTACGCCGCAGCCTCGGGCGTATACGTCGTCTTCGGCGTGCGTAACCCTGTGGCGGACTGCACCGAGGTTGTGGACATCATGTCTAACGGCTGGGAGGAAAAAGTCGGCGGTCAGCTGGTCTTCGAGCCCCAGAAGGAAAAGATCCTGGAGATGGTGCTGAACCGTATCCAGGAGAAAAGAGAAGCCCTCGGTATCCACGAGGAAAAAGAACGCGTCCTGCTTGACATGGCCGCCCGGCGAGAGCTGTAGGAGGAAAGCATGAGTAAACTAATCGCGACATCGGCAATCGCCGGCGCTCATCAGTTTGTTTCCGAAGCGGAGGAAGCCCTGGAAAAGGCGATTGATACGGTTGGTCCCGAAGCTGTAATCGAACTTCCAAACACCGGTTTCTATCTGCCGGTCATATATGGACTCACCGGAATCAAGGTCGAGAAAGTGAAAGACATGGAGCAGGTGCTTGCGCATGCGCGCGACCTGCTGCCGGATGCTCCGGCCGACAGGCTCTGGACCCCGTACCTGGGTACGACCCTCGACGCCGGTGTCGCTTCCCTGTTCTCCTGCGAGATCATCGAATCCCTGCGTTACGCGCTGCAGCCCGGTTTTTACACGGAAACTGACGCGCCAACAGACGATAACCTCTGGCTGGGCGCGGCGGACGACGTCATCATGCGCGAGCGCGGGGTAGAATTTGTCGACGGCACCGCACCAGGATTCGCAGCCATCACCGGCGCGGCTCCGGATGTCGAGACCGCCGTCACGATCGCCCAGCAGCTGAAAGAGAAGATGCTTTATGTCTTCATCGCCGGCAAACATGACGGCGTCAGCTTCGCCGAGCAGCTGGTTGAGGGCGGTGTGGAACTGGGCTGGAATACCCGCCTGGTGCCTTTCAGTCCCTATATCTCAGGGCATATCTTCTCACTCGGTTTCGCCACCCGCGCGGCGCTCGCTTTCGGCGGCGTGCAGCCGGGTGATTATGCCAACGTGCTGAAGTACAACAAGGACCGGGTCTTCGCTTTTGTTATGGCGTTCGCCGAGGTCACGGACAAAAAATACGCGGCGGCGGCCGGCGCCATATCATACGGCTTCCCGACGATCGCCGATTCGGACATCCCGGAGATTCTACCGACCGGTGTCTGTACATACGAGCATGTGGTCAGCAACGTGTCACACGACGAGATGGTCGCCAGGGCTATCGAAGTACGCGGCCTGAAAGTCGTCGTCACTGAAGTACCGGTGCCTGTCTCATACAGCCCCGCTTTCGAGGGAGAGCGCATCCGCAAAGGCGAGTACTGGGTAGAATTGGCCGGTCCAAAGTCGGCCGGATGTGAGTTTACGGAGATAGCTGACGATGTCGAGGATGGCAAGGTAACTGTCGTCGGGCCGGAGATCGATGATGTCGAGGAAGGCGCCACGATTCCGTTTGCCGTCCATGCCGAGGTTTCAGGCCGCAAGATGCAGAAGGACTTCGAACCGATCCTCGAGCGCCAGGGCCACTCGTTCTTCAACGAGGCCGAGGGCGTCCTGCACATGGGCCAGCGCGATACCATCTGGATGCGCATCAGCAAGCGGGCGCACGATGCCGGCTTCAACTTCGAGCACCTGGGCAAGATCATCCACGCCCGTTATCACGCCGATTTCGGTGAAGTTGTGGACAAGGTCCAGGTCACTATATATACGAAACAGGAAGATGTGGAGAAGCTGCTCGAACGGGCACAGGTTGCATACCAGGAGCGGGATGACCGTCTGGGCAGTCTTACCGATGAGAGCGTCGACACGTTCTATTCCTGTATTCTCTGCCAGAGCTTCGCGCCCACGCATGTTTGCGTGATCACTCCGGAGCGTCCGGGGCTGTGCGGCTCTTACAACTGGCTGGACGGCAAGGCCGCTTACGAGATGAACCCCACCGGCGGCAACCAGCCGGTGCCGAAGGGTGAAACCGTTGATGAGGCCCGCGGCCAGTGGAGCGGCGTCAACGAATACGTCAAGGAGCACTCCCAGGGCGCCGTCGAGGCGTTCAATACGTATTCGATGCTCGAGAATCCCATGACTTCGTGTGGTTGTTTCGAGGTCATCAGCTGCATCCTGCCGATGTGCAACGGCATCATGACCGTAAACCGCGAGTTCAAGGGCGACACACCTTCGGGAATGAAGTTCTCGACGCTCGCCGGTTCAGTGGGCGGCGGCGTGCAGAGCCCCGGTTTCCTGGGTCATTCCCGTTATTACATGGGCTCGCCCAAGTTCATCTCGGCCGACGGCGGCATCAAGCGTCTTGTCTGGATGCCAAAGGAGCTCAAGGAAGAGATGCGTGATATCCTCCAGAAGGCGGGAGAAGCCGCGGGCGTTCCAGACCTCGTCGACAAGATAGCCACTGAAGAGAACGGGATCGAGGAGTCGGAAGTGCTGGAGTACCTGACCAAGGTGGGTCACCCCGCCCTGGAAATGGACCCGATGTTCTAAATCGCCAATGTGAGAAAACTCTGGGACACCTTACTTATTTCGAGACAGGTTGAGTATGGTGTCAGAGGAAGAATATGAAATAAGGAAGGTGTCCCAAAAACTCGAAGGGAGTGTGAGCTGTGGCTCTTAGCGGTCTGCAGATATTCAAGCTGCTTGCCAAGACCAATTGCAAGGAGTGCGGTTTTCCGACTTGCATGGCATTCGCCATGCAGCTCGCGGCCGGCAAGGCCGAGCTGGACCAGTGTCCGTATGTGACTGACGAGGCCAAGGCGGCTCTCGGTGAGGCCTCGGCTCCGCCCGTCCGCAAGGTTACCGTAGGCGCGGGCGACATGGCCGTAACCGTCGGTGAGGAGACCGTCCTCTACAGGCATGAGAAACGCTTCGAGCATATGCCGGGTCTGGGCGTCCTGATCACTGACGAGATGGACGACGCCACGGTCGACGGATTGCTCGACCAGCTCAAGCAGACCGAGTTTAACTATGTGGGTCAGAACCTGCGCCCGCGGGTGGCCGCGATCAAGGCAGGCGACGCCGGAAAGCTCAAGGAGCTTGCGGCCAGGGCGGACGCGAAGTCCGGAGCGGCTATCGTGCTCATCAATGATGACGCGGCGGCTCTCAAGGCTGCCGCCGAGCCTATCAAGGACAAAAAACCGCTGCTTTATGCCGCGACAGAAGTAAATTTCGACGCTGTGGCCGCGGTCGCGAAGGAACTGGGCGTTCCTTTCACCATCAAGGCCGACAATCTTGACAAGCTGGCCGAGCTTGGCCAGAAGGCCGTCGATGGTGACTACAAGGAGGTCGTGCTCGATCCATCTTCCAGCTCGCTGGGCGATGTACTGCTCGACCAGACTCTGATCCGCCGCGCGGCGATCAAGAAGACTTTCAGGGCGCTGGGTTTTCCGACGATTGGTTTTCCCTGCAACATGACGGACGATCCCATGCTCGAGGCGGTTTACGCATCGGTCTTTATCGCCAAGTACACGGGTTTTGTGATCCTGTCGGATCTCGACCCGGCGCGGCTGATGCCGCTTCTTTATCTCAGCCAGAATATCTATACCGATCCGCAGAGGCCGATGCAGATGGACCAGGGTGTTTACCCGATCAACGATCCGGGACCGGATTCACCGATACTGGTGACGACCAACTTCTCGCTGACGTATTTTACTGTTTCCTCTGAAGTTGAGGCGAGCAAGGTTCCGGCATGGCTGTGCATCATGGATGTCGAGGGCCAGTCCGTGCTGACCGCATGGGCGGCGGGCAAGTTTGTCGCCGACGCCATTGCCCCCTTCCTAAAGAAGAGTGGTATTGAGGAGAAGGCTCCCCACAAGAAGATCATCATCCCGGGTTATGTGGCCCAGATATCAGGTGAGCTCGACGAAGAGCTGGGCGACGGCTGGGAAGTGCAGGTCGGTGTCCGCGAAGCCGCCGACATACCCAAGTTTCTGCGCCAGTGGAGCGCGAACTAGCAGATTCCATAACAAGATCCTCGGCGCGTCCCGTTCCCGGTGACGCGCGGCTGCATCCTCCCTGTGAGGTCGCCTGCCCCATACATACAAGCGCCCAGCGCTATATCCAGCTGGTCGCCGAGGGTGATTACGGCCGGGCGCTTGCCGTTGTACGTGAGACCAACCCCCTGCCGCAATCGATCGGCCGCATTTGCGCGCATCCGTGTGAAGATTCCTGCCGGCGTGGCGGTGTGGACGAGCCGATCGCCATCTGTAATTTAAAGAGGGTTGCGTCGGACGGTGCCAAGGCATCGGGGCTGGGTGACGAGCCGCCCGCGGTCGAGTTCAATACCGGCAGGAAAGTCGCCATCATCGGCTCGGGTCCCTCGGGTCTTGCGGCCGCGCATGACCTGGCTCTAATGGGCGTGCAACCGGTGATCTTCGAGAAACAGCCAGAGGCGGGAGGCTTTCTCAGGACGGGAATCCTCAACTACCGTTTGCCCAAGAACATCCTCGACGAGGACATCGATTACATAAGAGGCATGGGCGTTGAGATCCGCACGGGTACCGGCGTGGGGGAGGAGATAAAATTTGAGGAGCTGGCGTCGGAATACGATGCCGTGCTCATTGCCGTGGGCCTTTCCGAGAGCAGGTCTCTACCGATCCCGGGCGTGGATCTACCAGAGGTGCTGTTGGCGGTTCCCTTCCTGGAAGATGTAAACGCGGGCCGCGATATACCAGAGCTCGGCAAAGAGATTATAGTCATCGGCGGCGGCAATGTCGCCATCGACGCGGCCCGGTCGGCAAAGCGTATCGGCGGCGGCAAGGTCACAATGGTCTGTCTTGAGGCCGACCATGAGATGCCGGCCCATGACTGGGAGATCGCCGATGCTCGCGAAGAAGGCATCGAGATGCTCTGCAGCCAGGGGCCGAACGCCATTGTCGGCGAAGGCAAGGTAGAAGGTCTGCAGGTCAAGAAGTGCGAGTCGGTCTTCGACGAGCATGGCCGTTTCGCACCGACTTTCTGTGAGACCGAGCTTTCCGTGATCACTGGTGATACGGTTATCGTAAGCATCGGGCAGATGTCGAATCTGTCCTTCGTACCGGAAGCGGGTCCGGAAGTCGACGAGCGCGGTATCCTGTTTTTTGACCGGGAGCAGTGCACGACCAGCCGGCGTGGCGTTTTCGCCAGCGGTGAGGTGGTTACAGGGCCGGGGGCGGCGGTCAACGCTCTGGCAAGCGGCAAGAAGGCGGCCATAGCTGCGGCGCGTTTTCTCGGCGTGGAAGCACACTACGGTCATGAGCCTGTAGCGATAGGCGAGGTTCCATCTGATGTCAGGGAACAGATCAAGCAGGCCCCCAGGCGCAGGATGCCGGTGCGCGCCACAGGGCAACGGATTACCGATTTCGAGGAAGTGGAGACTGGACTGGGGGAGGTGGACGGCCGTTGCGAGGCTTCGCGATGCCTGTTATGCGGAAGTGGCGCTCGGTATTCGCAGCTCAAGTGCATTTCCTGTCTGACCTGCGTGCGTGTTTGTCCATACGGTGCTCCATGGGCAGACAAGGACGGACTTGGCGGTATCGACGCCGACAAGTGTCAGGCATGCGGTATCTGTTTCACCCAGTGTCCGGCCAAAGCTATCGACCTGACTGTGGTCTCTGAGGATGATATCGAACGGCGCATCCATGTCGCGTTGTCGGCTGAGACCGGCATGGTCGAATTCGGTTGCTGGTACTCTCAGTCGCGTGTTGCTCCCGAGGCCGGCTTTATAGCCCTGCCGTGCACTTCAAGACTGAGCACAAGGCTATTGCTTCACGCGTTCGAGGCCGGTGCTGAAAAAGTTTACGTTGCAGTCTGTAGCGAAGATGACGACGGCCGGTTCGTCCACGGCCACAGACAGACGCGAACAGCTGTGGCGGAGGCGCAAAAAGCGCTGAAAGAGATCGGGATGGAGCCGGAGCTGATCGAGCTAGGGCTGGTCCCGGAGAAAAAATGTATGAAAAGTGCGTGAAAAATGATCACAGCTGAGAGAAAACCATTCGAGCAGATAAAGGCGGTCACCGACCAGTTCGAGAACATACTGGTCGTAGGCTGCAACACCTGCGTTGCTGTATGTCTGACCGGCGGAGAGAGGGAAGCCGAACTGCTGACCGCGCAGCTTCGGCTGCAGCGCGAGAAGGACGGCATCAGTGGCACCGTGAATACTGTCACCGTCCTGCGCCAATGCGAGAACGAATTTGTAGACGCAGTGGCGGCCCAGGCCGATGGCAAGGATCTGATTCTCTCCACCGCCTGCAGCATAGGACCCCAACTAATCGCCGAGCGCATCCCAAAGGTACGCGTGGCGCCGGCTATGAATACCAACATGCTGGCTGTCGTCAAGAAACACCATGTCTGGAGTGAATACTGCGTGGCCTGCGGCGATTGCGTAATATTCAGCACGGGCGGCATATGTCCCATCGCGCGTTGCGCCAAGCAGCTGCTGAACGGGCCATGCGGCGGCTCTCAGGGAGGCCACTGCGAGATTTCGCCGGAGGTTCCCTGTGTCTGGCAGCTTATTTACGACAAGCTTGCCGCGTTCGGGCTGGAGGGGAACTTAAGCCGCATCGACGGTCCCAAGAACTGGTCGAAATCCAACAGTGGCGGCCCGCGCACGATGAAGAAGGAAGGGTTCGAGCCATGATGCCGGGATCCACTCTGGAAAAAGTCCTGGCTGACGGCAAATTCGCCGTGACCGCGGAGCTTGGTCCGCCGAAAAGCGCGGATCCGCAGGTCATCATCGACAAGGCCAACATCCTGAAAGGTCATGCCGATGCGGTGAACATAACCGACAACCAGACCGCGATCGCCAGAATGTGCAGCATGGCGGCAGCAAAAATCGTCATCGATCAGGGACTTGAGCCTATCATGCAGATGACATGCCGCGACCGCAACCGTCTCGCGATGCAGGCGGACATACTCGGGGCCGCGGCACTGGGCATAAAGAACCTGCTTTGTCTGACCGGCGACCACCAGAGTTTCGGAAACCATCCCGAGTCGATGGGTGTCTTCGATCTGGATTCGGTGACCCTGATCAGGATGGTGAAGGAGATGCGCGACGTGCCGCAGTTCCAGTGCGGCGAAGAGATCACCTTTGCGCCGAAGCTTTACATCGGCGCTGCGGCAAACCCGTATGCCGACCCGTTCCCGTTTCGCGCTATACGGCTGGCAAAGAAGGTAGATGCAGGCATAGACTTCTGCCAGACGCAGATCATCTACAATGTGGAGAAGTTTGCGGAGTTCATGCACCAGTGTGTCGAGCTGGGCGTGACCGAACGGTGTAAAATACTTGCCGGGGTGGCGCCGCTAAAGAGCGCCGGCATGGCGAAGTACATGAAAAACCGGGTAGCAGGCATGGATGTACCTGATGAGGTGGTCGAACGTATGGCCGCTGCGAAAGACGTCCAGGATGAAGGAATAAATGTTTGCGTCGAGATTATAGACCGCGTCAGGGAAATCGATGGCGTGGCTGGCGTCCACATCATGGCCGTCGAATGGGAATCGGCGGTTCCCGAGATAATGTCGCGGGCGGGATTGAAGGCAGGGTCGGCTGACTAGTTGTGACGCCTCCCGCGGGCGGTGAATACCGCGATAAAATTGTAACTTACAGGAGGCTTGATGAAGGCAATAGCGGAGAACATCAATGTAATGAACAAGTCAATCGGTGACGCGATGCAGAACCGTGTCGCGGAGCCGTTACAGCAAATGGCAAAGGATTGCACCGAGGCCGGAGCCGACCTGCTCGACATCAATCTGGGGCCGGCTCGCAAGGGTGGTCCGGAACTGATGGAGTGGGTTGTACGGACGGTTCAGGAAGCTTCCGACCTGCAGCTCTGTCTTGACACAAGCAATCATGAGGCGATGGAGGCCGGCATCAAGGTATGCAAGCAGCCGCCTCTGCTTAACTCCTTCAGCGCCCAGCCGGACAAGATGGAGAACATTCTGCCGCTGGCGGCCAGGTATGACTGCGAGATCATCGGTCTGACCATGTCGACGCACATTCCCATCGATGCCGATGAACGTATCGCCATTGCCTACGAGCTGGTCGCGGCGGCAAACGCCCTGGGCATTCCCAACTCGCGCATCTGGATCGACCCGATCATTCTGCCGATCGGCGTCGAGGTCGGGCAGGCGCATGCAGTTGCAGTACAGAACGTCCTTAAGTCCTTTCCCGACCTCTTCGAGGAACCGGTGCAGTCTACCTGCGGCCTTTCCAATACTTCCAATGGCGCTCCCGACGAGCTGCGCAGCTCCATTGAGCGTGCCTACCTGCCGATGTTGGCCGCCTGTGGCATGACTTCGTGCATATGCAACGCCAGGGACCCGGAGATGATGCGAACCATCAGGCTGATCAACGCGCTCAAGAACGAGTCGCTTTATTCAGTTTCCGACGCGGAACTGAAATAATCACAGACTGCCTTACGGGAAGAGGAACAGGCAGTATTTAAGAGCCAGGAACCACGTGCAAACAACGCGGAACCACGAGAGCAAGAGGAGGACATGTACAAGATAATTGAAAAAGTCGACTATTCAGATGACGTGTATATGCAGGTCATCGAGGCCCCGGCAGTTGCCGCGGCCGCGCAACCGGGACAGTTCATCGTCCTGAGGATCCACGAAGAGGGGGAGAGGATCCCGCTTACCATCGCCGATTTCGATCGCGAGGCTGGAACGATCACCATAGTCGTCCAGGCGGTCGGCAAGTCAACGCGTCATTTGCAGAAGCTGGGCAAGGGCGACTCCATTGCAAACTTTATTGGGCCACTGGGTTTGCCCAGTGAGATCGAGAAGGTCGGAACAGTTGTCTGCGCGGGTGGAGGCGTCGGTGTGGCGCCGGTTTATCCTATCGCCCGCGCGCTAAAAGAGGCCGGCAACAAGGTGATATCGATTGTCGCCGCCCGTAACGAGAGCCTGCTACTCTGGGAAGACAAGATGAGGGAAATAAGCGACGAGCTGATCGTGACTACCGACGACGGCAGTTGTGGCCGTCACTGCCTGGTCACCGAGCCGCTCAAGGAGCTTTGCGAGGCCGGAGGCATCGATCTTGTCTATGCGATCGGCCCCGGGATCATGATGAAGTTCTGCTGCAAGACCACAGAGGAGTTTGGTGTAAAGACGATTGTCAGCCTTAACTCGATAATGGTGGACGGCACCGGCATGTGCGGTGCCTGCCGGGTCAACGTGGGCGGCGAGACAAAGTTCGTCTGCGTCGATGGGCCGGAATTCGACGGGCATCAGGTCGACTTCGACCTGTTGATGTCGCGCCAGCGCCAGTACCTGTCCCAGGAAAAAGAATCACTGGAACTCTACGTTGAATGCGGCGGTGATAAGAAATGCATGAAGTAAAAACAGACAACCCCGGCGACAAGCCGGAAAAGAAACCGAAGCGGCCGAAACTTCCGCGCACGGGCATGCCGGAGCAGCCCGCCAGGGTCAGGGCTACGAACTTCGATGAAGTGACGCTCGGCTACAATGAGGACATGGCCAAACTCGAGGCCAGCCGTTGTCTGCAGTGCAAGCGGCCCAAGTGTGTCGATGGCTGTCCGGTAGGAATCGACATCCCCGCTTTCATCAAGGCTATCGAGAACGGCGATCCGGCGGCGGCAATTGCCAAGCTGAAGGAGACGACCAGCTTTCCCGCGGTCTGTGGCCGTGTCTGTCCGCAGGAAGAACAGTGCGAGCTTCTTTGTGTGCTTGGCAAGAAGCAGGAGCCGGTTGCGATCGGCCGTCTTGAGCGCTTTGCTGCCGACTGGGAGCTTAACAATAGCACTTCCAGCAAACCCGCGATCGCAGCCAGAACTGGCAGGAGCGTGGGAGTGGTAGGTTCAGGTCCCGCCGGAGTCACATGCGCCGGAGAGCTGGCAAAGATGGGTCACGATGTCACAATTTACGAAGCCCTGCACAAGCCGGGCGGCGTCCTTGTATATGGCATCCCGGAATTCCGCCTGCCCAAGGCGATAGTCCAGCGCGAGTGTGATTATGTCGAAAGCCTCGGCGTCGATATCAAGCTCGACTATGTTATCGGACGCACCATGACAGTTGACCAGATGATGGAAAGCGGGCACGACGCGGTCTTCCTCGCCAACGGCGCCGGACTGCCATCGTTCATGAATATCCCGGGCGAGAACCTGAACGGCGTCTATTCCGCCAATGAATTCCTTACCCGGTCGAACCTGATGAAGGCTTACAGGTTCCCCGAGTATGATACGCCGATCAAGGTCGGCAAAAAGGTCGCCGTCATCGGCGGCGGCAACGTCGCCATGGACGCGGCGCGTACGGCGCTCAGGCTGGGCGCCGAGGTCCACTTGATCTATCGCCGCTCCCGTGAGGAGATGCCGGCCAGGGCGGAGGAAGTCCACCATGCCGAAGAGGAAGGCATCATCTTCAACCTGCTGACCAATCCGACCCGGATTATCGGTGACAATGAAGGCTGGGTCGAGGAGATCGAGGTCATCGAGATGGAGCTCGGAGAGCCAGACGCGAGCGGCCGCCGGCGTCCCGTACCGGTTGAGGGTTCCGAACGACGGATTCCAGTAGACGTGGTGATCGTATCCGTCGGGACCAAGGCCAACCCGCTGCTCACGAAGAGCACAAGCGGCCTCGACCTCAATAAATGGGGCAATATCGTCGCCGATGAAAACACGCTGGCGACCAGCAAGGAAGGCGTCTTTGCCGGAGGCGATATCGTCACCGGCGCCGCCACAGTCATCCTGGCCATGGGCGCGGGCAAGATCGGCGCGCGCTCCATCGATCGTTTTCTGCAGGGGCAGCCTTTGCTGACCAATGAAGAGCAGGAAGCGATCAGGGCGGCTGAGGAAAAAGCAGCAAACAAGGCAGCGGCCAGATAAAGCCGATACCGGCAAACGGGCCGCCGGGTGAATAATGAAAAACAGGGGCACGGGGTTGACAACTGATTCGGACTTGAGCTCCGATTTAAAATATATTGCAATCAAACGGAAAAATCATGAATCCTGAGTCAACCGCGCCCGGCAACTGGAAACTGCTTGACCGGGCTGCGACCGCTCTTCTGATTCTCGTTGTTTCCGTATCAGTGCTCTTTCCTGAAACATTTATTAGCGGTTTTCCGCTAATAGGCACCGAGCGCACTTTTCCTCTCAGCATTTTGACGCCCGTCCTTGTGCTGATGAGCGTCGTCTATGCTTTTATGAGGCGCGAAACATGGTCCATGAACTCAGTTGATGGCGCTGTGCTTCTGTTCACGGCATATCTGTTGATCCGGAACGCTAATCCGCCAGCAGGCATGATAGTCGCCAAGTATGCGCTCCTCGGTGTTGGGCTTTTTTATTTGTGTGCCATGCTGGCGCGGCGACTCGGTCTGACAAAGTTGATAATGTGGTTGTTTTTATCTCTTGCGCTAATTACATCCCTGTATGCGATCGTGGAATATGTCATGAAGGAGAACATAATATTTCAGCCGTATATAGCCAATGCGGTCCGTGAGCCCGTCAGTGGGCTGCATCGCGTGGGCTCAACGCTGGCTCACCCGGTACCATTCGGAGCCTTTCTTATCCAGGTATTGCCCTTTTGCCTGTTAGTTTGGTTTGTTGGCCAGAGCCGAAGGCAGCGTGTGCTGGGTCTGGCCGTTACGGGAATGGCGGCGATGGCGCTATTTCTGACTTTTTCCAAGGGTAGCTGGATTATCGCGGTCTTTACGGCAGGAATTTTAGTCACGCATGCGACCTGGAAGCGCAGCTGGAAAGGTGTGTATTTAATTGTCATCTTTGTGGCGGCGCTGGGGTTGGTTACCGGCATCTTTTGGGAACAGGTTATTACAGAAATGGGGTCACGGTCGGAAAACAGTGTCAACGGCAGGATGATCAGCTGGGAAGCAGCACTCGATGGGATAGCGGAAAACCCGGTTTTTGGAGTCGGCCTCAAACAGGGAGACAGCGTTGTTTATAACCACTATGATTCAAAGTCGCGGGCCTGGGTCGACAAAGATGGTATCAACACTCCGGTTGATAATTATTATCTGAATGTTTTTCTGGAGGAAGGACTCATAGGAATCATGCTTTGGCTTGTCACTTTGTGCCTGATCATTTATGAGGGGGTTCGATATATAGAGAGAAATACATCGGAGCGCCGCTGGGCATTTGCGGCGGTGGCCGGAATTGTTGGTCTGTCTCTGGATGCAATGACTTTTGACATCATGCTGATCTGGTCGAACTTTGTAATATTTTGGGTGACTGCCGGATTGCTACACGGACTGGCTTTCAAAAAGTCGGTTGCAATGTGCCCTTCCGCAGCAAGAACGAACTCATAGAGAATGCAGAGATTTTTTTTATCTGGGCGCTGGTAACCAAACCAAAGTGGTCAGATTATTGACATTACTAAAAAGTGAGTGTATAAAAGTGAAAAGAGTAAATTATACTCATTTGTCAAGTATGACGGTATGGCTTCTCCCGGAAAGCCACCGGTGTTTTTTCTTGTTTTTCAAACCGCTCTCTATAGAAAAAGGGAATCTTGGACATTAATCCGGATCGTACAGCATCCAGTAAGTCCGAAGGACAGCTTACGGACACATGGAGCTTTATGCCCTATGAGGAGGAGAGCGGAGTTCCACGCGGTGAGCTGCAGCTGTTGAGATTTATTCATATTCTGGTAATTCCGCTTGTCGATATCCTGACGCTTTCCATCGCCATTGTACTTGCTTATTTCATGGCTGGGACTTTGTTGAGTGGCGGCACGCTTGAAGGACTTTTGGGATCCGAACCAGGCACTGTTTCAGAAAGCTTTCTCTGGTCGGGTCTCGCGACGATTCCGCTTTGGCTTCTTGTCTTCCATTATCATGGAGTTTACCGTCGAGAGGTGAGACGGCTTTCTGTTTCAACTTTTGATGAGATGTCGCAGACCATTGGAGCGCTTGCGGTGGGTGCGTGGGTGATGATTTCGGTTCTGGCTTTGTTCGGCATCGGCGGTTCAGCCGGAAGCGCTATCTGGGTGTTCGTAGCCGCGGCATGGGTTTTTATGATGTTTTTGCTGCCGGTGGGCCGGGCAATAGTCAGGATTGGCTTTTCGTTCCATAATCCTTTCAGGACAAGCACACTTGTAGTGGGGTCGGGCGAGGTTGGCCGCAGCCTGGTCGGAAGGCTTGCACGGCACAAGGAATATGGCATGCGGGTAGTGGGTTTTCTGGACACCGCGTCGTTTGTGCACGAGATTGGGGAAGGGGAGAACCAGGCGTCCCCGGTAAAGCTGCTCGGTCGCCCCTCAGAGCTGCGTTCGATTGTCGATCGATACGGAATAAGTCGTGTCATGATCGCATTTTCGCGCACACCGCATCCTTTGATCCTGGACGTGATCCATCAGTGCCAGCAGATGAAAGTTGACGTCAGTGTTGTACCCCGCTTTTTCGAAGCGCTTTCACACAGGGTTGAGATCGAGGATGTGGAGGGTTTGCCGATCATGTGCCTGCCCAGGTACTCGAGGCATGGCTTACTGACTCGAATGACGAAACGGACTATCGACCTGCTGGGCGCCGCCATCGTTGTCCTGATACTCTCACCGTTACTGCTGCTTGTCGCGTTGCTGATCAAACTTGATTCCCGTGGACCGCTGTTTTTCAGGCAGGCACGCATGGGTAAGAACCACAAACATTTTCTGATGTACAAGTTCCGTTCCATGCTGGTCGACGCGGACAGCAGAAAGGATGAGCTGGCCGAACAGAACGAAGCATCCGGACCCATATTCAAGATGAAGGATGATCCTCGCATAACCAGGGCAGGCCGCATTATCCGCCGGCTCAGCATCGATGAACTGCCACAGCTGATCAATGTTTTCAAAGGCGAGATGAGCCTCGTGGGCCCCCGTCCGTTACCGGTATACGAAGCTGAAGGCTGTGAGGGAACCGCCGATATGCGTCACCTGGTGCAACCCGGCATCACGGGTTTGTGGCAGATACTTGGCCGAAGCGATATCCCTTACGAGGAAATGGTGCAACTCGATTATCTCTACGTGACCAACTGGACATTGAGATGGGATATCAAGATCATTATGAGGACGATCCTGGCCATTATGCGCAAGCGCGGCGCCTACTAGGAACCAGGAATAAGAATCATCCGTTCCGCAAGGGTCAATGTTTTACGGTTCTGCCCTTTTTCCCTATGCGGGGCAATATCTTTCTGATTAGTTCACTCGTGCGGGTGCTTCGATCGGTGAATTTCTCATGAATCCAGCTGAGCGGTCCGAGTTCAATCGGAAAAGCAAAGTTGTAATGAGCCAGCCGCCAATTTGGAATCCTGTTTAATAGCGGAATTTTAAGATTCCCAAGCGGCAGCAGCTTCGCGTACTTGCCGGCCTTGATGAAGTTTCTGGTTTCATTTTCGGTAACCCAGGGAAGCCATGAGACTTTCATTTCTTTATTCATGCGGTTAAGTGTTTCCCAGTCCTCGGTTCGTTCTGGCGGCATGAACCCGGCGTCCACCACCATGTCGTAAAGAGGGACGCCCGGATAAGGCATGTAGGTCCCCAGAGAGAATGACATCCTGGGATGGATCTTCCACAGATCAAGACAGAGGTTTATCGTTTTCAATATCTCTTCCCTGGTTTCCGTCGGGTTTCCGAGGATGACGCAATTTGCCACTCTAACCTCAGGATATTTTGACAGGATTTTAATACCCTTGATAATGTCATCAACCGTCTGGTCTTTTTGCATCAGCTCGAGTATCCGGTTATTGCCCGACTCCAGTCCGAAGCAGATTCCCTGGCAACGTGTATCCCTGAGCTTTCGGGCCAGATTTTCCGTGATGTAACCGATTCTCAGCTGGCCCTCCCAGGGAAGATCGATGGCTTCCAGGATTTCAATCGCCCTCTTCTTGTTGGCAAAAAAGTTATCATCGTAGAACCTGATCCCGTCTATGCCGTATTTATCTTTGAGCATCTGTATCTCTGAGATCACGAATTCACGCGAATGCGCTCTCCAGCGTCCGCCGCTGAATTTGAGACTGTAACAAAAGCCGCACCGATGTGGGCAACCGCGCGAGGTTATGAAATTAATAACCTTCTTTTGACCCCACATAGGGACCAGGTACCTGTTTACATCAACCAGGCTCCAATCGAACGCGTAGTCGTCCAGGTTTTCGATAAGCGGACGCGGTTCCGTGAATTTCAGCTCACCATTCTGTTTGAAGCCGATGCCCTTTACATTATTGAGATCCTTACCGTTTTCGATGGCATCGGCAAATTCCACGGCAGTATCTTCGCCCTCGCCTATGACGATCGCATCAACATATTTCTCACGAAGCGTCAATTCCGGAACCATGGTGGCGTGCACACCGCCCCATACGATCGGGCAATCACTTATTTTCTTGAGCTCCTTCGATAACCGGGCGGAAAATTTTGTCTGATTGCAGGTAAAAGCAGATATACCGACAAATGATGGCTTGGTTGCGGCGATCTTTTTTGTGTATTGCGGAATTTCATCGGGAGCGATGTGGAGTAACTCGACCTCGTATCCCGCCCGTTTCAGCGCACTGCCGACGTACATGACACCCAGGGGCGGCGCAAACATGAACTCCGGAGAACTTATATTCACTAACGTTATCACTAGACCTCTTGTGAAAGATTAAATGTAATAATACTCAAATGATAGCATTAATTTCCTGGAATCATACAGGCCGCAATTGACTCCAAACGGGTAAAGATTCACATAAATTACAGGAGGAACAGGCACAAGACGCTGGCATGTTCCTTACCGCGGTCCCGAGCGCCATTAGTAAATACAGGTAGCGGACGGATAAAATTACATCATGAATAACATTGAGAAAAACCCTGTAAAAACATCCGGCCGGAGCACGGGTGATCGTGAACCGGGAAAGTCGGCATATCTGCCTCAGGTCGCCAGGGGAGCGGTTATCAATTTTTCCGGTATCGCCGGACGAACGGTTCTGGTCTACGGGTACACTTTTTTGCTGGCTCGCATGCTGTCGGTCGGTGAGCTCGGAGAGTACTTCCTCATGCTCACAATTATCAATCTTCTGGGGCTCGCGGCAATGGTGGGCCTGGATACCGGCGTTGTCCGCTATGTAGCCCTCTATGCCGGTGAAGGAAGAATGAGGCTGGCCCGCAAGACGCTGAAGGCGGGACTCATGTTTGGCATTCCAGTTTCGCTGGTGTTCGCGGAAGCACTGTTTATCGGCGCCCAGTCCGTCAGCGACCATTTTTTTGAAAGCAGTGTCTAGGCGGTCACCGGGATTCGTATTTTTTCAATGCCAATACCCTTCCTTGTCGCCGCCCGCCTGTTCAATTCCTCGCCCCAGGGGATGCACAAGATGAAATCACAGGCATTTAACCCGGACCTCGGCCAACCGACCCTCGAAACAGCTGTCCCGGAC
>ERZ1739049.3-NODE-3-length-35918-cov-8.933943_pt1 | contig 35918 bp, 37 predicted proteins | sample MGYA00581760_ERZ1739049 | MGnify/ENA primary metagenome ERZ1739049 (study PRJEB42929, sample SAMN08275522) | rhizosphere metagenome | isolation source: Rhizospheric soil replicate 2 | host: Colobanthus quitensis | place: Antarctica: Devils point, Livingston Island...
AACACGCACGGCACGATGAGCGCCACGATGTGAACAAAGGCCAGGGAATCTGTGTGAGAAATTCCCGTCCCGTGTAGTATTTCCAGGAGATAGTTCACCGGACACAGTGAGGACGGCGTGTTAAGCGATCGCACAGCTGTTATCTGTACCGACTGAGGATGAGCGAGCAGTGCCTCGCGATAGTAGTGCGCCGCCACGCAAAGGCGCTCTTCCACTGTTTGTGTGGGGTCGTCGCAGCTGAGGTCGATTCCACCCATGACCAGCTCGACAACGCCGTCGAGAAGCGCCGATTTGTTGGGAAAGTGATAATAGACAGCCATCGGATCGACGTTGAGCTTTGCACCCAGACGACGCATGGAAAGCGATTCATAGCCATCCTCATCCATGATTTTCAGCGCCGCCCGCACTATTCCCTCACGGGTAAGGGATGGACGGGCACTCCCCGATTCCCGTACATGCCGCCTGTTGAAATTTTGATGTTTTTTCGATTCCATATTGATAAACCCACTTTCTTTTCAAGATCAACGGGTCTATAAACTGTGCATAAATCTACACTGTAGAATAATTTCTACAACGTAGAATAGTCGATCATATCGAAAGTGTCAAGAAAGAATCGACCGGCAGAAATTCCATGGCAGAGGCGAAAAATTCGTAAAACGCCGGACGAAACCTGGAATTTAAGGTGTGCGATAGAAGCAGGTCCGGGAGCCAGGTCTCCCGGATAGTAGCTTTCAGAGTTAAAAAAAAATAAAAGTCGCATGTTATTAAGCTGAAAAAATGTGCATAATCATAAGTACGAAGAAAGAATCCCATGAGGAGCAAATTTGCCTGGCGATTTTGTTATTGAAAGTGAGAACCTGACAAAGCGATACCGTCCGCATATCATGGCGGTGGACGGGCTCAATATGCAGGCCAGGCGCGGTGAGGTATACGGTTTTGTCGGCCCTAATGGAGCCGGCAAAACCACGGCACTGCGCATGTTTCTGGGGCTTGTGCGTGCAAGCTCGGGGTCATGCCTGGTCTTGGGGGAGAAACCCGGTACGCCCGGCGCCCTGGCGCGCATCGGGGCTCTTGTGGAAACACCCGCCTTCTACCCATATCTTTCCGGCAGGAATAACCTGCGCGTTCTGGCCCGCCACGCCGGTGTCCCGTATTCGCGCATCGAACCCGTCCTGGAGGAAGTTGAACTGTCCAGCCGGGGCGACGACCGCTTCAAGACATATTCCCTGGGGATGAAGCAACGTCTGGGAATGGCCGCGGCGCTTTTGAAAGATCCGGAGCTCCTGATACTGGACGAGCCCACCAACGGACTCGACCCCGCGGGCATGGCCGAGATGCGACACCTGATCCGGAACCTGGGCCATGGCAATCGGACAGTGCTTCTCTCGAGCCATCTGATGGGAGAGCTGGAACAGATCTGCGACCGCATCGGCGTGGTCAAAGACGGGAAAATAGTCGTGGAAGGATCACTGGACGAGCTCAGGCAAGGCACGCGGATAAAACTTCGCGCAAAACCTGTCGTCCGGGCGCGAGAGCTGCTGGCGTCGCTTGATGGCGTCGGTCAGACAGAAATGCAGGACGATGACATGCTTATTATCGAGGCCGACCAGTCACTGGCGGCGGATATCAACAGGTTGCTGGTCACAGCCGGCGTGGATGTAAGCGAACTGACGACCGTCCAGAACTCCCTCGAAAGCGTTTTCCTGAGCCTTACCGGTGAGGTCCGGTCACATGAATAGTCTGCTTGCAGAGCTATTGTTGATACGCAGGCGCGCCGCGACCTGGATATTGCTGGGATTCTGGACGGCAATCGCGCTGCTCTTCTCATATGTGCTCCCCTATTACGCCTATACCGCCAACACGAACTTTCACGGACGGGGCATCGTGCTATACGTGCTCTTGCCCCAGAACCTGGTATCGACGATAACCACGACTTTTCCATTTTTTGGCGGAACCATGGTATTGATCCTTGGAGTATTATGCATGGGCAGTGAATACAACTGGGGAACGCTTACAACCGTGCTGGTCCAGCGGGACGGCCGTCTGAAATTTTTCCTGTCAAAGATAGCCGCACTTGCGATTGCCATTGTTCCATTTGTATTGCTGGTATTCGTGCTGGGATTCGTAGCAAGCTCGATAATAGCCCTGCGTGAAGACCAGGCGATCATGCTCCCGTCAATGTGGGATCTGGTACGTGCCTTGAGTGTCGGCTGGCTGCTCCTGGCGGCATGGGCGTCGTTCGGGGTTCTGCTGGCGGTGTTATCGAAAGGTACGGCGCTGGCTATCGGACTGGGAATTATCTACGGGCTGGTGCTCGAGGGTATTATCTCCTCGTTCGGACAGCAGATAGATTTGCTCGATCAGGTATCCAAGGGACTCTTGCGGACCAACGGATATTCCCTGATCTCGGCGTTGGGAAGCTCCATACCGGCAGAGGCCGGCCCTGGCGGCTTTTCCGGCACGACGGTTTCCGGCACGCAGGCGTTAATTGTGATAGTAGTCTACATACTGCTTTTTGTCGCGTTTTCGGCTTTGGTGGTCAAGCGGCGCGATGTTTCGGGGACCAGCTAGGAGAACGCGCTCGGAGACAGGGCGATCAGTTCGGCACTGGCATCGCGGCAAGCGTCTCGGGATATACGATCTTTGCCGTCTGCAGGAAAATATTGACCGCTTCGGATGAGTGGTTCCCGGATTTATTGGTAAAAACAATAAAAATAGCGTCCTTTTCCGGCAGGTAAAAAACCATGCTGTTATAGCCGAAGATGGCTCCGATATGGCCGATGTAGCCGCCAATCGAGGCTATACCGAGACCGTACTTCCCGTCCCACTTCTCCTGACCCGGCATGGGGATCCAGGCCAGACGCTGCTTCTGCATCTTCTGGCTGACCAGTTCACCCCTGGCAAGCGCCGTGGCATAAACCTTCATGTCATAAAGATTTGACACCATGGCGCCACCCGCCCATGCCACCGATGGGTCAACCAAGGTAAAGTCCTGCATCTGGGCGGCTCCAGACGGTTGTTCGTCACCTCATGTCATCGTGAGTGAATTTCCAGAGGGGATTCTTCTCAAACCGTTCCCCGAATTCAGGATCGGCGGTGAAATTGTAGATACCCGCGGTCATATTGAGAAGCTGGCGTATCGTTATCTGTTCGCCGTTGGGGATACCTGCGACATACTTTGACAGACTGTCGTTGAGGCTCATCTTTCCCTCGTCGACGAGCTGCAGGACTCCGGTGGCGGTGAATGTCTTGGTTTTGCTCGCTATGCGGATCTTGTCAGAGGGCTGAAGCTCTGTACCCTCGGAAATATCCACCAGGCATCTGGCGGATATCCATGTTCCCTTGCCGGGCGCCCAGATACCGATGATGACGCCCGGGATGTTGCCGTCCTTCATAGCACCGTGAATAGCCGATTCCACTTACGATTCATCAATAATGACATTCATATTTCCTGAAAATGTGCGAAAATGCAATCCTTGTGATTGTGGAAAGGCCTGAAAGGAACATCATGAAAATAGTGATTGTTGGCGGTGTAGCCGGCGGAGCCTCGGCGGCGGCGAGGGCTCGACGCCTGAATGAGGATGCCGAAATCGTCATCCTGGAAAGAGGCGAATACGTCTCCTTCGCCAATTGCGGCCTGCCGTATCATATCGGGGGGGGTATCAGCAGGCGCCGCGACCTGCTGATTGCGACGCCTGAATCATTCCATTCTCAGTTTGCGATAGACGTGCGGGTCGGCCATGAGGTCATGCATATCGACCGCGACAACAAGAGCGTGCGTGTTTTAGAGCACTCAAGCGGCCGCGATTACGAAGAGAGTTACGATAAGCTCATCTTGAGCCAGGGAGCTTCGGCGATACGGCCACAGCTGCCCGGAATCGACCATCCCAGGATATTCGCGTTGCGCAACATCCCCGATATGGATTCTATTATGGAGCTGATCGGCGATGGTGCGAAGACCGCTATGGTTACAGGCGCTGGATATGTTGGCCTCGAAATGGTTGAAGCGCTCGCGCGGCGCGGTCTGGATGTAAATCTCGTTGAACTGCAGGATCAGGTCCTCCCGGTCCTGGATCGTGAACTCGCCAGCGACCTGCTGCTGCACCTGGAAATGAAAGGCGTGAAGGTCCATCTGGAAACCGCCGCCCGGGAATTCAGCGATTCCATGGGACGCGTTGAGGTTCTCCTCGATGACGACACTGCCATCATCGCCGATTTTGTGATCATGGCGGTTGGAGTACGGCCGGAGACAGGGCTGGCGCGTGAAGCCGGCCTTGAGTTAGGCCAAAGCGGAGGGGTAAAGGTCGATGAACATATGCGGACGTCCGATGCCGATATCTACGCCGCCGGCGACATGGTCGAAGTCACCGATACTGTAACGGGTCAGGCGGCCAACATCCCCCTGGCGGGACCGGCAAACCGGCAGGGACGTATCGCCGCCGATCATGTTTCCGGACGAACGAGCTCCTACACCTCTACCCAGGGCACTGCCGTCGTCAAGGTGTTCGACATGACCGCCGCCATTTCCGGAGCGTCAGAAAAAGTCCTGCTGCGTGCAGGTATTCCATATGAAAAAATATTTTTACACCCCTTCGGACACGCCGCCTATTACCCCGGTACCGCCCAAATGCACACCAAGGTGCTGTTTGATCCCGCGGACGGCAGGCTGCTGGGAGCACAGATTGTCGGACGTGACGGTGTGGACAAGCGGATGGACGTCTTTGCCGTGGCCGTTCGCATGGGGATGACGGTCTTCGACCTGGAACATCTCGAACTTTCCTACGCGCCACCATATGGATCGGCCAAGGACCCGGTCAACATGGCCGGTTTCGTGGGTGCCAATATTCTAAACGGAGATGTCAGGTTCTGGTTCGCGGAGGATCATCCGGGAAAGACCGCGAGCGGTACCGTGGTCGATGTACGCACACCAAAGGAGTTCGCAGCGGGGCGTTTGGCGGGCGCGGTGAATATTCCACTTGATGACATTCGCGCCCGGATCGACGAGTTCAGACAGATTCCCGAGCCCCATTACATCTATTGCCTGACCGGTATTCGCAGCTACCTGGCCTACCGGATCCTCGACATGAATGGATTTACGGATATTTATAACCTCGCCGGCGGCTGGAAGACTTTTATCAGTTGCCATCGCCAAAGGTTGATGGACGGACGCATTGTAGTCGCCAATACCGAGGAGATGACTGACTGATTACTTCGGTATATCGGAAAAGCATAACGGCAAAGGCTCGCGGCGTCCACCCTGAAACACGGTCTCCCCGATCGAGACAACCTCGTAGAGCTCCTCGAAGTTCACCTGGATTTCATCGGGGGCAATGCGGTATGGTCACTCGGGCCTTTTCTCCCTATAGCTGAAACATTTAAGCAGTAGGTAACCTCCCTGCTTCAACAGTCGCGCTACGACCTCCGCATACTCCGCGCGCCGCTCGTCGGGGAAAACATAGTAGCAGCCGCGGTCAAAAATGATATCGAAGTACCGGCCCAGATCGCTTTTGAAGATATCCACCCGCCGGAAAGCAATATCCAGACCCTGTCCGGATGCATGCCTTCTTTACCGCCGTACCGGCGATATCGACTGCGGTGACGCTGTAACCCAGCTCCGCCATGGCGATAGCCTGAGTTCCGGGACCGGTATAGAACCAGGGCAACGATTCTACATCTCCGTCCTTGTAGATATCCTCCCAGCGGGAGTCTCCATCGTGATCGCTCATCTTCCACGTCCGGGCGCGATACCCCAGACCGCGAGATGGCGATCGCTCACTTCCCTCATGAAGAAATTACCGAGGCCGGCCGTATCAAGCTGGTGCCTGACCTCATCAGGCTCATAGGCCGCCAGGAGTGAATTAAAGAAGTCCTTTTTTAGAATCCCGGGTTCTTCACCCATATACAGTTCCACGAGCCGTGCTACCTCGTCCCGGTGGCAAGGCCTCAAAAGATCCATGATGAACACTGGCGCTCCCTCATATGCCAGGTCTGGAATCGCTCGCCAAAGGGTCTGTGGATCATCGAGATGATGCAGGAGGCTGTTGCTGATCACCGCCCCGTACTTCCCGAACGGCAGTTCGGCGCCCGGCAGACAGCCGTGTATCAGTCTGACCCGTCCGTGAAGTTCCGGCGCCCTCTCCACAAGCCCGGCTCCCAGGCGCAGCATCGCTTCCGAGCCGTCGAGACCATGAACGACACAACCGGGATATCGCCTGGCAAAGCGCATGCTGATGTCACCTGGACCACAGCCCATGTCGACGACGGCTCCACTCGGCACCAGACCGGGAAATGCCTCCTGAAAAAGGGAGATAAAATAATTGTGGGGAACCTCGAAATCAGCCTCGGCGTATGCACGGGCCTGGTCTTCCCCATCCATCAGCTCTTTTTCAGGAATCCTCTGCAAGTATCTCTTCCACCGTACAGGCCGTTCAGGCAAACCTGTCCGATAAGCGGGACAGGCGGCGATACCTTATGACGATTCTAGCGCCCCGGCCACCTTCTCCAGCCGGATACGTGCTTCTGAACCTACCTCCGTCAGCACCGGGTCCGAATCCATGCCGGCGCCCTTCATCATAGCCTCAGGATCGATAATCCTAACGATGGACCCGCCCGCCGGATCGGCCTCGACCGTTACGTTGCAGGGAAGCATCAATCCCACTTCTCCCATGTGTGAAAGGGCCTTGTATGCCAGTGACGGGTTGCAGGCGCCGAGAATGGTGTAAGGACGGAACTCCTTCTCCAGCTTCTCCTGAAACGCCTTGCGCACGTCGACGCTGGTCAGCACACCGAAACCTTCCGCCTTCAGCGCGTTCGTCACTTTCTCAACTGCGTCCCCATGGGTTTCGTCAAGATGTAGATCGAAGCTCAGGTTTTGTGCCTGTGTCATATCTGCCTCCTCTTTCTGGTATTCCATCGTCGGATAACCGAACATCTTTCGCAGCTGCGCCCCCTTACATTCCTCTTCAGCTCTTCATGTTCACATACTGGAGCGGCACGCCCATGTCTTCGGCCTTGAACATGGAGATTACCTCCTGCAGGTCGTCGATCTTCTTGCCCGATACCCGTATCTGGTCCTCCATTATCTTGGCCTGCACCTTGAGCTTGCGCGCCTTGATCATCTTGACAATCTTTTTGGCGGTGTCGCTGTCTATTCCCTGGATGATGTCGATATCACGCTTGATCATGTCGCCGGCGGCCTGCTCGATGTCCTTGTAAACCAGAGCCTTGGCGTCGATGCTGCGTTTGGCCAGACTGGTGATGAGCTCACCCTCGATAGCCTTCATCTTCATCGTATCCTCCGTAAGGATATGTATCCGCCCTTCTTTCCTGAGCAGCGTGACCTCGGATTTTGATTTGCGAAAATCGTAACGGGTGGTGATCATCTTCTTTGTTATGTTTACAGCGTTATCAACTTCCTGCATGTCCAGCTGGTTGACAATATCGAATGACGGCATCTGTAAAGCTCCTCCCCGGTTTCTTGACGGCAACCTCTCCCAGCAAACGTCCAGACATGACCTGTCCGCTTTAGACCACCCCGCTAGCCTTAGGATTCAACAATTTACAGTTTTTTTACAGGTCCGTAACAGAACGATTACTTCCAATACGACATTATATATAGATAATTGTAATCTAGTCAGGGATGGAAGCCAGGCGCCGCTTCAGCATAATAACAGCCTCATTGATTTTTGCGCTTGCCGCGGCACTGGCTCTGACGAGCGCGCTCGCCTGTTCGGATAATTCCGGCAACCTGCAGGCTGACGATGCCGCACCGGAAGCATCCGCACCGGGTTCCGGCACCGGTGAACCGTCCGCGAGCGATGAAGACGCCAGGCCCGTACTTCTCTTCACAATCGGCAGGCATATCGAACCGCCGGGTCCACGCCCTGGTCGCAATCTTGTGTGACATCGTCCTGCTGGTATTTTTATTGCTCGCGGCGTACGGCTGCGGCGAAAACCGGCAGGATACCACCTTAAAGCAGCCCTTCGAATGGTCCAATGGTCAGCTGGTGCGGCCCAGCGACAGTCAGGTGGGCAGATAAGTCCATCGCGGCCGGAACTCGTGAAGATGATCGTGGGGTTCTTCCAGAAAGAGCTGGCTTGATGCCCGGGTTATTTCCCGCGCGCCGTCTCTATGGCAGCCTTCAGATCCCTCGGCATTGGCTTGTCGGCGACAATAAAATCATAGAGGCGGTCGGCCAGCTCGGGTGAGCGGTAGAGTTCCTGTGTCAGCCCGCGCTGCCGGTATTCAAAAAAATAGTCCGGTTTTACCCGAAGGACGCGGGCAAGTATCTTGATGACGGAGTCAGCGGGCACGGGACGCGTACCGCAGGCAAGATGGTTCAGATAACCGGCGGAGAGTTTCGTCCGCGTGGCCAGGCGGCGGTAGCTCATGCCGCGCAATTCCAGCAGTTCACGCAAAGACTGGGGAAACGGTAATCGCGAATTGGGAATCTCCTGGGGTGTGACCTTTTTGATCATTTGAGCACCTCGTTGACATCTTTGAGAAACTTTTCCACGTTCAGGCAGGCGGTGTCGATATCCTCGGCCTCGCCCACCATCCTGATCAGCCTGCTGCCGATGATGACTCCATCGGCGTATTGCGCCACCACGGCCGCATGCTCCGGGCTCGAGACGCCGAAACCAACGGCCAGCGGCACGTCGGTCTGCGCCCGTACCCTGCCGAGGAACCCGGGCAGTTCGTCCGAGAGGGAAGTGCGCGCACCCGTGACCCCGGCGACCGCGACACAGTAAATAAAACCGGAAGCTTTTTCAGCGATCATTCTGATGCGCTCGTCCGGGCTTGTCGGCGCCACAAGCAGCACCGGATCCACTCCCGACTTGACGCAGTCATCGATAAATTCTTCCGCCTCGTCGACGGGCAGGTCGGGTACGATCAGCCCCGCCACACCCGCGTCCGCGGCGGCCTTGATGAATCGCTCCTGCCCGCCTGCGAGAACGCAGTTATAATAGATCATGAGTACGACGGGAAGCCTTAAACTGAACTCTCCCGCCAGCTGGAGCACATCGTCGGGAGTCACGCCGTTATCCAGCGCCTGCTGGGTGGAGGCCTGCACTACCGGGCCGTCGGCCACCGGATCGGAAAAGGGAACACCCAGTTCGATCATGTCGGCGCCACCGGCGACAAACGCTTCCATCACACGCCGGCATCCCTCCATGTCCGGGTAGCCCCCGGTCGTGTATGGCATCAGCAGCGCTTTCTTGCCGCTGCTCCTGAATGTCTCCTCAAGCCGGCTCATGCCACAACCTCCAGCGATTGCATATACTCCCTGATCCGGACGCGGCCGCTCATTCGATTATCCCCAGCGCCCGGGCGGCCTGATGTACGTCCTTGTCGCCGCGGCCGCTCAAGTTGATGATTATCAGGTCGTCAGGGCCATAGGCCGCGGCGTTCTTTACCACATAAGCGATAGCGTGCGAACTTTCGAGCGCCGGGATGATGCCCTCGGTCTCTGAAAGCAGGGTGAAAGCCGCCAACGCCTCCTGATCGGTGACGGAATCGTAACGCACCCTTCCCTCGTCGTGAAGAAAAGCGTGTTCCGGTCCGACCCCGGGATAGTCCAGCCCGGCCGATATCGAATGCGCCTCGAGTATCTGCCCATAGGCATCCTGCAATATATATGACATCGAACCGTGAAGCACGCCGCGGTGTCCGCGTTCGATGGATGCCCCGTGCATGCCGCTGTCGAGGCCTTCGCCCGCCGCTTCCACTCCAGTCAGGCGCACGGATTCCTCGGCGATGAACGGCGCGAAGACGCCGATGGCGTTACTGCCGCCGCCCACGCAGGCGACGATCTCGGTTGGCAGTCTACCCTCGGCCTTCATCACCTGCTCGCGGGCTTCCTCGCCGATCACCGTCTGAAAATCGCGCACGATTGAAGGATAAGGGGCCGGGCCCGCAACCGAACCGATCACGTAATAAGTACTATCGACGTTCGTTACCCAGTCCCTGATGGCATCGTTCATCGCGTCCTTCAAAGTCTGGCTACCGGAACTCACCGGCACCACCTCGGCGCCAAGAAGCTTCATCCGCACAACGTTGAGCTCCTGCCGAGCGATATCCTTGACGCCCATATAGATGGCGCATGGGATACCGAACAGCGCCGCCGCCGTGGCCGTGGCCACGCCATGCTGGCCCGCGCCGGTCTCGGCGATAACCCTCTTCTTCCCCATCGCCGCGGCAAGCAATATCTGACCGATCGTGTTATTGAGCTTGTGTGCGCCAGTGTGGCAGAGGTCCTCACGCTTCAGATATATCCTGGCGGCGCAACCCAGCTTCGCGGCCAGCCGCCTGGCTTCATACAGCGGCGTGGGCCTGCCGACGAACGTTTTCAGCAGCTCGTCGAGTTCAGCCCGGAATTCCGGGTCGTCCTTCAAACGCTCGTAAGCTTCGGTAAGCTCATCGAGCGCCGGTATGACCGTCTCTGGAACATAACGGCCGCCATAAGGGCCAAATCGCGATTGTGTCGTCATCTGCTCATCTCATTCAATTTGTCAAAAAGCAGTTTCATTGTTTCCGGATCCTTTATGCCCGGCGCGGACTCCACGCCGCTGCCGACATCCACGGCCAGTGGCGCGACCGCGCGGACAGCTTCAGCGATATTATCAGGATTGAGGCCTCCGGAGAGAATCAGCCTGTCGCCGCGGGCACTCGCGGGAAGCGCCGCCGCAAGGCTCCAGTCAAACACCTCACCGGTGCCTCCATGACGCTCAGGCTGATAAGTATCCAGCAGAATAAAGTCGGTGTCAAACGAGACAACGCCTGCTAGCGATTCCGGTCCCGCGACCCTTAATGCCTTGATAACCAGGCAGCCCGTGCTTCTGCCCACCTCCAGGCACTCACCAGGGCTTTCGTCTCCGTGGAGCTGCACGGCGGTAAGCCCACATGCCCGCGCCGTCTCCACGATTTCGTCCAGCCCGGCGTTGACGAACACGCCGACCCGCTCAACTCCGGTTGACGCCGGCCCCAGCACCGCCGCCGCCTGCTCACGACCCACCCTTCTGGGGCTCTCGGAAGCAAATATGACTCCAAGCGCCCACGCTCCCAGACTGACCGCGAGCGCGGCATCCTGAGGTCTGGTGAGTCCGCAAATCTTGACGCGCACCCGTGCCAGGTCCGCGCTTGTGTTTGAATGCGATGACATATACCAGCCTATCTGTATTTCCGCGTCTGAAAAATGAGGATCATCACGGCCGATACCGTGCCCATGAACAGCAGGCTCCCCCACATCCATAATCTGCTGCCCACCGGCAGTTCGACGAAATTCATCCCCCAGAAACCGGTGATGAAAGTAAGCGGCATGAAGATGGTGGCTACAAGCGTCAATCGCTTCATGATCTCATTGAGCCGGTTGGAAACCGCCGAAAGATGCACGTCCAGCGCTCCGGTCAATATGTCACGATAAGAGTCAAGCATATCGGAGAGCCGTATCAGGTGATCGTAAACATCGCGCAGATACGGCAGCGTGCCGCTTGTCACCAGCGGGAAGTCCCGCGAGGTCATCTCGTTGATCGCCTCGCGAAGCGGACCTGCCTGCTTGCGAAAATGGATCAGCTCGCGCTTGAAATCGAATATCCTGTGGACCGTGACCTCGTCAGCCTTGGGATCGACCACGGCATCCTCGAGTGAGTCGAGTTCGTCCTCGATCCCGTCAATGGTCTCAATATACCTGTCGACGACGGTATCGAGCAGATAGTAAGCCAGCATGTCGGAACCGCAACCCATGATACGCGTTCGCGTGTCGGCATCTTTCCAGACCTTGTCTATCTCCGACAAATCACCACGATGAACTGACACTACAAAGTTTTTCCCGACGAAAAGATCGATCTCGTTCCAGGCGATCTTCAGGCCGTCGCGACCCGGGCCGGAGGAGATGGCGTGCATGACCAGGAAAAAATAATCATCATAGGGCTCTACCTTGGCTCGCTGGCCATCGGGCTTGGAGGCATCCTCGAGCGCCAGTTCATGAAAGCTGAATGGCGGCCGGGCAAGCAGCTCCAGATCTTCCTGCTTCAAAGGGCCGGCGATGTCCAGCCAGACCAGCCCCTCCCCCTTGCCCACAAGCGTTACCGCTTCCTGCGGGGATATGGTCTTTACGCCGGCATCGATTGACCGGCACATCTTGGCCTGCATCCGCATCACCGCCCATCGGCAGAAGTTGAATTAAAGACAAACAAGCCCGACTCAAAGCCGGGCCATCGACAAACAGTTCCTGTCAGATTCAATACGGCACGAACGTAATGCCGGCCAAGTCGTTATTCGTGAATATGTATCGGCGTACCTATGGGCGTCCAGTCATAAACGCGCTTGGCTGTGTCCACGGGCAGACCCACGCAACCGTGGCTGGAACGCCGACCGAAAGATGTCGCCCAATAGTTACCGTGCATCGTGTAGTCACCCTTAAAGACCATGACCCAGGGAACCTTGGGAGCAAAATATCCTGGACCCCTCATGTCGACCGTGCTCAGCTTGGCGTAGATGGTGTAATCTCCAAGGGGCGTGTCGGTGCCCGAATTTCCCGTAGAGCACAGGAAGGTGTCAACCTGCTTGCCGTCCTCGAATAGCGTTACACGCTGCTCGGTGATATTGACATCGACTGATTTGAACGGAGCCGTTGTGAATGTGCTGAGTACATCGATTTCCATATATCCGCCTCCGATGCCCCGCAACTGCGTCGGCCCGCCCTTGATGCTGATCGTCACATCCTGCATATGCTCCCAGGCCGCGGTGGGAACGAACTCCAGCCTGCTGGGATCAAGCCAGTTGAGCTTTCCATCTACCTTGGGCTCGATGGTGACAGTGGTTTTGGCAAGATCAGGGTTTGAAACCGGCTCGCTGAAAGCTATAGTCGGATGGGCGTCCGTGCTGGCGCCGCCGGTGCCGTCTATGGGATCAAAAACCACCATGAGCGGAGCCGCCGTAGCCACCTTCGTTACTATCGGCGCTTTGAGTTCCCTGCCGTTCATTGAAGTGGCGGCTGTGATCTTGAGCGGATATTCCTTACCCTGCTCGAACTTGGCAAGGCTGATCTTCATCACCCTGCCACCCTCTTCCATCCTCAACGTATTGCCGATTCCCTCCAGCTGGTATTCCATGCCGCCGACGGGAATGTTCCACTCGATCGTGGCTTCTTCGCCATACCTGACCTTGAGGCCGCCGACGGGGATTATCGGCATCGGCGTCGTGACCGTGGTAAATGTGTAGGTCTGATCGACATGCTTATTGTTGATGCCGGAGAGTCCGATCTCCTTGACTGTGCCAGTCACGGTCACCTTGTACTCGGCGTCCTCGGCCAGCAGGTTAGAGCCATCGGAAAGAACAAACCTGCCTTCCTGCAACTGGCCGTCCACGACCCTTTCGTTCTCACGAGTACCGTCCGGAGCGACCCGGGATTCCTTGACGAGCACCGTGGACAACGAAGCGCCCCACTGACTGGTACCGATTTCAAGAAACTGGCCGGCAGGCTTTATCTCGGTATAACCGTCACCGGGACTGACAGTGATTCGGGGCGGCAGGACCACCACCCCCAGAACAACAACAAGGACAGCCACAACACCGGCGATCCCCGCAACCATAGCCGTCATTTTAAAGCCAGACGCCAGCGATCTTATTCGCGGCACCTTTATCTCTGCTTGTTTGGCGGCTTCTCTGCCCAGCGTAACCGTCCCTTATATCAGCTGTTACCTATAATTTTACCCATGCGTAACAGATACTTAACATTCAGTCAATTTGAACTAACTTCAATCAGGCGGGTGGAAATGAGTCTCAGCTCTCAGTGAGTAGGCCTCCCGAAATCGTGCTCGAACAACAGGAAGTATAGCAAACCGCATAGGCGTGTTGCCAGACTTTGCGGGACTTTTTTCAGGGAGCGCTATCTGCTATTTTGCTATCAGGGCCGGTATCCAACACGATTCCCGCCTGAATTTTGCAAATTATCGTCATTTCAACGAATCTTTCAGCACAGACCGTGCTGTTACAACAGAAATCAAAACCATAAAGGAAGAGGAAACTTGACTGCAAACAAAAAAGCCATCGCACTGCTTTCCGGCGGTCTCGACAGCCGGCTGGCGGTCAAGATGATGCTCGACCAGGGAATAGAAATCGAAGCAATCAACTTCGTCACAGTCTTCTGCACCTGCACCGCCAGAAGCAGCTGCAAGTCGGAGGCGAGAAAGGCAGCCGAGGACTACGGCATACCGCTTAAGACTCTCAACGCGACCGAAGAGATACTTGAAGCCATTCGCAACCCGAAACACGGCTTCGGCCGTGGGCTGAACCCCTGTCTGGACTGCCGCATAAGCATGTTCCGCCGGGCGGGAAAGTACATGAAAGAAACCGGTGCCGACTTCCTCGTGACCGGAGAGGTCTGGGGAGAGCGACCGATGTCACAGCGGCCTGACGCCCTCAGGATCATCGAAGAAGAATCGGGTCTGGCCGGCCTTATCGTGCGCCCGCTCTCGGCGCACCTGTTCGAGCCCAGCATCCCCGAACGTGAAGGCTGGGTGGACCGGGAGAAAATGATGGCCATCGAAGGACGTTCCCGCAAACCCCAGATGCAGCTCGCCGCCGAGATCGGCGTCAATGATTATCCGTGCCCCGCGGGCGGATGCCTCCTGTGCGACAAGAATTTCGCGGCGCGCCTCGGGAAGCTGCTTGAAGAGAAACCACATCCGGCCATTCCGGAAATCCAGTCATTGAGGCTGGGCCGCCTGATTTATTCATCAGAGGGCAAGCGGATAATGATCCCTCGCAACGAGGATGAGACCAAGCGTCTGGCGGCGCTGGCCCGTTCCGGTGACCTGTTGATGAGCGTAGACGATTTCGCGGGGCCGACTACCGTGATCAAGGGTGATGATATCGGCGAGGCGACTCTACGCGAAGCCGCCGCCCTTACGGCCCGCTACGGCCAGGCGCGTGAGGAAAAGAATGTCAAAGTAACCTGGTGGCCCGCAGCGGAAGGTAGTGCCGCAAATTCCGGCGAAGACGCTGATCCGGACGTCGCCAGTCCGGGAAAAGACGAGAACCGCATCCCTGATGTTTCACCCACCGAAGGCTGGCGGCTCGCCGAAGAACTCGAACGGCAGTAAGATTATGAATCTTTATACCCCTGCCAGTATCTAACCAAGTAATCGGAAAGTTCCGAAGAGAGATTGACTAATATTCCGGGAATCACTCCCGGCAAATTTCAGGAGGCACATTGATTAATTCAGAACCAGTACAAATTCCCGTCTTTGGCTCACGCTGGCTCGACTCATGCTCCAGCGGTTGAGGCCCAAGCTGGTCTCTGGAAGAGATCACGCAGACGATCAATCGTCAGCTGGAACAGGACTTCGGTGGAATCGCGCGCCTTCGCTACGTGGATTTCGATTCCCAGGAGATTCAGGAATATCCGGAAGTCCATAGCAAGGTTGTGGAGAGTTCGCTGGAACCCGGAGCCATCATGTTCGACGGCAAGCTTCAGCGCATGGACAAGATTTCCTACGCGGGGCTGATCGAGGAATTTGAAAAGCTCGGTGTGGAGCGGGTTAAAACAGAAGGCTTCTTAACGAATAACAACTGACAGAAGTACAAAGGACAGTCTCGCGGCTGTCCTTTTTAATACCGATTCATCCTGCCAGGCTGACGGCTTTCAGCCGGCCGCCGGTAGGCGCTTCATCGCATTTATTCCATCACTTGGCCAGCACGCCCAGCAGCTTCCATAAATCCGAATCCAGCTGCTTGTCCTTGGCCGCCACTTCCTCCAGCGGCGTAAGAACGATTGCCCCCTTGTTCCAGCCGACAAGATGCCCACTCTTGCCGGCGGCCAGCTGCTCGATGGCGGCCGCGCCCAGCCGGCTCGCGAGGATACGGTCGTAGGTGGACGGCGCTCCGCCCCGTTGCACGTGTCCGAGTATCGTCACCCGCAATTCATAGCCTATCTCTTCCTCACGTTGCCTGAAATATTCGGCGCAGCGCGCGGCGTTGTTTTTGGCGCCATCGGTAACCACGGCAAGGGCGTAACGCTTGCCGCGCGAATGGGCCGCCGCCAGCTGATCCTGGATCTCGGGCGGTTCGATGTCAAACTCCGGCGTGACGACTACATCAGCGCCGCCCGCCAGACCCGCGGCAAGAGCAAGATAACCACAGGTCTTGCCCATAACCTCTATCAGAAACGCGCGGTGATGCGATTCCGCCGTCGTCCGGATGCGGTCAATTGACTCGATGATGATGTCAAGCGCGGTATCAACCCCGATGGAGATGTCGGAGCCATAAAGGTCGTTATCCACCGTCGAAGCGACGCCGACGACGGGAAACCCCAGGCGGTTCAGCTCGTTGGCGCCGGCCTGGGAGCCGTTGCCGCCGATGACAATCAACGCGTCGATCCCCTGCTGGCGCATGTTGGCGACAGCCTGACGCCGCGCCTCTTCGCTCTCCCTGAACTCCTTGCTGCGCGCCGTTCCCAAACAAGTTCCGCCCAGATGGAGGATCTCTCCGACATCGCGATTGGTCAAATGGCGGATGTCACCGGCTATGAGACCCTCGTATCCGTTGCTGACGCCGTGCATTTGAAGCCCCACATCCGTGCCGACACGCACGATGGCGCGCACGGCGGCATTCATGCCCGGCGCGTCGCCGCCACTGGTGACTACCGCAATATTTTTCATCAAACCTCCGGAGTTCGGAACTTGACCTTCGACCACATGCCGCAACCGGCGCCAGGCTACCGTATCGAGAATTTTCATACAGACAATCATATATAACCTGGAGCCATTTAGTTTAATCATAACCCACCGCCATCATCCCGGCGGACGGTATCCTGAAAATTGGCTCCGATATGGCGAATTGTGCGATGCATCGATCGCGAGTCGATCCGGCGGAAAGCGGGGAACAGGGCCATGCGGGGCTTGCCGGCCAGGATGCCAAGAGGCAAGAAACAGAGTGTTCGTTACAGAATGGCCTATGTCCAGGCAATGGGTAAAAACAGCCGGAATACCGGCTCGATCAGATACAGGATGCTTAAACCGAGGCTCGGAAGCACGAACAGCAGAAACATGATGAATAACATGCCGTATTGATCCAGCTGTATCCACTTGATATATGCCTTCCTCGTAAGAAAAGCGCCGACGATTCTGGAGCCATCAAGCGGCGGTACGGGAATAAGATTGAACACCATGAGAATAACATTGAGCTTGATTATAAGAAGTATGACTATCGGCAGCAGATCGTTCGACGGGTTCGGGAAAAACCACCAGAGGACGAAAGCCGAAATGGCCGCCAGTATCAAGTTGGCCAGTGGCCCGGCCATTCCCACCCACATCATCCCCCTCTGATGTGATTTGAAATTGCCCGGGTTGACCGGCACCGGTTTGGCCCAGCCGAACATCCAGGTGCCTTGCGAGATCAGAAAAGTCAAAACGAGAAGCAGGCTGCCGAAAGGGTCCAGGTGCCGCAGGGGGTTCAGCGAAAGACGCTTTTGCCGCATGGCCGTTTCGTCCCCCAGGCGATAGGCGATATAGCCGTGAGAGACCTCATGGAAGGTCATGGAGAAAAGCAACGCCGGCAGCGTTATTGCGAATTGCAGAAGTAAGGTAGTGGTCACTTGTCTGATTATAACTGTTTCAAATACCTATGCGGACCTGTTGGCCGCGACGATCAGCTGCCGAGCCACCCGCATCTCGTCATCCCGGCCGTCGACCTTGCCCTCGAGCTTCATCAGCCTGAGCCGTGAGAGGACTTCACCGATAGCCGGCGACTCCGTAAGTCCCAGCCCGATCAGGTCGCTTCCCCTTATGCTGATATCAACACAACGCAGTTCCGTCAGATACAGGCCGAGGGCCTCGCGAACATTTTCATCTTCAGTCTGCGCGTACGCCAGCAAGTGGGCCTCCGCGGGCAGTTTCACCAGCAGCTCATAGATTTCCGAACGCTTCAGCCCCGTCTGGCCCAGCTTGTCGATCACCTTGCGCGCCAGCACAACACCATTCGCCAGAACATCAGCGTCGACACTCCGCAGCTTCAGCCTCTCGGTCCAGAGGCCCAGTTGCTCCGCGTTCATCTTTCTGGCCAGACATGCAAGGCGCAGGCGCCAGGGTTTTATGTCAGCCAGCAACCTGAATTCCCGGGCCGCGCTGTCGGCGCGCTTGACGGTCTCGACGCTCTCCCTGTCGATAGCAAGCGCCGGGTGTATGGACGGTCCCAGCCCCAGTTCACCGATCCTGAGGATTGTATGTTCCACCTCGGGTTCGGAAAAAAGCCAGATCAACTCATCTCGCAATCGCGCGGACGAAAGATCGCCCACCAGGTTCATCTCCACACAACCCCTTGCGAGCCCGAGAGTATGAGAGTTCATCTTAAAGCCATACCTGTTTTCATATCGTATAGCCCTGAAAATTCGCGTGGGGTCCTCGATGAAACTCAGGTTATGCAGCACGCGGATGATCCGGTTCCTGATATCCTGGAGGCCGCCGAAGAAGTCGAGCAGCCGCCCGAAATCATGGGCCGCCATCGAAACCGCCATGGCGTTGATGGTAAAGTCGCGACGGTAGAGGTCATGCTTGATGGAAGCATGCTCGACCGTCGGCAGCGCCGCCGGGTAATCATAGAATTCAGTTCGCGCGGTGGCAACATCGACGCGCAGGCCCGGCTTCATCCTGTCGAGTATGACGACCGCGGTCTGAAACTTGCGATGGGTCCGCACGCGGCCGCCCAGTTCCCGGGCAAGATGCTCGGCGAAGTCGATACCATCACCCTCCACCGCTATATCAACGTCATAATTGGGCTCGTCCAGGATCATGTCACGCACGAAACCGCCCACCAGATATACGCCGCGATACTCGGAGCTAAGTTTCTGCAATGCCTCAAACAGCGGCGCCAGCTCCTCCAGCGGGCCAAGCAACTCGCTGAAATCCGTTTCCCGAAGCGGGGCAACGTCCGTGTCCCGCTCGAGTGTCTGGCCGCGTAACGTGCGCAGCACATCGGACCTGGTGACGATTCCAATCACTTTATCAACCGGTACCTCCTTACCACCGGCGATGCCCGACGGCACGACGGGGAAACGGCCCACAGTACTCGAAGCCATCAACCGCCTGAGTTCGTGTACCGTGACATCTTCGGCCACCGTCATGACTCCGCGTGACATGATACCCTTCACCGGCGCGTGCTTTAGCTTGTGCCCCATGGCTTTATCCAGATCCTTGCGCGAAACGATGCCCGCCAGCATCTTGCCCTCGCGAACCGAAACGCCACTATGCCCGTAACGCTGGCAATATACCAGGGCTTCACCGATCGGAGTGTTTGAATCCACGAAATGGACCGGTTGCGACATGATGTCGCGTGCGCGCAGGGGCTTTTCAAGCACATATGGCAGATTATCAACTACCAGCCGCGTGGATTCCTCGAGACTCCTGTCCTTGACGATTGCCGCCGCGGCCTGGCTGTGCCCCCCGCCTCCCACGGGCTCCAGCGCCCGGGCGACGTCCAGCAGCCTGCTCTTGCTGCGCCCGACGATGAATATCCTGTCCTCCATCTCAACCAGGACAACCAGCGCCTGACAATCGGTCACATCCATGATCTTGTGGGCCACGACGCTCAGGCCGTCCACGTAATGACCACTGTGCGCCGTGGCAATGAATACATCCACATCGCCTACCGTCGACAGCTCCATATTGTCTACCAGCTGGAGCAATAACTCACGCTGATCGTGATCGAGCGGATTGTGCAGGTACTTGCCAATCATGCTCTGACTGGCGCCGAGGCGCATGCAAAGCGCCAGCGCTTCAGCGTCCCGCGGCGTAGTCGTGGGAAAGGTAAGCGAACCGGTGTCTTCGTGGATGCCGAGGGCGAAGATGGTTGCCTCCAGCGGTGATATCTCGATCTTGCGGTCGTGGATGATCTTGAGCATGGTCGTGACCAGGGAGCCGTCCCCGGAGAGCACGTAGTTCTCCGCGGATACGAATTCAGGTCTGTCTGACTTCGCTCCCAGCCGGTGATGGTCGAAGACAATGACCTCAACCGCGGCTGAAGGACAGATGTTTTCAATCTCGCCCAGACGGTTGCAGTGGATGGTATCGACGATTATCAGACGCCTGACGCGTTCGAGGTCCACCATCTGAATCTCGACCGTGTCGATTTCGTCGGCGTGGAGGTTGTAGAACTCCCGGACATTGCGGTTGAGCGAACCCGGGAAACATATCTTGGCTTCCGGATAAAGTTTTCCTGCTGCGACCGAGGCGGCAAAGCCGTCGAAGTCGGTATTAGCGTGGGTGACTATGAGTTCCGGGATATTCATTGTCTGCGGTGTGTCAAGGCGCTTAAAAACGAAAACCCTTTTTTCGTTCGGTTGCGTCCGGAGGGGATATCCCCGCTTCACTTCAGTCTTCGACAGCCGTTACGCGGAAATATCCCCTCCGGACTTCCATGCATCGCAACCGCTTACTTTTACCGGTCTGGCGTCTTCCCCGTGTTTTATTGTTCTTCCCTGAAAACCGGCGCCTTACGCCAACGCCTGGATATTAGAATGAAAATCAGGCGAAAAATGTCTGTGCCAGATCCCAGAACTCCTGCCGCACCATTTTACGCTCGCCCACCGCGACTTCCAGCGGCACGGCCACGATAGCATCGCCCTGCAGGGCCGCCATCAGGCCGAACTCCTCGTTCTGCACCATCTCCGCGGCTTTGGCGCCGTAGCGTGTCGCCAGGACACGATCGTGTGCCGTCGGCGTGCCGCCGCGCTGGATGTGGCCCAACACGGTCGCGCGCGTCTCAAAACCGGTGCGCCGCTTGATCTCCTTGGCCAGTATATTAGCGACGCCGCCCAGCTTGACGTTGCCGAATGCGTCGACCTCGTCCGACTGCACCACCAGTTGCTCCTCACCCTCTTTGGTGGTCAGCTTCGCCCCTTCGCTGACGGCCACGATGCTGAAGCTCTTGTTGCCTGACTGGCGGCGGCGGATTATGTCACAGGTCTCTTCGACGGAAACATCGTACTCGGGGATGAGAATGACGTCGGCGCCGCCGGCGATACCCGCCATGATCGTTATCCAGCCTGTATGCCGGCCCATGATCTCAACGACGATGACCCGATCGTGAGATTCGGCGGTAGTGTGCAGGCGGTCGATGTTCTCGGTCGCGATCTGAACAGCGGTGTCAAAACCGAAAGTATAGTCAGTGCCGGAAAGGTCGTTGTCGATGGTCTTGGGCACGCCCACCATGTTCAGGGCATATTTACCGTTGAGCTGATTGGCCACGCCCAGGGTGTCGTCACCTCCGATGGCGATGGTCGCCCAAATCTCGTTCTGCCGCAGGTTGTCCACCAGCAGCTCGACGCCGCCCTCGGTCTTCATGGGGTTGGTGCGGGATGTCCCGAGAATAGTACCGCCGCGAGGGAGTATTCCTGAAATAGACTGGATATCAAGCGGCATGTAATCGTTCTCGATCAGCCCGCGCCAGCCGCCGCGCACGCCGACCATCTCATAACCCGCCCTGGTAAGTTTCAGGGTTGCGGCGCGAATTACCGCGTTGAGCCCCGGGCAATCGCCGCCACCGGTCAGAATCGCTACCTTCCTCGCCATCAGACAACCTCCATTTTGCTGTGTGTGAAACTGCTTGCTGACATTTCCCGCGAAGTCGCGGAAGTAACATAAGAATAATATCTACTGGGGGTCCGGAACGAAACCCGGAATGCAGGTAACATCCCTGGTTCCTTTCGGCAACGAGGAAATCAGCAGAGGGTGAGCTGCTCCAGCGTCATGTCGTTGCGCCTGGCGATCACGGCGGCGTCAAAGGTCTTTTTGCAGTTATCGCAGATAAAGGTCTGCCGTTTCTCCGCCCAGTAAATCGACGCCCGCTTATGACAGCAGTGACACGTATACCGCTGTGTGATGGATGTAGGCTCAGCTGGATCGCTCATAGTCTCCTCATTTGACGGCCCTGGGAAAAATATTCTGCCCGCGAGGCTTGTTCCCTCTTCGAAAATTGATAATGCCACCTGCAATGTAAGAATATATCAAACCCGCCAACGTAAATAACGCCTGCCAAATATTGATTCCTGAGTATATTTATAAGGTTTTATGATGAAAGCCTTAAGTTACCTGAATACCCTGCAAACCATTAGGGTATTGCAATGTTGTCATATATGCGTACAATGGTTATATTAGTACCTCATCGAAGGGTAAAATTAACCTTCTCTGAGGTCGATTCAGTTTATGGAAGGGGTTAACAGCTAAGGCTGTTTTTACTCTTCCGGTTTTGCTCGTGCGGGTAAGAGAGACCAGCGCAGGTCGACAGCCATGTGCCGTAAAATGTCTTCGTCTGTGAATCCCGCCCTCCACAGGTGGACGTGCGAGCAAATGTTTCAGGAGCCGCCTCCGGGCGGCTCTTTTCTTTGTTTGATTGAGGCGTATTCCAATCAACTGAACGCAGTACAACCTGTCGGCCTGTAAAAAGAATCCTGACCAGGACGGTCAACCGTAAAAGCACAAATGCAAGCCGTGTGAAAAATTCTATTCAGCAGTTTTGTGCAACGGATGGGAAGTCGGTCGGGGCTTCCGCCCCTCGCCGATTAATCTTCGAAGGAGATTACTTCGCGCTTGTTGTATACGCCGCAGGTCGGGCATACACGGTGAGGCTGCTTGATGCTGCCACACTGGGGGCACTTGTTGATCGTCGGTCCCGTAAGGCTGTCATGTGCCCGCCTCTTGTCCCGCCGCGCTTTTGAAGTTTTTCTTTTGGGTACAGCCATGTCTCTCTATCTCTTTGTTAGCTTGACCAATGACGTAGGATAGCGGAAGCGGCGCGGAAAGTAAAACAAAAACCGGACTTCCGCATATCCGTGAAGCACCTGACAGCTACAATTCCGGCGCCTCCGGATACCAGAACCCTAATCCGCCTTCCACTCCCTGAGCTTGTCCCATCTGAAATCAACTGGCTGTTTGCAGCCACATTCAACCAGGTTAAGGTTGACGCCGCATTGCGCGCAAAGCCCCCTGCAGCCGGGCTGGCAAAGGATCTTGAGCGGCAGCTTCTCCGCAACGGCGTCCCTCGCCCACGCCGACACAGTCAGCACACCGTTTTCCGCGTACCACGGCGACGCCTCCCCTTCCTCTCCAATATCCTCGACCGGCGGCAGCCCGGTCTCGAAAAAATCGTCCACCTCGATGCTCATGTCAAGGTTGGCTTTCTCGAGACAGCGCCAGCAGATGCCCTCAAGGCGGCATTCAAAGCCAAGTGAGACAGCATATCCCTGACCCACATAATTCACAGAGAGTCTTGCCATAACCTGGTCCGGAACAAAATTATAGTCCTGTCCGGCCAGATGTAGCGGCGGCAGGTACAGCTGGATCTGGACGGTCTTCTCTACGCCCAGCTTCAACGGGATGGCGGAGAGATCGAAGGTGGTGGGGGTGTGTACTGACATGCGGAGCTCCTGTTTTAAAACTGCCGGCCCTGGCCGGAATTGGGGAAAATTTGAGGCTCGGGGCAGCCGGCCTGATAACGGCCGGTCGCCTGCTATTCCGCCGGCTGCTGCTGCTCTTCCTCACCGGTCTTGCCCTGCAGGCGTTCACGTCCGCGTTGTACCGCCGCGAGGAATTTGCCCAGATTCGTTTCCAGCGTTTCCAGCACCTCGTCGGCATAATCCTCCGCGCCCAGACGGATCTCGCGCTCACGAGCCCTTGCGTCCTCCATGATCTGGGCGGCGTTGCGCTCGGCCATCTTGACGACATCCTGCTCGGACACCAACCGCTCCGCCGTATCGTTGGCTTCCTTGACGATGCGATCGCTCTCGGTCTTGGCCTCGGCAAGCATCTCCTGACGCTCTTTGACTATCCAGCGCGCCTGCTTGATCTCCTCGGGAATAGTGGTGCGCATCTGGTCGAGGATGTCATAGATCTCCTCACGGTCGATCATAACCTTGTCGGTCATGGGCATGGGCCGTGCGTTGTTTACTATCTCGTCAAGCTTGTCTATCAGTACCAGTACGTCCACTTTTTCCTCCAGTGTACTTGGTTTACCTGTAAATCTCGGCGAAGCGCCTGGCTACCACATCTGGAACCAGATCATCCACATTGCCACCGTATTTTGCTATCTCTTTCACGCCGCTGGAGCTTAAAAAACTGTACTCAGCCGACGCCATCAAATAAACAGTTTCTAGGTCCGGCGCCAGTTTCCTGTTTAACTGAGCCATCTGGAATTCATACTCGAAGTCCGATATCGCCCTCAGTCCCTTCACCAGCGCCCTGGCGCCCCACTTGTGGGCAAAATCCACCAGCAGTGTATCAAAAAGGTCAACCTCGATATTACCCTCTTCCCCGGAAAGCGAATCCTTAAGGAAGGAAACCCGCTCCTCGGCGGAAAACAGCGTGTCCTTGCGCGGCGAACGCGCCACGACTCCGACGATCACCGAGTCAAACAGCTCCGTGGCCCGGCGGATGATATCCAGATGACCTTCAGTCACCGGGTCATACGTTCCCGGGCAGACGGCTATGGTTTTGGAGTAATCTGTCATGGGATATCGGGTGGATGCTGACCCTCGGCCTGCTCCTCGAATTGTCCAAAGTTGCGAAAAATCCTGATCCGCGTATCTCCATAGACCTTTTCGGTGATCAGTTCCAGCGGCAGCGATACCTCCTCGCGGGAATCGCTCTCGACGATGACCATTCCTCCCGGCGCAGCCACCCTCGGTAACCACCGGCCGAGCTCCGGCTCAACAACGCGGTGCATTCTATAGGGAGGGTCAACAAAAATCAAATCAAAGCGCTCCTGCTTTTTGGCTGCATGCCTGAGAAAAGCAAGGTAATCACGCCGGGCGGCGCATGCGTTTTCAAGTTTCAGTTTTGTGATGTTCCTGTGGATCGTGGCGATCGCCGCGGCGCCGTTGTCCACGAGTGTGGCCCCAGCCGCACCGCGGCTTAAAGCTTCGAAGCCAAGGGCGCCGCTGCCCGCGAAAAGATCGAGAACAGTCATACCACCTACGTCGCCGAGGATACTGAAAATAGCACCGCGTACCTTATCGGCGGTCGGCCTGGTGCATCCCCCTTTGGGAGCGGCGATCATGGTTCCCTTGCATACGCCGGCGATTATTCTCATTTCAGACCCTTCTCAACCAATTTCGGGAACCAATTTCGGGGACGTACGTTTCCAATGTTTCCTGATTCCACTTCAAACCCTCCGCAGCCACTCGACTGATTCGCCGAAGACCCGCTCGATTTCGTCTCTGAGCAGCGCATTTTCCGGGAGTGCCAGCTCCGGGTCTCTCTTTACCATCTCCGCCGCCCGCTCCCGCGCCAGCTTCAGGACTTCCTGGTCCCTGATCAGCCTCGCCAGTTTTAAGTCAGGAAGCCCCGACTGGCGCGTGCCGAACAGCTGCCCCTCACCTCGTATCTCCAGGTCGATATCTGCCAGCTCAAAACCGTCGGAAATCTTATTCATCGCCTGCAGCCGCTGGACCGCCTGTTCGGTTTTAGGATCGCCGAAGAGCAGGCAGCACGAATCATGCTCACCCCTGCCGACCCGGCCTCGCAGCTGATGCAACTGCGCCAGGCCGAAGCGGTCGGCCTCTTCTACCATCATCACGGTGGCATTGGGAACATCGACGCCCACCTCGATCACGGTTGTCGTAACCAGCACCTGTATCCCACCCGCCACAAAGCGGCGCATCGTCTCCTGTTTTCCCCGCGCCGGCATCTGGCCATGCAGAACCGCCACTGTGTATCCCTCAAATTCCCCGGCGGCCAGTTTCCCGGCCTCGCTCTCCACCGCCCTGGCCTCCAGGACTTCGGATTCCTCGATCAACGGACAGACCACGAAACACTGCCTGCCTGCGTCCAGCTGCTCGCGTATGTATCTATAGGCTCCGGTACGTTTGGCCTCGGGCACCAGCCAGGTCTTTATTTCGCGCCGCCCGGCCGGAAGTGAGTATATCGTGCTCACCTCGAGGTCTCCGTAAAGGGTAAGCGCGAGCGTACGGGGGATGGGCGTCGCCGTCATATGAAGTACATGGGGAGTGACGCCGCCCCGGGTGGCCTTGTTTACCAGTTCTTCACGCTGCCTGACGCCGAAACGGTGCTGCTCGTCGACGACGACGACCGCCAGCGCGGGAAACTCGACGTCCTTCTGGATCAGGGCATGGGTGCCCACGGCTATATCGATTCTGCCGCCGGCTATCTCTTCCAGCAGCGACGCGCGCTCCGCTGCCTTGAGCCGGCTGGACAAAAAAGCCAGGCGCAGACCCATGCCGGCGAACATCCGCTCCAGGCTGAAATAATGCTGCTCGGCCAGCACTTCAGTGGGCGCCATGAGGGTCGCCTGTCGGCAATCCTCGACCGCCCTGAGCATGGTGTAGACCGCGACGACGGTCTTGCCGGAACCGACATCGCCCTGGAGCAGCCTCTGCATCGGAGCCGGACGCTGCAGGTCTGCTGATATCTCTTCACATACGCGCAGCTGGTCATCGGTAAGATTAAAAGGCAGACCGCTTATAAAACCATGCGTCAACGCCCCTGCCGGACCAAGCCGGGCGCCACACCTCTCATTCTCGAAATGGTGCCGATGCGACAACAGACCCACCTGCATCAGATAAAGCTCCTCGAAAATCAGACGCTGCTCGGCCTGTTTATATTCCGCGAGGTTCCTGGGAAAATGCATCGCCGTAACGGCATCGGAGCGTTGTGGCAACATCATCTCGGCGCGTAATGAGGATGGCAGCGGGTCCGCCAGTATGGCGGCAAGATGTCTGACTTTCCCCAGCCATCCCCGCAGCCTTTTTACTGATATCTTTTCAGTGGTGGGATAAACGGGGACGAAACCGCTGGTATGCAGACCGGCCTCCTCCTTGCCCAGGACCTCGTGGCCCGTGATACGGAAAACGCTCCTGCCGCCTCCCTCATAACGACCACGCAGAAACAGCTCATCGCCCGGCGACAGCAGCTCCGCCAGATAACCCTGGTTGAACCAGATCGCTTCCATATAACCGGTTTCATCAGCCACGACCGCCTTCACCAGGCGAAGGTTGCGCCGCTGCGTCCGCTGCAGGCCGATGCTCCTGAGCTTGCAGCGCACAGTCGCCTCCTCCCCCCATTTCAGCTCGCCGATTTTTTTTGAAAGAGTAAAATCCTCATGGCGATGGGGAAAATGAAAAAGCAGATCGCCCAGCGTTGCCAGGCCGAGTCTGGCTGCTTCACGGGCCGTCGCGGGGCCGACGCCCGGCAAAGATACAAGGGGATCTTTGAGTTCTGCGGGATTGAAACCGGTTTTGGAGGTGCGGGGAAGATCGGCGGGTTTAAGAGGGGTGGACCTGGCAAATGTATGCAGGCACCGGGCTCGTGTCATGACCTTCCCTTCTTGCATTTAGGGTGCGGCTATAGCATAATTACCCCTTGTGCAAAGAGCAAGAAGCTCGTTTGCGTCATCCTGAACGCAGCGAAGATCTGCACACCAGGTAGCAGGCAAAATAATCCTACACGGAATCTTGAGGAATATCATGTCGAAAGTATGCACAGTATGCGGCAAGAAACCAGGTTACGGAAATAACCGCAGCCACTCCAACCGCGCCACGCGGCGCCGATTCGACCCGAACCTGCAAAAGATCCGTATCGTCAAGGACGGCGCACCAAAGCGCGCTTATGTCTGCGCCAAGTGCATCAGCGCCGGCAAGGTGCAAAAAGCCGGCTGACCTGACCTGCATAAACCGATGAAAAATCAGGCTCCCCCATAGGAGCTTTTTTCATACCGTTTTTCACCGCCTCCCGCATACATCAAAGGCAAACTCGCGTAAAACTTTCTTTCTCAGGATATTAATTTACCGTACCGAGAAGCTCGACGCCGGCGGCACGCTCGAGGTCACGCTGAAAAGCAATGCGACCACCGGATATCACTGGGAGGTCATAGCGGTGAATTCCGGCGTTATTCAGCAGACCGGCCCATCGGTATATGTATCAGATCCGAATCCCGAACAACTGATTGGCTCCGGTGGAAAAACTACCTTTGACTTCAAGGCCCTGACGGCGGGAGAGACCGACCTGAAACTTAACTACATGAGCCCTGCCAACGTGCAATCGGAAACAGCTTTCAGCATCACCGTTCCGGTCGATCAATGAACCCGTGAACTGGCAAAACCCCCTCGCGGGGGTTTTGCATTACCACAATTTGACAGATCCCTGAATCAGATCCGGATTCTTTTCCAGTCTCTCTACTTTAGCGTCTTCATCAGCTGCGCCATCTCTATCGCGCCAGCCGCTGCCTGCCAGCCCTTGTTGCCGGCCTTGGTTCCCGCGCGCTCGACGGCCTGCTCGATGCTGTCGGTGGTAAGCACGCCCATCGCGACCGGGACCTTGGAATCCAGCGCTATCTTCGCGATACCCTTTGATACTTCACCCGCTACATAAGCGAAGTGCGGCGTGCCGCCACGGATGACCGCGCCCAGGGCTATGATACCGTCGTACTTGCCGCTTTCGGCCATCTTTGACGCCACCAGGGGAATCTCAAAGGCGCCCGGCACCCAGGCGACCTCGATCGCGCCCTTGCCGGCGCCGTGCCTGATAATGCAATCCACCGCGCCGTCCAGCAGGCGCAGGGAGATGAATTCGTTGAATCGGGCGACGACGATGCCGAACTTGAGACCCTTGGCGTCGAGCATGCCCTCATAGCTCTTGTATTTCTCTGCCATCAGCTGATCCTTTCTGTCTTTTTTCCATTGTCACGGAACTGGCGTTCACTCGCGATGCCACGGCGTCTGCTCGCGCGCCGCTCGCCACAACGCCGTTACTCGCTGGTCTTTTCCCCTTCTTCCGCGTCGAAACGCAGGTCCTGGTGGTGCAGGATATGCCCCATCTTGGCCTTCTTGGTCGAAAGGTAGGCGACGTTCTCGCACTGGGGCGGCATCTCGATTGGCACTCTTTCCACGATCTTGAGCCCAAATCCTTCCAGCCCCTTGATCTTCTTCGGGTTGTTGGTCATCTGGCGAATGGAAGTCAGCCCAAGATCCACCAGGATCTGGGCGCCGATGCCGTAATCACGCAGGTCGGCCGGGAAGCCCAACTCCTCGTTGGCCTGGACCGTGTCCATGCCCTGCTCCTGCAGTTCGTATGCGCGCAGCTTGTTTAATATACCGATCCCACGGCCCTCCTGTGACATGTAGAGCAGCACGCCCTTGCCATCCTCCTCGATCATACGCATGGCATGGTAGAGCTGCTCGCCGCAGTCACAGCGCATTGAGCCGAAGACGTCGCCGGTCAGACACTCGGAATGGACGCGTATCAGAACGTTTTCCGCCCCGTCGACGTCGCCCTTGACCAGGGCCACGTGCTCCTCGTTATCCAGCAGGCTTCTATAGCCGATGGCGCGAAAGTCACCGAACCTCGTCGGGAGCCGCGCGTCGGCGACCCGCTGCACCAGCTTCTCGTTCTTGCGCCGGTATTTGATCAGATCGGCAACGGTGATCATTTTCAGATTGTGCTTCTTGCAGTATGGGATGAGATCCGGCACGCGCGACATGGTGCCGTCCTCGTTCATGATCTCGCAGATGACGCCCGCGGGCTCCAGGCCGGCCAGGCGCGCCAGGTCGACTCCGGCTTCGGTCTGGCCGGTGCGCTCCAGCACCCCGCCCGGTTTGGCCCTGAGCGGAAAGACATGCCCGGGCTGGACCAGATCGTTCGACTTGGCTCCCGGCTTGATGGCCGTCTGAATCGTATGGGCACGGTCCGCTGCGGATATGCCGGTGGTTACACCGTGGCGCGCTTCCACGGAAACCGTAAAAGCGGTGCTGAAAGTGGCCTCGTTGTTCTGCACCATCTGCGGCAGATCCAGTTCGATGCACTTCTCCGGTGTCAGCGTCATGCAGATGAGCCCGCGTCCGTACATGGCCATGAAATTGATGGCGTCGGGCGTCGCGAACTGGGCCGCCATGGTGAGATCGCCCTCGTTCTCCCTGTCCTCGTCGTCACAGACCACGATGATCTTTCCCGCCTTGATGTCCTCGATCGCCTCTTCGATACTGCTGAAAAGCGAGTCCTTTTTCTTTTGTTCCTGTTCTTCAGCCATTTTTTCCTTCCCGGTTGGTTCTTTTAACTGTCAATAATCATACAGTTTGTCAAACAAGATTATCCTGATGCGTCCGTGTTTATAAAAACCCTCCTTCGGCCAGCTTTTCCAGCGTCAGGCCGCCTTCCCCCTGCCCTCCGGGAAGCCCGCCTTCCATGATCTTCCTCACATATTTTCCGAGTACGTCAGCCTCGAGGTTCACCGCGTAGCCGACTCCGTTATGGCCCAGGGTCGTCACCTTGACCGTATGGGGAATAAGAGACACGCTGAAGCTGTCGCCGGCCAGCCGCGCTATCGTCAGACTGATGCCATCGATGCCGATCGAGCCCTGCGGCAGCAGGTAGCGCCTGATCTCCTCGGGTGCCGAGAAGGTATAAAAAACAGCGTTGCCTTCCGGCTTGATGGATATGATCCTGCCGGTCGCATCGACATGGCCCAGCATAAGATGCCCGCCCAGTCTTGAAGAGAGCATGAGCGCCCGCTCGAGGTTGACGATGCCGCCGGGTTTGAGATTCCCCAGATTAGTCTTGCGGATCGTCTCCGGCATGACATCGGCTGAAAATGTGCCGTTGCCAATATCCCTGGCCGTCAGGCAGACGCCGTTGACGGCGATGGAGTCTCCGATCTGACAGCCTTCGAGGACCTTGTCCGCTTCGATCGTGATGACGCCGCTGTCAGCCTTCATCTGAAGACTGACGAGTTTACCCAGTTCTTCCACGATACCTGTGAACATCTAGCGAACCCCCCATGTTCTCATTCGGACTCCATTCATCCTGCTACCATTCCTCACGGCTCGCGTATGCTGTCAAAAGCACATCGTCGCCGATAGACTTGTAGGTCATGCGGTACAGCGGTATCGCCTCGCCCACGAGGCGGAAACCCAGTCCTTCAACCGGAGTGCGGGCTGTGGCGCCGCCTATTATCTTGGGCGCGATAAAAGTCATGACCTTGTCGATGACACCGGCTTCGACAAATGACGCCGCCAGGGTCGGGCCACCCTCGAGAAGAAGGCTTAAGACCGCGGTCTCACGTGAGCCCAGGCGGCTGAGCGCCTCCCCGACATCGACACGTTGTGCCTGTTTACCGACAGTCACGACTTCGACGCCGGCATTTTCCAGAGCTTTAACCTTATCGGCTGCGGCGTCATTGGTTGCGAAAACCATGGTTGCCACCTCGCCGGCTGATTTTACTAGTTTGCTGTCGATTGATATATCCGCACGGGAGTCGAAAATCACCCGCAACGGTTGACGATGATCGCCAAAGATGCGGCAGGTCAACATCGGGTCATCCGCCGTCACCGTGCCCGCGCCAACCGAAATGGCATCCATCTCGCCACGCATGGCATGCACCAGAGCCCGGCTCTCCTCCCCGGAAATCCATTTTGAATCACCCGTGGAAGTGGCAATCTTGCCATCAATGCTCATGGCGCTTTTGAAAATCACAAAGGGGAGACCGGTTACCGCGTGCTTGCGAAAGGCCTCGTTCTGCACCCGGGCCCGTTCGGCCAGGGAGCCATCCAGGACTTCTACCTGCATGCCGGCCGCGCGCAACCTCTCCAGCCCTTTGCCGTTCACTTTGGCGGATGGATCAAGCGAAGCCACAACCACCCGGGAAATGCCGGCGCTGATGAGCGCCTCGGTGCATGGACCGGTACGTCCGGTGTGACAGCAGGGTTCGAGCGTGACAAAGATAGTGGCGCCCCTGGTATCTTTTCCGTCAGACGCCGCTGCCTTGATGGCAGCCACTTCAGCGTGATCGCTACCCGCCCGCCGGTGATAACCTTCGCCGATCACATCCTCACCCTTTGCGATCACCGCTCCCACTGTCGGGTTCGGGCTCGTCATCCCACGCGCCAGGTCGGCAAGGTTGAGGGCCCTTTGCATAAAACTTATGTCAAGTCCGGATATCATCGTTTTAAACTGTTCCCCTATCGCCAGGATCTGGAACGATCATGAATTCATGACAATCCCGCCCGCGGGGAAATTGCATGCGTTACTCATGCGAATTGTTCGGGAAAGATGGGGAGGGAAAGATACCGGGCACCGACGCGCCAATACCGCTCTGGAATGCCGCCCATGAAAAAACCCCGGGCAACAGCATCCCAGGGCAACGGGTAGCTTTATCTTCTCCCATCCAGACTTTAACTGTCGGCCCAGGGATTTCGCCTGGTCGGCCCCTTTTAAGAGGTTCGCGGACTTTGACCGCCGGTGGGGAATTACACCCCGCCCCGAAGATATTGCTGTAAGTAACAGCTATTTAATTTAGCGCGTAGTAAAAATCACGCACCCAGAAATAATAGCATATTTGTAATTGTGAGCGAAGTAAAAACTGCGGGTCATCGTGGAAGAATCAACAGGCCTGCGCAGATATTCGGCGCGACGCGCCTCAGAACATCGGTCCTCACCGGGTTTTGGATCTTGCCTTTTCCGCCATTTTACCCATGAGCGAGCCGGCGGCAGCCGCGGGATCTGGCGCTCCAAACACCGCTGAGCCGGCAACGAAAAGGTTTGCGCCAGTAGCCAGCACCGCGTCTATTGTATCCGGCGCCACGCCACCATCAACTTCGATTCCGACGCTGTCCGGCAGAAGCTGACGGGCTCGCTGGATCTTGGGCAATACGGAGGCAATGAACTTCTGGCCGCTGAAACCCGGATTTACCGTCATCATAAGCGCGAAATCGATATCTCCGGTTACTTCCTGGAGAGCCGATAGCGGTGTCGCCGGATTGAGTGAGACTCCAGCCTTGCACCCCGCCGCCCGTATCTGGGAAAGGGTCATGTTCAAATGCGTGCAGGCTTCGGCATGGACACATATCCAGTCGGAGCCTGCCTCGGCGAAGTCCTCGATATAACGCTCAGGCGCTTCGATCATCAGGTGCACGTCCAGGATACCGCCGGCGTCGTGCACCAGATCGCGAATGCCATCGATTACCACCGGTCCGATGGTGATATTGGGAACAAAAGCGCCGTCCATGACATCCACATGAATGACACGCACACCGGCATCCATCACCTTTTTAATATCCTCTCCAAGGTGTGAGAAATCCGCCGAGAGGATCGAGGGCGCCAGCTGGTAGGTTGTCAGCAATTCGTCAGTCATCGGATGAAGATTCTAACACAGATACATCAGTATGGAATGTCCGGCCAGTCATGAGGATATTCTCTCCTTCATGGGTGAAATTTTGAAACCCCACCTATCGCACCGCGTAGAAAGTCCTGTCGTCGCTGCCGAAGAAAACAACCCCTTTATCCACAGCCGGTGACGAATTGATCTTGTCAACTGCCGGATAGGTTGAGATATTCCCGCCCGCTTTGATGCGGCGAATCTCGACACCAGTACGGGCATCCAGGGCGTAAAGGTTGCCGTCATAGCTGCCAAAATAGACCACGCCGTCAACAACGGATGGCGCCGAGTTCAGTTTTTTGCCCGTACTGAAGGTCCAGCGCGGCTGTGCGCTGGTCGCATCGAGAGCATAGAAGACCCCGTCGTTACCACCAAAATAAATAATGCCGTTCGCGACCGCCGGTGAAGAGTAGACGCTTGTTCCTGTCATGTATCTTGTTATTTCCCGTCCGGAGGCTGCGTCAAGCGCATACAGTCCGCCGTCCCAGCTGCCGAAGTAGACGCGGCCGTCGACTACGGCAGGTGAAGAGTCGATCCCATCACCGGTTTTGAATCTCCATCTTTCGCTACCGGTCGTGGCGCTCACGGCATACATATACCCGTCCCGCCATCCGGCAAAGGTACGGCCTTGACTGGCGGGGTCGCGTTCGCCGTAACCTCCAACACTAAGACCCTGGGCGTACCGCATTTCCCGCAAAAAGGACCCGTCGCCGTAAAAACCGTCCCGCAGGTATCGCAGGTTTCATCAACCCGCTCGCCTGCAACCTCCCGGGTCGTCTCGATGGCGCCGCCACAACCGGCACAGAACTTCGCGCCTGCTTTATTTTTCTGCCCACATGCGCGACAGTCCAAGATCAACCCTCCCGAAGCTTGTCTATTGATATTACCTGACTCCTATGCCAGCGCTCCACCGCAATCGGTACAGAACCCGTCGTCCGCCGCGGCCTTGCTGCCACAACTCGGGCAAAATATCTCCATAGAGCCGCTGCTCGCTGGTGCGGAAACCTGCTGTGGGGAGTCCAGTACGATGGTTTTTGGAGTATTTGTAACCGGAGTAGCCTGTGGTACAGGATGATTGAGCTGCTGCGGCGGCGCTTGCGGCGGCGCAAAAACCTGCTGGACGACCGGCTGCTGTGGTTGATGACCCTGGCCCATGTGACCGGCTGCGGCCGGACTGAAATTCCTGCCCTGACAAATAGGACATTTTTTCCCTTGCAGCCAGTAGATGGGAAGGTAAAGAAATCCACAAAGGAAAATAAATACCAACCAGTTGAAATCTTTCGTGGGTACTACGTTTCGGTTACACAGATTACACCAGACAGGTCGAGCCATGAAAAACCTCCTTAAAATTAAACATCTTGCAAGAGAACTGGTTTGCGACTCTTCCTGACTCCTTTCTCGTAACGGCTGACATATTCGTCCAGGAAGCCAGTGCGCAGTAGAACTGTCACGACGAAGAACTCGATGAAAACGAGCCATGCAAGCTGTGCTGAACCCTGTAGCAGGCTGATGTTAGTAACGGCATACAGATCAAAACCAACCGCGATGCCGAGCATGATTCCCGTCACAAGGCGCATGCCGTTGTTGCCCTTCATCATTTGCAGCTCATTAAGCGTGAAATCCATTACCGCCGGCAAAGGCAGCACCAATGAAAAGAACAGAAGATGCTCCGGAACAACCCGCAGCGTTAACGCGACACCGCCGATTATGCCAAGAAGGACCCCGAAACATCTTGTGCAAATTCGCAGACCGCTGATACTGAAGGTTCGATCGTAGTCACATGGTGAGTGGTGTGACAAAAGCATGCCCCAACGTACACCTGCCGCTTCGGTCATTTCCCCTGGGTCGACACATTTCTTCAACTTGCATCCTGACATAGATTTACGATGTAACTATCCGGACGTCAGATCATGGCCGGGGAAGATAAAAAAACCCGTCTACAAGGGTAAGGTCATCCCTCTGTTTATTTTCTCCACTTCCCCTGCCCGTTCCTAACATAAGAAAAACAGCAAATACTTGATGAGCACCCGGAAACAAGACCCGGCATTAAAGATCATTTGGTTATCAGAAGCCCTTATTTGTATTGCAAGGATATAAAGTGAGGCAACAAAAGTAAAGAGGTAAGTTATATACGAATGCAGAAACGAGGCAGCCCGTGGAATCCTGTCAGATCGCTCCAATGATGCTGATACCTATCATGAACACCACAAGAAGAGTGTACAAAAAAACGGCGCAGGCTCCAATGACGCAGCCAGCGATGGCAAAACCCCTGCCGCCCGAGGGTGATTGCCCTTTTCTGATCCTGCCCAGCTCGACGATCCCCATGATTAAACCGCTGATTGCCAGGGCGATTCCCGGAAGGAAGCAGACGCCAAAAATTCCGACGATCGAAAGAACCATGGATACAATCGCCAGTGGTCCTATCGAAGAACCAGTCGCCGTGTCTGGCGGATTTTGCCCTGTCACGAGGCAATTGACGCAATAAGTTCTGCCATCGGGAGCGATGGTCAGACACTTGGGGCAACAACCCCTGAAGCATCGCGAACATGTCCCGGTTGCCACGACGCCCGGATGGGAGGCACAGTCCAAAATTCAGCCTCTTTCCTAATCTTTAAGCGGGTTGCCGTCAGCCTGAGTGTTTATCTGGCCAGTCAGGATCATGACGCCTACGCCCAGGCCCCAGATGCATGCCGCCAACTACCAGAAGTATCACCCGCAGCCCCACGCAAGAACCATACCTCACACCATAACAAACCACGGTCGC
>ERZ1739049.4-NODE-4-length-35032-cov-9.820139_pt1 | contig 35032 bp, 34 predicted proteins | sample MGYA00581760_ERZ1739049 | MGnify/ENA primary metagenome ERZ1739049 (study PRJEB42929, sample SAMN08275522) | rhizosphere metagenome | isolation source: Rhizospheric soil replicate 2 | host: Colobanthus quitensis | place: Antarctica: Devils point, Livingston Island...
TAGTAGGTTTGAGAATCGTCGAAATTCTGGGGGATATCTGGTGCGACGACGAAAATTGCAGCAAATGGAAATAGTGAGTCTGATGGCGGAATTTGATTTATGAAAAGAATCGCAGTGATCGATACGGGGACAAACTCAACTCGTTTGCTGATTGCGGACGTCGACCAGCGGAGCGTAGAAGAACTGGATCGCAGAACCACCATTACCAGGCTGGGGGAAGGCGTTGACAGAACAGCACGGCTTAACCGGGGAGCGAAAGAAAGGGTTCGTGCCTGCATATCCTTTTATGCATCGATTATCGCTGAATATGAGCCATTTACGACATTTATCCTTGCAACCAGCTCCATCAGGGATGCGGAAGATGGTGCGGAGTTCATCGCGGAAATAGCAAATCTGTATTCGTATGAATACAGGATACTTTCAGGAGACGAAGAGGCCAGGTTGAGTTTCAGCGGAGCCACTTTTAACACCGCACAAGAACAAAGGACGCTTCTTTTCGATGTGGGAGGTGGTAGCACCGAGATCGTTGTAGGCGAAGGACTGGACATAGCTTTTGTGTGCAGCATGCGTCTCGGCTGTGTTCGTCTAAAAGAAAGATTCCTGGGCAGTGGCCCTGCCTCAGTTGATGAAATACGAATAGCCGGTGATTATATAGATGGTATCCTTGCAGATGCGCTTGACCCTGCGCATATATCCGGAATCGACCGTGGGTTCGGCGTTGCTGGAACGGTAACGGCCCTGGCCGCGATTGATCTCGGACTAAAGATCTATGACCGGGATCTGGTTCACGGCCATGAGATGACAGCCGGGAAGATTGAAGAAATATTTACCAGGTTGGCCGCCTTGCCTGTTGAGACCAGAAGGCAAATCCCAACGATGGAGAGAGGGAGGGCCGACGTTATCGTCGCGGGAGCGTTGATAATTTTGAGATTGCTGCACTACACAGGACTGCAATCTTTTCTTGTAAGTGAACGCGATATTCTCGATGGGGCCGCGCTGGCGGTGTTTGAGGGAAAAATTTGAACTGCATGATTAATAAATTTGCGGCCGGTCCTACGACGGACCTATAATCACCTGATCACGAAGCGCCTGCCCGAGTGGTGGAACTGGCAGACACAAGGGACTTAAAATCCCTCGCCCTCAGGGTGTGTGGGTTCGAATCCCACCTCGGGCACCAGCATTTTTATCAGTCGCGCCTAGTGATCGACAAGCTTTTCTCAAGAAGGACGGTAGTACCGGTTTTGCCGGTCTCTACATCTACATTGTCCATGAGACTGCCCATAATTCCAAAGCCAAGGCCTTCAGATGGAGGCGGAGGTAAGGGCATGCCACAACCGTGATCGATAACCTCGAGCACCATGCTGTCACGAAGCTCGTAGCAGGTTATTTCGATGACTTCCTTTTTTCTGGCGTCATCGTGGTAGGCATGTCTTACTACATTCGTTGAGGCCTCGGACAGCGCAACCTTGATATCGGCTACGCTTTCATCAGTAAAACCAGCCTCTTTGGCGACGGCCGCCACTACCAGCCGAACCAGCGAAAGATATTCGGCTTGGGCCGGGATGACCAGGTGTAGTACTTCTTCATTATTTTGTGTCATCATGATCATGATCTATATGGTTCTTTCGAAGTCAGATCCTGCCTTAGCAGCTTAAGTGTTCGTCGCAGCAACCGGGACACATGCATCTGCGATATATCGAGACGCTCGGCTATCTCAGTCTGGCTGAGTCCTTCTATAAAACGCAAATAGAGCAGGTTTTGCCCGCGAGAGTCAAGGCTGCTCATTGCTCCCGCCAGGCTCATACGCTCATCCAGGAGACGCATCGTCTTATCTTCACCACCGATTATATCGAGTAAGGACAGGTCCCCATCATCAGTTGTAGTATCGAGTGATGCCACGTTTGTAGCTTCCGCACCCTCGAGTCCCTCGATCACCTCTTCTTCTGTTATACCCACTGCGGCGGCAATTTCAGCAATATTCGGTGATCTGCCATATTCCTGGGAAAAATTCTGGATCGCCATGTTAAGGGTATGGCTTCTCTCACGTAGCCCTCTTGGCAACCTGATGGTCGAGGACCGGTCGCGGAAATAACGCCTCAGCTCACCGACAATCGTGGGTACCGCATAAGTAGTAAATTGCACATTTCGGCCCGAATCAAACCTGTCAATCGCTTTTAGAAGCCCCATGGATGCAACTTGCACAAGATCGTCAAGCGGTTCTCCGCGGTTTGCGAAGCGACGGGCAAGGGAGTAAACCAGGTTCATGTACGAGTCTACAAGAACCTCCTTGACTTTGGGATCCTTGTTCTCATTGTAAGTTTGAAACAGGGACAGTAGTTCTTCCCGGCTGAGGTTTTTTCGTGACCGCTTCGGCAAAAGTTATTACTATCCCCGGGATATCCGCTTGATTATGTGAACATCGAGTCCGCCCGCGGGATTCGGCTTTTGCGTTACTACGTCCATCATCTTTTCCAGTATAAAACGGCAGTAGCGGCCGACCTTACTGGTCTCATCATTAAAGTTGACGCCGATTCCCTCAGTCACGACCTCGAGACAGTCAGAGTGAATGTTGTAGTTAATTCTGAAAATGGAAGGCACCGGTTTGCTTTCCTGGGTGATGGAAAACCGAAAAAGTTCATCCAGAGCCGTATTGAGGTCATCAGCCTGATCAATATTCAGGCCGGCGCGGCTGGCGACTGCTGTTGTGGCCAGCCTGATTACACTCGTCATACGTTCGTCAGTAGGAATGGAAATAAGTATTATCTCATCAGGCTCTTCGACCATGCATCGGCCTCCGTTTGAAAAGTAAGAAAAAACCCCGTCTCTCTCGTCCAGCCGCGTGCTGCCATTATACCCAAAAGTTACCCATGCCAAAATGAGGAAGGTTGTGAACTTTGCAGCCATTGTCCATCTCACGGGCTCTTTATCACTGGTATAATGAAAAATATTGAGGATGATGCCTTTATGGAGGAACAAATGAAGAGTTGTCAAGATAAATGCAAGCTGCATGGGGCGAATGGCATCGAGGCATGGTGCACCAGAGACAGCTGCATATACTGGAGACTGCTAAAGACGCAGGAAGTTGATGTCAGTAACGATATCGGTTGCGGACTCGAGCATTACAAAATTATCGGGGGTCTCACTCCCGAAATGGCTGAGTGGCTTCTTTCTATGAAAAAACGCCTCGAGAATACTACGCCAAAAGCTGGAAAATCGAGGATTACTTTCAGGCGCCGCGAACAATAATAAAGAAGTTTTTGTGTTTACAGGCTCTCGACTTAGGGTATTTTTGGTAGAGAGGTAAAAAACTTCTCATGGACGTGAATGTCATGAACTTAAGAGACAGAACACTTGGCATCGTCGTTGGACCTGGCTTTGATGATTCACAAGTCGTCAAAGTTGCCCAGGAACTGCGCTTACGTGGAGCCAGAGTGCTTATCATCGGCATTGCTGAAACGGAAGCCGTCGCGGTTGCCGGTCTCAATGGCTCACTTCTCAAACCTGACCTTGTGATGTCCAAAACAAATGCATCCGGTTTGGACGCGTTGATTATTCCGGGTGGGGATTCCACCAAGAGGCTGAAATCCGACGACAGGGTTCTGACTTTGGTTTTGGAGATGAATTCCACCGGCAAGCCGATCGGCACAACCGGGAATAGTACCTTGGTGCTTGGCGGTGCTGGACTCCTGCGCAATAAACGTGTGACCGGTGATCCAGGGATAAAGGAAGACGTTGAGAAATCAGGAGCATTGTACTTGAGCCAGGGTGTGGTCGTCGACCACAATCTAGTGACGTCGCGCGCGGGTACCGATCTTCCTCATTTCGTGGACACCATCTCGTTCCTGCTCGAGCCGGCTACAGCGATGAGTTGACCGGCAAGAAGATACTCGTTGTTGATGACGAATCCGCCGTACGGCATTTGGTGTCATCATATCTTGAGCGTGAAGGCTATCAGGTGCTTGAAGCGGATGGTGGCATTGAAGCTCTCAGGAAAGCGCGAGACGAACATCCCGATCTGATAGTGCTGGATTTAATGCTGCCCGAAATCGATGGCCTCGAAATCTGCCGCGTTCTTCGGGCGGAGAGTGATACCTATATTTTAATGCTTACCGCCAAGACCGAGGAGGCTGATAAATTACTCGGGCTCGGTATGGGTGCTGACGATTATCTCACCAAACCATTCAGTCCCAGAGAGCTGGTAGCCAGGGTGAAGGCCATTCTCAGACGTGGAGAACACGATACCGTCGCTAACGCCGCAGTTATCAGATCGGGATCGATAGAAATCGACTCGAATCGTCACATTGCAAAAATAAACTCCAGGGAGCTGGGTCTGACCGCAAGGGAGTTCGATATCTTAAAACAACTCGCCGTCAGGCCGGGTATGGTGTTCTCAAGAGAGCAGCTTCTGGAGATGGTATGGGGTTATGACTTTTATGGAGATCCTCGTGTGGTCGATGTACATGTCGCCAAACTGCGCAAGAAAATAGAAAAAGATCCCGCCAGACCACAGATCATCAAAACCGTGCGTGGGGTTGGATATAAACTGGAGCCGGATAATTAGAATAATTCCCATAAAATGGAAGCTTCTTTTTACGTATCTTCTGGTCGTGGCGGTCTGCCTCGGGGTTGTGATTGTAATAACCCGCCAGTTAACTATCAGTGCCTACAGTGACCACGTAAACATGATGCAGGGTGAAGGCATGATGGGAAACAGGGTGTCGGGAAATATGGCCTCCGACCTGATAGTCGCATTTCGCGAAGCTCTGAACATTTCGCTTTTCTGGGCTGGCCTCATCGCCGTCGTCGCGGCTTTTGTTATAAGCATTGTCATCTCAAGGAAGATCACACGACCGATTCATAATATGGCCCTGGTTACGGAGCGGATAGCCGATGGCGATTACGGACAGAAAGTAGATTTCGAATCCAATGACGAGATCGGGAGTCTCGCGCACAGCCTCAATGAAATGACTGAAAGCCTTGCCGAATCGCAGAAGCTGAAGCGTGAGCTGATGGCCAATATAGCTCATGAGCTCAGGACACCGCTGACGAGCATCTCCGGATATATGGAGGGGCTTGAAGATGGTGTCGTTCCGGCAAATAGTGAGACCTATGAGCTAGTCCGCAGGGAGGCTGCGAGGCTCAGCCGGCTTGTGGCCGACCTTCAGCGCCTCTCCCGCGCAGAATCAGGTCAAGAGGAGCTTGATATCGTAGAGCAGCCGTCAGCACTCCTTATCGACCGCGTGGCAAAGAAGCTGCGGCCGATGTTCATCGATAAGGACATAGCTTTATTTGTGGAAATAGCACCGGATACGCCACCGATGCTGGTCGATGAAGACAAGACCGACCAGGTGCTGGTCAACCTTCTGGACAATGCCTTGAATTACACCCCGTCAGGGGGAAGGGTGACGCTATCAGCACGAGCATCAGGATCGATGGTTCAAATAGAAATTGCCGATACCGGTGTCGGCATAGGCGCTGAAGACTTGCCGTATATATTCGAAAGGTTCTATCGTGCGGATAAATCGCGCTCCAGGGACAGGGGAGGCAGCGGCATCGGTTTGACCATCGCAAAAAAGTATGTTGATTCTCTCGATGGTGATATATCTGTCAAAAGTGTCCCCGGGCAGGGAACGGTCTTCACTTTAAAACTGCCCGCCGCGGTCTGAAGCTTCACAAACTCTTCACAATCGGTTAATCCTTCCTTCATGAGTGTCGGGCATAATTCATCACGTACGGAACATTCGACCAATCATAAGGGAGGTGTAACGATGTCAAGATTTACACTTACAGCTATACTCGCTATCGCTTTATTTCTGATTGCCGCGACCGTGGTATTTGCCCAGGGCAACCAGTCAGGAAATATGGGCCAGCGCGGAACCATGATGCAGACCCAGGGAACCACGACTCCGGGAACACCGGGTGTGACTACCACCACACCAGGCCCAATGAACGGCGGCCAGGGTCACATGGGTAACGGAACCGGTCCCATGAACGGCCAGGGTCACATGGGTAACGGAACCGGTCCCATGATGGACGACGAAGACTGGCAGGCCATGCAGGATGCCAGGGCTAGTGGTGATTGGCAGGCCATGCAGGATATCTGCCAGAAAAACCGCGATGAAAGAAACGCACAGAATCAACCTCAAACAACGGCGCCGGCAACTTCTCCCACGAGCAGTGGCGTTTAACGAACGTTAAACGTTATAGATAGCACTACCTGTTATCAAAATGACGGGTGAAGAGGAGATTTCCGCTCTTCACCCGTCATTCTTGCATAAAGTCCCTAAAAAAGGGTCCGGCAGGTTTATCATATCTGGCGTCGAATTTTGTTTCTGCCCGGGATTAGGCTAAAATTTTACAGGTGCCGCCGAAACAGGCGGCTGTTGTGTGTAGGAAAAAAATTAATGATTATCTTAGAAATGTGACCGCAATTGAATCTATCTGACGCTTTAAAAATAATTCGCCGCTATAAATGGCTCGTTGTAGCCGCGGCTGTGCTATCCGGGCTGTTCGGATATTTCTTTAGTGCTCGTCAGACCAGGATCTACGAGGCGTCTATAACCATCGTCGTGGGCCAGAATCAGGGACTTGCTGAAAATCTTAACTTGACGACAGCGCTGCAACAGGTCGCCAACAGCATGAGCAAGATGATCGCCTCCAGGACGGTTGCGGAGAAAGTGGTGGGGGACCTGAATCTAAAGGAAACTCCGGATGAGATTCTTGGGCGGATATCGGCACAGCCGGTTCAGCAGACTCAGCTTATTGAGGTTACGGTAACCGATACGGATCCCGAAAGAGCGGCGCGTATCGCCAACGGTGTCGGAAATGCATTTTCCGAACTGATTCAGCGAACCGAATCTTCTCGCAGCGGGCTGACGGCCCAGGTATGGCAGGCAGCCATGGTGCCGACCAGCCCGGTTAAACCTACGCCTGACCGCAACGCGATACTCGCGTTGCTCTTCGGTATGGGTGTAGGTATTGGTATCGCATTCATCCTCGACCGTCTCGATACACGCTGGCGTTCAACGGAAGAAGTTGAGGAAACTCTTGGTCTTCCCATAATCGGCATTATTCCGCAGATGACATATGAAACGCTCGGAGATAACGTCAGGTACTGAATTGACTGAAGAAAATAACGACAACTATCATTTGTATGTAAAACACTACCCGAACTCAGCGATTGCGGAGTCCTTTAGAACGTTGCGTACTAATCTGCTGCTTACGAACATCGATAGCGGTTTGAGGTCCATTCTGGTTACCAGTGCGGACAGGGGTGAGGGCAAATCAACGATCTGCGCCAATCTGGCGGTTGTCATGGCACAGACTGAGAAGAGAGTTTTGCTGCTGGATTGTGATCTGCGCTTACCAAGTCAGCACAAGCTGTTTAAGCTTGCGCGAGATGAAGGAGTGACGAATATCGTCGGGCGATATGTCGAAGATGCGGATATTGATGTTGGTGAAGAATCGCTTCCGGGTCTTACTGTGATTGGAAGCGGCCCACCACCGCCAAATCCTTCGGAATTCATAAGTTCAAACAAATTTCGTCGTTTTCTAAAAAGAGTGGAAAAAGAATTTGACACGGTCATAGTCGATGCACCACCTGTTGGATTGGTGACAGACGCGGCTATTCTCTCCGATGTTGTGGATGGAACCTTACTTGTTCTGGACGCACAAATGGGACATCGTAATCTGGCGCTCAAGGCAAAAGCGGCGCTGGAACAGGTTAACGCCAATGTGATCGGTCTTGTTCTGAATAACGTAAAACAGGAAAAAGGCGCCTATTATTCTTATTACCACAGCGGATCCAAGGCGGGGGAATAGCACAGAATCTCCTGGCCCTGGATATGGTAAAAAAAAGGTGCCGATTTCTCAGCACCTTTTTTTATTTCGATCAACCGCTTTAAACGGCTATAACATTTTATTATTTGCTGCTCTTCTTCAACAACTGCGAGCCTGCACCGATTCCTACTACTCCCGAACCGATGAGCAGCGCGATCACTATACCTGTGCTGGGAAGGGCCCCTCGAGTTGGCCCTGCCGAAGCCAAGCGAGTGCTGCAACCAAGGGCGTTATAAACGGTGCTGTAGTCTGCCAGAACACTCTTGTAACCCGCCAGTTCACTCAAAACCTGACACTCTGCGGCCAGTTGGGTATCAGTATATCCTGAAACGTTACCAGCAACTGCTGAATTATAAATTGCTATGAATGTTTCAGGGCTAAGACCTGCACCGGCAACCGCTGTTTGCATGGCGGTGTTTACCGGGTTGTACTGATCTCCCTGACCACCAGTCGGCCAGGCGGCCATGGCGGTACTTGAAAATACGAGCATTGTTACCATTACCAGAATAATAAGTGTTGCAATTCTCACAACATCACCTCCCTATCAGATTGACAATTCACTTATATTTAAAAACCTTAAATTCACGGCAATACCTCTGGCCCTGAAACGAGTTTTGCTCAATAGGTTCAACAATTAAACGTTGAATCCTGCCTATCTATCGTACAAAACTTATCCGGTCTTTAGTGACAATGCAAGATATAAATGTAATTAGCAAACTCGTGTTAGAGATTTTCAGTTTGAAATTACGAATGATGGAAGCTACTGTTCAGGAAGTTAGTAAAGGAATTAATCGGTTTGGAAAAATATTCTGGAGGAAGCGTTGGAACGGGAATACTCATTTCGTCCTTCCATATATTTGAGGGTAGTCAGGATAATGCTTGCGATAATGGGTATCTCAGCGATTTTATTAACACTTATTCCATGGTATGCGGGCCATCTGGAGAACAAGGCGCTCATCGAGGCGGAGCATGGCTATCAGGTCGAGTCGTTGCATGAGGCTGAAAAGGCAGTCACGTATAACCCATTTTCCATAAATGCGTTGTTTGTGCTTGCTGGTGCGCAGCAGAGGATCGGGAGGAGTGAACAGGCGCGGATGACCCTGGTCAGGGCTACCGGGTTACAGCCAATGAATTACATCGTCTGGGAGCAGTTGGCTCTCTATGAGAGGGATAAGTGGGGACAGCCCGAACTGGCACGGGAGCATTTTGAAAAGGCAGTCAGCTTGAATCCCCGGGATAATTTTCTGAAAAAATCCGCCGGGATCCCGGTCGATGACAAATCCTAGACATTCTTTTGATCACAGTCCTGCGTGTTTTGCGTTCGCTTTTTATAACTGAGACTGTCGGCTCCGGGAGGGGTTGAAACTCTCAATGGGTTGTCATAAATTTCTGCGTCCTTTCCCCTTATGCCGTTGATGTTTCCAACCTGGCTCATGTCAAAGTGCGTATAGGATGGCACCCATTTCTGCAGCCAGCGGATAATGCCATCGTAGTCCTGCTGCTCCGCATTCATAAAAACGCCCGCAAGTTCTGGAAGAATCGGGCCATTTTCAAAAGCAGGATAAATAATGCGGTAAATCATGGCATGATCCGTATTTTCTCTAATCTCGGACCTGTCGATCAGCTGTTCATGCAGTTTCTCTCCCGGCCTCAGGCCGGTAAAGACAATATCGATTTTCTCTGATTGCTTGAGAAGATCTATCATTTGAGCGGCAAGGTCGACAATTCTCACCGGCTTGCCCATTTCCAACACGTACACTGTATTTCCGTCGGTGAAAGCTGAAGCCTGGAGCACAAGATCAACTGCTTCCGAAATTAGCATGAAATATCTCGACATCTCCGGGTGGGTAATCGTAACCGGACCTCCGTCGCGAATTTGCCTGCGGAAAATCGGTAGGACGCTGCCGCGGCTGTCAAGAACGTTACCGAACCTGACGGAACAATATCTCGTTCCCGGGAAAATCTCACCGAGCTCGGCAACCAGGCGTTCGCTCAGATGTTTCGATGCCCCCATGATGTTTGCCGGCTCCACAGCCTTGTCTGTAGAAATATTTACAAAGCAGGTAACGCCGTTTTCTCCGGACATCTGTGCCAAATTTAGTGTTCCTTGCACATTGTTTAATACCGCTTCGTCTGGTTGCAACTCCATCAGGGGCACATGCTTATAGGCTGCCGCATGAAATACTAGCTCGGGTTTGTATTGTTTAAACAGGCTTTTCATACGATCGAATGAACGTATATCGACAACCTGCACATGATGTTCCAGTAAAAGATGCTTTTTTAAGTTGACATGTAATTCATAAAGAGCGGATTCATCGCGGTCCACAAGTATAATACTGGCAGGCTTGTGGTGGCTTATTTGCATGACCAGTTCTGAACCGATTGATCCGCCGGCGCCTGTGACCAGAACCACCTTTCCATTAACAAAGCTGCCGATCTGAGCGTAATCGGTCTGGACCGGCTGCCTGCCCAGAAGATCCTCTATCTCGATTTCACGGATTTGATTTACTCCAACCTTGCCGCCATGAAGGCTTTGAAGGGGGTGTAGTGTCTTGGTTGGTAGGCCGGTGCGGGTACAGATCTTCCACAGACGCTGGAACTGATCCAGGGTAGCGCTGGGAATGGCAATGACGATTTCGTCGACCTCTTTTTGCATAACTATCTCAGAAATGCGCTCAGCCGGACTAAAGATCGGTACCCCGTGGATCTCCATGCCCTGTAGTTCCTGATTGTCATCAATCAGCGCGATAACAGCCATGCTAAGTTGTCGATCTTTCTGAATGCTGCTGATGATCATCTCTCCTGCGGCGCCAGCGCCAACCAGGAGGATATGCTGTTTCGGCGTAAGCTCTCGCAGCGAGCGCTCATAGAAAAACCGGGGATAAAAGCGGACGACGGACATGAATATAAAGGCGATAATGCCACCGATGGGAATCATGACCAAGGCATGCAGATGCGATGACGACATGACAATAAAACCTGCCGCTAGCAGGAACGCAATTGAAATACCAATTGCTTTGATGGTCTTTATCGCCTGGCGCAAGCCGGCATAACGGCCCACGTTACTGTAGAGTCCCATTTTGAGATTGACACCGCAATGAACAAACACGGCAACCGGCAGAAATAGGAGCAGCTCGTTATAGTATTGAAGCGGTGCCCAGCGGGAGAAGAGAACCAGAGAGGCCAGCGTGTAGGCGTTTATGACTATACAGGCGTCAACAAAAATCGCCAAGGGCTGTCTTCTTTTTTGTTTAAGGGTAATCAAGATGACAAGTCCGTTCCTTATCTTGCTATGAAAGCAGCCTCGGTTTCATTTACAGACAACTCCAATGATCGCAGGATCCCCGCGCTTAACCAAAAAATTATCATGTTTTGTCTTACCATTAACGAATCAAAAAATAGACCTTCGAAAAGCACTGCAAAGAGACTGACAAGTAATGGAATGCACCAGCTATGGTACCTCATTCCTAGCATGAACGTCCTTATCCCGTTATAAAAAATAAGAAATAGCGAGGCAGCCAGGAGAGCGCTGCCTATCAGCCCCTCTTCAACAAGAGTTGTCAGGTAAAGATTATCTATGGGATATTTGCCCTGTAGAGCATTATTGCCTTTCTCGGATGGCTCCATAACCGTCAACGCGTGAGCGCCCTGCCACATTCCAAATCCGGTTAGGGGCTTCTGGATAAAAGCTGCTGGAGCAATAGACCAAACATATTTCCTCAAAGAATAGCTCTCTGCATTTCGTTGCGCAGAAAAAAGAGCCGAGCTGACTGTGCCCGATAATGAAATTGAAAAAAAGCTGAACGTCACCGCGATGGCGATAAATAGTATCAACAACAACTTCCGTGAATTAGTTTTCTTCCAGACCACCCATATACTTAATACCACTATGCATACAATAGCCGTAGCCCAGGCGCTTTTGCTGAATGTAACACCCAGGGCCAGGGTCAGGATTACAATAGTGTTTAAATAGAAGATTCTCATCCGGTACCGGTTTTCCTGTGAAAATAGAAAAACCAAAAATGGCGCCACTTGTACAAGAAAAAGGCCGAGGATCACGGGATGGGCAAACGTAGAACCGCTACGGTAAAAATCTGCGTTTTTTTTCGCGAGATCTAAACCTTCGTACAACATGTTATGTCTTAAGGAAAATTCCAACAGTGCGTAGATTGAAATTATGACGCCGATCACACCAAGGAAAAAAAATACAAACCTCAAAAATGCTCGTTTTTGACAGAGGATCGACATTCCATAATAAATGACTGCCGCCAGTCCAAAGTATACGATTATTCTGCCAGTCTCATTAAATGTCTGAGCAGCCAGGATACCGCGGACTATGAAAAATGAAGAGAACGCAAATAGTGCCGCGTCGAGATACTGGAAGTGCAGGCGCCCGCTGTTCAATATGATATAGATGACAACTGGTACAGAAAATGATGCCAGAATAATCTTGACGATGCTTATGCGGGCGCCACTGAAAATCAGGTCGTTACTGGACGGAGTATCCGGATAGAGGAGAATGATCGTTACCATTAACATAATACAAGTAAGCGTGAATATCGCGTAGCGCTCATTCGCAGAATTCAATCTGTTTCCGGTAACGTTCAAGCTTTTATATCTTCGGACCGCAAAACCTTGATAAATGTTTTCAAAAGAATATTTATGTCCATTGAAAACGATCTGTTTTGAAAATATTCTTCATCGCGTTTTACTTTTTCCTGGATCGTTATAGAGTCACGGCCATGAATTTGCGCGTAACCAGTCAAACCGGGAACCAGGGTGTGAATGTCATGCTCGGTTCTCAGGGCAATCAGGTCCTTCTGGTTATAGAGAGCCGGCCTCGGACCTACGAAGCTCATTTCACCTTTTAGGATGCAAAACAGCTGAGGGAGCTCGTCGAGGCTGTATTTCCGTAAAAATTTCCCCTGGTGAGTGAGATATTGATTGGTATCTGTCAGTAGATGTGTCGCGACAAGGGGTGCGTCAAGTGTCATCGTTCGATATTTTGGCATACTAAAAATCTGGTTGTTTTTTCCAACACGATTCGACCAGTATAAAACCGGTCCAGCAGAGGTCAGCTTGATCCAGATTGCGATAATCAGCATTGGGATCAACATGATGATCAGAAGTAATGTTCCGAGTAGTATGTCAGCACTTCTTTTCACGTTGTTATATTACCTGGTACGGAAAACGGCTCCATCAGAGACCCAATGATCGATAATACTCGATTAAAGCGGATGAGATACGGTCTTGGGAAAATTTCTCAATTACGCGCTTGCGAGCTTTATCACCCATCGCTTTACGCGAATCATGATCGTATAAGTGAATCATGCACTGGTAAAGCTCATGAATATTTCCCGCTTCATGCATCATGCCGGTCTCACCTTCTACAATAGCATCCGTGATTCCATATATTCTTGAGCCGATCGACGGGATGCCGGTGGAGGCTGCTTCTATTATCACAGTGCTGAAACCTTCACGAAAACTGGGAAGGCACAAGACGTCGGACGCGGCCATAAAACGCTCCGGGTGAAGCGTATGATCGAGAATGTGTACCCTTTTTGCATACGCTGATACTTGTTTTAAAATCGATGGAGTCAAATTTTCTTCATCTCTTCCAACGATTATAAGGAATACATCGTCGTAATGCGCACACAAAATTGTGAATGCTTTTGAAAGGTCTATAAGACCCTTGTCCCCATTTAGCCGACCAAGAAAAAGGAATAATATTGCATCATCAGGAATATTATTTTTAGCCCTAATCTTAACGCGTTCTTGCGGGTCAGGTATAAAGCGAGAGGTATCCACTCCATTGATAGAACCACTGGCGAGTACTTCGGCTTTATTTGCCGACACTACTTTTTCATGTAAGAGAAAATCTAGTTGGGAAGAACTATCTACAAGTATATTCGTGGCTGAAAGTGCGAGGGCCGTATCCGCTTGTTTGAGAATCCAGCGCATGATCCGTGATCGAGTTACCCAAACCTGGCCCGTAAACGTATGGATTCGAAACTGGACCCGTGCAATTCTGGCTGCTGTCATGGCCAGTAGCCCCGCTTTTGGCGTTACGGAGTGAACTATGTCAAAATGTCGCCTTTTGAATAAGCGCACCAATACAACTAAAGCGAAGAGATCATAAAGTGGATGAGTCCTTCGTTCAATGCGAACATGAAGCAACTCATAATTTATCCTTAAATCCTTAACGAAGTCTTTGTTACGAGTATTAGCTATTACGGTTACTTCGTTATGTGCTGATAGTTTGTCGATATGATTCAACAGAAAACCATTTACGGTATAGATACTGGAAACCACGAAACATATTTTTTTCAATGTTCCTGTCTCCAGATTTCAACCAATTGTTTAAGACCATCCTCGAGTGAAATGGAATCGCTATATCCAAGATCCAGTTTTATACGTTCACTCAAATAGGTCGCACGAGTGGTTAAAGCATTGACGCGCGAGGTATTAAGAGGAAACCTGGGAATTGAACCGAGTGCAGCTGTTATGGCCATAATAGGCTTTTCCGGAAGTCGCATTTTTGGCACAGGTTTGCCAAGGGTAGTTGCGATCAGCCTGACAAAATGCTCCATATTTATATGGTCAGAGAGGTTATAGACCCTGTTTTTTGCTAACGGCATTTTACCGCAAAGCATCAATGCTTTTACCACATTATTTACATGGGTACAATTAATATTTGCGCCTGGTTTGCCAACAAAAAAGAAGTATCTTTTGTCAATCGCGGAAATCATATGAAATAAGGCCTTATTATTCATACTTGGTCCAAAGACACTCGATGGGCGCAATATAGAATAAGTAAAACTATCCCTGTTTGAAGCTTCGTAAATCAATCTATCTGATTCGGCTTTAGTCTTTCCATAGGTACTATCAGGTTTTATTTGCGCCTTCTCTGTCACGGTACCATTCAGAATAGTGCCATAAGTTGCGACGCTGCTCAATTGGATCCAGCGACTGATTTGACCCTCCGCAGCAGCAATTAGTTTACGGGTTCCTGCAACATTAACTTCATACATTTTATCCGAATCGATTATCTCACCGGCACAGTGATATAGGATATCCGTTCCCTGGATAAAAGGGTGAAGATCGACTTTATTGTTGGTTAAGTCTCCCTGAAACACCTGAACCAATTGGGATAATGCGTTCTTTTCAGGTTGTTTGCGAGTTAGAACGCGTACGGAATCGCCTTGGGCTAAATGCTGCGCCACGAGTTTTCTACCGATGAATCCGGTGCCGCCTGTAATTGCAATAATCATAGGCTGTTAAACAAAGATACCAGCCTAGGCGCGGCAACCTGCACGCAGTACTTGTTTTCAACCTTCTTTCGACCCGCATTACCCATGCGTTCTCTTAAAGAAGAGTCGTCTGCAAGTGCTAGCAAAGCAGCAAGCCATTCACTTTCATCGGTTGCAAGTAAACCTTCAATGCCTTCAGCTACGATTCTGGTATTTTCGCCCACGGGCGAAGCCACAACAGGTTTACTGCTAGCCATATATTGAATCAACTTATAGCCACATTTACCGCGCTCCCAGGGTTCATCCGGCAAGGGCATTATACCGACATCGAAATCCGCGATTTCAGCTGCTTCTGTCTCCTCAGACCATTGCCGGGAACGGTGAGCCAAACCTGGTAATTTAAAATCACCAGCTCCAACAAGTATGAGTCTTGTATCAGTTTCCTTGCTGATGGCTTTTAACGCATTGTTAATCAGTAGCAGGTATTTTGCCGTGACGGGAGACCCGATCCAGCCGATGGTGAATGGCCGGCCCTCGGCGAGCCTGGAAACCTCGTATCGTTCCAGATCGATGACAGTCGGAAATTTAACGACATTTTTTGCGCCGATATTTCTAGCGTGCTCTGCGATATATTCGTTTCCTGCAAGGACCATCCTTGCCTTTCTCATGACCTTGTCTATTTTATCCCCTAACGCAGCCCTGACCAGAGGATTGCGGCTCTGGTCATATCTATGGAAAAGCGCATCGTCATAATCGACGATATAAGGCAAACCTGTCCGGGATAGCATTTCTTCCCCCCAGGCCGGCAGGAAGGGGAAGAGCTCGCCTTCAAGCCAGACAAGATCGAATCGCGTGCTGCTGAGGAGGCGGGTTAAGCGACGAGTGTAAGAAACAACAACGGAAACGGGGCTTTTTCTGCGGCCAGCGTAGAGATTGCGCACGTAATTATCATCAAAAAGCGGGGCGGGAACTAACTCGATGCCTCTGGAACGCAAGAAATCGATATATTGATAGGATCGGAGCCTGCTGCTGCTTCCAAGCCTTCCGTACCTGCTCAACAGTAGGATTTTCATGCAGAAACCATTTTTCTTCGTCTTTTTCGAATCAATTTCGTCGCATTTTGTATCTTATTTCGTAACAGGGAAATATATAACAAAGGTTTTCCTCGTAAAGCTCCTTTGTATAAGTGTTCAGGTTAAACAAAAATCCGAAAAATTTCTTGATTGCATGTCTGAAGTAAAATGGGGGAGACGATTTAAAAACAAGCTCGACGTTGATTAATTTATATTCATATTTTGTTTCGTATGAAGGCACTTCTCTTCGAAATAGAGAGCAAGAGCACATGTAGCTGAAAGTATATAGTCCATAGCTGGACTTGTGAGTTAAGTCCGAGTAGTAATGTGGGTTTGAAAAATGAGGCACAACTATTTCCAGCAGGCTGTTTTTTCTGGTTATTCTTTGTAGCTCTTGCAGCAGCGCTTTCGGGTCTTCAATATGTTCTAAAAAATGGAACGCGCTGACTGACGCCACTGATGAATCCGGGAAAAGTTTTATTACTTCAAATACATCGCCTACTATATCCACGCAATCGTAATCAAGTAAGTCTATGCCGATGTGATCCGGGTTCTTCTTGCGATTACCACAACCCAGCTCGAGATGAAGCCCGGGGATCTTATCCAGTCTCGATAATATGTTGTTCTTGTCAACGATTTTCATCTGGATTGGATCACCAGGAAACCAAGTAATTTTCCGTAAGCAGCAAAATCGTCTCTAACAGCCTTGATTGAACCTTTCCGTAAAGATGAAAATAGACGCGCGATCGGCTCGATGACAAGCGTAAGAAAGAACAGGACTATATTTTCTGAAAGTGTAAAGTTTTTCATGCCGTATAATATGCGGCTCCGCAGGTAATAAAAAAGTCGGTTTGAACCAGCTTGAACCGAGCATGCACCGCCGGCATGAAGCGCGCTGGTTTCCGTCAACAGGTAGGAAACAAAACCGGATTTTTTTGCTCTGAGCGAAAAATCGACTTCTTCAAAATATACGAAATATCGCTCATCGAAGCCGTTGAGTTTAAAATACAGTTCGCTTCGCACAAGAAAAAACGCGCCGATCACCTGGTCCACAACGCCGCTGCGACTGGATTCGTTTGCGGTCATCAGATGGTCTTTGAAATATGATGGCAATATTCTTGAGAGTCCCGTGATTTTGCCAAACAGAACACCCGCAGTGGGAAACCTCGCACATGATGTTGTAGGCTGGCCGACTTCATCAACCAGTTTGATCCCACATATGCCGATTCCGGCATTTTCTGCAAGCTCCATGAAACTCAGCGGTATGCTCAGGGAATCCGGGAACAACCTGGTATCCGGGTTGAGAAACAGCAAATAGTCGGTTTTACTATTTTCGGCGCCCTGATTGCAGGCCCCGGCAAAACCGATATTTTTTGAGTTACGTATGACTTGTAACGGCAAATTGATATTCTCGAGATTCTGAGTGGAACCGTCACTGGAGGCATTGTCAACGACAATAACATTATCAAGCTTAAAGCCACTTGAATCGGCTTCGGCGATTGACTGAAGACAACCGCGAAGTCTGCCTCCGGCGTTCCAGTTGACTATGACGATGTCGATACTGCAGCTCATAATAAGGGCAAAGCATCTTTGCGGGTAAGCATTTGCGTAGATTCACGACTATGCCATAAATACGGCAGTTTATATATAAAATAAGTAAATGCTATCGCCTGGATCCAATAACTTATTGTCGTTAAGAAAGGTTCGCTGACACTCGTTAATATTAGGCTGGCGAAGATCAGACCATATAGAACACCTGCTTGGGGATCACCGTTTAACGCCCATATAAAAACAAATGTTGTCAAGGCTCCTATTATGAGCATGATAACGACAATGCCGATTAATCCGTAGTCCTGATAGTACGGAAAATATATCGTGTAAACATTTGTAGGAAGAGGGGTTAAGGTGTACTCAAGGGTTGAAGGTGGTAAATCATAATTCGCCCCCAGGGAATTGGCAATCGTAGTAAAAAATCTAAGGCTGTACCAATTTGATTCAATGTTGTCGGGATGGTTGACCACGTCGTCAAATGCCACCAAACCACCAAGTGCGTACAACTGAAAGCTTTCGGAAATTGAGACAATATTCTCCGAAATACTACTATCCAGCGAGCCGCCTTTATTCAAAATTAAGGCCGGTGCTGAAAAAATCAAGACGAATATAGTTATCCCGAGCAGCAACGACTTAAGTCTAATCCTGCCGTTACGAACTACGGTGATTCCGATTAACCCAAAAACAGTGATCATGGCGCCAAGTCGAGAAACAGTGATTACGTGATAAGCAAGCGAAACAGAAATTATGGAATAGGCACGGAATCGTTTGTAGAGTGTTCCATTATTCTCATAATAAGCAGCCCAGGAAAGAAATGTAGATAAGGCTGCCAGATATGCGAAAATCCCAAAGCCCTCTGCGCTTTTGTCTCCAGAGCTGGTCTGAGCCCTCAGGCTGATCCAGAAATCCTCGATATCCATGATGGTTCCCAATTGCTGCAGGTGCCGCCAATAGAAGGGAAAGGCAAGCAGTAACACCACCAGGCCAATATCAAGACAACGATTGGCAAAAGTCGTATCGCGCTTGCTCACTGGCAGTTCTGTGGCAAACTTTTTCTGATACATGAAAAAAACAAGCAGGCTACCTGAGCTGAACATGAAAACACCCAGCGAATATATGGCGCAGGTCATGTCGGAAATCGAATAAAAGAAATCTCCCGAGAGGAAAAGGGCTGATAAATATACCGTCCACAATGCAGTAAAGAAAGTTGCAGGGTAATAAATTGACCGGGTAACCATAAAGTTAAATACCGTCAGTGTAGCCATGAATATGACAAAGAAAATTATCATTTTTTGGAAGAAAGTAGTTTTTTATTCAACCTGTTTATTCGCCAGGCTTCAAACAGCGACGGGCCCAGCAGACAAAAGACCATCAGGCTACTTGATTTAATTCGGTTTGTGAACGATGAATCAGCATGCCAGAGACGCCTGTAAACGCGCCATGCATCCCCTCGAGAACCGGCCACGCCGTAGCGATAGATGGCCTTTTCAAGGTAACGCTTAAACGCTCTGTCATTATTATTCAGCACCGTTGAATGATTCTCCAGCAGTAACTCGTAAGATCTGGCAATATCCAGTGAGCGCTTCACCATATTGCTGCTGCCCGACAAGTTGTCAGATTGCCGATGAACTATACTGAGTGGTTTGTTTACCATTTCAAAGTTGTACTTTTTTGATATTTCGTAAACGAATACCTGCTCACAGCCGCGCAGTTTCTCCGGAAGTTTATAAGAATCGAAGACTTCGCGTCGGTAAAGACAGATCATATCACCACCGGCAAGCTCGTCCCCGCAAACAATGTCGTATTCATTGAGTACCTTACCGTCAGCCGGCTCATTGATTACCCTGCCGCTTTCCGCCAGGACACAGGAGAACAACATTACGCCAGTATGGCCGTCAGCATTCATGATGCTATCAATCGCGTAAGGCAATGCTTCGGGATAAAGCTCGTCATCGCTATCAAGAAAAATTATGAATCGGCCGCTTGAAGCCGAAACCCCCGCATTTCGCGCCGCGTTCACACCGCGGTTCTCAGTCATTCTGATATAGCTGATTCTTGGGTCATTGAAGCGGCTGACGACTCGTTCTGTTTCGTCTTCGGAAGCATCATCCACTATTATCCATTCAAAATCAGCATTCTGTGATGCGATGCTCTGCCACAATCGTGGGAGGAGAGTGGCACGGTTAAAAGATGGTGTGATGATCGAGACTTCAGGCATAACGGCTGATTTCTGCTTTTTTTAGACTGCCCTTGTATTCGTAAAACGCCCAGCAGGAACAAACTATCACGATCAGCGAGCCGGTAATCATGGCAATATTGGAGGAGTGGCCCAGGCGTTCGGATACGACCAGCAGTGCCCCGCCGCCGACAATGCTCTTAAACATCAGCATTATTGGTTGCACGGGTAATTCTGAAATCGATATCGTCAGCGCATCAGCAAGGTATGCATATATAGCCTGGCTGATGATCCAGGCCCAGCCGATTGCGAGAATGCCGGTGCTTCCGTACAGGATGTAGAAGCATGCAACCATAACCAGCAGGGAAAAGGCGCTGAGGACCGCAGCCTGTCTGAATCTTCCTGCCGCCTGGAGAAACTCATAGCTCAGGTTTGCATGAGCATTCCAACTCACACCCAGGAGCAGGAGCACGAATAACTGCACACTATCTGACCCAGATAGTCCGATTATACTCAGCGCTCTCGGTGCGATAACCATGCCGCAGACGGCGAGAAGAGAATATCCCGCCCAACTGGTATTCAGTAGCCAGAGGATCCTCGAAAAAAGTCTTGCACGATGGACTTTTTCTGAGAGCATACGAACGAAACGGGGAAACACAACCAGGCCGATGCCGTTTGAAATGAACCAGATCTTATTCGAGAGATCAAAAGCCGAGCGATAAATGCCCAGACCGTTAAGGCCGGAATAACGATTGACGAGAATAGACCCGATCGAGACGACGGTAGATTGAAAAAGTTGAGAAACCGATAGGGTTGAAGAGCGGCCAATGATCGTTTTCATTCCCTTAAAATCCAACTTCGCTATGAAAGAACCTCGAGGAAGCGCCCCCAGGATAAATCGAGAAGTAACAATATCCAGAAATCTTCTTGATACCACCAGGCCCACAACAGCAGCAGGTGTTCCGAAAACAAATATGCCCAGGAACATCAAGGCGTATCGGTATAAACCGGAAGTGAATGTAAACAACGAATATCTATCAAACCGCTCATTCGAGACACATGACATCTGTCTAAGAGCTGACGGTATAGCTAAGAAATATTCGATTATGGAAAAGAAAACTATCCATCTTAATGCAGATATATTTTCACCCGGTACTGACAGTATGTATTTCGGAATCAGATATAACAGCAGGGGGAGCGATAAAAACAGCAGCGCCGAAAGCACAAGATAAATACCAAGGGCCGTCTGAAAGTGCCGGGTTTTTATGGATGCTTCTTTTTCTTTTGATAGCTGGAGAACAAAGTACTTTGATACTCCCAGATCTACAAGAGCGACATAGGAAGCCATCACCGCATACATCGAATATAAGCCGTAACCATCTAATCCAAGGAGTTTTACTGCGAGGGGTACAAAAGCTATCCCAAGGATCCCGTTAACTGTGGTCACCAGGTAAACTGATGCTAGATTCTTCCTGAAACTGCGCAAGCCATTCTCCGCTCATTATTTGCAGAAAAATTTCAGAAGGCCGGCCGCAATAGATGCAACCGGCCTCGAAGCAGGCGCTGATGTATATTTCAAATCAACAAAGAGTCAGTCCATCAGCTGCTTTATACCAGCAAAGCGACCTTAAATGTATCCATCATCACCAACGTAGTATCCGCCGTATTCATATGAACCCGATCCGGCGGCACTCGAATTTGTAACCACCAGGCCAAGAATATTGCTCGGCATCGTCTCGATGAAGTTATTTATCATTACCAACGATTTTTTTGATGTTTGTGATAATCGGACCACCATTACTATGCCATCCACCTTAGATGCGATACTGGCGGCGTCACCGACTACACCCATTGGTGGCGCATCAATGAGAACAACGTCAGCATACTCACTGGCTTCGTTTATCAGTAAGCCCAGCTTTTCTGAAGCTGCAAGTTCACCAGGATTTGGTGGCAATGGTCCTGATGTCACGCAATAAATCGGTTTTACACCGCTCGCGCCCATGATTGATGTATCCCTGCCCGTACTTCCATCCATGTTGGTTACTGAAATTGCCAGATCATCAGCCTCGATCATCTGCAGTGCTTCTCTTAGGCTGCTGGACCCGGAAATGACATTGGTCAATCCGATGCTATTGTCCAGGTTAAAATATTTGGAAAGAGTCGGTCGTCTTAGATCGGCTTCGATAATAATCACTCTTTGACCGGCACGAGCGAGGGTAACAGCCAGATTCGCGATAGTTGTTGATTTTCCCTCGCCTGGTTCAGGGCTAGAAATCATAATGGTTTTGATATCACTGTCAGGCTCTATATAGCCAAGGTTGGTTTTTAAGAGGCGATATGATTCAGAAGAAGCGCTGGAAGGATTTGAGAGAGTTACCAAGCTCCCATTGCTGATAAATTTGGGCACTATAGCCAGAATTGGCTTGTCAAGACTTTCTATTATCTGCTCAGTATTGCGAACCTTGGTATCGAGCTGATCTAAAAACAGGGCGGCAACAATCGCAAAAAAGAAGCTCGCGATAAAGGCGATGAATCCGGTCTGAACTGGTTTTGGAGAGACCGGCGTTGAGGATGAAACGGCAGGTTTCACTATCTCCATGTCGCCGGTTTGCATGGCCTCGACAAGCTTCAACGTCTCCAGTTTATCCTTAAGGACCCTGTAGCTTGAGGTTTCCTGCTGTTCCGATGGTGTCGAGGCAATTTGAGCTTCGATAGGCGTCCGCGCTTGCTGCAAAAGGTCATGGTCAACGTTTCGGCGCCACTTGATATACTCATTTGCGTAGCTATTGGCTATGTTGGCAGCGAGTTGCGGATCATCGGCTGTTGCCGTGATGCTTAAAATATCAGCTTTCTTTACAAGGCCAGTCGTAATATATGATGAGGCATTAGTCCCGGAAAGCTGATCTCCCAGGCTAATCTGAACGGCGGCAGATACAGCCGGTGACGCTACAAGCTCAGCTGCTGTCTGGATATCGCGATCTGGCTGGTAGCTTTGTTGAAAAAGATCCGATCCAAGTAAGGCTTTGTCGAGCCCCGAGCGGCGCTGGAGCAGCTCGGTAGTGGATTGATATTTTGGGGTCTCAAACAGGAGGGTTGCGCCGACGAAAATCGCGGTAACCAGGATTGAGAAAATAAGTATTAACCATTTTCTGCGCCAGATAATCATTAAATACTGCAGCAGTAACTGGCTGTTTCCTGATGATTTGAGATTCTCCATATTAAAGACAATACCTCTCGTGGAAGGATATGCGTAGCCAGAATGATTTCATATTCTATATTTAACTATATGTTCATGCAAAGCCAGTCTTTGCAGCCCGAAAAGACGAGTCTCGCCCGCCGGGACGGCGGTAAATATTATTTCTTTTCCTCGCAAGCGGCGGTCGCAGCCTGGTCCGTCCTTGTCATAATGCTCATGGAAGCCTTCGCGGTTTTTCACAACGGCGCCTATTTTCAGGATGCCATGACCCTGTGCGTAGCCATCAGCTGGACTGTGGTCCTGCTTTTGTTATTCGCCAGCCGCGGCATAATTCTTTCTAAATGGGGCGCGATGCAGATGGCACTGCTGGGTCTGGCATGCGCGTTCTGGCTCTGGGTCGGTCTTTCTCTACTTTGGTCAATCAGCCGCGACGCGACCTGGATTGAATTCAATCGCACGGGGGGCTACGTAGCTCTTCTTTTCAGCGGAATCGTTGTGGGGAGGTACAGCTTCGCCCGCCGGTTGGCCGTGGTGCTGTTCCTGATAGTGGTGACGGCCGCCGCCATCTATGGCCTTGGGCCCAAGGCGCTCCCGGCGACTATTGATAATCTTGACGATATGGGAAGAATCGCGGTGCCCATAGGATACGTAAACGCAATGGGCTTGCTCATGGCGCTGGGATATGTTTTCTCGATCTATATCTCGGCTGCCAGGGACTTCCATTGGGGCCTTCGCATTTTTTCAGTGTTGGCCGCACCCCTGATCCTTGCCTGCATGTTCTTTACCACCTCACGTGGTGCGGCTATTGCTTTGGTTTTCGGCTTTATTGTTTTTTTTGCGTTGGTCCCGATGCGTCTACGAAGCTTTGGCGCGACGATGCTTTCAGTGTTCCCCGTTCTGTTCATAGCGATCTGGGCTAACGGACAGGACACCCTTATGAAAGATAGCGTGGCTTTGGAGGACAGACTGGTGGCTGCTACTTCGCTCAGACTGTATCTTCTGTTTGCGGTGGTAGGTGCTGGCGCCGTCTTCGTGGTCGCGCTTCTCGCGGGCGCAAATGTAAACTTTCCAACGTTTGCGAAAAAGTTTGCGGGCGCAGCCATTATTATTACGCTTCTACTCACAACAATTACCGGAATTATGCTGTTTGTCAGCTCACAACCATCGATCGTTGATTGGGCCGACAATGCTTATCAGACATTCAGATACAGCAATCCTTCAAAATCCGGGGCAGCCAGATTTCTGGATATGAGCTCTTCTGGACGTTGGCTGATATGGGAGGAGGCCATCGATAACCTTCGAGATAACCCTGTAAAAGGCACAGGAGGCCAGAGTTTCCCGCTTGTTCACTTGATGCGCCGCGAGAGTGATGAAGTCTTTGTCAAACAACCCCACGGCCATCCATTCCAGCTGCTTGCAGAATTGGGGCTTGTCGGCTTCATGCTGAGCATGGCTTTCATGACCGTAAGTCTCGCATACTGCACGCTGCTTATTTGCCGCCTTTGCGACCGCTGGGAGCGTGCGCTTGCCGGGGCTATTCTCTCGATGATCGTTGTTTACCTGATTCACGCCGCGTATGACTGGGACTGGAATATCTTCGCCCTGACCATGGTCTGGTTCTTCTTTACGGGAATTCTTGTCGGTTGGCCTCGGCCCGCGGGTGGCTCCATCCGCCCTGAAGATTCCGGCAATGGTCCGCTTCGTGCCGCGAGGGCTTACCGTAGCGTCGCCTAAAGCCATTTATCGCCAATGACGACAAGCCAGAAGCAGGTCTGAATTTCTGGTTCGGCGAGTTCCAAGGTGCTAAAATATTAATATGCCGCAGGAAATGGCAGGGAGCTTAAGGTCTGAGTCATCCCTGAAATTTGGGTAATTTTTCTAGGCGTCCCCGGCTCTTGGCCGGACGGGCCAGAGAGCAGATGAAATTATGTCGGGTAAAAGCAGTCTTCCCCGCTGGATTTTTTTAATCGATATCCTCGCGGGCATTTGTGCGATCTTTTTCGTCTACCTGATGGTATACATAGAACCCTCTCTGGCTGTTCACAGCAGTGCTACCCTGACTACGATCGACTATATTTTCTATGCCAGCTTTGTGGTATTGACGCTGACAAGTATTGCCCTCGGCGGCGACTATATGATTTCAAAACGTTATTCGCGGCTGACCGATATCAGCCTGGTGCTAAGAAGCGTCATTATCGCCTTCGTTCTTCTGGTGAGTTCCGCGTTCGTGCTCGAGGATTTTATCGTCTCGGAGTTTCATGAGTTCTCACGGCCGGGAATTCTCATGCTTTCCATTTCATTTGCTTTAATGTTACTGGCGATAAGACTTGTTGCGCATCACACTCAGGTTCGCTTGTTTAGTAGCGGCTCCTGGCGCAGAAAGATGGTAATAGTTGGCGCGGGTCCCCAGGGTGTTAAGGTTTACGATCATCTGCAGTCCAAGAACTGGCTCGGTGTAAAATGCATAGGTTTTGTCGATCAGAGTGCATCGAAATCTCCCGTTGAGGGGGCGCCGCTACTGGGGCGTGTAGAAGATCTTGCGACAGTAGTCCTCGACCAGGATGTCGAAGAAATAGTTATCGCGCTGCCACCGGAAGATCACATACTTATGGAAAAGATTGTCAACAACGGCGTCCGGCGCGACGTGAAGGTTCGCATCATCCCCGATTCTTTCGCCTATCCCTACAGCGAAATCAATATCCAGGAATATGACGGTCTGGCAATGATAGACGTCAAGCAAACGAATCTTGACGCGATGCACAGCGGACTCAAAAGATTCATGGATATCCTGCTGGCTATCATCATGCTCATAATTCACTCGCCGCTCTGGGTCATAACTGTATTGTTGATACGGACGACATCGAAAGGGCCGGCCCTTTATCGGCAGACAAGGCTTGGCAAGGACGGGGAGAGTTTTGAAATGCTCAAATTTAGATCGATGGTGGAAGGCGCCCACGAGATGCGCAACAATCTGAAGCGAAACAACGAAGCCTCGGGACCTATTTTCAAGATGAAGGATGATCCACGCGTAACCCGTACCGGCAGGCTTCTGAGGCGGACGAGCCTCGACGAACTACCCCAGTTCCTGAATGTCCTCCAGGGAGACATGAGCATCGTAGGCCCGCGCCCACCGCTTCCCGAAGAAGTCGGCCGCTACCAGTCACATCATCTCAAGCGTCTCGCGGTAAGACCGGGAGTGACCGGGCTCTGGCAAGTAAGCGGACGCGACCGGCGCGACTTTGAGGAGATGTCCAGGCTGGACCTCTACTACATAGAGAACTGGTCCATCAGACTGGACCTGAAAATAATTTTGAAGACGGTCCCCACCGTTCTACGGCGAGAGGGTGCATACTAGGGTTGATCTTCGAGTAGCGTACCCGAGGTCAGCCGGCCCTTGACGATAAGCCTGTGAGATGTATCCCATGGCGGATCGCAGGTGATCAGGGTTATAGATTCATAACCTTGCGGCTGAAGATCGCTTACGTCTTCAGGGACGGTAATATGCGTTCCGACCATCACATATTTAAAAACCCCATAAGATGTCCGCAGTGTCAGTTCGTCACCTTCACCTACTTCGTCAAGGTTCAGAAACGGCCCCCCGTAAAGCACCCGGTCCCCAGCTAATCCAAAATTGCCTCCCATGCCCGGTAGTGGAGTCTCTTCAAGATGACCGGGGCCCTTGCGCAGAGAAGCTTCCGTGGTGCCTTCTACCACAATCGCGTTAACGCCGATCTTGGGGATCTCGATGCGTGCGATTGTCTGTTCGCTGGTCAAACGGGATTTCGTCAGAGTCGCAAGCTGGCGGAGCTTTTCCGTATCAGCCTGTCCTTTAAGCTTGTCCAGCACGTCCTTGTTCAAGGTAAGCGCCGAAGCAGACTCCTGCTCGAAGGAGCTGGTCAAACCTCTCTGGTCATACCAGCCCCAGACCCACGTGGCCGGCACATACAACAGTATGCCGACACCCGCGACCATGAGGATAATGCCTGTTACGGCTAGTATGCTGACAGATTTAATCATGAGAAATTGGAAAGTTAATACTTCTCTTATAGCATAGTCAAGCTCACTTCAATTCTCAAGGAAGCATTTTGATATCTTTCGCATGAGTTGCGATGACTTGAGTATACTAAATAACAATAACCGGGCATCCAACCCTGGAGAGTGAGACATGCGTTTTGTGGACACACATTGCCACATAGTTCCCGGAGTGGATGATGGGGCTTCAAATATCGATGTAAGCCTGGAGATGGCGCGCATCGCCGTTACCGACGGAATAACCACGATTATCGCAACTCCGCATATCGTCGAGGGTTTTTATGACGGCAGGGATCTCGAAAAACGCCTGGAAGCTCTGCGGAACGTATTGACTGAAAAAGAAATCGACCTAGGGCTGGTAGCAGGTGCCGAAGTACCCATGAGCGCGTGCATGGCAGGTGACAAGAATATTCTTGAGGGGCTAACGCTTGGGGACGGTCCGTGTCTGCTGATGGAAACCGCCGAAACAAGCTTCGACCAGGTTGCCAGGGCGGTTTACCAGGTAAGGCTGTGCGGGCTTCTGCCTGTGCTTGCGCACCCCGAAAGGACCGCATTTGTGCAGAAGAATCCCGGGAGACTGAAAGAATTGCTGGCAAACGGTGATGTATTCTGCCAGATAACGGCCGCCAGCCTTGAAGGGCTTTTCGGCAAGACCGTGCAAAAAACGGCATATTCATTGCTCAAGTTGGGGATGGCCCACCTTGTCGCCTCTGACGCCCACTCGGCTGGCAGACGCAATCCGCACCTGTCGACAAGTCGCAGCCTTATTGTAAAGTCTGCAGGCGAAGAAAATGCGGCCGTGATATTTCAGAAAAATCCAGCTCGGGTTTTGGCCGGCGACGATTTACTTCAGACATCCGCATACGGTCGCGATGAAGTTTCGAAACGCGGTCTTCTGTCAAGGCTGCTTGGAAGATGACAAATAGGCCGTTCCTTTTTTATGTCCTGTTTCTTAATCCGCAAGGCGAGAATACATATTGTTCCTCGAAGCGTTCAGAAATATAAATCGAAGAAGATTCCGTACATTTCTGACAGTGCTTGGCATCTCAATAGGGATCATCGCCCTTACCGTGATGGGCAGTCTGTCGGAGTTTATGAGCCGCATGGTACAGGTGTCGCTTGAGGATGCCCGTAATACGGTAACCGTTCAGCCCAAATATTCCCTGGGAGCGCCAGGCAGTGGTACGATCTCGCTTGAAAGCCAGGACAGGATCAAGGAGATGCCGGAAGTCGAGAAGGTGATCCCCTGGGTTGTGACGGCGCTGGGAGGCAGGGACGATGGTGAAGAGCAAGAAGGATTTTCAGGTCTTGCGGGCTTCCCACCCGAGGAGACTGCCGAGCGCTTTAAGAACATCGAGCTGGAAAACGGCTCATACCTTGAAGGTGGCGACACGGTTGCGATACTGGTTGGACACGCGGTTGCGATGAAGTATGACCTCCACGTAGGGGACATAGTCAAATTCCGGGGCATCAACTTTTATGTAAAAGGAATCTTCAAGCCATACGAGGGGCTGTTTGCCAACGGAAGTGTTGTCGCACCCCTGGAGACAGTCCGGCGCATCGCGCTGCTGCCACCACAGGCTGTTGTTCTGAATATCATTCCCCAAAAAATTACAGACACCGAAGCCCTGGCTGACCGAATCAACGAAGAGTTGCCCGATGTAAAGGCTTTGTCGCCCCGGAAGAACGAAGAGCAGGCGAATCGCAACCTGTTGATCTTCAGGGCGATGGTTTTGGGACTGGCGGTCATATCTCTGGTTGTCGGTGGTGTTGCAACTACCAACACAATGGTTATGGCTATTTCTGAAAGAACTCGCGAGATCGGGCTGAAGAAAGCCCTGGGCGCGCCCGACTGGGCTATCCTGCTGGAATATGTAACAGAGGCCACCATCATCGGTTTCATCGCCGGCGTGTCTGGTCTGGTTATTGGAGTAATTGCGACCATCGGCTTAAACAAATTGACCAGCAGCCAGTTTGGTCTCGAGATATTTCGAATAACCTTCCGCCTGGGACTATTCGCTGTCGTCTTTTCCGTTTGCCTGGGCGCTTTGGCCGGATTTTTTCCAGCATTGCGAGCCGCTCTCCTCAATCCTGTAAAAGCGCTCAGAACTCAGTAAACACCCTTTTCTCCGCCCGGATTGAACAAAGCCGCTGTTTTATCGTTCACTGATACCTTCAGAAGTTAAAGCGGCAGGGCATAGTGTCCGACTTATCCCATGTCAGGGCACTCCGACCGGGATTTCCGGTGATTATGGGCGAAGTAGAGAGAACATTGTCCGGGGGGCAAAGAGAGGGAGGCGCTTTCCTTGATTCCCCAACTTCAGGTCAGCAGGAGGAGACTCTTCCTTTTGTGGTGATGGCGCTCGCCGGTGAAACTTTTGCAGTCGAGATAAGCAGGGTGCGAGAGATAATCCGTGTTCCTAAAATTACCTGGATACCTGGAGCAGCCGCTCATATTAAAGGAGTAATCAATCTCAGGGGAAACGTTGTGTCTGTGATTGATCTGGCGGTCCTTATTTCATTAACGGATTCCGATCCAGGCCAGCAGAGCCGTATTGTCATAGTGGACTCATCTCATGAGCTGGTGGGTATTCTTGTAGACAGTGTCAGTCAGGTCGAAGAAATTGTCCCCTCATCACTTGAACCGCCTATGCAAACGCTGGATCAAAAACAGCAAAACTTCGTCATGGCTCAGAGCAGCATCAATGGTGTCATGGTTGGCATGCTGGACATCGATAAGGTAATCGAAGAGGCCCGAACAGCGTGAGGGGCAATCAAACAGAGATGGGGGTTGGCATGTTCATGAAGGGCAGGATGTGCATACAGTCGGGAAGATTCTTCTCGGAGGCATGATGTTACATATTTTCAGAAATAGTATTCAGGCAAGGATAATGGGAATGGTAGCGGCAATACTGACTATTGGATTTGCTGTTTTTGCTGTAATCAGCATCAGGCATGAAGAGGGTGACCTGGTAAGGCAGCAGGAAGAAAGCAACCACGTTCTCGCAACATCAGTTTCAAACAGTCTAAAGGCAAGCATGCTTGCCGGCAAACAGGATTTGACGATCCAGGCTATAGATAGTGTGAAGGGAATCGGCGATGTAAGGCAAGTCAGGGTTTTCAGTCTGAATGGAAAAGAATCATTCGGTGGCAGCGGTGTGCTTACCGCCGATGCGGGAGATCAGGTCTCGCGGGTTCTGCGTTCGGGCGAAAGAGCTGAGTTTTACGAGGATGAAGGCTCAAACCGGGTTCTCACCGAGATTCACCCCCTGCCGGATGAAGCCGCATGTCAGGCATGCCACGCAAATTCAGGCAACCTGCGCGGTGCGATCCTGGTTTCTACCTCAATGGAACGTGTCGATAAGGCTGTCTGGTCAAACAAGGTATATACAGTAATCGCCCTGTCCCTTCTGCTTGCGATCATTCTTGGGTGTCTGTGGGCGGTCTTGTTGAAGACCATTGTAAAGCCGCTTAGAAATGTTGTCTCTGCTATTAAACGGATAGCCGCCGGTGATCTCACCGAGCGTGTGCCGGTAAAATCATCCGATGAACTTGGTGTGCTGGCGGTAAATTTCAACGATATGACTCAAAGCCTGAGTGATCTGAGCACAAAAATCATCGAGACGGGTGAACAGACTAGTTCCGCATCCGCCGAGATTTCCGCGACCGTCGAGCAACTGGCGAGCGCGTCGGCAGAACAATCATCCGCGGTAGCCGAGACAACAGCAACCATTGAAGAGCTGGCCGGTACGGCGCGGCAAATCGCCGACACCGCCAAGTCGGTCTCGAGGGTTGCTGATGAGACTTTCAATCACGCAAAACAAGGCCATGAGGCCGTAGCGGCTACCCTCGAGGGCATGGAAAAAATAAATCAGAAAGTCAACAAGGTCGCGGAAAAGACTCTCTCTTTGGGAGAAAAATCCCAGAGGGTGGGAACGATTCTCGAGATCATTAACAATATCGCCGACCAGACGAATCTTCTGGCTCTGAACGCAGCGGTTGAAGCCGCAAGGGCAGGGGACCAGGGGCGCGGTTTTGCCGTCGTTGCAGGCGAAGTAAGGCGTCTGGCGGAAGAAAGCGTCGAAGCCACAACCAAGATCAAGTCTCTAATTGATGAGATCCAGGCTGAGACCAACAGCACCATCATGGCAACAGAGGAAAGCGCCAAGGAAGTAGAGCTGGGTGTTTCGCTGGCCAATAACGCAGGTCAATCACTGGAGAGTATCCTCGAAGTGGTAGCGGAAAACACAACCGCCGCCAAAGAAATATCCATCGCCACCCAGCAGCAGAAGAGCGCCAGTGAGCAGGTTGTCGTAGCCATGACGAGCATTTCCGAGGCCAGCAAACAACAGGCGAGTGGTGCAGGTCAGACGGCCGCGGCCACAAAACAATTGAATAGCGCGGCGGCTGAGTTGCGCTTTGCCATCGCCAAATTCAAGGTCAAGTAGAGTGATGGGCTAATACGTCGATTGAGATGACGGCAAACGCAATGTCGTGTTTATTTATTGCATACGCTGGTCTGTAAACCGGCGTGTGTTGTTAAAGGAGAAAGATAGAAGTCATGGACGATTGGGCAAATGACCGGGAGTTTCTGCAGACTTTCAGAGCCGAAGCTGAGGAGAGGCTCAAGAACCTGACAGAAGGTTTCATGTCGCTTGAAGAAGCCCCGGGAAACGAAGAGGTGATCAAGAGTCTCTTCAGGGAAGCCCATACCCTCAAAGGCTCAGCCGGAATGATGGGACTGGTCGCAATCAAGGAGCTGGCCCACAAGACGGAAGATATTCTCACATCCGTGCAAAACGGACAGGTCGAATTAAATCAGGAAGTCACGACGCTGGTGCTTGAGAGCCTTGACTGTATTTATGTTCTGCTGCCATCTCTGGATGAACCTTCAATGCCTGAACCTGATATTTCGGATTTACTGGGTCGGCTTCAAGGTGTTGTCGCTAAAACGACACCTGGTGAAATGACACATGGCGCCGGTGCGCCGTCGGAATCAGACGATATTTCCGATCTCCAGAGCGCTCCACCGGATGATCCTGGTGATCTACAGGTCTCAGCAATTGCTCCAACCAACAGCTCTAAAACGACTCCGCCTGTAAATACATCCACGGAGACAATTCCTTCTGCGGAAAAAAAAACAGATCCGACAATCAGGGTCAACATCGAACGTCTTGACAAGTTACTCAATCTCATGGGTGAGATTCTGGTTAACCAGATAGACACTGAGGATCAGGTGAAGGAATTATCCACGATTCAGTTTAAAACCAAAGAGTTGCGTTCTATCTTTAGCTCGCTTGTAGAACAGGCGGATCATCTCAAGGGTGGTGCTGGGCCCGATGAATTGGCCTCATTCAGCGAGAAGTTAAACCAGGCGTTGGACGAGGCGACCGGAGTAGCCGACAGTCTCGAGTCGACCACATCCCATCTTAAGGAAAATACCGCAAGCCGACGTCTTGCTCTTGATGAACTACAGGATCGAACGCTCCATGTGCGCATGCTTCCCCTGGGTTCGATCCTGGGGCTATATCCCAGGGTAGTCAGGGATGCCTCGAGTCCCGGCGCTAAAAAGGTAAACCTGGTCATAAGGGGAGAGGAAACAGAACTAGACAAGCGGATACTCGAACAGATAAGCGATCCATTGATGCATATAATTCGCAACTGTGTGGATCACGGTATCGAGATTCCCTCAGTAAGGACAGCCGCAGGCAAGCCTGAACAAGGCACGGTCAGAATTACAGCTTCCCAGCATGGAGACAGGGTCGAGGTTGAAATAGAAGACGACGGAGCCGGCATTGATCCTGAAAGACTTAAGGAGACAGCCCGGCGCCAAGGCATCCTTTCAGAAAATGACGAGCTGTCTTACGAGGAAGCATTGGATCTCATCTTCAGACCCGGTTTTTCAACAGCGGCAAGCGTTACCGAAATTTCCGGCCGGGGCGTTGGTCTCGATGTTGTTAAAAACAATATCGAAAAGCTAGAAGGTTCCGTGTCACTGGAATCCACTCCGGGTAGCGGAACCAGGTTCACAGTCTCGTTGCCTGTAACCCTGGCGGTTATCGCCGGTCTTCTGGTTGAGTGCAACAATGCCAAGTTTGTGATCCCATTAGGCTCAGTCAAGGAAATGGTGGCGCTGAAAGATGAGGACATACAAACAATCGGAAACCACAAAGGATTTCTAATAAGGGACAATGCAATCCCGTTACTCGATCTCCTGGATTTTCTCGGAGGCGGTACGACGGGACATGGAAAAGAAAAGACAAATGTTGTGATAGTGGGCTCCGACAGGCATCTGGTCGGCCTTCATGTTCAAAGGCTTATCGGAGAACAGGATGTTGTAATCAAACCACTTGGCCGTTTTCTTGAAAGACGGCACTCGGTGGCAGGCGTGACTATTCTTGGTAATGGTGAGGTCGTGGTTGTATTGAACGTCAATGAGATCGTTCATAACCTAAGAGATGCAGGCAGAGTCCAGGGCAGGCTGGAGCCAGGGTCGCAGGAAAAAACAATGGAAGAGAAAAAATCCGTTCTTGTAGTAGAGGATTCCCTCGTAGTCAGGGAACTTCAGCGAAACATCCTTGAGGCGGCGGGTTATGAGGTGCGAACAGCAGTTGATGGTGAGGACGCGCTCGCGCGTTTGAGCCAGGAACCCGTTGACTGTGTGGTCACGGATGTAGAGATGCCACGCATGAATGGTTTTGATCTGACATCAAAGATCAAGAAGACTGAGGATCTGTCAGTCATACCGGTGATTATCGTTACATCCCGTTCGAGCGACCAGGACATGAAAAAGGGTATCGAGGTCGGCGCGGACGCTTATGTGGTTAAGGGGACTTTCAACCAGCAAAAACTTCTCGATACCATCGATAGGCTTGTCGCTTGATACGGCATCTCAACACCGAAGACGTCCCGGAAGATGACAACACAAAGAATATCAGGGTTCTGGTAGCTGACGATTCCCCGACTGTAAGATTAATGCTTTGCCGGATGCTAGAGACTGATCCCTCAATCAAGGTAGCCGGCACGGCGAGTAACGGCAGGGAGGCGGTTGAGAAGGTAGCAAGGCTCAAGCCTGACATGGTAACCATGGATGTAAATATGCCGGTAATGGATGGTCTCGCGGCCATAGAACATATAATGGCCTACAATCCGCTACCTGTACTTGTTGTAAGTTCAGTGGTCGACAAACAGAACATTTCCAACGCGGCGAAAGCATTGGGAGCAGGAGCGGTCGATGTCATATCCAAACCCGAACCGAAATCAGTAGATGAATTCAACGACGTGGCTGCGGATCTTCGCGCCAAAATAAAGCTTCTGTCCAGAGTACGTGTAATCACTCACCCACGTGCGCGATTACAGGCACATGACTCAGAGACGCACCTCGAAGTCGTCAGGGACAGTTCAGCCGAATTTAAAAAAATAGTCGCCATCGGTTCATCAACCGGCGGACCCCAGGCGCTGCAACGGATTCTGTGCAGCCTGCCCGGAGATCTCAATGCCGGAGTGGTTATCGTTCAGCATATCGCCAAGGGTTTCACCGGCGGTCTGGTTGAGTGGCTTGGTCATACAAGCAAGCTGGATGTAAAAAAGGGCGAGGACGGGCTCTTGATCCATCCGGGAGAGGTGCTTATCGCGCCTGACGAGATACACATGATCGTATCTTCGGGGGGCCGGATCAGGCTTGTTGAAAGAAATATTTTCGGACCTCACAAACCGTCGGCGAATGTCCTTCTGGAGTCGGTTGCTGATGTGTATGGAAGCACCGCACTCGGTGTCATCATCACCTGATTGGGCAGGAACGCAGCGCAGGGAATTAAGGAAATACATGACAGTCTGGGCTATTCGAGACCCTAGAATGATAACACTTTCGACATTTTACCCATCGCCCAGGTGGACAAAAACATGGACGTCGTGG
>ERZ1739049.5-NODE-5-length-34725-cov-9.729939_pt1 | contig 34725 bp, 33 predicted proteins | sample MGYA00581760_ERZ1739049 | MGnify/ENA primary metagenome ERZ1739049 (study PRJEB42929, sample SAMN08275522) | rhizosphere metagenome | isolation source: Rhizospheric soil replicate 2 | host: Colobanthus quitensis | place: Antarctica: Devils point, Livingston Island...
TGTGTATGGAAGCAACGCAATCGGTGTCATCCTCACCGGAATGGGCAGGGACGGAGCGCAGGGAATCAAGGCAATACATGACCGTGGGGGCCATACGATAGCCCAGGACGAGAACACTTCCGTCATATTCAGCATGGCCAAGGAGGCAATAAAACTGGGTGGCGTGGAGAGAGTCTCTCCATTAACCGAAATTAGTAATATAATTCTCAATTTTATCTAGCGAGGACCATTGGAAGCCGTACAGGAAAATGTGAATCCCATCCGCATACTGGTGGCGGAAGACAGTACGACTCAGAGGCAGATAATCAGGTCGGTGCTGACCCACGAAGGGTACAATGTAATCATGGCTAATGACGGCATCGAGGCTATAACTCAGGCTCTTCACGAATGTCCGGATCTTGTCGTCCTGGATATAGAGATGCCAAAAATGAACGGATATCAGGTCTGCCGTTTGCTCAAGGACGATCATCGAACTTCCCATATACCGGTGGTAATGCTGACAAGTAAAAGCCAGGAAACGGACAAGTTCTGGGGTTTGAAAACCGGAGCAGACCGTTATGTAACCAAGGACTTCAAATTGACGGGTCTTGCCAACACGGTGCAAGAGATCCTTGAGCACAGGGGTATCAAGTCGGGCGGCGTGCATTCTTTTTCGGACAATGGAACATCGGGTCAGCAGGAAGTCGATGTGCTGTCACGTGTTAATGAACTTCTGGATCGCAAGCTCTACGAGGCGACGATCATCAATGAAATAAGCAAGCTGAACACATTGAGCGAAGACTGCGGTATAACGGTGAATTCCGTACTTAGTGTTATCGCGAAGGTAACTGACTGTTTTGTTTGCTCTGTATTCTTCATCGAGGAGCTAGAATTTATTGTTCATGTGCACAATCCGGTAGGCATCGACTTTTTTGAAGAATCGCGATTGCAGGCGTTTGAGGCCGCGACACCGTTTTTGCGTTCTGGGACAAATCCCGGGCAGGTAAGGGAAATTCGGGATGCGGATCCAGCATTTTTAGAGAAAGAAAACAACGCTTCTGAAATGGTCAGGTCGGTTATGACGATTCCGCTTAAGGCAAGAAGCCAGACAATAGCCCTGCTTACACTGACGAGCCCGCATCGTAATGCTTTTTCGGACGATATTCTCAGGGTTTTGGAGATAATTGAATATCCCGTCAGTGTCGTCGTGGACAACGCCCGGTTACATGAGGGCACGAGACGTCTTGCAATGACCGACGGTCTTACACGGCTTTTCAATCACCGCCATTTTTACGAACTTCTCGAACAGGAGTTTCAACGCACAAGGCGTTACAAGACAAATCTCTCGATGATCATGATCGACATTGATTTCTTTAAGCAGATCAATGACACGTACGGCCATCAGGCGGGGGATGAAATTCTTAAAGAACTGGCGAATGTGATTTCCCGTGAGGTCAGGGAGGTAGACCTGCTGGCAAGATACGGCGGTGAGGAGTTTGCGGTACTCCTGCCCCAGACGAATCTGGAGAAGGCACGGGAAGTTGCCGAACGCATCAGAAAGTCTGTGGAAAAGCACGAGTTTGATTCTCTGGAAAGTACAATCAAGGTAACGATAAGTATTGGAGTCGCCGGTTTTCCCGAGAATATGGTCAACAGCCAGACAGAACTTGTTCAAGTCGCGGACACTGCGCTTTACAAGGCCAAGGAGTCGGGCAAGAACTGCGTGATCATTGGTGGTGCGGATTGATACCAAAAAGAAAATTTAATCTTACGGAAGGCGATTTCGAACGCTATCGAAAGATAATTGACCAGGCTAGCGGTATTTTCTTCGATCGCAGCAAATGGGAAGTGCTTCGGCTGGGCCTTGCAGACCGGGCCGAGGCCACCGACGCCGCAAGCCTGTCCGATTATTATGAAAAAATTACTACCGAGGCGGATGGTGAAGAGGAGCTGAGATGTCTGCTGGACCATCTTTCCGTGCAGGAAACGCAATTCTTCCGCAATCTGCCGCAGTTCGATGCCCTTAGAAAATATGTAATACCCGAGATCGCCCGTCGAAAGAAAAATGGCCATCGCAGTCTTCGTCTCTGGAGTGCCGGGTGTTCTACGGGGCAGGAGCCTTACTCATTGGCCATGGCGGCGCTCGATGTGCTTCCAGATCCGGAATCCTGGAATTTACAGATTCTCGGTACTGACTTAAACCAGCAGGCACTGGCCATCGCGGAAAAGGGATGGTATCCGGAAAATAGGCTTACCGGCATCGACAGATCGCACCGTGAAAAATATTTCCGTCCTCTGGATGGCGGTTTCGTGGTGACAGAGCCCGTCAGGCGAATGGTTAATTTTGCAAGACACAATATGGTGAACGATCAGTTGCCGATGTCCATTTTTGGCACTTGCGACGTTGTTTTTTGTCGTAATGTGATCATTTATTTTACGCATAATACGGCCAAATATGTGATAGAGCATTTCTTTGACATCATGAATCCAGGGGGGTACCTGTTTCTGGGTCACTCGGAAACGCTCTGGAAGATGTCGGCCATGTACAGTCTGGTCGAGATGGGGGATGCCTTCATTTACAAGAAATCGCTTCCCAGGTCTATCGAAGGCCGTCGCTTCATACCGGATCGCAGAATACGTGAGGTCCCGCTTCCGGCGAGCTTTCCCGAGGACCGTCGAGTCAAGGTTTCACGTCGCGATGTCACGGGTGTTGAGGAATTAATCCATAAGCAGGAGGAACAGGTCCCGTCGAAAGCAGCTGATACCGGATTGGAGGATCCCAATATTCAGAAGGGCAGGTCTTTTCTGGAGTTAGGTGAATATGACAAGGCTTACGAGTGCCTTACTGAAGCGGTAAAGCAAAACGGATCAAATGCCGAACTTTTTTTCCTTCAGGGTCTGGCGCTGGAGAAGGCGAATCACCCTGGGGGGGCCGCTGAATCTTACCGTAAGGCCATTTATTGTGACGAGGACTACAGCATCGCCTATTTTCATATGGCCAGCGTTCTCGAGCATGGCGGACGCCTGAAGGCGGCGGTGAGAGAATACAGGAATGCCGCCAGAAGCTTGAGAAATGATCAAAGCGGGCGCTGGGAAAATTATCTTGATTCTTATGACTTAGAATCGGTCATCAACCTCTGCGAGTGGAAAATAGAAAATCTCGCAAGCCTCGAAAATTAACAGCGCATATACTGCAGCAAATACCCCACTCTGTATGGTAACATTCAAAACTTGAGACGGCTGCGCCGTTTCTTTATAAATGGTCGCCATGGCTTTCTGATTTTACGTCGTGGTGATATAAAGGACGAGGTCTGAGGCCGACCCGTACTTGGGCGATTAACTTGCCATGAAGCGAAAATCTTTAACAGAACATCTTGCTTGCCTGCGCGCGCGACGGCCGTGGGGGACGATTGTCATATGGTCTGTAATCCTTGTGGGCGCCGCTCTGCCCTCATCAAAATATGGGCCAAGATTCTTTTGGAAGAAAGGCTGAGGGGACCCCGGAAGGTAAGTGAGATCATCATAGTGCACTCTGATGGTTTCAATGTGGATCTGGTTGACATGACAGACAGCTATCGCCCGATCGTGTTTGCCTTTGTTCTCGGGCTGAGCTTTATATTGCTGACCGTCGTTTTCCATTCACTGATTGTTCCGCTCAAGGCCATCATCATGAACATGCTATCCGTCGGCGCGGCGTACGGCTTTGTCGTCCTGGTTTTCCAGGAAGGTATTGGGGCCGGCCTTTTCGGATTTCAGCAGGTCAGCACCGTGGAAGCCTGACCATGTTCCAGCAGATAGGCTTTGGCCTGGCGGTTGCGGTCCTGATGGATGCCACCATCGCAAGAACTGTGCTGGTTCCAGCTGCCATGGAGCTTCTCGGCGATCGAAACTGGTATCTGCCCGGCTGGCTGGAATGGTTGCCGGATTTCCACCTTGATGGAGACAGGACTGTAGGAACAGCTGACAGGAAAATGCAGAATAGGGGAAAAGAAGAATAACTCCTGTGATAGGATTTGCAGTTGCCGAATAACGGAGCGTAAAGAGAACCGACAAGAGGAGCTGACGGAATTGGTTTCACACGATGACGTAAAGTATGTAGCCAGGCTTGCCAGGCTGAGAGTCGAAGAAGACGACCTCGAGATGTATTCCGGGCAGCTTTCCTCAATACTCAACCATATAGACAAGATTTCCGAACTCGACCTAGCTGATGTAGAGCCGACATCACATGTTCTGAAGCTCTCCAATATATTCCGCGAGGATGTCTCCCGGCCGGGTATTTCAAAGGAGAATGCGCTTGCCAACGGGCCATCGGTCGAAAATGACGCCTTCCGGGTTCCGGCTATCCTGGAAGGGTGAGGCGGGATGAACCTGCTGCGACTTACAGCCGTTGAAGCTCTCAAACATATGGGGGAGGGTACACTTTCGTCCGTTGAGTTGACCGAAGCTTATCTTTCCCAGATAGCGAGACACGACGGCGACGTTTCAGCCTACCTTAAAGTAACCGGCGACAGTGCTCGCAATGAAGCCGCTGCCATCGACGCCAAAAAGGGCGACCGGGCTCATCTGGCGGGATTACCAACCGCTATCAAGGACGTTCTCTGCACCGAAGGCATAACCACAACCTGCGCCTCGAAGATCCTTGAGAACTATGAACCCATCTATACCGCAACCTGCGTCAGACAGCTGATGGACGCAGGCATTGTCACCCTGGGAAAAACGAATATGGACGAGTTCGCCATGGGTTCCTCAACCGAGAACTCGGCCTACGGCCCGACGCGCAATCCCTGGGATCTGGGCCGGGTGCCGGGCGGCTCCAGTGGCGGTTCCGCGGCCGCGGTTGCAGCTGGTGAGGCAATATGGGCGCTTGGTTCGGATACGGGCGGCTCGATCAGACAGCCGGCCGCGTTCTGTGGAGTTGTCGGCCTAAAGCCTACATATGGAAGCGTTTCCCGCTATGGGCTTATCGCTTTTGCGTCCTCGTTCGATCAGGTCGGTCCGATCACAAAGAATGTTATGGACGCGGCGCTGATGATGCAGTTCCTTGTGGGAAAAGACCCGCTGGACTCGACGTCGGTTGTTTATCCTTCGGAAATACCGCTGCCCGTGGAGCGTGACCTTTCAGGAATCCGCATGGGAATCGTTAAGGAGCTGGTTGGGGAAGGGATTGATCCCGGCGTAATGACCGTCTTTAACGAAGCGGTAGAAAAGCTGAAAGCGGCCGGCGCCGTTATCGGCGAAGCCAGCCTGCCACACTCCGAGTATGCCCTGCCGGCTTATTACATCCTGGCTCCGGCTGAGGCCAGCGCAAACCTGGCCCGATTCGACGGCGTGCGCTACGGGCTGCGCGCCGGTGAAACAAACGATATTACGGAGATGTATGAACAGACGCGAAGCCTTGGTTTTGGTGAGGAGGTCAAGCGCAGGATCATGCTCGGCACATACGCGCTCTCCTCCGGATATTACGAAGCTTATTACGGCCAGGCCCAAAAGGTGCGCACGCTTATCGTTCAGAATTTCGAGCAGGCTCTTGAACAATTTGACTTGTTGATATCGCCGACTACGCCGACGACCGCTTTCGGGTTGGGCGAGAAGACGGACGATCCACTCACGATGTACAAATCTGATATCTGCACGATTCCAGTGAACCTCGCGGGGCTGCCGGCCATCTCGATTCCAGCGGGACTTTCGGAAGGCCTTCCCGTAGGTTTTCAGATTATCGGACAGGCTTTCACGGCTCCAAAGCTGCTGCAGGCTGCGTATAGCGCCGAACTTGCCTTTGGTTTTGACAAGGTCTCACCGTTGATCGAAGGGCGGGATCAGGATGGAATATGAAGCAGTAATCGGTCTTGAGATACACGTGGAGCTCTCCACGGAGAGCAAGATGTTCTGCGGTTGTCTTGTGGAGTTCGGGGGTGAGCCGAACACCCGGACCTGTCCGGTCTGCCTGGCGCATCCTGGAGCGCTTCCGGTCATAAACGGCGAGGCGATTCGCTCCATTGCCCGCATCGGCCTGGCGCTTGACTGCTCCATCCCTGAAAAAAGTATCTTCCATCGCAAGAATTATTTTTATCCCGACCTTCCAAAGGGATATCAGATATCGCAGTTCGATCAGCCGTTCGCCGTGGAAGGGCATCTGGATGTGACTCTTGAAGACGAAACATATCGTGTCGGAATAGAGAGAGTTCACCAGGAAGAGGACACCGCCAAGAACATTCACGCTGGTGAGAGCGGGCGCATCGCCGGCTCGACGTACTCCATGATAGATTTTAACCGCTCGGGCACACCCCTCGTTGAGATAGTGACCAAGCCGGAAATCCATTCACCCGAGGTCGCCCGGGCCTTTCTGAACAAGCTCAAGAACACGCTGCTCTACCTGAACGTATCCGACTGCAACATGGAAGAGGGCTCACTGCGCTGCGACGCAAATGTTTCCATTCGTCCCGCGGGTGAGAGCGGGCTCGGCGTAAAGACGGAGCTTAAGAACATGAATAGCTTCAAATATATCGAGAAGGGACTTCAGCAGGAAATAACCAGGCAGGTCGAACTGCTCGAGGATGGAAAACGGATCGTCCAGCAGACGGTTCATTACGATGTGGCAAGCGGTGATATCAGCCCCCTGAGGAGCAAGGAGGAGGCGCATGATTATCGCTATTTCCCGGAACCGGACCTCGTGCCAATCATGGCTTCCAGAGAGTTTGTGGAGGAAATCAGGGCCAACATGCCCGAACTTCCGCATGCGCGTGCGCAAAGATACATGGGCGATTTCGGCTTGTCCGTTTACAACGCGGAGGTAATCACGTCAAGCCGTGAACTGGCTGATTACTTCGAAGAGACTGTTGCTCATCACGATGACGCCAAGGCGGTGAGCAACTGGATAATGGGCGAGCTGCTGGGTTATCTGAACGCGACGGGGCAGGAGCTGTCTGAATGCAGGGTCACCCCTGAGGAACTGGCGGCTCTGCTGGGAATAATCAAATCCGGGAAGGTAAGCCAGAACATCGGCAAGGATGTTTTTAACGAGATGTGCGGCACAGGCTCAAAGGCCGCTGATATCGTGGCGACCAAGGGACTTACGCAGATTTCTGACCAGTCCGAACTTGAGTCACTGGCTGACAGAGTCATCGATGCCAACCCGGCCCAGGTGGAGCAGTATCGCGCCGGCAAACCGCAGGTGCTTGGCTTTTTTGTCGGGCAGATGATGAAGGAGACCAAAGGCAGGGCTAATCCCAGGGTAGTCAACGAGATCCTGAAGAAAAAACTGGCAGGGTAAGGATCATGGGCCGTTTTATACCCACGACAATGATGACGCAGCACCCGGACAGTGCGTCGCGTTACGTATCGGTGCGCGACGAACCCAGGGAAGCCATAGACGCCTTGACGGAGCAGCCGATCGGGCTCGGCCTGGAAGAGATTATGGTCGATTACGAGGGCAAGCTGACTCCTTATCACCAGACAGCCGAGATTGCTCTTGGGTTGATGGAGAGGGGTCTGGTGGCCGGTGAAAACGTTGCCGTCACACCACGAATTCCCAGTGCCACGCAGGAGACGGTATTTCACCAGCTGATGGCCCTTATGTCCGTGATCGAGTCCAACTACCAGCTTTCCGCTTCAGGGAGCTCGGGCGCTATTCGTGAGGTCGTAGTGCCGATGGTCGAGACCGCTTCGGAGTTACTGGATGTGCGACGCCGCATCCAGGATGTCATGGAGCTGGGACATAAAGAATTTGGCATTTCACGGGATCCCAATGCCGTCAAGGTCATTCCCCTTATAGAAGAAGTGCCTGAGCTGCTATCGGCAGGCCGCCTGGCAGGAGAGTATCTGATGCGAGCCAAGGCAGCCGGTTATGATGTGGCTGATTTGAGGATAATGCTCGGACGTAGCGATTCAGCGATGATTTACGGTATGGTTGCCTCCGTACTCGCAGTCAAGGTCGCCATTTCGGATTGCTTTGCTACAGGAAATGAGCATGGCGTTGAAATATATCCGATATTCGGCGGTGGCGTGCTGCCCTTTCGCGGGCATGTGAGCCTCGATAATTTCGAACGTCTGACTTCCGATTTTGCAGGCATAAGAACCGTGACCGTGCAGTCCGGCCTGCGCTATGACTGTAACAGCGAAGCGGCGCGGCAGGTGGCCTTAAAGGCACGTGATCTGCTTCCAGGCGCACCGCCACTGGCTTTCGGAACCGAACAGCGTAATGAACTGACGTCGCTTATCGGCATTTTTACGAAACCTTACCTTGAAAGCTTCAACGATCTTTTACCCGTTGCCATCGCCCTTTCGGACCTTATTCCCAGGCAACGTGACCGCCTCGCGAGAAAAAGCGCAGTCGGCTACGCGCGTGCGGCGGCACAGCCGGACAAACTTTCAAAAGAGATCGGAGATGAGGAAATCGCAGCCCAGATAGCCGCTATCAAAGCCACCGGAGCCACTAACCTGCCCCGGGCTATCAGCTTCACCGGCGCCCTGTATTCAATCGGTTTACCACCCGAATTCATCGGTACGGGACGCGGACTGGCCGGAGTTGCGCGACGTGGCGGGGAGGAGGCGGTAAGCCGGCTATTGCAACTCTATCCTGGTATGCGGGCGGATATGGCTAAGGCCGCTCGCTATGCCAATATGGAGACGGTTTCCCAACACCTGCCGGAGTCTCTGGTATCACAGATCTCCACCGACATGGAGGAGGTTTCCAGGCACCTTGGTATTGGTATCGGTCCGTCTTCGGCGGATGACCGCCGTTACCATGTTTTGCTGGAAACATTGCAGCCCATGATGCGGCAGTTTACCGCCGGCAGTGATGAGTGGAGCGGGCGGAATGATGACCGGGATCTTGTAACCGAGTGGATCTGCCGTCTGGGAAGGATTCGGGGGAGCCTGGGTTAAATTTTCTCGCTTTACTGCTCCTTCAGCCGTACATATCCGCTGAAATAGATCGCAAGCCAAACCCACATGACGATCCGGCTTGTTATGGGTCCTTTTCTTACGGTATCATTTGGGTTCGGTCGCGTCGCGTCCGCAACTCACTGGGAGATTCCAAAACCTTATGAACATGTCAAAAAATGATTATCTGAATAACTTTATTCTTCAGGGAGCGGTACCTAACCCGGAGAAGAAGATAAAGATTGACGATACGACGCTGCGGGACGGTGAGCAGACCGCAGGGGTCGTTTTCGCCAACCAGGAGAAGGTCCGTATCGCCAGGCTGCTGGATGAAGTGGGAGTCCACCAGATCGAAGTGGGTATTCCGGCAATGGGCGGGGATGAGAAGAAGACAATCAAACATATCGCCGGCCTGGGATTGAACACAAGCATACTGGCCTGGAACCGCGCCGTGATCAGTGATATCCAGCATTCGCTGGATTGCGGTGTGAACGCGGTCGCCATCTCGATGTCGGCCTCGGATATACACATCGAGCACAAACTGAAGAAATCGCGTGCATGGGTGCTCGAATCAATAAAGACAGCGGTGGACTTTGCCAAGGCGAATAATGTCTACGTGTCGGTGAATGCCGAAGACGCTTCTCGCGCCGATCTTGATTTTCTGGTGCGGTTTGCCAAGGCCGCACAGGAGCAGGGCGCGGATCGCATCCGTTTTTGCGACACGGTTGGAATCCTCGATCCTTTCGACACATATAACGTGATCGCTTTCTTGAGCAAGAACCTGAAAATCGATATCGAGATGCATACTCACAACGATTTCGGTATGGCGACAGCCAACGCACTGGCCGGCATCAAAGCCGGAGCTATCTATGTAAACACGACCGTGAATGGACTGGGGGAGAGGGCGGGAAACGCAGCTCTCGAGGAAGTGGTCATGGCGCTCAAATATATTTCCAAGGTAAACCTCGGCCTTCATACTGAACGTTTTCGCGAACTCTCCGAGTATGTGGCGGGTGCTTCAGCGCGTCACATACCCGTTTGGAAGCCGATTGTAGGCGCCAACGTTTTCGCCCATGAATCCGGAATTCACGCCGATGGCGTAATCAAAAATCCTCTAAATTACGAGGTTTTCACTCCTGAAGAAGTGGGCCTGGAGCGGCAACTGGTCATCGGTAAACACTCTGGCAGTAAATCCATCAAGATGAAGTTCAAAGAGTTCCTGATCGAACTCGATGACGAAGAGAGCCAGGAAATATTACGCCTGGCACGAAAACTCGCGGTAGAACTCAAGCGAGGTCTGTTCGAAAAAGAACTTATGTATATCTACAAGGACTACAAGGCCCATAAGGAGGGCAACGGGGCAAGCAGTGGCTAGTACGCTTGCCGAAAAGATCATAGGCGCCCATGTCGGCCGGGACGTAAAACCCGGCGAGATTGTGGTTACTGACGTGGATGTGACCGCGCTCCAGGATGGAACCGGGCCACTAGCGCTGCAGCAACTGGAAGAACTGAATCTGGTGAGGGCTCAAAATCCCGCCAAAACGGTGTTGTTTATCGACCACGCAGCTCCCAGCCCTCGCAAGGAACTGTCCAACGCACATATATTGCTGAGGGAATTCGCGACGAAGACCGGTGCGGTTCTTTCCGAGATAAACGAAGGGGTCTGCCATCAGCGGCTGGTTGAGAGTTTTGCTTCACCGGGAGATATCCTGATCGGAGCTGATTCTCATACGTGTACCTCTGGAGCGCTGGCGGCTTTTGCGACCGGAATGGGTTCCACGGATGTGGGCATCGGAATCGCCACGGGTAAGACATGGCTGAAAGTTCCGGAGACCCTTCGTGTGGAAATAACGGGCGAGTTCAAGCCTGGTGTCTATGCAAAGGACCTTATACTGCACCTGATTGGAATGATCGGGGCTGACGGAGCAACATATATGGCTCTTGAATTCGGGGGGCCCGGCGCTGATGCAATGACCATGTCTGAACGCTTCACGCTTGCGAATATGGCAGTGGAGGCGGGAGGCAAGACAGGACTTTTTGCTGCCGACGAGACTACCCATGCGTTTTTGGAGGAGCAGGGCCGGGGCGAAAACTACCGGGAGCTTTTACCAGATGACGGCGCCGTATACGCGCGTACTATCGAGATTGACGCTTCCCTGCTTGAGCCGACTGTTTCGGCGCCACATACAGTGGACAACACCATGAAAGCCACAGATGCCGTGGGCGTCAAAGTACAGCAGGTATTCATCGGCACATGCACAAACGGCCGGATAGAAGATCTGCGCATAGCCGCCGACATCTTGCGCGGTCACAAACGCAATCCCCAGACCAGGCTTATTGTTACGCCTGCGTCCAGATCTGTTTATCTTCAGGCGGCACACGAGGGTTTGCTGGAGATTTTTGTTGAGGCGGGAGCGCTGGTGACCGGTCCAGGCTGCGGAGCCTGTGTCGGAGTCCATGGTGGCATTCTCGGAGACGGAGAAGTCTGTCTTGCGACCCAGAACCGAAACTTCCAGGGCAGAATGGGTAATGTTGAAGGCCTTATTTACCTGGCTTCACCCGCGACCGCCGCGGCTACTGCCATAGCCGGTCACATCGTTGACCCCAGGGTGGAATTTCCAACCTGATGAACCACCGATCAAAACCTGGAAACGGAAGCAATAAGACATGATCTTAAAAGGCAAAGCCTGGAAATTCGGAGACAGCATCTCCACCGACCATATTGCGCCGGGGAGATACTTTCACCTGCGTACGAATCTGCCGGAACTGGCAAAACATGTACTTGAAGACGCTAACACCGATTTCGCGTCAAAAATGCAACCCGGGGATTTTGTCGTGGCCGGCAGGAATTTTGGGCTGGGCTCCAGCCGTGAGCACGCGCCACGCATCATTAAGATCGCCGGCGTTAACGCAGTCCTTGCCCAGTCGTTCGCCCGTATCTTCTTCCGGAACTCGATCAATGTTGGACTGCCGGTGCTCGAGTTCGACACATCGGGTATCGAGGAGGGCGACGAGCTGGAGGTTGACCTGGAAGCGGGGACCGTCCGTAACGTGACCCGCGACAAGACACTGACATTCAAGCCGCTGCCGCCAGTCATGGTAAAAATACTCGGCGATGGCGGGCTCGTTGAGCATTTTAAAAAATATGGAGATTTTCATCTGGAAACATAGGCGCGAAGCCGGCGTCACACCCGTTTTACTGAAAAAGGGAGATGATATGGTATGGCTCATAGAGTAACGTTGATCCCCGGTGATGGCATCGGCCCAGAGATTACTGAGGCAGCACGCCGAGTCGTGGAAGCAGCCGGAGTAGCGATCAAATGGTATGTGGTTGATGCGGGCCTGGATGTGATGGCGGAGTATGGAACACCACTACCGGAGAACGTACTGACTTCAATAAGGGATACGCGGGTCGCCCTTAAGGGTCCGGTCACAACGCCGGTGGGAAGCGGTTTTCGCAGCATCAATGTGACGTTGAGGCAGACGCTCGACCTTTATGTAAACCTGCGTCCGGCGTTTACCATTCCCGGAGTTCAATCCCGCTACGAAGATATAGACCTCGTTATCGTCAGAGAGAACACGGAGGACCTGTATGCGGGCATAGAGCACATGGTGGGCCCGGATGCCGCCGAGAGCATCAAGATCATCACCCGAAGCGCCTCCGAGCGTGTAGCACGCTTCGCTTTCGAATACGCCCGCAAAGAAGGGCGTCGCAAAGTCACAGCGGTGCACAAGGCCAATATCATGAAATGCACCGACGGCCTTTTTCTGGAATCGGCCAGGCATATCGCGGAAGAATACAGTGATATAGAGTTTGAGGACCGTATCGTTGACAATATGTGTATGCAGCTCGTGCAAAAGCCCGAACTCTACGATGTCCTCGTGCTTCCCAATCTATACGGTGATATTGTCTCGGATCTGTGTGCGGGACTGGTGGGCGGACTCGGCGTGGCGCCGGGAGCCAATATTGGCGACACTATTGCAGTTTTCGAGCCGGTTCACGGCAGCGCTCCCAAATACGCGGGAAAGAACAAGGCTAATGCGACGGCAACCATTCTGTCCGCCGTATTGATGTTACGGCATCTGGGGGAAAATGAGGCAGCCGACCGTGTCATGAAATCTGTGCGCACTGTTATCGGCGAAGGAAAAACCGTAACCTACGACCTCGGTGGAACCGCTGGCACTTCGGAGATGGCTGACGCGATAATCTCTACGATGGAATAATCCACAGACTCACGCAATGCTGCTGAACGCTAGGTCCCGACGCCCGATAGCGGTTTTATTCCCGCAAGTATGGCTTTCACGTCACCCCAGCCGTGACCTGTCCATGTGCCGGTGGACATGCTGTACCAGAGTTCCTGTGGTGTCCCGGCCGGGTCGGTGAACTGCCCTTTCCAGATGACGACGAAGACTTCCGCATCTCCGACTGTGTCGGTCTTTACCGGATCCCCTGCGGGCAGATACTCTCTTGTCTTGTGCCAGTAAACCTGATATGCCACGCCGTTGATTTCGGCCTCGGTAAGGTAGTATCCCGATAGGAGCCTGCTGTTTGCGTGACTCTGGTTGAACGTCAATGTGCGGCTCTGATTTCCCGGATCGGAATACCTGTAACTGTAGTAGCCGACGGGATCCTTTGTGGTCGCTCCACTTAAACCGGTCAAATCGGTATCCAGGCGGTATCCGGATGGTAGTTCGGTGGGAACCTGAACCGGGTAGGACACTTTTCCCTGTAGAACAATCAAGGTTTTCATCTCGTCCGGAGTGGGCATTCCGGTGATACTTTGCAGGTTGGGATCGAGCACTATCCCTGTCTGAACGGGGCGGACCGAAGTCGTAGTGCCGGTTGTGGCCGTCCTGACCGGGGCAGCTTCGACCGTCGGATTGTCGTCGTTTCCGCATCCGGCTACGGAAAAAAACGTCAAACCGGTTAACGTCAAACAGATAATGAATTTGGATAAGATTTGTTTCATTAAAGAAAACAGCTCTTTCTGTGGCACGCCATATAATAGCAAACACGGAATACCAGCGTAGCGAAAAAAACGTATCAATTAGTTTTCCAATAAATGAGTCAGCTCCAGGAAATAAATCAACCAATTTGCGGACTATTTACCGTTGCTGCTATTGAAGGAAAGCGTTCATTGGAATAGCATTCAAACCCAAGTCATTCGCTGCAAGGGAGCAATGAAGTTATACGGCAATACCAGAATCGCCACGGAACCTGACCGGGCGTCCAGGGAAGATCGCAACGAACTTGCGGATGAATCCTGTGATAACTGCTTCTTTGGTCAGAGCGGGCTCTGCTCTCTCCCCAAAGATGAAGGATGTTCAACGTTCAGATACCAGAAAAGACAATTATCGGGCGCGGAACTGTTTACTTCTCTTCACCTTTGATAACCAGGACCGGGCAATGAGCCTTCTGTAGAACCTTGTTGCTTACACTCCCCAGCAACATACCCTTGAATTCACTCAGACCGCGGCTGCCTAGCACTATCAGGTCGACGTCTTCTTCTTTTGCGATATCAGTGATGGCTGTGCCGGTCAGCTCGGGAGACGCGTCGATTTCCACCCTTGTACGAACGGGGATCCCTGCTTCTGTGATCACCTTGCCGGCATCCTGTACTATGACTTCGGCGAGCTCGCGGTTCTTGTCATCCGGGTCCAGGTCGGCGGTGCATGCCGGGCATATGTGGACGACGAGCACTTCGGTCGAGCCGGCAAGGCGCGCAACTTCAGCCGCGTGCTCAACGGCCATGACAGCGTTTTCAGAACCATCTGTCGCTACAAGTATCTTTGCGTACATAATGTCCTCCTCTTTCCCCGATGCGTATTCTTAATAACAGGCGTGGTTGGTAACTTTCAGTTATCCTTGATGCTCCCCAGGCGCGAGATTGAAACCACAAGTTTTTCGTCATCAATTACAATGGTCTCACTAAAGGCACCCGATTGTGCCTGTGCAGCGTACGTCATGTCGCGGCAAAGAGTCTCCGCCATGAAGAATTGTCCGAATTCCCGGCTTACTTCAACCAGCAGTTCCGCCCCTGACATATTAACGGCTATCGTGTCCTCGATCTCGAATCCTGCCTCCTTGCGGAGGTTCTGAACCTTGTGTACCAGCTCTCGGGCAAGACCTTCGCGCAGCAGTTCATCGGATATAACAATCTTGATGCCGACTGCGTGTTCTGCCTGCCGCTCTACCGAATAACCTTCCTTTTCGACCTCCTCGACAAGGATCTCGTCGCTGCCTAACAGTTCCTCCCTGCCGTCCACGGAAATGCCTATCTGCCCCTGGGCTTCGATTACCGTAAGGATATGAGCAGGGTCCATGGCGGCGATGGCGGCGTCGACCTGGGGCCGCCGGGCCCCGAAGCGCGGGCCGAGCTTCTGCAGGTTCGGTTTGAGTCTCACATCCGCCAGCTGTTTTACGTCCGCGACGAAGATGATCTCCTTTACGTTCAACTCGTCAAGGACCAGGTGAGCAAGTTCCTCGATCGCCTTCTGTTCCTCTCCAGTCGCTACGACAACAGCTGCGGCCAGGGGTTGCCTTGTCTTGATGGCAGCCTTGTTCCTCGCGGCGCGCCCCAGATTGATGACCCGCCGGACCTGCTTCATCTGAAACAGCAGATCTTCATCGCGCAGACTGCTGCTGACTACGGGAAAGTCTGTCAGATGAACGCTGAGCGGCGCATCAACGTCCGCCGAACATACGAGATTGCGATAGATTTCTTCCGAGATAAAGGGAGTATACGGCGCAAGCAGTTTCGACACCGTCACCAGGCACTCGTGCAGCGTTAAATATGCGCTCAGTTTGTCGTCATCTTCCTCACTCTTCCAGAAACGTCGACGGCTGCGCCTGACATACCAGTTTGAGAGGTCGTCGACGAATTCCTGAATGTGCCTGCCGCTGGCGGTGACTTCATAGTTGTCGAGGCCGCTTCTGACCCTTTCGACAAGTTGCTGCAGGGAAGCGAGGATCCAGCGATCGAGTAATGGCCGTTCTGGGATCCCAACAATCTGTCCGGTGGGATCGAATGAGTCGATGTTGGCATACACGACAAAGAAGGAATATGTGTTCCAGAGGGTGAGAAGGAACTTCCTTACCACCTCATCGATCGCCTCTTCGAAGAAGCGGCGAGGATACCATGGTGAGCTTACGGTGAACAGGTACCATCGGAATGCGTCCGCGCCCTGTTTGTTGAGGATCTGCCATGGCTCTACGACGTTGCCCTTGGATTTGCTCATCTTCTGTCCGTCTCGATCCAGTATGTGTCCCAGACAGACTACGTTTTTATAGCTGGACTTTCCGAAAAGCAGCGTGCTAACGGCCATCAGGCTATAGAACCAGCCACGAGTCTGGTCGATTCCCTCGCAGATGAAATCTGCCGGAAAGCGACTTTCGAACAGCTCCTTGCCCTCGAAAGGATAATGCCACTGGGCCATCGGCATGCTGCCAGAATCGAACCAGGCATCGATTACTTCCGTGACCCGCGTCATTTCCCCGCCACAGTCAGGGCATTTGAGCTTTATTTCATCTATGTATGGTCTGTGCAAATCGAGTTCATCGTTGACGGCGCCCGTTGTGTCCAGACCTTTTAGTTCTTCGATGCTGCCGATGCATATCTCATGATCCTCAGCACAACGCCACACGGGCAGGGGAGTGCCCCAATATCTCTCTCTTGAGAGCGCCCAGTCGACGTTGTTCTCCAGCCAGTTGCCAAAACGCCCGTGTTTTATATGGTCGGGATACCAGTTGACTGATTCGTTCGAGGCCAGCAGCTGGCCCTTGATGGCCGTCGTCCTGATATACCAGCTCGCCTTGGCGTAATAGATGAGCGGCGTGTCGCAGCGCCAGCAATGTGGATATGAGTGTTCGTAAGGTACGTGAGCAAAAAGCAGTCCTCGTTCACGCAGATCTTCTACTATGCCCGCATCCGCGTCTTTGACGAATTTGCCGGCCCACGGCGTGACCCGCGCGTCGAAGAGACCTGCCTCGGTCACCGGGTTCACTACAGGCAAATCGTTCTCCCGGCCGACATCCATATCGTCCGCGCCGAATGCCGGTGCGATGTGGACGATCCCGGTTCCCTCGTCGGATGAGACGAAATCCGCATTGACGATGTAGTGGGCCTTGCCGTTGGTCTTCACAAAATCGTAAGGCGGTAAATAGGCGCTGCCGGCGAGCTCACCCGCAGGCACATCCCGCAAGATATTGATATCCTCCCCAAGGACTTTTTCAACGAGCTGTCTGGCCATGATCATCCTGTGGCCATGAGCTTCGACTTCCACATAGCTTATGTCGGGATGGATGGCCGTGGCCACGTTGCTGATCAGCGTCCATGGCGTCGTCGTCCAGACGAGCAGAGAGACTTCCGGGTTATCGACAAGAGGAAAACGCACATAGACGGAGGGGTCTTCGACAGTCTTGTACCCCTGATCCACCTCGTGGCTTGAGAGAGCGGTGCCGCAACGCGAACAATAAGGCACGACCTTGTGACCATGGTATAAAAGGTCTTTCTTCCAGATCTCTTTCAGTATCCACCAGACGCTTTCAATATAGGTGTTGTTCAGGGTGTAATAGGCGTCACTGGTGTCAATCCAGAAACCGATGCGTTCGGTCAGCTTTTCCCACTCTTCCAGATATTTATAGATACTCTCACGGCAGAGCTGATTGAACTTGTCGATGCCGATGCGTTCGATGTCCTGTTTACTGTTGATGCCGAGCTGTTTTTCCACCTCGAGTTCGACCGGGAGACCATGCGTGTCCCAGCCGGCCTTTCTGGGGACATGATAGCCGCACATGGTGCGGTATCGAGGAAAGATGTCCTTGAAGATACGCGACAACACATGGTGAGAGCCGGGCATACCATTCGCTGTGGGCGGACCCTCGAAGAACACGAACTCCGGACCGTCCCGCCGCAGCTCCTGACTTTTGTGGAATATGTCATTCTCGCGCCAGAACATGAGGGTTTGCTCCTCTAAGTGCGCGAAATCCACGCGTGGCGATACGGCTTTATAAAACTGCTTTTTGTTCTTATCCTCGTTCATGGACCATGTTCCTTAACTTCACGCTCTCCCGGATACCTCAAAAAGGTCAAAGACAATACAATATACGAACTTGGGCGCTACTTTTGCAACTTGTCAGGCAGGTGGGAATCGGCTTGCCGATGGGATATCATAAATTAATATGCTCAGCCGTAGCCGATGGTAAAGAAGAAAGTGGTGAAACGAAAGGCGTCAGTCAAGGTCCTTCTTACTTTGATGGTGGTTCTGGCGCTGGTAATTGTGGCATCAGTGCTGCTCATCCGCTCATTAGGAAGAAATGAAGAAGGAGTGGAGAACGGGTTGTCGGGCACGGTTTCAACCGTTCGAGAACGAACGATAGCCGAGGCTACGCGGGCAAATTTTCTGAGCCTGTTCGTTTATGACGCAAATGGTGGGGTATCGTCCTTCATGGTGGGCGGGAAGACGGAGGAGTTCGATGCGTTCGCCTCCGCGCTCGTCGGGGCCAGTCCGGTCGAGGCTAGGGCCGATGAGTCATTTTCCGACCTGATCATCCTGTCTTTCGACAGCAAGGATACATTGGAACTTTCCTATTCGAGGAAGCTCAACATTTTCAAGCTGGGAGATCAGGGGTACGCGCCGCGGGAAAACCTGACGCCGATGATTGAGGAAGTTGAGCAGAAATTCAATTATTGAAAAACATAAAAACGCAATGACCTCCTATCTCGACAACGCTGCCAGCACATGCCCCAAACCACCGGAGGTGGTTGAGGCCGTCAACGAATGCCTCAGGACGTATTGTGCAAATCCCGGGCGTGGAGCGCACAAGACAGCTGTTGAGGCCGCGAGGATCATACATCACACCAGGCAGAAAGCCGCGTCCTTTCTCGGAGTCAGCGACAGCGCCAATATAATATTTACCCAGAACGCCACAGACTCCCTCAATATTGCGCTGCATGGTTTTTTGTCTTCCGGGGACCACGTGGTCACATCGATCGTCGAACACAATGCCGTTGCCCGGCCGCTTCTTGTCCTCGCAAAACATGGGGTCAAGGTAACTTACGTCGCTACGGATTCCACCGGACGGTTGGACCCGGAGGATATCGTGTCGGCCATCAGGCCGGAGACACGCCTCGTTGTGCTTACACATGCCTCCAACATAACCGGAGTGATACAGCCGATCCACGAGATAAATCTCGCGCTGCTGGAAAAGGGCGTACCTCTGTTGCTGGACGCCGCCCAGAGCGCCGGCACATTGAAGCTGGATATGAAAAACATGCCCGTAGGAATGATGGCATGTACCGGCCACAAGAGTCTTCTGGGTCCCCAGGGTGTTGGTCTCCTGTATATTTCACCCGGACTGGAGCTTGCGTCCGTACGGCAGGGCGGCACCGGCACTCACTCCGATGAGGAACAGGACGAACTCGCCAGGCCTGACCGTTACGAATGTGGGACTTTGAACACACCCGGGATAGCGGGGTTGGGTGCGGGTATCGCCTATATTGAGGAAAAAGGGCTTGATCGGATAACGGCTCACAAAAATGCGCTGACCGCCGCGCTGCACGAGGGATTGCTTGATATGAAAAATGTCACTGTTTACGGTCCTGCGTCTGGAGAGCCGAGAGGACCGCTTGTGGCTTTCAATGTTACGGGCATGCATTCGTCCGAGCTGGCTGGTATGCTCGATCGTGAATACGACATCGCTTCACGGGCGGGGCTGCATTGTGCTCCTGGAGCACATCGCATCATGGGTACGCATGAGAGTGGAGCAGTCAGATTGAGCGTCGGGCTTTTCAATACCGCCGAGGAGATCGAAGCTGCACTTGAGGCCATCAAGGAGATAGCAGCTTCCCGATTATGACATCAATGAAACAGGAAAATTCAATTCTGGAGAGCATGCCGCATGACCGAATCCAAAAACGTGAACCATAAGACAGGGCCCCTGCCAGAGTGCGCCACTCTGGCAGTAGGCAGCCTGCCTCATACGGACGCCGGTGCGGCTGTTGATGCAATGATCAAGTATAACCCTGTTTGCCCCGGCTGGCCGCAACTGCCAAAGATCGATTTCCGTGAAAGCATGTACGTACAGTATTCGGAAGGCATGCCTGCGGCCGTTGTTGATGTGGAAGAGCGCCGCATTTACTTCGATGTGGAAAAGGCGCCCGAGGAAATGGCTGTTTTCTATGAACATTATCTTGCCGATGACGTAGATTATTGTGCTTTCTCACCGGATTTTGCGCGCGGGTTCTCTCTGCTCATCGATCGTTTACCCGCAACGGGGGCGAAGTTTTCCAAGGGGCAGGTCACCGGTCCAATAAGTTTCGGGCTGAGCGTTACCGACGATGAGAAAAAGCCGGTGCTATACCATGCCGACCTGTTCGAGGCTGTCGTAAAAACGCTGGCATGCAAGGGCCGCTGGCAGGTAGAGAGTTTTCGTAACGCTGCGCCCGAGCAGCACCCGGTCATATTTTTTGACGAACCGTATCTGACGCAGGTGGGTTCGGCAATGATAAGCCTGTCCCGGGAACAGGTTATCGCCAACCTCAACGAATGCTACGCGGCGATCGATGGCTATACCGGCACTCACGTCTGTGGTGGGACCGATTGGGGCCTGCTCGCCGCCACGGATGTCGATATCCTTCATTTTGACGCTTTCGAGCATATGCAGGAACTTCTTATATATGAGAAGGAGATCGCGGCCTTCATTGAGCGTGGGGGTATGCTCGCCTGGGGAATTGTGCCAACCGGCAAAAATGCATTCGACATCACACCAGGTGAACTTGCCGGAGATGTGCATGCCGCCGCAGGCAAAGTCGCTGGTTTTGGCGGCGGCGTATCACAAGAAGATGTGCTCAGTCGTTCCTTCATCTCGCAGTCATGTGGCCTGGGATCGCGTGACATCGTGACGGCTGAGAAATGCCTGTCCCTTGCCACAGGTATTTCAGATGCCCTGCGTGGGCAATTATGATAAACTGAATTCCGGTTTGGGAATATACCTATCCAGGGTATGCGGGTTAGTCCGGGGTGGGAAGAAGAACCAGGCTGTTGGAGAATGGGTTGAAAAAAATTGTAGATAAAATCGGTTACGACCGCCTGAGGCGGGCAATCGGGCAGTTGTGGAAGTACTGCCTCGTTGGAGTCTCCGGTTTTGTAGTCAACTTTTTCATATTCTGGGTAATGATCAATGAATTTAAAGGTCATTACATGATGGCTGGCACAGTATCCTTCGCTGTCGCCGTAACAAACAATTTTCTGCTAAATAGATATTGGACCTTTGGTAGTTCCGAACGTGACCTCTTCTCACAGGCAGGCAGATTCTTTATTATCAGTATTACAAGCTGGGCGCTCAACATGCTGATACTGCGGCTCCTTATTGAGGACGCCACCTTTGACCCATATGTCGCCCAGGGTCTTGCAATAAGCACGGTTACGATCCTCAACTTCACCGGCAACAAGCTGTGGAGCTTCCGGCAGCCCACTGCCTGAGCGGCCGCAATTGATTTCGCCGGCGTCCCCGGTAAGAAAATCTAGTTTTTTAGTTTCCTTTTTTTTACTTGCGTTACTTTTTTTTCTTAATCATGGTGTGACGCCGGCAGCAGCCCAGCTTGAGTCGAACTTAAGCGAGCAGGAAGCCAAGCATCTTGCCATGACCGATCCGAGCGTCTCGATGGCTCTGGAAAAGCACCCCGAACTCGAGCGCCACGGACATTATGACAGCGCCCTGAGGCGCTGGACTATCTTCTGGACCAATCGTTATAACGATCGCAAGTTGATCTCCATCATCATCGATGACCAGGATGGAAATATAGTCTCCAGTGACATCAAGGAAGAAGCGTGGTTCGAGGTTCTGCCGACGACGACGGAAAATGATGCCATCGATCTGGCCAGTAGCCAGCCCCGCGTGGAGAGTGAGATCCAGGACCGGGAGGAGATCACCAGGAGCGCCACCCTGGGAACCGATTCGGTCTGGACCGTAAGTTTCTTTTCTGGTTCAGATGAAGTAGCCCAGGTTCTTGTAGATGACACATCGGGTTCCGTCAACGAAGCAAGGGTCGGGCCCCAGGTAGCATGGCAGATGGCCCGCGGCTATAAAGGCGCATTCGGCCGAATCGTCAACGAACCATATATCTGGTTGCCTTTATGCCTCCTTTTCCTGGTGCCTTTCGTGGACATCCGCAGTCCTTTCCGAATATTACATCTAGACCTAGTCATGCTGCTCGCCTTCACTGTATCGCATTATTTTTTCAATCAGGGTGAGATATTCAAATCCGTACCACTGGCCTATCCGCCTCTGGCATATCTCTTTGTCCGCCTCGGCTGGATAGGCTGGCGCCGTTCTTTGGGCCGCAGGAATCCGGCATCCGCATCGCTCAACGAAAATGGTTCCGGTCTCGAAACTGGCGTCGTGAATGAGCCTCACATCAACTTCAATTCAACCATCCTGCTGATCGGTCTGGCTGCCTTGCTGCTCTTTCGCATTGTGCTCAATATCGCGGATTCCAATGTCGTCGATGTCGGTTACTCGGGCGTCATCGGCGCTCACCGGATAATCGAGGGTACAACCCCTTACGGGAACATGCCCTCCGATGACGGTAACGGTGACACTTACGGTCCGCTCAACTACCTGGTGTACGTACCGTTTGAAAAGGTTTTTCCCTGGTCGGGTGAATGGGACGACTTGCCGGCCGCTCATGCCACAGCGATCTTTTTCGATCTGCTTACCGTGGCCGGCATGTACACAGCCGGCAGGAGCCTGGCCCGCGGCCGTCCGTTTGCCAACAAGCTTGGGCTCTCTTTTGCATATGGCTGGGCAGCCTATCCATATACCACTTATGTGCTAAACTGCAATGTCAATGACGCTATTGTATCCGCATTCATTGTCTGGGGTTTTGTTTTTCTGCAGTCGGCGCCGCTAGCGGGTGTGCTGCTTGGTTTTGCCACGCAGATCAAATTCTTTCCCGCGATGCTGGGCCCGGTGTGGGCGTCTTTCCCGAGGGCGATGCGTGGCTGGCGAAGACGTTCATATTTCATAATTGGTTTTTTGCTGGCTCTGGCTTCGACCATGCTAGTGATTTTTATGGGTGGCGGAACGTTTGGTCTTTTCTGGCAGCGGACGATCATGTGGCAGATCGGGCGTGACTCTCCATTTAGCATATGGGGGCAATATCCGGAGCGGCTGGCGGGTGCTCAGCGTATAGGACAGTATCTGCTGCTAGCTTTGTCTGTGGGATCATACTTCTGGCCGCTTCGCAAAAACATGATGCAGGTCGCGGCGATCTCAGCGACTCTGATCCTGGGTTTCCAGATTGTCCAGACTCACTGGTTCTATCTATATATACCATGGTTTTTCCCACTGGCCCTGATAGCTTTAATCACAGCCCGTTGCGGTTCGGAACCGAAGAATAGCATGAAAACGGGGAGTTACTTTGCCGAGACAGTTTGACCGGATAAGAGAAATCATTCGCGAACAGTCAGAAAGGCGGCTGCTATGGCTGATTACGATCGGCTTCATACTGGTGCAGATTTTTATCTGGGGTGTTCTGTTCAGAAGCCTCTGGTATGCGGACAGAACCATAACGGACATTCCTGTTTATTACAGTTATGCGAGCCGCATCGCGCAGGGGTTAATGCCGTACCGGGATTTTTCGTCTGAGTATCCGCCTGTGGCTATGGCTCTCTTCTCGCTGCCTCGCCTGCTTTCGGGCGCGGGTGAGAGCGAATTCGTTGCCTGGTTCCAGGTAGAAATGCTGACCTTCAGCTGTGGGATCGTCCTGCTCTTGTCATGGATCTCCTGGGGGCAATGGCAAAATGTATGGAAGGTCGCGGGAACGCTGGCTATGTACACACTGTTTCTTTTAAGCCTGGGTTCAATCGTACAGGAGCGGTTTGATCTGGCGGCGGCTTTCCTGATGCTGGCAAGCGTGGCCTGTTTTATTACAGACAAATATCTGGCCGCCTGGCTGCTTTTGGGCATTGGACTGATGACCAAGATAGTACCGGTATTGATCGCTCCGATTTTTCTGATAGCGCATTTTCGACGGCGGCAGTTCAACGAAGTGTGGATGGGGCCACTTGCCATGATCATGGCGGCCCTGATCGTCTCCATACCTTTTCTGCTGGCATCACCTGAGGGGCTGGCAAACGCTTTCCTCTACCATGTTGAAAGACCGCTACAGATCGAGAGCTCCTGGTCGTCGCCAATCCTGCTTTATTCGAAGCTGACCGGCTATCCGGCCTACATTCTGAACTCCTACGGCTCTCACAATGTGTATTCCACGGCTTCGGACACCCTGGTCATGATTTCGGGTCCGTTGACAGCGGTGGTTTTGCTGGCCGGATACCTGATCTTCTGGTGGAGAAGCGGGAAGGAAATGAACGGCCTGCGGGCCATTTCAGGCAATACGATAATCCGGTTCGCCGTTATTGCGATTGCTACATTCATCGTGGGCGGCAAGGTTCTGTCTCCACAATTCCTCATCTGGCTGATTCCACTGGTACCGCTCGTGATCGGTGCCGACCGCCTCGTGATAGCCGGCATTTTTGAAGCAGTCCTTTTAATAACCCAGTTCGAGTTTCCATATAGCTACTGGCAGCTTTATACATTGCAGCCATACATGGTAGTGACCGTGGCTGTCAGGAACCTGCTGCTGTTAGTTCTGCTTGTCATGCTCGTTGCGGCATTTGGGAGTCATTACCGCGACCGTTTGTTCGTCAAACGTCAGGGTTATTAATTCCTGGGTTCCGGCAAAAAGTTCCTGCCTTCTGACAATAATCAGGCGTTACCCGGATCTGCTTCGACCTGAAGCCTCCGGATAGCGGTTGCCCTGCCGTTGTCGTCGGCGTCGACAAGCACCCCCTCTATCCAGACATCCTGGTCCGCCACCTCGAATTTGACGGGCATCTGGGTCAGGAAACGTTTTATTATGATGTTCTTGTCTACTCCTATGACGGAATTGCGGGGTCCGGTCATGCCGGCGTCGGTTATATATGCGGTACCACGATCGAGAATACGATCGTCCGCAGTCTGAACGTGGGTGTGAGTACCGATCACCGCTGTCACCCTGCCGTCGAGATAATGACCCATCGCCACTTTCTCGCTCGTCGCCTCGGCGTGGAAATCAACCAGGATATGATCGATATCATCCGGTATTTCATCGAGAACAGGATCGATAGTCTGAAAAGCTCCGAGGGGAGCGCCGATATAGAGATTTCCCGAAAGGTTGACGATCGCCAGCTGAATCCCGTTACGCGATACGACCGTCCATCCGCGGCCCGGATTTTCGGGAAGATAATTCGCGGGACGGATGATCCTGTCGGACTGGGTGAGAAACGGAATTATCTCCTTTTGACGCCAGACGTGATTTCCAGTCGTGATCACATCGACACCGCCCGCCAGTAATTTTTCAGCGATCTTCGAGGTTATGCCGGCGCCGCTGGCGACATTCTCACCATTTGCGATAATGAAATCGGGTGAAAGTTCTTCCTTTAAGCCGGGAAGTCTTTTTAATAACCCTTCGCGTCCCGGCTTTCCGAATATGTCACTTATAAAGAGAATCCTCATTTGGCGAGTATAACAAATGACGAGGGACATTCACGTCCCCGCTCTGCGCCGGCCTCCTGTTGGCAACCAGTGATTTACTCCTATATCATCCAAAACTGATATGAAGATTCTAATTACAGGCGGAGCCGGATACATAGGCAGTATCGTCACCGAAGTGTGCCTGGGCCGCGGCGACGCAGTCACAGTATATGACAACCTGTCAACTGGACACCGCGAGTCCGTGCCCCCCGAGGCGAATTTCGTTCGCGGAGACGTGGGTGACCGCGGGCGAATGACCAGCGCACTGAAAGAGAGCGGGGCAAAAGCAGTCATCCACATGGCCGGCTTCATCGAGGCGGGCGAATCCATGCGAGACCCTGGCAAGTATTTTCTCAACAACGCCTGCCGGCCGGTAGAGCTGCTTGAGGCGATGGTCGAAGCTCAGGTGAAAAAGATTCTTTTCTCGTCCACCGCCGCCATCTACGGCGACCCGGTGACCGATATGATCGACGAAGACCATCCCCAATATCCGACCAACGCTTACGGTGAATCAAAACTTCTTTTCGAGCGGCTGCTGGACTGGTATGACCGTATACATGGAACCAAACATGCCGCCCTCAGATATTTCAACGCCGCCGGCGCTTCCGCGGAGAGGGGTGAGGACCATGAGCCCGAGACGCATCTGATTCCACTGGTATTAAAGACGGCGCTGGGAAAAAGAGATTTCGTTGAAATATATGGAACCGACTATCCCACGCCTGACGGCACCTGCATTCGAGACTACATACACATAAAGGATTTGGCCCAGGCTCATATAATGGCTCTGGACGCGCTTGGGAGTGAGAGCCTGCACTATAACCTCGGAAACGGCAAAGGGTATTCAGTACGGGAAGTAATGGAGACAGCAAGGAGAATCACGGGTGTTAATTTTGAAATCAAGGAATCCGGCAAGCGAAAAGGAGACCCTGTTATTCTTGTGGCAAGCTCGAAAAGGATTTCAAAAGAACTGGGATGGAGCCCCCGGCATCCAGCGCTCGAAGACATCATAAGCACTGCCTGGGATTGGCATTGCGCAAATCCGGATGGTTATAAAACCTGATACTTTAGGTTTTTAAACGAGTATCGTGTGCGGAGGATTACTGCTCCTACAGAATTAGAGCACTGGCAAGGGAGTCTTCAAAACGCCGAAAGTATTTTAGTAATAGTAACGCGTTAAGTCAGACAAAAAACTTTTAGGAAGTTATCGGCCGGCAAGCCAGAGAAGAACGCAGCACTTACTATCTGACCAATTCATGCATGTCGGCCAGTTTTGTTTACCCGCCTACTGCTGCAACTCTTCAACCCGACTATCCGCACTCATAACTCTATAACCACTCGAACTCTCAACGCGAAGTAAAATATGATGGCGTACTGGGGAGCTCCCTTGCCAATGATGTGTCAAACGCCTAGTCGTCGCACACCAGATGGCCCCTCTCGTATTCACAGTGCCTGTCTCCGTGATGGTCATCACCGAAAGCTACTGCGCCAAAAGCGAGCGAAGCTGTGCATACCAACCATACGCTGGCGAGTATTGCCAATTTCCTCATATATTTCACCTCCTTTTCATCTTAATTAAGGTTATGATTCATAGATATAGATACTGGAAATCAAGGATAACAGAAACTATTAAACCATGCAATTAATTTCACAAGTCCAGGAAATGGCTACTGAACCCAAAAAGGTATCCCCTGTTTACACATGGCTCGGGACGGTAGGTGTGCTGGCCGTTTTTACCTATCTCGCGGCCAGGGACGGGGGATATTTCTCGATAAATTTCTATCCGGCCGCCATAGCTTCCTGGACTATCCTGGGTCTGGTGATACTGGCCGCATGGGACGACCTGAGGCTGCCGAAAGCAGCGCGTCCGGCGGTGTTGTCACTGGTCGCGATCGCGCTCTGGACGGGCCTCTCTTTCATGTGGTCCATATCTCCCAACCTGTCCCTGCAGGAATTTACCAGAGTATCCATTTATCTGGCCTGTTTTGTAGCAGTTCTTTTGGGGTCCGCCAGCGTCAAAAGTGTCAGATATTCAACCGTTCTGTTTGTATTCATAACGACAGCGCTCGCCGCTTTCGCCGTGCTTGCCCGGATCAACCCCGATATTTCGATAGATTACGTTTACGCCGGTGGACGCCTGATGGGAAGCATCGGTTACTGGAACGGTCTGGCGGCGCTGATGGTGATGGGGATTATTCCCTGCCTCTGGCTGGCGTCAACTGCGCAGGTCACGCGTCTTACGCGTACGGTCTTCAGCTGCGCTCTCTCGCTTATGGGGCTCACCCTTTTCTTCACCCTCTCGCGGGGTGGCATCGCGATCTGCCTTGCGTCTATCGTTTTATATCTGTCCCTGGCGCCGGATCGGCTTGCCTCGATACTTTCCCTGTTCTCATCCGTGCTGCCGGCCGGCCTGCTTGCCTGGTACTCGGCAACGACAATGCCGTCGCTGCAGGCTTCGGGTGACGGGATTGCGATTGATGCGGCTGAAGGCAGGAGATTCGCCATCCTGCTCGTTGTAGCCCTGCTTGCCTGTGCGGCGATCAAATACGCAACACTGCTGCTGCCTTCCAGAGTCCCGAAAACCCGTGGCGGTCTTGCCTTCATTCTGGCTTTCTGGGTGATAGCCGTTATCGGTATCGCCGGTGTGACAATAGTCCAGTGGGGTGCAATTTCTGAAAAACTCTCCTACTGGAGATCGAAATCGGACGTACAGGTCTGGCAATATGACGAGGTGTCGGTTGACGCGCGCGGGGTCGAGCGCCTTGCCTCTACATCGGACAACCGCACTGAGTTCTGGCGGATCGGCCTTGCGAATTTCAGACAGCATCCGCTTGCGGGTACCGGCGCCGGAACTTACCGTTTCATCAATATGAGGATGCAGAGTGGCGAGGGGCTGGCTCGTGACCCTCATTCAATATGGGTACGCTTTCTTACCGATCAGGGGATAGTAGGATTCGTTATTCTGCTTGCGTTTATGGCATCACTGGGATTTGCCATATTTAGTCAACTGCGGACGCGTCCCTGGCTCCGCGGGAACGGTCTTTATATTTCTCTTCTTATCGCCGCGCTTGCCTGGATCGCCGACACCAGCATCGAATGGAATTGGGCGCTTCCCGCGGTGTCGGTTCCCTTTTTTGTGCTATGCGGCCTGCTGTTTCGTCTGGGAGCTGCACCAGAGCCGGGTATCGAATCTGGCTCAAATTCCTTAGCCGACAGCAATAATCTGCCTGTCCTTTATCTCATTCCCGTCTGGCTGCGGATGATGGTTATCACGCTCGCCATGGCGCTGACGGTGATATTCATGGCTTTTCTCGCCTCCAGGATACTGAGCGATCGCGCCCAGAACAGTCTGTCGTACGGGGATCTCGCCGACGCGGAAACCACGGCAAGGAGAGCGAAAAAGCTCAACCCGTATTCAGTAGATCCTCTGCAGGTACTTGCGCACGCCGCAGTCGGGAGGGGTGATTATATGGAAGCCAGGAGCATCATGCAGTCTGCTGTTGGCCGTGAGCCTGAAAGGTCGTCCCTTTATGAAGAGCTGGCACAGCTGGAATTTTACGACCTGCAAGATATCGAGCCGGCGATAATCCATATGACTGACGCTGTTGACCGCGATCCACAGAATGACTCACCGCACATACAGTTGCATCGCATGTTGAGTGATGCCGTCACATACCAGAAGACGGGTCTCATGCCCGAACCTCCCGGTATAAAAGAGACTACTTGATATACGTGCGAAAAATCGGCCTGTTTTTATCGCTGGTATTAATATCGGTATTTCAATTTGCGGGGTTTGTCTCTGGCTGTGGTGATTCACAGATCGCTTCCGACATAACCGGGGCGAATCTAACACAAACGACGCAAAGCTCAAGGATCGACCGCAGTGGTTCTTCCTATACTTTTGCAGTTTGTGGAGACAATCGTATAGTCGGTATCTATAGCGGAGTCATGGGACGCATTATCGATTCGGCGAAATCCCGCGGCGCGGCCTTCGTTGTCAATACCGGGGATGTTACAACCAGCGGGGCCAGGGGCGAGCTGGCTCAATATCACGATTATACGACTTCCTCCGGAATCATTTTTTACACCGTTCCGGGAAATCATGACGTTGGCAAGGGTGGCACGAGCGAGGCATACGAGGAGATCATCGGACCACCTTATTACAGTTTCGATTATGCCGGGGATCATTTTGTGGTCGTTGACAATGCTGATGATAAAACAGGAATTTCGGATGCCCAGATGCAATGGTTCTCTCAGGAGCTTGCGGGAAATGCCGGACGACCAAAACAGTTCATCTTCGCTCATATCCCCGTAGGCAGCACTTCTCTGCCATCCGGTCACGTTACCGGTGAGGGTGGAGATGAAGGCCTTAAGTCGGGGCAGATGATGGTTTCTGAAGCGGTGAAATATCCCAACGTCAAGGACATCTTCTTCGGGCATATCCATGCTTACCTCGCCTACAGGCTTGATGGAATAAACGCTTACGTGACCGGCGGCGCCGGAGCCCCGCTATATCTGCCTGAAGGCAAGGGTGGTTATTATCACTATCTGCTGGTGACTGTCCGGGAAGAAGGAGTGGAGGTTGAGGTTGTGCGGGTGTGAATCGCGGATCAGTGCTCGTAACCCATCAGGCTCGCAAGGCGGGCGTGACGCCTGGCCATCAGCTCGTCACCCAGCTTCTCGCCACATTTTCCCAGACAATAATGAGCGTAACCGTTGGTGGGATACAAATCGACGACCATCTTAAATTCAGTGGCGGCATGCTTAAAACGCCCCGAGTTATAATAAGCGCGTCCCAGCGCCTCGCGGATCGAAGTCCGGTCAGGTTCCTGCTTGCGGGCACGCTCGAGGACAATGGCGGCCTGCGCCGGATGAGCGCTCTCAAGAAATGCCTCACCGCGCCTTAAAAGTTCATATGCTGACTCGTTACTCAAGGAATTAACTCCTTTTTGCCTAATTCCATTGTAGCCGCTCGCGCCTGTGTTCAAAAGTGAAAAATCGGCCGGGCCTCTTTTATGGGGACCGTGAATTCCGATAGACTTTAGCGTGACGGTGTCAGGACGCTGGAAAAACGCTTCAATCGATCCAGGGAGAGATTAATGCTGGACATAAAACGGCTTCGCAACGAGCCAGATGAAATTATGAAGGCGCTTCAGCGCAGAGGCATAGACGCACCGCTTGACGAATTTGCCGAACTCGACAGGAAGCGCCGTAAGATCATCGTCGAAGTAGAGGATAAGAAAGCGCTGCGGAACCAGGTTTCTGACGAAATCGCCTCATCGAAGAAAACCGGTGGAGACGCTTCTGAAAAAATCGCCGCCATGAAGAAAGTGGGGGAGGAGATCAAGGCGCTGGACATAGTCCTGCGAGACATCGAAACCCAACTGGATGACATAGTCCTCGATCTACCCAATACGCCGCTTCCTGAAGTACCTGAAGGCGCGGACGAGAGCGCGAACGTGACGATTCGCACCTGGAGTGAACCCACGAAATTTGACTTCGAGGCAAAGGCTCATTGGGACCTGGGCGCCGATCTCGGCATCATTGACCAGGAGCGGGGCGCCAAAGTGGCTGAATCCCGTTTCACGCTGTTGCGTGGCATGGGGGCCAGGCTGGAACGCTCGCTGATCAACTTTTTCCTCAACCTGCATACGGAAGAGCACGGCTACACCGAACTCTTCCCGCCGATCCTGGTAAACAGCGACAGCATGCGCGGCACCGGTCAGCTCTCAAAATTCGCCCAGGCGGAGATGTACAAGTTGCGGGACGACGACCTCTACCTGAATCCGACCGCCGAAGTTCCCGTCACCAATATTTATCGCGACGAGATGCTAACCGAGGCAGAACTGCCGATTCATGTAACCGCCTACCTGCCCAGCTTTCGTCGTGAAGCCGGCGCGGCCGGCCGGGATACACGCGGCTTGATACGCCAGCATCAATTCAACAAGGTGGAGCTGGTCAAGTTCGTGCTTCCTGAGACCTCGTCCGACGAACTTGAAAAACTAACCGCCGACGCCGAGGAGATACTCAAACGACTGGAGCTGCCCTACCGGACCGTGGCGCTCTGCACGGGCGACATGGGTTTCGCTTCGGCCAAGACATACGACATTGAAGTCTGGCTGCCGTCTTATAACGATTACAAGGAGATATCTTCCTGCTCCACCTATATGGATTTTCAGGCGCGGCGCCTGAATATTCGATACCGCCCGGCCGACGGAGGCAAGCCGAGATTCGTCCATACATTGAACGGAAGCGGCCTTGCGGTCGGGCGGACGTTTGCAGCTATAATCGAAAACTATCAGAATGAAGACGGCAGCATCACCGTGCCTGAAGCGTTAAGGCATTACATGGGTGTGGATGAAATCAGGAACATCTGACCAGAGGCCGGGACACCTTACTTAATTCCGGCGATGCTCGTGGCAATCATGGTTATGCTAATGGAATTAAGTAAGGTGTCCCCGGGATAGATGGCCCCGCGGAGGGGTGGCGGAGTCCGGCTGAACGCACCGGTCTTGAAAACCGGCAGGGGCCTTCGCGGTCCCTCGTGGGTTCGAATCCCACCCCCTCCGCCAGACTTTCAGGAGCGCTCTTTCCACATTGACGAGAATGAAAGAACAGCTATCATTTGACCTTGAAAGCGTGCGGCTTCAGGAATATTCGATCCGTGAGAGCCTGCGCGCCAAAACCGTACGCCTGAATATGACACCTCAGAACGGCCTGGTCATAGTCGTTCCAGCTGGTTTTAACCGCAAACGTCTGCCGGATATCCTCAGGGAAAAAAAGAACTGGATCGAAAACGCCCGGCGCTGGGCCGACGAACAGCGCCTTTTAAAGCCACCCGAGTCCACGGCCAGGCCGGATTCCGTCATCCTGGAGGCGATAGATGAGGTCTGGACGGTATTTTATCGCTCCACTGACAGCGCCCGCACGTTGGCGCGGGAGCACTCCGATTTCAGACTACTGGTCTCCGGTGACGCCGATCAGATCAGAGCCTCAACCCTGGCCCTAAGGCGCTGGACGGCACGCAAGGCCAGGAGAAGCCTCATTCCGTGGCTGGAAAACCTGAGCGGAGAGCTGGAGCTGCCTTTCGGAGACACCGTTGTCAGGAATCAGCGGACACGCTGGGCCAGCTGCTCTCCGAATAAGGTCATAAGCCTCAATCAGAAGCTGCTTTTACTTCCTGATCGCCTCGTTCGTTATGTGCTGGTCCATGAACTTTGTCACACGGTCCATCTGAACCACTCCAAAAGGTTCTGGTCACTGGTGGGAAAGAAAGAACCGGCATACAGAACGCTCCGCCGCGAGCTGGGTGATGGATGGAAATACGTCCCCAGGTGGATGGAAGAATGATAAGACCTTTAGGGTTGCGGCATGGAGCCTGCAAGCCAGGGATTTTCGTATAACGACGACGTTCGTATCCCGGAACCAGTACTTCCTGAACGAAAACCGGCATCCGCGCGATTTCAGCCTGATATGACTAATAAGAAAGACTAATAGAAAGCACCGGTTTGCTTCTTGAAAGACGGCAGAGCATCGGTATAGAATATACGCCCGGTGGTATTCAGCAGGGTTGTGCCAACAAAAAAGCACGCGTGTGTGACGTTAAGGGCACAGCCTGAACCAGCAGCAACACCATCGCAAGTTTAACTGTGTGCAGTTTCAGAAAGCCACGATTACGCCGGTATGAGACGCTCAAAAACTGTTTCAGACATGGTTCGAAGATCATACATAAGCGGTTCAGCTCAAACGGTTGAAAAAGCAGTTTGGAGCAAATAGTATTACTGGCTGCTAAAGTCCTTCCAGTCTTAAATGACTTATAAATAGATAAGGTTGACCGGAAAAGGTTTGCCTGATTGATGGTCAATCGAAATTCTTGCGATCAAATTGGAGGCAAGTGTGAGACTAGTACTGCTGGGAGCACCAGGTGCGGGCAAGGGTACGCAGGCCAAGAAGCTTATTGAGAAATACGGTATGCCGCAGATCTCTACAGGTGATCTTCTGCGGGCGGCCGTTGGAGCTGGAACTGATCTGGGCAAGGAAGCCAAGTCCTATATGGACAAGGGTGAGCTGGTGCCGGATAGCGTCGTACTCGGTATGGTCGAGGAACGCCTGCAGCAGGACGACTGCAAAGACGGTTACATCCTCGATGGTTTCCCCCGCAACACGGCTCAGGCCGAAGCGCTCGACGGAATGCTTGATAAGCTTGGAATGTCGCTTGACGCCGCCCTCTCTGTGGATGTACCCCTCGAAGAACTCATGAAACGCCTCACTGGACGCCGCACCTGCAAGGACTGCGGCCAGATGTATAACCTCTATTTCAGTGCTCCCGCCACGGAAGGCAAGTGCGATAAATGCGGTGGCGAGCTTTATCAGAGGGATGATGACAAGGAAGAGACGATTCAGAAGCGGCTCGAGGTATACACCGCCCAGACGGCTCCGCTCATCGACTATTACGGCAAAAAGGGCATCGTAAAGTCAGTAACCGGCACCGGGAACATCGATGAGATATTCGCTAACGTCGTAACAACGCTCGGTCTCAGCTAAGGCGCGAGTACTGATAGTGAATGACACAAGGAAAAAAAACTAACAGGAGGGTCACGCTAATGGCTTTGGTAAACCCACACGGCAAGGATAAGAAGCTGATGCCGCTGCTGCTCACGGGCTCTGAGCTCGAAGCGGAGAAGGAGAAAGCAAAGGGACTGACCCAGGTTCGCATCTCCTCGCGCGAAGTAGGCGATCTGATCATGATGGGGATCGGTGGGTTCACGCCGCTGACCGGCTTCATGACCAAGGCTGACTGGCAGGGCGTCTGCGACAGTTTTACTATGTCGGACGGCACCTTCTGGCCCATCCCCATCACCGTTTCCACGACGCAGGGACAGGCTGACAGCATCAAGGACGGCGAGGAGATTGCGCTCGTCTCCGAGGAATCGGGCGAGGTCATGGCTACAATGACCGTCACCGAGAAGTATAAGATCGACAAAGAGCACGAATGCCAGACTGTATACACGACCACCGACATCGAGCATCCTGGGGTCGCCATGGTCATGAACCAGGAGGAAGTGAACCTGGCCGGCCCGGTCAAGGTCCTCTCCCAGGCCAATTTCCCCGAAGAGTATCCCGAAATCTACCTGACGCCAGCCGAGTCTCGCAAGATATTCGAGGAGAAGGGCTGGAACACGGTGGCGGCTTTTCAGACTCGTAACCCGATGCACAGCTCGCATGAGTATCTGGCCAAGACCGCCATCGAGACCTGAGACGGCGTCTGCATCCATAGGCGGCCGGGGAAGCTC
>ERZ1739049.6-NODE-6-length-33948-cov-16.252028_pt1 | contig 33948 bp, 35 predicted proteins | sample MGYA00581760_ERZ1739049 | MGnify/ENA primary metagenome ERZ1739049 (study PRJEB42929, sample SAMN08275522) | rhizosphere metagenome | isolation source: Rhizospheric soil replicate 2 | host: Colobanthus quitensis | place: Antarctica: Devils point, Livingston Island...
GCTGAAGTTCCTGACCGAGCGAGAGTGGGAGGTGATGCGCTGCATCATGGATGGGATGAGCACCGAGCAGATGGCCGATCAGCTTCGTGTGCAACCGAGTACGGCTCGCACTCACGTGCAGAACCTGCTCACCAAGCTCGGCGTGCACTCGCGCCTCCAGGCGGCAGCATTGATCACCGCCCACGCCTCAGAAGAGACGTGGCCCGTGCACCTGCGCTGACAGGCTGGGTCTCTTGGACCACCGCCGTTGCCTGTTGACATACTCGACCACGTGGATACGCAGCGAGAGATCGGTGTCACCGAGCTTGCCCTCCGGGACGCGCACCAGAGCCTGATGGCAACCCGGATGGCGATGGAAGACATGGTCGGTGCCTGTGAGGACATCGACAACGCCGGGTACTGGAGTGTCGAGTGTTGGGGCGGCGCCACCTTCGACGCCTGCATCCGGTTCCTCAACGAAGACCCCTGGGAGCGCCTCCGAGCGTTCCGCACTCTCCTTCCCAAGAGCCGCCTGCAGATGCTTCTACGTGGCCAGAACCTGTTGGGCTACCGCAACTATGGCGACGACGTTGTGGACCATTTCGTCGAGAAGGCCGCTGACAACGGCATGGATGTCTTCCGGGTCTTCGACGCACTGAACGACACCCGCAACGTCGAGCGCGCCATCGCCGCTGTCAAGAAGGCCGGCAAGCACGCCCAGGGCACCATCTGTTACACGACGAGCCCCCTGCACTCGATCGAGGGTTACGTTCGCCAGGCCCGCGAGCTGGCTGATGTCGGCGTCGACTCCCTGGCCATCAAGGACATGGCTGCACTGCTCAAGCCGCAGCCGGCATACGACATCGTGTCGGCCATCAAAGCCGAGATCCCCAGCATGCAGATCAATGTGCACTGCCACGCAACCACCGGGGTCACCCTGGTCTCGCTGATGAAGGCCATCGAAGCCGGCGCGGACGTGGTCGACACCGCTATCAGCTCGATGTCGCTCGGGCCTGGTCACAACCCGACAGAGTCACTGCAGGAGATGCTGGAAGGCACGGGCTACATCGCCGACCTCGACAAGGTGCGCCTGGGCAAGATCAAGAATCATTTTGCCGAGATCAAGCCCCGTTACACGCAGTTCATGTCCTCGTTCAACGTCGAGACCGACATCTTCGCCAGCCAGATCCCAGGCGGCATGATCTCCAACATGGAGTCGCAGCTCAAGGCGCAGGGCGCTGGTGACAAGCTGCGAGAGGTGCTCGAAGAAGTGCCGCGGGTCCGCAAGGCAGCCGGGTACCCACCGCTGGTCACGCCGTCCAGCCAGATCGTCGGCACCCAAGCCGTCTTCAATGTGATGATGGGCCAGTACAAGGTGATGACCGCCGAGTTCGCCGACCTGATGTTGGGGTACTACGGCTACACCATGGGTGAGAAGGATCCCGAGGTTGTCGCGCTCGCCAAGGCCCAGACCGGCAAAGAGACAATCACCCAGCGCCCGGCTGACCTCATCGCCCCCGAATGGGCTGCCCTACGCACCGAGGCCGAGGGCATCGACGGTTTCGATGGCTCCGACGAGGACGTCCTGACCTACGCGATGTTCCCGAAGGTGGCCCCCGGTTTCTTCAACACCCGCGACGACGGCCCCAAGAACGTTGGGCAGGACCCGGCCGAGCTGGAGGCCGAGCGAGCCGCTGCTGCCGCCGACCCCAATATGGGGGCCGTACGCGGCCCGATCAAGTACGAGATCACCGTCAACGGCAAGCGGCACTCCGTCGCCGTGAAGCCCGCCTGAGGAAGATGACCAAGGCCATGTCCAAGATCCCAACCCGACCCAAGCCATTCAAACCACAGACCATGCAGGAGCGGATCGTTGAGCTGCGCACCCGCCGCGAGGAGGTCATCGCCGGAGGTGGCGAGAAGCGTCACGCCAAACAGCACGACGCCGGCAAGCTGACCGCTCGAGAGCGGATTGCCGAGCTGGTCGACCCGCTCAGCTTCGAGGAGAGCGGGATGCTGGCCCAGCACCGCACCACGCTGTTCGGGATGGACACCGCGTTCCTGCCGGCCGATGGTGTCGTCACTGGCGCGGCATCCGTGCTCGGTCGCCCGGTGCACGTTGCCAGCCAGGACTTCAGCGTCGCCGGTGGCTCTGCCGGCGAGATGCACTCCGGCAAGGTGGCAGCGGCGATGCTGTCCGCCCTGGAAAACGGGACCCCGTTCGTCTGTATCAACGACTCGGGTGGTGCCCGCGTCCAGGAGGGCATCGACTCCCTCTCCGGCTACGGCAAGGTGTTCTTCCAGAACGTCGCGCTCTCGGGTGTGGTGCCACAGATCTCGATCATCGCCGGCCCATGCGCGGGTGGCGCGGCATACTCCCCTGCATTGGCGGACTTCGTCATCCAGACCCGGGCGTCGCGGATGTTCATCACCGGCCCCGATGTGATCAAGCAGGTCACCGGGGAGGACGTGACGTCCGAGGATCTCGGCGGCCCGGGCGCCCACATGGTGCGCTCAGGGGTGACACATTTCGTGGCCGATGACGACCACCAGGCCATCCTGATCGCCAAGAAGCTGCTCAGCTTCCTGCCGAGCAACAACACCGAGGACCCGCCGTTCATCCCCGGCCATGACGATGTTGAGCGAGACGAGAGCCTGAACGACATCATCCCCGATGACCGGAAGAAGGGGTACGACGTCCGCGAGGTCATCGTCAAGCTCGCCGACCAGGGCGACTTCCTGGAAGTCCAGGCCGGGTTCGCCCCCAACATCGTCGTGGGCTTCGGGCGGATCACCGGCCGCACCGTTGGATTTGTGGCCAACCAGCCGATCGTCATGTCCGGGGTGCTCGACATCGACTCCTCCGACAAGGCCGCACGGTTCGTGCGGTTCTGCAACGCCTTCAACATTCCTCTGGTCACTCTGGTGGACGTCCCCGGTTTCCTGCCTGGCGTCGCTCAGGAGCACCACGGGATCATTCGGCACGGGGCGAAGCTGTTGTTCGCCTACTCCGCGACGACCGCCCCGAAGATTACGGTGGTGCTGCGCAAGGCATATGGCGGTGCGTACCTGGCCATGTGTGGCAAGGACCTGGGTGCTGACCGCGTGTTCGCCTGGCCCACGGCCGAGATCGCGGTGATGGGCGCTGAGGGTGCGGCAGGGGTGGTCTACCGCAGGGAGATCGCCGGCGCCGACGACCCGGTCGCCAAGCGGGCAGAGTTCGTGCAGCTGTATCGCGACGCCTTCTCGACGCCGTACGTCTCGGCCGCACGTGGTCTGGTCGACGACGTCATCGAGCCCTCTGACACGCGCCGAAAGCTCGCTCGCGCGTTGGAGAACCTCGCGGCCAAGCGCGACCTGCGACCGCCGAAGAAGCATGGCCTGATCCCGCTCTGATCGACTTGTTGCCCTGAGACTTCGCCTGAGAGAAGGAAGCCGCATGAGCGAGACCAACGACACGGTCGTTGAGCTGAAGGCCCTCGTTGCCGAGCTCGTTGCGCGCGTCCAGACGCTGGAGGAACAGGCGGCTCGGCGGCATCCTGAGGTCAGTGAGGACGTCCTGCTGGCCATCTCCGCTGCGTGCGCGGCCTACCTGGGTAAACGCGCGACCATCAAGCAGGTTCACCTGCGCCGTGGCGAGACGTGGGCCTCCCAGGGGCGCACCGCCGTCCAGCAGTCGCATGCCGACCTCCACGGCATGCGGTGACTGCGGCCGACCGACAGACCTGAGCGACAGACCCGACCGACAGACCTGAGCGACACAGCACACACGACGAGGGATGACATGAAACTGACAATCACGTGAAACTCAAAGTTACCGTGGACGGGTCTGTCTTCGACGTGGACGTCGAGGTGGAGGAGGATCCCCTGCCCACGTTGGGCTCCGTGCTGATGGGTGGCACCTCTGCCTTCGGCATGACCCCGACCGTTGCCAAGGCCCCGGCGACCTCCGCCAACGCGTTGACCGCCCCGATGGCTGGCACCGTTGTCACGGTGCTCATCGAAGCGGGTGCCGAGGTGAAGTCCGGCGAGACCTTGTTGGTGCTGGAGGCCATGAAGATGGAGACCGAGGTGACAGCGCCGAAGGATGGCAAGGTCAAGTCGGTCGATGTGGCTGTCGGCGATGCGGTCCAGGGTGGCCAGGTCCTGATCGAGTGGGATGACTGACCCAGCCCTTGGTCCCATGCCGTGTAGTCGTGCCAACTGGGCGGCAGGCACGCCGCCCAGTTGAGCAAGATGCGAGTAGCCGGTGGCGATAGTCGCCCTGTCAGCAAGGGCAGCTCGACTCAGTCCCGGTGGTTTTGTCTGCGCCTGACCTCAGTCGTCGTCGCCGACTGCCGAGGCGATGTAGGCCTTTAGGTTCGCGGTGGGCTGGATCAGGACGGTCGGATCGTCGCAGTGACGAGGGACCGAGATCACGTCGGAGGTGGAGCCGTTGCCGGCCTTGCTCAGGGCGAACGGCGCGGTGGAGTCCTTGACCATGTTGTCGCAGACAAGTGTGGCGACGACGAAGGCGATGGGGTTGACGCCGGTCCCGGGCGGTTTCGGGATGACCAGGCCGCGGATTGTGACGGTGATCCGACCGTCCCTGCGCACGCGAACTTTGCTCGGTCCGTTGACCCACGGGGCACCACCGGGATTGATGCCGGCGATCTGCGGGCTCGCGGGTGCCAGCATGCTGCCCATGAGCGGCGCCCGCAACACCGAGTGTCCACTGGACCCGTCGGCGAGGGCGGGGCCCGCGGTCAAGGTGACAATCGCCAAGGTGACGGCGGCTGTGCTGGATAGAACGCGGTTCGATCGAGTCGTGTGCATGGTGTGCTCCCTTTCGCGACGCTGTGTGGGCCGCGGGTGAAACCGCGGCCCCTGTCGACTGAGACACGGATAGCCGACGGCATCGGTTCACGTTGGCCTTATTACCGGAATCCTCGTGCCCGGAACGGGCAGTTGACGAGTTCTATAGTTCTTCGTCAGATGGCGCGAATGAGGCCCTGCAAAGTGCTGATCGGCCGACCATATCCATGCTCTACGGCTGGGAAGTATGACGCCGGAACCTGCGCTGGAGTGGTCACGGCTCTGGCCCCTCTCGTTGGCGGGCCGGTGATTCGCTGAGGGCATCGGACCGGACCAACGAGTCCGAAACTTGCCGGTGTTTCTCGGCGGCACCGGTGACGATGCAAGTGGTCGGGGCACTTGCTGCAGCGTGGGGTTGGGTGCCGAGGATGCGTCGTGGCGAGAACCGGCAAGGTGGGCAGATCGGTGCTGGGGCAGTACCTGCTCCTGGGGCTGGCGTGGGGCGCGAGCTTCTTGTTCATCAAGGTCGGGTTGGAGGGGCTGTCGCCGGCGCATGTAGTGCTGGGCCGGCTGGTGGCCGGCGCTGTCACCCTTGGCGTGGTCAGCGTCGTGGCGCGGTTGTTGGTTGGGTCCGCCGGTGTGGTCGTCGTGCTGGGTCCATGGCGGGATGTGGGCGGCGGTGGTCTGCTTGCCCAAGGCGGCTGCCTGTTGGCCACCGCCAGCTACGGGCTGGCATTCGTGTATCTGCGTCGGTATGTCTCGCCGCTCGGGATCGCCGCCATCCCGACGGCCACCGTCCAGGTCGGTCTCGGCATCGCGGTCCTGCACGAGTCGGTCAGCTGGAACGAACCAGTCGGCGCCGTGGTGGTGGTGCTGGGTATCGCGATAAGTCGAGGCCGCCCGGCAACAGCCTTCGGCCCTGGCCGGGAGCCGACCACCTCGTCATCTTCGCGCGGAATCGGTCCATCCGGCTTCGAAGCGCCTGCGCGGCAGGGTCGGGCCTTGTCGGAAGGAGCCTTGCCGGATGCGTAGGGTGTCGAGCGCGCACCTGCGCCCGCTGTCCTGATCGCCAGGAGATACCTCCATGCCCAAGAACGCTTCCGCTCCACCGACTGCTGTGCTGACCGTGTTCCGCCTTGCGGCGCTGTTCACCTTCCTGGCCGTGGCAATGGGCGCGGTGGTGTGTGCCACCGGGTCAGGTGCCTCCTGCCCAACCTGGCCGGGTTGCCGACCAGACCAGATCGCCCCGCAGTGGCAGCTGAGCCCGCTCATCGAGTTCACCCACCGGGTGGTCGCGATGACCGCCGGCCCCCTGGTGCTGGCCGCCGCAGTGATGTCCAGACGCCTGCGCGGGCGGTGGGTGCGGATCCTGCCGCTGGTGGCCCTCGTCGGTGCCCTGGCAGCCGGCGCCTTCGGGAGACTGGTGGTGTTGAGCGGACTACCGACCTGGTTGGGTGCGGTCGACCTGTTCTGCGCCCTGACTGCGATGACGGCGATGGGCGTAGCCGCGGTCATGGTGGGCGCTCCCGCACCCGACCCCACGTCGCGATCGGCAACTGAGCTGGACCCGGTGCAGATAAGGCGCCTGGCAGCGATGAGCATCACGGTGCTGGTCATGATGCACGTGACCGGCATCTTCGCGGCAGGGCCACACTCGTACACGCGCTGCATGGGCTGGCCGATCTGGCAGCTGATCGACAGCGACCTTCACCCTTGGCTGCAGGTCCTGCGACTGGGACTGGCCGGCCTTGGGGCCGCGCTCGTCATCACCACGGCGGTGGTGGCGGCGCGGACTGTGCGGCTACGCAGGTGGGGCATCGTCCTCGCGACCCTTTTCGCGGCCGAGATGGCGCTGGGGCTGGTGATTCGTGCTGGGGAAATCAATGCCGGCGTGGCATCCGCGTACTCGGTGCTGGCGGTCGCTCTGCTGTCGTGCCTGGGGCTGCTGATGGCCGTCACATGGGCAGCTCAGGTCGACACCGATGCCACGCCACTGCAACCGGCGCTGCCCCGACGTGAACCCGCCGAGCCGGGGCGGCGCTGAGACCAGGGTCCACCGCGTTCCGGAGTGACCCGTCGCCTTCCGTTCCCTGGCTGCATTTCCGTCTGAGGAGTGAAAGGGTCGGTGCTATGCGCGCCTGCCCTGTCCTCCCACTCCGGTCATACCTAGTTATACTTTGGCTATGAAGACCGCGATCTCGGTACCTGATGAGACGTTCGAGAAGGCGTCCCGTCGTGCGCACGACCTGGGTATGAGCCGATCGGAGTTCTTCTCCCGAGCTGCAGCGCGCTACCTGGACGAGCTCGACGCCGAATCGGTTACCCGCCAGATCGACCTAGCCTTGGCCGCATTAGCAGGGCAAGGCGACTCCGCTGCGGACGCCGTCGTCGTAGGGCGTCGGGTCCTTGCGGACGCTTCGGGCGACTGGTGATCGAGCGGGGTGGTATCTACTGGGCGGAACTGGGCGCGCCCGCCGGATCCCGCCGGGCGAAGCGTCGGCCGGTCTTGGTCATCTCGGCTGAGACATACAACAACAGTCGGTTGGCGACCGTGACTGCTGTGGTCATTACGTCTAACGCTGACTTGGCAACGATGCCCGGCAATGTGTTCCTGCCGGCCGCTGTGACTGGGCTGCCCAAAGACTCGGTCGTGAACGTCACTGCCGTGGTCACTCTCAACAAGGCAGATCTGTCCGAACAAGCTGGCCGGCCGCCATTGGCGCTGCTGCGCGAGATCGATCGCGGCGTACGACACGCCTTGGATCTCTAGTCGATCAACGCCCGGATAAGGACGATCGGTAAAGCACTCAATCCGATGACAGGATGTCCTGGTGAGCCGGTGGTGCCTTGCTCCTCCACGTTGACGGCTCGCGCGACAACCATTCGTCAACATCGTGTTGACAACAGGTTGTTGATACTTGAGGCTGGTCGCCGTGCAGACTCCCGATTCAGACCAGCAGCAGTCAGCCCGCGAACAGAGCTCGCGGAAACGCTTGCTGGATGCCGGCGCATCGTCGCTTCCGCGTGCGCCGTGGCTGCACCGCTCGCAGCCCCCTCCCGCAGTCGACCTGGTCCGCTTCGCTGTGTGGCGTAGTCAGGGCGACAACGTCAGCGACGACGAGGTGATGGCCGCGCTGACGCTGTTGGCGGCGGCGCGCGCAGAGATGGAACAGCTCGAGACGGCGCTGCTCTTCACCGCGCGCGGGCAAGGACTGTCCTGGGGGAGGATCTCCCGGGCGATGGGCCTGGGCTCGGCCCAAGCTGCCCTGCAACGGTTCGACCGGCTGACGGTTCGCGTCGAGTCCCGTGGGAAGTCCTGAGGTGCCGGCGTACATCTCCGCTCCAGAGGATCTGGTGCTCCACGCACCCCGAGTGATGGGCTTCGCGTCGGCCCCGCGCGTCGCCGTTCGTTACGGGCTCGACCCCGACATGGCCCACGAGCTGCTCCTCGACTTCGAGGCGAGTGGCTGGGTCCAGCACTCCAGTTTCGGCGGCCGCTCCGGTTGGTCGGTGACCGACGGCGGTCGCACCGAGAACGAGCGACGCCTCGCGGTGGAGCTTGGCGTGGCAGGGGTCCGCGACGCCGTCAGGGCACTCCACACGGAGTTCGTCCCTCTCAACCGACGGTTCGGCACAGCCTGTACCAACTGGCAGATTCGACCCACATGTATCGATCCCATGGCCTTCAACGACCACACCGACTGGGCCTGGGACGAGCGCGTGCTTGGGACGCTGACCTCCTTGGACCAAGCATTCGGTCACCTGTGCATCCAGCTCACGGACTGCCTGCAACGCTTCGATGGCTATGCCGACCGCTACTCCTTGGCCTTGGCCAAGGTCGACGCCGGCCAGCGACGCTGGGTGGACGCACCAGACCTCGACTCGTGCCACACCGTGTGGATCCAGTTCCACGAAGACCTGCTCGCAACACTCGGAATTGCTCGAGGATCCGACGCATAGGTACCTGCGTTGCCGCCATCGCCTGAACGTCCGGAACTCGCGCCGCTGTTCGCGCGGAACTGCCGCGTTGAGCGCGCTACGGTCGACTGGATCTGCAGCCGATTGGGGCGCTCGGTGACGGCCCCGAATATGACGGGCCTTGCCGGACTGCAGGATCCCCTCTGCTTCCGGGCCTGCGGTCGTTTCGACCAAGCGGCCTCTTCGTTGCGGACCGGGAATCAGAGTGCCCTCAGGGACCCTGCTATGACGCGGGGTCTGCTACGTGGTGCGGGGAGGTCGGGTGTTTCTTCTCCCTGTCGAAGCCGTCTGAGCTTCCCTCGTATTCCTTTTTGTTCCTTCGAGGCGTCTCTCGCGGGTACGGGAAAGTGGGACACCGGCGCTCAACGTACAGCATTCCCGCAGGTCAGCGACCTGTGGCACTGGTCGGGGTGACAGGATTTGAACCTGCGGCCTCTTCGTCCCGAACGGGGGATCACAGTTCGCTGCAGTGCTGCTGAGCACGCGGGGCGGCGTTCTGAGCACGGAAGCGGTGCGTCTGGTTCGTCTAGTGCAGTCCGGTGGGCCTGGGTTTGTTCCTTTTTCTCTCCCCTGGCTTCATGTCAGGTTCGGAGGGATCGACGGGTACTCATGGTCATTGGGATCCGGGGGCCTTGACCCACGCCGCGGACCGTCCTCGACCCTCTGGTTTCACCCGGCCCTCATTCTTCAACTGCTCGAGCATCAGCCGGATCGTCGGGTCGCTGACCCCGGGAAGAGCGACCCGCACATCGGCGATCCTAAAGATCTGCGGCGCGTGCTCCAGCACATACTCACGGACGCGGTCCTGCTTCGTGCCCGTCGACCTGTCGGACGCGGCCCGCTGCTCGAACCTCTGGTATGCCCGCGCGAGGACCTCGGTGAAGTACGCCAACCAGGGCCACGGGTCGTTGGTCTGCTCATGCCAGCCATGGGTGGAGGCCAGCAGAGCCGCGTAGTAGCCGTCCGGCGACTCGGCGATGAGCTGCTCGAGGGAGACGTACCTGCCGACCGTGTATCCGGCGTCATCGAGCAGGGCGTTCGTTAGTGCCCGCACAACGCGACCGTTCCCGTCTGCAAACGGGTGGATGGTCAACAGGTCCAGCACGAACAAGCCGACCAACAGCACCGGATGGTGCCGGCCTTGGGTCAGCGCGTCCTTGTACCGGTCGATGAGCTCAACGGTGAAGTACTCGGTGCTGGCTGCCGAGACGGGGACGAACCGGATCTCGACCGACCCGTCCGGTGATCGGTCGACCACGAGGTTGTCGCTGTCCTTTAACCGGCCGCCGTCCACCTTCGTCTGCTCGAACAGGTTCCGGTGCAGGTGCAGCAACAGGCCGATGTTCAGCGGCCGCCAGTCCTGGCCGAACAGGTAGTCCAAGGCTGCGCGGTAGCCGGCGAGTTCCTGCTCGCTGCGGGTCCGTAGTGTTGTCACCTTGCCCGCGATGATCGCGGCCGCGCGCGCTTGGTCTTCCACCACGACGCCCTCAAGGGCTGACGACGCGGTGATGCTCGCGATCCGGGCCCGGTTCGCCAGTTCGGTGAGCAGAGCAGGCAACTGGTTGCGAAACAGCTCCTCTCGGCCGCGGCCGATGTCGACGTGGGCAAGCTGCATGACGACCGGGCCGGGCACGAACCCCAGACACCGGTCGAGATCCACAAACGACAGCAACAGAACCTCCTGAAGAAGCCACCAAACACACTAACCGATGATCATCTTATATAGATTACCGGTTCTGTTGGGTAGTTTGCCAGCGCAATGAGCCATCTGCCGCGGAACGGTCGCCATCGACTGCAGGGTGGTGCTCGTCGTCAGACTGGATCCGAACAATCCAAGTGACTGGGTTGAGGCGCTGAACGCACTGATCTCCCGCAGGCCATCCCTGAAACTGGGGAAACGCTGGTCGGGGTGACAGGATTTGAACCTGCGGCCTCTTCGTCCCGAACGAAGCGCGCTACCAAGCTGCGCCACACCCCGTGGCTGCCGTCCACATCGTGATGCGGGCAGCGATGCATGAGACTAGCCGAGCAAGGCTGCCCGCACCGAATCGGGTCCGAACCTCAGGCGACCGCCGGCTTGGCGGTCAGGGTCAGCAGGGTCGCCTCGGGTCGGCAGGCGAACCGTACCGGCGCATACGGCGATGTCCCCAGGCCGGCTGAGACATGCATCCACGCCGCGCCGGTCGGCGCCTTGGAGGATGGGGTGGCCCCGGCCCCAGGCCACCACCTCGAGACACCCTTGGCACGCCGCCGGTCCAGGTCGCAGTTGGTCACCAGAGTCCCGTAGAACGGCAGACAGAGCTGGCCGCCGTGGGTGTGGCCGGCGATCACGAGCCCCGCGCCGTCGACCGTCATGGAGTCCAGGACCCGGGTGTATGGCGCGTGGGTGACTCCCACGGTCAGCGCGGCGGAGGGGTCGCTGGGACCGGCGACGGCGGCGTACCGGTCGTAGTTGAGGTGAGGGTCATCGACGCCAACGAACTCCAGCTTCTGCCCGCCGACCGACAGGGTGGTGCGAGCGTTGGTGAGGTTCGCCCAGCCAGCCGAGATGAACGCGTCGACAAGATCGGCCGTCGGCAGCGGGATGCTGTCCGGCCGCCGATGATGAGCGCTCGTCAGGTACAGCGCGGGGTTCTTCAAGCTCGGCGCGAAGTAGTCGTTGGAACCCAGCACGAACACTCCCGGAACCGCGAGCACCGGCTCCAGCGCTCGCAATACGGCAGGAACGGCCTCGAGGTCGCCGAAGTTGTCGCCGGTGTTGATGACCAGATCCGGCTCAAGCGCGGCGAGCGAGCGGATCCACTCGATCTTGCGCGCCTGTCGCGGGACCAGATGAATGTCCGAGACATGCAGGACCCGGAGCGACGCGGCACCGGGGGGCAGCACAGGGACACTGGCCCGGCGCAAGGCGAAGGCGTTTCGCTCGATCAGGGACGCGTAGGCCAGCCCCCCTGCGCCCATAGCGGCCAGGCTCGCGGCGGTGTGCAGCGCTGTTCTTGTCAGACTCATTGGGACCCATCCTTGCAAAACTCAGGGAGTTGCCGGAACCGCAGCGCGGAAATCCACGCTTCTGATCTGAGCGCTGCCTGTCAGACTGCCCATATGACCGAACCGGGCACCTCACAGCTGAAGTCCACCTTGCGCGCCGACCTGCACACCTCGATGCGTGCGCATGACACGGTGCGCACGGCGACATTGAGGATGGCCCTGACCGCCGTCACCAACGAAGAGGTGTCGGGCACCACCGCCCGCGAGCTGTCCGACGACGAAGTCCTCAAGGTCCTGGCCAAGGAGGCCAAGAAGCGGCGCGAGGCAGCTACGGCGTACATCGATGCCAAACGCCCGGAGCTTGCCGCGAAGGAGGAGGCGGAGCTGGTGTTCCTCGAGGCCTACCTGCCGGCCCAGCTGTCTGATCCAGAGCTCGAGGCGCTGGTCGCGCAGGCCATCAACGAGACGGGCGCCAGCGGTATGCCGCAGATGGGGTTGGTCATGAAGGCCGCCACTGCGCTGGTGGCTGGGCGCGCTGAGGGTGGGCGCGTCGCCGCGATCGTGAAGTCGACCCTCGCCGCGAGCTGACGAATGTTGAGGTGGGCTGACAAACCCTGCTGAGGCCCTGAAGCGGCCGTTACGGCGGTGTCCTAAGGTCTGCAGTTCGGTGGAGGCGGACTGCCGGGGTCGCCGCACTTGGGCAGTTTGCCCCTGCCGCCCCCTCCGTTGGGCGGCTTGGGGGGTGTCGCAGCCCCGGTCGAGGTGAAGATCGTGACCGCGTTGCCGCGCAGCGCCCTGAAGGCGGGCTGGGTGCCCACGACCAGACCCACGGGGATGCTGGAGGCTACGGCCTTGCCGACCACCGGCGTGAACCCGGCCGAGGACAGGGCCGCCATGGCCTCGCCCAGGGACAGCCCGGTAACGCTGGGGATCGACACCAGGTTGCCGTGGAGCACCAAGTCGCTGGGCCCGGCGAAGTCGCGGAACGGCATACCGGATGAGGCGCTGTCCATGATCTGTTTCCAGATCGGGCCCGCGATGGTGGCACCGAAGACCTCATTTGGGTAGAACGTCTTGCCGAGATGGAAGCCCAGGAGGTCTACTTTGTTGCCTTTGTCATTTGGCGTCCCGACCCAGACCGCGGTGGACAGCTGCGGGGTGTAGCCGGCGAACCAGCTCTCGTTGGTATGCCCGGCCACGTTACCGGCCGTGCCGGTCTTGCCGGCCACGGGACGTCCGCCGTCAAGGCCTCCGATGCCGCGGCCGGTGCCGTTGGTCAGGACGGTCTTGAGGATTGTGGTGACACCGTTGGCCACGTCCGGATCGAGGACCCTCTTGCACAGGTTCTTGGGGAGCTTCAGCGCCTTGTGGTCGCTGGTGGTGATCGCGAGCACAGGGGACGGTATGCAGTACGTCCCGCCGGAGGCGACCGTGGCGTATGACGAGGCCAGCGTCAACGGCGAGACGCTGTTCGCCCCGAGTGTGACCGCCGCAGGGAAGCCCTCCATCTTTTGGCCGCTGCCCTGGTGCAATCCCATCGTGGTCATCATGTCCCGAACCTTGCAGGCCCCGAGCTTGGAGACGAGGACGGCAAACGCGGTGTTGACAGACTTCGCGGTCGCCTTCGTCAGGCTGATCGGTCCCGTGGCGGTGTCCTCGTCGTTGCGCACCAGCCACGGTTTGGAATCCAGGGTGCACGAGTCGTGGTAGTCGGCCTTGGTGAACACTGCAGCTCTGCTGGAACTGGCCCCGCGCGCAATGATAGTCGAGTTGATCGGCATACCGGACCTGAGTGCCTCAGCGACTGCGAAGATCTTGGCCGTCGAGCCGAATGCGAAGCCGATGGAGCCGCCGTACTTGCTGTCGACCGCATAGTTCACCGATGTCTTGCCGCGTGCGGGCTTGATGGAGAAGGTCGTGTTCTGCACAATCGCCAGGACGTGGCCGGTGCCGGGTTCAACCACAGCGGCGGCGGCTCCAATGTCGTCCTTCCCTTTGCGCGAGCCGATCGGCACCTTGGCGGTGAGCTCGTGCTGAGCGGCCTTCTGCATCTTCGGGTTGAGCGTCGTCTGGATGGTCAGCCCGCCGCGATTGATCGCCTCCAGACGGTCCGCCTCGGTAGCGCCTAGCGCCTTTTGTTCCTTCAGCCAGGCCATCACGTAGGTGCAGAAGTAGGGATAGGGGGAGGAAGCGCAGGAGTTCACTGCGGGCTTGGGGTTGGTCACCATCTTGGACGTCCTGGCGGCCTGCCAGGCCTTGTCCGTGATGAGGTTCAGCGCGTGCATCCGGTCCAGCACGACGTTGCGCCGGGCGAGCGCCTTGGCGGGGTGATGAATTGGGTCGGTGAAGCCCGGCTGCTGGACGAGACCTGCCAGGGTCGCAGCCTGGGGGAGGCTGAGCTGGGCTGCGCTGACCCCGAAGTAGTTGCGGGCCGCGGCCTCGACCCCGTAGGCCAGGTCTCCGTAGTAGACGAGGTTGAGGTAGCCCTCCAGGATCTGGTTCTTGGTGAGGTTCTTCTCCAGTGTGACGGCGTACTTGAGCTCCTGAAGCTTGCGCGTGTAGCTCTTGGCCGTGGCCGCCGCGGCGCACTTCTTGTCTTTCTTGTTCAGGCAGTTCTCCTGCAGCGTGATCTTGACGTACTGCTGGGTCAGGGTGGACGCGCCCTGGGTGTCGCCGCCGCCGAGGTTGGAGACGAACGCGCGGCCGACGCCGAGCGGGTCGATGCCGCCGTGCTCATAGAACCGGCTGTCCTCGATCGCGATCTGGGCCTGTCGCATCACCGGAGCGATCTTGGCGAGCGGAACGATGATGCGGTTCTCGTCATACGGGGTGACGATCATCGTGCCGTCGCTGGCCAGGATGCGGGACTGCTGCGACAGCGGGGTCTGGCTGAAGTCGCTGGGCAGGGTGTCAAAGACGTGGACCCCCTGGCGGGCCGTGGCGCCGGTGGCACCCACGACTGGCATCAGCAGGCCGGCCCCCAGCAGTCCGAGGACCAGCGAGGTCGCCAGGAATGCTCCGAGCAGGCTGACGATGTTGGTGAAGTTTGTCACGCGTCCCGGCATGGTGCCAAGAGTAACCCGTGGACTTGCGATGATCGCGCTTCGCGAAGCCGGGTGACTAGTCACACTTAGCGGCTCGAACTACCCGAAAGCGTCATTCCCCCCATAAGTATCTCTCCCTATCGTTCGGAGGGACGTGACTAACCGCGTCGGGCATTGTGCCCGCCACGCAGATCAGGGGAGGCCTACGTGACCGTCACCATGACGCATCGCGAGGGTGTTGCCACGGCTCGATCGTCTTGGGTCGAGGAGTGGGCGCAGTACGGAGCCTGCAGCACGGCGGACCCCGACGCGCTGTTCGTACAGGGTGCGGCACAGCAGCAGGCCAAGCAGGTTTGCATGGGATGCCCGGTGATCGCCGAATGTCTGGCCGACTCCCTCGACAACCACACCGAGTTCGGTGTCTGGGGCGGTATGACGGAGCGCGAGCGCCGGGCGCTGCTCAAGGGCCGGCCGTATGTCGCGTCCTGGCGCGCGCTGTTCGAGGCCGACCGGACGCGTCAGGAACGCTCGGCGTCCTGAGCCAGCGCTCGGCGTCCTGGAGTTGTTTCGGGGCAGCGAGCTCGAGGTGGATCAGTGACGGCTCAGTTTCCTGCGAGCGCCTCGCCCACCGCGCGAAGACCCACAACGTCATGGATGTCCTGTGCCGCTGCAGGCACTTCGACCGTCGGTATTCCCGGGTGACCGGCGATAAACCGCTTGGCGAGTGACTGGTGTCGGCCGGCGATCTCGGCCTGGACGGCATGCAGTCGCAACAGTCCCGCAGTGATGGCCGTGCTGTCAGAGACGCCTGACGAGATCCCGTCCTCATCGTCGCCGAGCTGCTCCGCCGCGGAGAGCGCGCGGTCCGCTGACAGACCGGGTGCGGACACGCGATACACACGGTTGACGACCAGCCCGGCCAGCGGCATCCCCTCCTCGTCCAGACGGTCCACGAAGTACGACGCCTCGCGCAGGGCGTCACGCTCGGGCGCGGCAACGACGATGAACTTCGTTGTGCTGTCACTCAACAGGGCATAGGTATGGTCCGCGCGCTCGCGAAACCCGCCGAACATCGTGTCGAGTGCGGACACGAAGGTCTGGACGTCGGTGAGCATCTGCGCGCCGAGCACCTTGGCCATGGTGGTGGTGACGATGTTCACCCCGGCACTGAAGACCTTGAGGTATGCGCGGCCGCCCACCTTCGCAGGCGCGGCCAGAAGGCGGATGAACCGACCGTCCAGGAAGGAGCCAAGGCGCTTCGGGGCGTCAAGGAAGTCCAGGGCCGAGCGTGACGGCGGGGTGTCCACGACGATCAGGTCCCAGCGCGGGTTGTCCGGGTCGCGGTCCGCCTCGAGCCTGAGCTGCCCGAGCTTCTCCATCGCCATGTACTCCTGGGTTCCGGCGAAGGAGCTTGAGACGGCCTGGTAGAACGGGTTGGCAAGTATTTGTTCTGCTTTCTCGGCATTGGCGTGGGCCATCACCACCTCGTCGAAGGTGCGCTTCATGTCCAGCATCATCGCGTCGAGCGACCCGCCGCGCGTGACGTCGATGCTCTCCACGGGCCGGGGCGTGTTGTCCAGGGCGGTGAGGCCGAGCGACTGGGCAAGGCGCCGGGCGGGGTCGATGGTCAACACGACGACCTGACGGCCCGACTCGGCTGCGCGTAGTCCCAGGGCTGCGGCGACAGTCGTCTTGCCGACGCCGCCTGCGCCGCAGCACACGATGATCCGGGTCTGCGGGTCGTCGATCAGGGCGTCGATATCGAGGACGGCCCCCATTAGGCCATCCCCTGGGCTACGAGCGTCTCGGCCAGCTCACGGATTCCGTTGGCGTCAACGCCCTCGGACAGCGAAGGCAGCTGGTACGTCGGTCGCCGAAGATCCGCGATGACCATGGACGCGTCGTGTTCGAGCGCCACCCGCTCGGCATGGTCCCTTGCCTCGGCAAGCAGTCCGTCGACAATGGCGTCGGTCGCCCGCACGTTGACCCTGCTCAGGTCGGCTGCGACGTCCTCACGGGAGATCGCGGACCGGGCCGCCGTGTTCAGAGTCTTGGGGGAGAGGATGGTCTCGCGTACCTGGTTGACGACGACGCCCCCGATCGGCATGTCTACTGCTCTCAGCTCGGCGATCGCGTCGACCGTCTCCTGGACCGGCATCTCCTCGAGCAGTGTCACGACGTGAACCACCGTCTGGGGAGACCTCAGCATCGCTGTGATCGAGTCGGCCTGCGAGCGGATCGGTCCGACCCTGGCGAGGTCCGCCACCTCATGGTTGACATTGAGGAATCGCGCCACCCGACCGGTGGGCGGGGCGTCCAGGATGACCGCGTCGTACGCCGGTGCCGCCCCCGGACCCTTTGCCTTGTGCTCCTTGCGCCGCCGAACCGCCTCATAGACCTTGCCGATCAGCAGGACGTCCCGGACCCCTGGCGCGATCGTGGTGGCGAAGTCGATAGCGCCGAACTTCTCGAGCAGCCCGCCGGCGCGGCCGAGCTTGTAGTACATCTGGAGGTACTCCAGCAGTGCGGCCTTGGCGTCCACCGACAGCCCGAAGACCTCCCCGCCCTGGGCTGCGTGCGCGATGCGAGCCTCGATCGCGGCCAAGGGGGCGACGTCGAAGGTCTGGCTGATCCCCTGGCGTCCCTCGACCTCGGCCAGGAGCACCCGCCTGCCCTGGCCAGCGAGCGCGAGCGCCAGCGCTGCGGCGACGGTGGTCTTGCCCGTGCCGCCCTTGCCCGTAACGATGTGCAGCCGTACACCGTCCCAGTCGGTGTCGCGGGCTTCTGTCGTGCCCGCTCTCGCGTCTGGTGCCATGCCGACGAGCCTAGGACCCGATGCCCATGAGGTCTGCCCTGGCACGGCTCCGTGCCTGCCCGGGCATCGGCCGATCGGGTTGATAGTGCTCCCGATCGGCTGATGGCGCGGCACATCGGCTGCCGCGTGGGTCCATCGCTGCCGATACTCAGAATTGTGATCGGCACGGAGTTTGGAAACGTCCTCAACCGCGCCCAGGGCGGTGACGCGGCAGCGTTCGCCTGCCTCTGGTACGACATCAACCCGACCTTGAGGCGGTACCTGAGCGTCATCGCCGGGGAGGTGCACGAGGATGTCGTCACCCAGACCTGGCTGATCGTGGGACGTGGTGTCGCTAGTTTCCACGGCGACGAGATGGCCTGGCGCGCATGGGTGTTCGCCACGGCGAGATGGGCCGAACCCGCTGCCTTGGAGCACCAGCCCCTGACCGTTCGCGAATCTGCTTACGTCTAGCGAGCGGGGCGGACCAGGCTGGGGTCCGCGGGCCTGGTCCTGTGGCTATCCGTTCGGTCCGGTCTAGGCTGCGGTCATGGCTAACTGGGAGTACGCAACGGTTCCACTGATCGTGCACGCCACCAAGCAGATCCTCGACCAGTGGGGCGAGGACGGCTGGGAGCTCGTGCAGGTCCTGACCGGCCCGGACGGTGGCGGTCTGGTGGCTTACCTCAAGCGAGAGAAGGCCTAGAAGGTGTCAGCCGTGGAAGACCGTCTGAAGGAGCTTGGCCTGACGCTCCCCGACGTCGCCAAGCCCGTGGCGGCCTATGTGCCGGCAGTGCGTGACGGCAACATGATCTTCACCTCCGGCCAGCTACCCATGGTGTCGGGCGCTTTGGTCCAGACAGGCAAAGTGGGGGCCGGCGACGGACGCGTGTCCGCCGACGATGCCAAGAAGCTGGCCCAGGCGTGCGCCCTCAACGCGATCGCCGCCGTCAAGTCCGTGATTGGCGACCTCGACAAGGTGACCCGCGTGGTCAAGGTTGTCGGCTTCGTGGCCAGCGAACCGTCGTTCACCGGACAGCCCGGCGTCATCAACGGCGCCTCCGAGCTGCTCGGCATAGCCTTCGGCGACGCCGGGGTCCATGCCCGTTCAGCTGTTGGGGTCGCGTCATTACCGCTCGATGCCCCAGTCGAGGTCGAGATCACCGTTTCGGTCCAGGACTGAGCATTACCATTCAGATCCGCGACTTCGCCGTCGTGACGCTGGCCGGTCGGGCACAGGACTGGCTCGAAGGCCGGAGGCCTGAGGTGGTGGCTGCCAAGCCCGCCGCCACCGTCATGATTGTGCGGGACCGCGATGGTGACCGAGCCTCTGCTGCTGGTGGGCGCCCTGATCACGGCGCTGTCGGAGGGAGTCCGGTCCACGTATTCATGCAACGCCGAGTCTCCACGATGACTTTCGCTCCGCGGATGATGGTGTTCCCCGGCGGTGGTGTCGACCCGCGCGATGCCGACCCTAGCCTGCCGTGGGCTGGGCCCTCGCCGGCGCAGTGGGGACGGACGCTCGTCGCCGATGAGGCCACCGCACGTGAGCTCGTTGCTGCCGCAGTGCGCGAGGTCTTCGAGGAGTGCGGCGTTCTGCTGGCCGGGCCTTCGGACGACTCCGTGGTCGGGGACGTGAGCGGTCCACAGTGGCAGACCGAGCGCCGGGCGTTGTTGTCCCGCGAGGTCTCATTGGCCCAGATGCTGATCCGCCGCGGGCTGGTGCTGCGATCGGATCTCCTTCGGGCCCGGGCTCACTGGATCACCCCGGTGTTTGAGCCGAAGCGCTACGACACAAGGATCTTTGCCGCGCTTATGCCGACCGGGCAGATCGCCGATGACCAGACCAGCGAGGCCGACCATGCTGGCTGGGCCGATCCGGCTCGCCTGCTCGAGGACTATGCAGCGGGTTCGGCATTGATGCTGCCGCCCACCGTGGTGTGCGTCGAACAAGTGGCGGCCGCCTCCTCCGCGGCTGACTTCCTGGCCGCCGAGGTCCGCATGACGTCGGTCACCCCGGAGATCATCCGGACCGATGATGCAGTGGTCTTTCGCTGTGTGTTGCCCACATGACGCCCGCAACCGGTGCAGCTCCCGCTGGCGGGATCCAGCCTGCCTGGGTCGGCGGCGACGTCACGTCGCGGGCGACCTGCGTGCTCGCACCGAACCCTGGCGTGATGACCCTGGAGGGCACCAACACATGGGTCCTGATGGAGCCGGATGCGACAAGCTGTGTGGTCGTCGACCCCGGCCCGCTCGATGAGCGGCACCTGCAACGGGTGCTGGACGTGGTGGCCCGGCGCGGGGCCCGGGTTGCACTGACGCTGCTCACGCATGGCCACCTGGACCACGCCGAGTCGGCCGGGCGTTTCGCCGAGCTCACCGGCTCACCGGTCCGAGCCATCGGCAAGGGGAAGGACGACCTGGGCAACGGTGATCGGTTGACGCTCGGCGGTCTGGACCTGACGGTCGTGGCCACCCCAGGGCACACCAGCGACTCGCTTTCATTCCTGCTGGTCGCCGAGAACGCCCTGCTCACCGGCGACACGATTCTGGGTCGCGGCACCTCAGTGGTGGCCTGGCCCGAGGGTGAGCTCGCGGCATACCTCCTGTCGTTGCGGCGCATCGAGGCGATGACCGGCTCGCACGAGGTGACCCAGATCCTGCCTGGCCACGGTCCCACCGTGCCGGACGCGGCCGCCGTGGTGCGGTTCTATCTCGACCATCGAGCGGAACGCCTTGAGCAGGTGCGTGCGGCCGTGGCGTCGGGCGCGGTCGGCGCGGATGCGGTGGTCGAGATGGTCTATGCCGATGTTCCGCGCGAGGTATGGCCGGCGGCCCGGCTCAGCGTGCTGGCCCAGCTCGACTATCTGGCCGCCCACCCCCACCCCTGACCGAACACCGCGGATCGCGCGTTTCAGGTTCGCAGGGATGCCAATTTGCGCGATCAGCGGTGTTCGGTGGAGAAGGGTGGGTCGTCAGCGGGCCCGGCGCTTGAGGCGTTCGACGTCCATGAGGAGGACAGCGCGGGCCTCAAGCTTGATCCAGCCCCGCGTCGCGAAGTCAGCCAAGGCCTTGTTGACCGTCTCGCGGGAGGCGCCGACCAGCTGGGCGAGCTCCTCCTGGGTCAGGTCGTGCGGGACCAGGATGCCGTCCTCGGCCGGGCGGCCGAACCGGTTGGAGAGATCGAGCAGGGCCTTGGCCACGCGGCCGGGCACGTCGGTGAAGACGAGATCTGCCAGGGCCTCGTTGGTGCGGCGAAGACGACGGGCCAGCGCGGCCAGCAGGGTCGCAGCCACGGCCGGGCGACCCGACAGGAACGCGTTGAGGTCGTCGTGGCCGAGTGCGATGAGCTGTGTCTCGGCGACGGCAGTGGCGGTCGCAGTGCGGGCACCGGGGTCGAAGAGGCTGAGCTCGCCGAACATCTCGCCGGGACCCAGGATGGCCAGGAGGTTCTCGCGGCCGTCTGCGCTGGTGAGCCCGAGCTTGATCTTGCCTTCGCCGATCACGTAGAGCCGATCTCCCCGGTCCCCCTCGTGAAAGAGGATGTCGCCGCGCTCGAGATGCGACGCCGTCATCGACTCCATCAGGGCTCCAGCGGCCTCGTCGTCCAGGGCGGCGAAGAGCGGGGATCTTCTTACGGTGTCGATGTCCACGGCCGACAGTCTGCCAGAGCGCGACGGATTGGGGGGATTGTCCGCGACGCCGATTAGTCTGACTGGGTGCCTGCGACCTCGAGCCCTGAGACCTCGGTCGCGTTGACCCGTCGTGCCCGCAAGATGTACCGCGTGCTGGTCGAGCGTTATCCCTATGCGCATTGCGAGCTCGACTTCGACAATCCGTTGCAGCTCTTGGTGGCCACTGTGATGTCCGCGCAGACCACCGACATCCGGGTGAACATGGTGACCCCGGCGGTCTTCTCCCGCTACCGAACTGCCGCGGACTACGCCGCCGCCGATCGCACCGAGCTCGAGTCGATGATCCAGTCCACGGGCTTCTATCGTGCCAAGACCGACTCGCTGATCAAGCTCGGGACGGCGCTGGTCGAGCGATTTGATGGTGAGGTGCCACCCCGGCTCAAGGACCTGGTCACTCTGCCCGGCGTCGGGCGCAAGACCGCCAATGTGGTGCTGGGTAACGCTTTTGGCATCCCGGGGATCACGGTGGACACGCACTTCGGCCGCTTGTCTCGGCGCTTTGGCTGGACCGAAGAGGTGGACCCGGTCAAGGTCGAGCACGCCGTGGGCTCTCTTATCCCGAAGAAGGACTGGACCATGCTCTCCCACGTCCTGATCTTCCACGGGCGACGGACCTGTCACGCGCGCAGGCCTGCGTGTGGCGCCTGTCCGGTTGCCGGCTGGTGTCCGTCCTACGGCGAGGGCGAGATGGACCCGGTCAAGGCAACAAAGCTGTTGAAGTTCGAGCTGTCCCCGGGACCGTCGTGACCGACCCGCCGGAGGCGTCTGCTGGCATAAGGGCGCACCCCCACGCAAGGGGAGCAGGTCCCGCCGGCGGGGACTTGCCGTCCACGACACGCCAGCCGCCCTGGATGGCGCACCTGGTGGATCAGCTGGATCGGCTTGAGCCGCAGTTCTTCAGCCGGTTCCTGCCCCCTGAGGAGGGTGGTCGGCAGTCCGCGGTGCTGATCCTGTTCGGGCCAGGAGTCGACGGTGAGGAGGACGTCGTGCTGACCGAGCGATCGCACAGTATGCGTTCCCACGCGGGTCAGGTGTCCTTTCCCGGTGGCGCGATCGACCCCGCCGACTCGGGGCCGGTTGGCGCCGCGCTGCGAGAAGCGCGGGAGGAGGTAGGTCTGGACCCTGCGGGCGTACAGGTCGTGGCCGAGCTCCCTGCGCTGTATCTCCCGCCCAGCAACTTCGTGGTCACGCCGATCCTGGCCTGGTGGGCCGAGCCGAGTCCCATCGACATCGTGGACCATCGCGAAGTCGCACGGGTGCTCCGGGTTCCGCTGTCCGAGCTCACAGACCCGGCAAAGCGATTCACGATCACGCATCCCAGCGGGTTTGTCGGGCCGGCGTTCGATGTCGACGGTCTGCTGGTTTGGGGCTTCACCGCTGGGCTGCTCTCCAAGGTCATCGAGCTGGCAGGCCTCGAGCGGTCGTGGGACCAAGGCGACCACCGACCGCTGCCCGCGCACTTCGTCGGACCCCGAGACGGATCGGTGGCACCACCGGCCCCAGCTGGGGGAGACCCATCATGACCGGGCTCGCACTCGACGTCCTGCTGGCAATCCTGTTGGTGAGCTATGGCTTCACCGGCTATCGCCACGGCTTCGTGGTCAGCGTCATGTCCCTGGTCGGATTCCTCTGTGGCGGCGCCCTGGGCATGTGGCTGCTGCCGGAGCTGTTGCGGCGCTGGCACACCGTGGACGAGAACGTTCTGTGGCGCACGACCGCTCTGGTTTTCGGGGTGTTCGTCTTCGCGTCCCTGGGTCAGGCTCTCGCGGTCGGCGTTGGGTCTCGCCTGCGCAGCGGGCTGCGGATCGAGCGGGCACGGGCGATCGACTCCATCCTCGGTGCCCTGGCTACGGTGATGGCGGTGTCGGTGCTTGTCTGGTTCATGGCCGGAGCGGTCCGAGGGGGCGCTTCGGCGCCGTTGGCCAAGGCGATCGGCGGCTCACACATCATCCAGACGATTGACCGTTTTGTGCCGTCACAGACCGCGCGACTCTTCGCCGGGTTCCGTTCCGTGCTCGACAATGAGGGCTTCCCACGGGTGTTCGAGGGGTTCGGGACCGAGCCCATCGTTCCCGTCGCGCCACCAGATGGCCAGCTGGCGTCGGGCCGAGGCGTGGCCGGGGCGGCCGCCTCGATCGTCAAGATCAACGGTGTGGCCGAGTCGTGCAACCGCGGGCAGGAGGGCAGCGGTTGGGTCGTCTCCCCGGAGCGAGTGGTCACCAACGCCCACGTTGTTGCCGGGGTGTCGTTCGAGCACGTGCGGATCCGTGGCACCGGTCACTCGTATGACGCCCGGGTGGTCTTCTTCGATCCCCAACGTGACCTGGCCGTGCTGTCAGTGCCGGGGCTCCCGGCGCCCGCTCTGCCCCAGGGTTCGGACCTCAGGCGTTCCGACGGTGCCGCCGTCGCGGGCTTCCCGCTGGACGGGCCATACCGTGTCGACTCTGCCCGCGTGCGTGACGTGCTCAGGGCGAAAGGCGCTGACATCTATGGCAATCCGGGCGTGGTCCGTGAGGTCTACTCACTGTTCGCCAGGATCGAGCCTGGGAACTCCGGCGGGCCGCTCCTGACGCCCCGGGGTGATGTGGTGGGGATCGTCTTCGCCAAGTCCCTCGATGATGACCGAACCGGATACGCCCTCACGTTGGATGAAGCCCGGCCAGTTCTCGATGCGGCGAACGGCTCGCTCGCCCCGGTCAGCACCGGTGGATGCGCTGCCGGATGAGCTGCGGCGACCTGGAGTGAGCCGCGGACGGTGCGAGAGGTTCTGGCCCACATGACCGCCACCGCGGCTATGACTCCGGTGAAGTTCTTTGGGAAGCTCCTGGGCAGCGGCTTCAACTTCGGGGCGATGTCGAGCAAGGGTGTCCAGGGTGAGCTCGGGGGTCTGCCGCCGAGACCCTGGCGCACTTCAAGGCTCACGCCGCCTCGACCACATCGCCTCCCGGGCCGGTGGACTCCTGGGTGGGCGAGACCATCGTTCACGCCGAGGACATCCGCGGTCCGTTGGGGATTGCCCATACCTACTCGCCCGCCGCGGTTCTCCTCGTGGCCGACTTCTACAAGGGGTCAAACCTCCTGATCGGCACCAAGAACCGTATTGCCGGAGTCACCCTGCGGGCGACCGACGCCGAGTGGTCCCACGGTTCTGGTCCGGAGGTCACCGGTCCTCTGTTCTCGCTGGTCCTGGCCATGACCGGGCGCAAGGCGGCCCTGGACGACATGGATGGCCCGGGCGTTGAGCTGCTGCGCTCGCGGGACTGACCGGTCCAGTGCGCCCGAGCAGTGACGTGTTGGGCCTGCGTTTCGCGCGCTTGATCAGCGTCCGATCAGGTTCTGACCAGCGGGGTTCGTCAGCGCTGGCTGTTGAGCCAGCGCACCAGGTGGGCGTTGACCTCGTCAGGTGCTTCTTCGGGCAGGAAATGTCCGGCGTCCGCGATGAAGTACTGCTCGAAAGGACCGTGGACGTATGCCGAGGACCGCGGGGCCAGAGCTGGCACCACAGCGCCATCTTGTCTGCCCTGCAGCTGGAGCACGGGCACGGCGATCGGCGACCTCACGCGCCGTGCGAATCGTCTTCCGTCCAGTCGCAGCTGGCTGCGCACCACCCAGCGGTAGTACTCCGCGGCAGAGTGGGCGACGAATGGAAGGGCCATCGCCTCGGCATAGCGCTGGGCGACGTCGCGTGGGGGCCACTGCCCTTGGGGCGCCGCCCAGGCACCCAGCAGATGCTCCACATAGGCGGGGCTCGTGCTCATCTGATGCTCAGGGACGAAGGGACGCTGCAGCCCGGCCAGGTAGGCGTTGGCTCTGATCTGGGTGGGGTTGCGCAGCGATGCTTGACGCAGAACCAGCGGATGTGGCATGCCGAGGGCCGCCACGGCTTTGGTGACTGCGGGCTCCATGGTGGGCATCGACCAGGCGATCCATCCGCCCCAACCATGCCCGACAACAACCGCGCTGCTCTCGCCGAGGGATCTCACGATGCTGGCGACATCGGCGGCCAGGGTGAAGGTGTCGTAGCCGCGGGGCGGTTTGTCGGAGGCTCCGTAGCCGCGCAGGTCAATGGCGGCCACGCGGTAACCGGCCGAAGAGAGCGCCGTCAGCTGATCGCGCCAGGCCCACCAGAACTGTGGAAACCCATGCAGGAGAACGACAAGCGGGCCATCGCCCAGCTCGGCCACGTGAAAACGAGCGCCGTTGGCGGCGACGAACCGGTGCTCCCAAGGCCCCTCGATGAGCACGGACGACGCGTCGTTCCTCATGTGCGGAGATCTCGCTTCGGTGCGGGTTGGTGTGGTCAAAGGGCTGGTGGGTTCATCAGCCGTTGCTGGGTCTGATCGCCGCGATGGTGTCCTGCGCGCTCTTGATGGCGCGCTCGGGCTTGCCCTTGACCTTGCTGACGCTGCTCCTGCCGACCAGCGCCATGATCACCCCGAGCAGGAGCAGAGCCCCGGCCACGATGAGAAATGCCAGCCAAGGGGCCAGACCGGCCGCCACCAAGCCGTATGCCGCGGCGATCAGCAGCAGGATAAGAGCCAGGAAGGCGAAGAGCCCTGCCGTAGCAAACAGGCCCAGACCGGCGCCGACCCTCTTGGCGTCAGCCCCGATCTCGGCCTTTGCCAATGCGATCTCGCTGCGCATGATGGAGGAAAGATCACGGGTCGCGTCGGCCACGAGCTGGCCGAGAGTGCGCTCGGTCGCGCCATTCTCACTGGTCATCGAAGCTCACCTCCGGATACGTGTCACATGACCCTACTCAGTGGCGGCCCTGATCACCTCCGGAATGCCGTCTCCGACAGTCGTCGCGCTCCTTGCCCGCCATTGCCCTGACACAGTTCAGGCCGGTCCCGGGGCTCCTGAAAGCCCTCGTAAACCGGCCTGAACCGAGCTTGCACCAAACCGTAGATGCGAGCCTGAGCTGATCAGCCTCAGCTGATCAAGGGGTCATTCGTCGCCCGCGGCTGACGAGAGGCCCGTCTTGATCAGGTCCATGACGTGCGAGTCGGCCAAGGTGGTGACGTCACCGACCTCGCGGTGCTCGGCGACGTCCTTGAGCAAACGGCGCATGATCTTGCCAGAGCGTGTCTTGGGCAGCTCGTCGACGATCATGATCTTGCTTGGCTTGGCGATCGGGCCGATCTCCTTGGCCACGTGGTTACGCAGCTCGGTGACGATGTCTTCGCCTGCATCGGCGTTGGCACGCAGGATGACGAACGCACACACGGCCTGGCCCGTCGTCTCGTCCTTGGCGCCGACCACGGCGGCTTCAGCCACCTTGGGGTGGGACACCAGCGCGGACTCGATCTCGGTGGTGGACAGGTTGTGCCCCGCGACGAGCATGACGTCGTCGACCCTGCCGAGCAGCCAGATGTTGCCGTCCTCGTCCTTCTTGGCGCCGTCGCCGGCGAAGTACAGTCCGGGGAAGCGCGACCAGTACGTCTCCTGGTATCGCTCCGGGTCGCCCCAGATGCCGCGCAACATGGCCGGCCACGGCTTGGTCAGGACGAGGTAGCCGCCGGAGCCGTTGGGAACCGACTTGCCCAGGTCGTCGACGACATCCACGGAAATGCCGGGCACCGCGATCGTCGCTGACCCGGGCTTGGTGTGGGTCACTCCCGGCAGAGGGCTGATCATGATGGCGCCGGTCTCGGTCTGCCACCAGGTGTCCACGATGGGACACCGGTCTCCGCCGATCGCGCGTCGGTACCACATCCAGGCCTCGGGGTTGATCGGCTCACCGACCGAGCCCAGGAGCCGCAGGGAGGACAGGTCGAACTTGGCGGGGATCTCGTCGCCCCACTTCATGAAGGTGCGGATCGCGGTGGGCGCGGTGTAGAAGACGGTGACGCCGTACTTCTCGACGATCTCCCACCAGCGGCCCTGGTGCGGGCTGTCAGGAGTGCCTTCGTACATCACCTGGGTCGCACCGAGGGAGAGCGGTCCGTAGACGATGTAGCTGTGGCCGGTCACCCAACCCACGTCGGCGGTGCACCAGAAGACATCGCTTTCGGGGTGGACGTCGTGCACAACGGCGTTCGTGAACGCGCTCTGCGTCAGATAGCCACCGGTGGTGTGGTAGATGCCCTTGGGCTTACCGGTGGTGCCTGAGGTGTAGAGGATGAACAGCGGGTGCTCGGAGTCGTGACCGACAACCGGGTGGTTCGGGGCTGCAGCCTCGAGGGCGTCGTGCCACCACACGTCACGGCTGTCGTCCCACGCCACTTCGGTGCCGGTGCGCTTGACGACCAGGACCTTCTCGACCGTGGTCTCACCACTGATGGCGTCGTCGACCGCCGGCTTGAGCGCAGATGCCGTGCCACGGCGGTAGCCGCCATCGGAGGTCACCACGACCTTGGCCTGGGCATCGCCGATCCGGGTGCGCAGCGCGTCCGCGGAGAAGCCACCGAAGACCACCGAGTGCGGGGCGCCGATCCGCGAGCAGGCGAGCATCGTGACAACGGCTTCAGGGATCATCGGCAGGTAGATCGCGACCACATCGCCTTTGCGGACTCCGAGGTTCTGCAACGCATTTGCCGCGCGCTGCACCTCGTCAAGAAGGTCGGAGTAGGTGATGTCCCGGCTGTCTCCGGGCTCGCCCACCCAGTGAATTGCCACTTTGTCGCCTCGTCCAGCCTCGACGTGGCGGTCGACGCAGTTGTATGAGGCGTTCAGCTCGCCGCCGACGAACCACTTGGCCAGTGGTGCGCTGCTCCAGTCAAGGGTCTGGTCGAAGTCCTTGGTCCACGTCAGGTACGACCGCGCCTTGTCAGCCCAGAATCCTTCCTGGTCGGCGGAAGCCGCGTCATACAGCTCGGCCTTGCCGTTGGCCGCAGCGGCGAACTCGGCGCTCGGCGGGAACTTGCGGTTCTCCTGAGACAGGTTCTCCAGGGTTTCTTGGGTCACAGCATCCTCCAGGTCACAGGCGGGGTTACAGCCTCACTCAACCGGGTAACCAGTCGCGCATCAAGACCATCCGCCTGCTCGGGCGTCGGGCGGGCAGTTGTGGCGATGAGCGGTCGGAACGCTCATCCGAGTGATTTGCCGAGATGGATCGCGTCGGGGGAGCCGAGGTAGTGGCCGTACGGCGTGCCATCGACATCGGTGTAACCGGATGCGCGGTAGAGCGAGACCGCGCTCGCCTGCGGCCGTCCGGTCTCGAGCACCAGCCAGTCGAGGCCGGCCACCCGGGCACTGGTTTCGAGCTCTGTCAGGACAATTCGCGACAAACCGCGCCCGCGGGCGGAGGGGGCGACATACATGCGCTTGATCTCTGCGGTGTGCGGGGAGGGCAGGCCAGGTCGGTCTCCCAGTCGTCGCCACCCACCCATGGCCACGGGAACGCCATCGAGATAGCCGACCACGAAATGTCCGGTGGGTGGCTCGAAGTCGGCGACCTCCACAAGGCTCTGGTCGCCCGGGCCGCCGTAGAGCGCGCGGTAGTGGGCCTGCACCTCGTCGGTCAGAGTGACGACGTCGGGGTGGGCGTAGCGGCGGGGGATCAGTTCCACGCCAGGACTGTATGCCGGTCGGCCAACGGCCGTGGACGTGACTACGCTTCGCGCCATGAACGTTCACGCCCATCTGGGCCGCGCCTGGAAGAGGCCGGATCCCTGAGCCGTCGACCTGGCTGTCCACGACTCTATATGTGGTTGCCGTGCCAGTCTTGGCATTGCTCTGGTGGGCTCTGGCGTTCCTCCCATGGCAGAGCGCCGGCCTTCCCACGATCTTCGAGAGCTACGGTGTCACCGGAGGCATGCGACCCACCCTGCCGACCAGTCTCGGGGATCTCGGGGTTGCCGTCTTCGGGCCAGTCGGGGCATCCCTGGTGGTTGTCGGGCTGCTCAGGCGATGGGGGCTGGCGCTCCTGTCCGTCAGCCTTGGCTTCGTGGTCTCGTCAGCGGTAATGCTGACCCGCGGGGTGGACCCCCTCGGCGACTTGTCACCTGCGCCCTTCTACGTCAACCCGACCGAGCGCACGATCATGCTTGTCCTGATTGCCGTCTCGGCGCTGGCCGGGCTGGCGATCGGGGCCGTTGCGATCGGGTCTCTGCAGCGTTTTGGTCTTCTCGGGCTGCTGGCCGTCTTCCCGGTGGTGTCACTCGTGACGGCACTCTTCCTGGATTCCCGCATGGCCCACCCGTGGCTGACCCGGTCACTTCTCGTGGTGCTGCTGGTGATGATCGCGTGGCCGCGCTGGTCGGGCGCTGCGCTCTGGCCGCTCTTCTTCGTCCTGTACTGGTTGCTCACCCTCGCTATGGTCGCTGTCGACACCGGCGCTCAGACCCTGCGCCACCGAGGCGGTGGCACCTCGGTTGCGCTCGTCGCCGACGCCATGCTCGGGGTCGCCCGATCGGCCTGGCGAGTGCTCCTCGGACTCAGCTGGGACATCTTCTGGCCGCCGGCCGTCATCGCAGCGCTGGTTGTCGGAGGCAGGGTCGTATGGCGCCGCACTGGCCGGCTGGGCTCCTCCCCTGATGCAGCCGATGCACCTGAGGTGGGGTCGTCCGAGCCGGTCCGCGCGGGCAGATAAGCGCCGCGTGGCCGTGCCACGGCGTTGTCAGAGCGCTGGAGCACCTCTCCGTGTCCCTGTTCTGACAACGCCGCAGCCGGGGCCTGCCGTCAGCCGACGGCGTCCAGCGCGTCAGCGATGCCCTCACCGAAGAACGAGTTGTCCCTCGTGCTCCCGGTGCACCTCAGGTCGGCCAAGGCCGGGCAGGCATTGTCGTCGGCCTCGGCCCGCAACATCCTCACGAGCTGAGCCGGGGTGGCCTTCGGGTGCGCAGACTTCAGCAGCGCAAGCACGCCAGCCACGTGAGGCGAGGCCATCGAGGTGCCGCTGATCGTCGCGTAGCCGAGCGGCTCGGGCCAGGTGGACAAGATGCGCGAGCCCGGTGCTGCCACGTCGATGACGCCGTCACCGAAGTTGGAGAACGACGACTTGGCGACGGCCTGGTCGGTGGACGCCACCGTCACAACACCGGGGAGCTCGGTGGGGATGTCGTGGCAGCCGTTGTTGATCGTGCGACTGACGAGGCTCGACGGCGGCTGGTCATCGGGGGAGGTGCCATCGGTCGTCTTGTTGGCCAGGTCGGCGTTGCTGTTGCCCGCGGCTGCGGCACTGACGACGCCCTCTTTCTCTGACCACAGGACGGCGCGACGGACGGCCTCCTTGGCGGCCGCCTGGTCCGGCTGGTCCTCGCAGTAGTACATGAAGGGGTCGACGAAGTAGCTGTTGTTGGTGACGTCCATGTGCTTCAGCCCGGCCCACATGAACCCGCAGACGGCGTACTCGGGATAGATGAAGCCCGCGTCGTTGACGACCTTGACCGAGGCGATACGCACGTTCGGAGCGACGCCAACGATGCCGAGGCCGTTTCGGGCGGCGGCGATCGTGCCGGCAACATGCGTGCCGTGACCGCTGGTGGTCGGCTGATAGCTGGCCGGGTTCAGGTCGGGATGACCGGCGTCCACGCAGCTGACCGAGTCCGCGGTGTCGAAGTTCGGCGCCAGGTCGGGGTGGCTCGACTCGATGCCGCTGTCAAGGACGCCGACGAGAACATGTCGGGATCCGTCCGTGACCGCATGCGCCTGGTCGGCCTTGATCTGTGCCATGTCCCACTGGTCGACCTCGCGAGGGTCGAGGGCCAGGGTGGCGTCCTGCAGCTCGTCGGCCAGTCCGGCGTGCTTCTTGGTGGTCCCTGGGGAGGCACCTTTGCGCGGCGAGCCGCCGAGACTCGGCGTGCCTTCGCTGACGGCCACGGTGCGGGTGGCGCCGGCGGACTCGACAGCGTGGCCCTTCGCCAGGTGGACCACGTCGTTGCGGAAGGCTGCCCTGGATGAGTGGGCGACGATGACACCGATCTGGCTCCACGACTGGACGACGGTGCCGCCGGCGTCCCGGACCGCGCGCTCGGCCAGATTCATCTGCCCGTGGTTGGCCGCCCTGACGTTGACGACATAGCTCATCAGGAGGCCGTCCGGCGTGCTGATCGGGACGGGTGTGGACGGGGTGTCGCTCTGCGTCGAAGCGAGCGCGCTCCCGCTGAATGCAGTGGCGGCGACGAGCGCTGCCGAGGTGACTATCAGCGCTGCCCGACGTCGTAGGGACCTATTTTCCATGTGCTCTCCCAGGTTGGGGTGTCGACTTATGGGCGATATGCCCGAAATAGTCTCTCGCCGGACCATAAGCGGACTGACCGGATTCCGCCAGAGCTTCGCCTGCGCCCGATCGAGGTGGCAGAGCGGACGGACAGGAGGTATGCCGCGTCACTGGGTACGCGGCATACCTCCTGTCGGGCTGTGCGACTGTCAGGTCACCAGTGGTGAGCGACGTCGATCACGACGCGGCTTCCGGTGCCGGGGCCGTTGAGGATGAAGACCCGCATCGGCAGCCGGGCGCGGACGCCGAGGCCGATGGTGGTGTAGCCCTCGAAGGAGCCGCCGAACGCGATCTGCCGGAAGGTCGAGAACCCCGCGACGTTGACCAGCTCGCGGCTGTTGGCGGGGCGGTAGGTCGACGCGCCGGTGTTGATGTTGAAGGTCGGGTCTTTGATGACGACGTCGAGCTTGGCGGCGCCACGGAGTGGGACGACCGCGCCCTGTCCCTGGTTGAGGACCTGGGACACGTACCGCACCGTGTAGCCGGCCCCCCCACCCCGGATGTCGACGACCATCCGGTCGAAACAGGTGTTGCGTCCGGCGCGCACGTTGGTGATCGGTGCCGGGGACAGGCGGTTGAGGGACTTGGTCAGCGACCCCCAGCGGGTTGTGGTGGCGGCGCAGGTGGTTGCCGTGGAAGCCGAGGCTGAGGTTGAGGCTGAGGCCAGAGCCACGGCTGGAGCGCCGGCGAATGCGAGCGCGATGACGAGCGGACGGACGAGCCTTGGCATGCGCGGGATGGTCTTCATGATGTCCTCCTTCCGGACACCATAGAGACGCACGAGGAGCCCGGTCGGTTGACACCGGGCAGCGTGACCGTGGCCTGGCACGGGACAGCGAACCGCCCGGTTGCGTTGATGGAAAACGCAACCGGGCGGTTCACGCCGATTACCCGAAGGGTCGGGAGCTCTTCTTGTGCTTCGCCGGCGTCACCGGGGCCAGGTTGGCATGATGGTGCGTTTGGCGGTGTTGTTGAGGACCCCCGCGAAGGAGGCATACCACGCCACGAAGGCGGTAACCAGGCCCAGCCAGCCGCCGATGTGGGTCATGGCGGAGGAGCCGCCGAACTCGCCCATGGTCAGGAACGCGAACGTGACCGTCAGAATGGCGAACAGCAGGAAAAGGATTCCGGACAGTCGCGAGGCGACCACCGTCATATAGAGCGTGAAGATGGTCCAGGCCAGCAGGAACACGCCGATGCCCTTGGCCGCGTCGGTCCCGGTCGTGGGCAGGTCCTTGCCGTGCGAGACGAGGTACCAGAAGGACATCCAGAACGCGCCGTACGAGCTGAACGCCAGAGCGCCGAACGTGTTGCCCTTGGCGAACTCCCACATTCCGGCGAGCAGCTGCGCGATGCCGCCGTAGAACAGCGCCACGCCGAGGACGACGACCTCGGCGGACTTGGGCGCCAGCCCAGAGTTGAACGAGCTGAGCATGAACGTGGTGAGGGCGAACCCTGCGAGTCCAAGCGGTCCCGGGTCGGCGAGGTGGGCACCGAACGCCGGTGTCGACCCCGTCTGGGGGGATGGTGTCTGGGTCGAAACCTGTGTCATGACGGTCCTTTCGCGAGGGCGCACGCCGCCCGGGGGAACTCCCAAGGTATGGACTGTGAGTTGTCGGTCGTCAGCCCCCGCGCAGGGCCAAGCGTCCACCGGGCACCCCGCTCGATGTGTGGCTGTGGTGGTCGCGCCGAACGGTGTGTTTGCGCCGCCGAGTGGTAAGGGTCGTCGATGACTCGGTGCCCTCAGTGACTCGGTGACTTCAATGAGTCAGTAGCTCAAGGGGGTGGGTTCGGCGAGGTCTGCGTTGAGGGCCTCGGGGGCATGAAGGCGAACCATCGTGCGGGCGGTGCCCTTGGGGATCCGTGAGGGTGTGGTGATCGAGACCACGACCGCGACCAGGAATGCGATGGGCATGGTCCAGGCTGCCGGTTGTGCCAGCAGAGCGCCGGCCCATCCCCGGTGCACACCGCCCACCACCGTGACGAGAACCGCCGTCATGGCCAGCAGGCCGCCGGTCGCCAGGCCCGCCGTGGCGCCGGTTGTCGATAGTCCCCGCCACCAGACTCCCAGGACCAGCAAGGGGCAGAACGTCGACGCTGCGACGGCGAAGGCCAAGCCAACGGTTTCAGCCAATCCGACCCTGACAGAGAGCAGCGAAAAAACGTAGGGGATCAGCACTGCGACCACCGCTGCTATCCGAAACCCTTGGACCGCAACGGAGTCGCCCCCGGTCCGAGCGCTGAACCGCGGACGGAGGAGGTCCTGGTCGAGAACCCCGGCGACGGAGATCGTCAAACCGGAGGCGGTCGAGAGAAAGGCAGCGAAGGCCCCTGCGGCGAGCAGCGCGGAGAGCAGCTCGCCGAGCAGTCCGGGGCTGATCGCCGCCGGAAGCATCAGAACCACCGAGTCGGCGGTTACTCCTTGCGGCAGAGTCGGTAGGTAGACCCGACCCAAGACGCCGTAGACGGGCGTGAACACATAGAACAGCCCGAGCAGCCCGATCACGACCA
>ERZ1739049.7-NODE-7-length-31827-cov-17.037014_pt1 | contig 31827 bp, 26 predicted proteins | sample MGYA00581760_ERZ1739049 | MGnify/ENA primary metagenome ERZ1739049 (study PRJEB42929, sample SAMN08275522) | rhizosphere metagenome | isolation source: Rhizospheric soil replicate 2 | host: Colobanthus quitensis | place: Antarctica: Devils point, Livingston Island...
TGGCGCAGGGAGTCCAGGCCGCTCGTCACGAAGATGGCAGCCAGCATCGGTCGGGCAATCCGTCGAACCACAGTCATCTGAAATCTCCTCGAGTGTCGTCCGTGCTGCTCCTACCGTAGTTGCTCGTCGACGCCCGTGGATATCTAGGCTTGAGGCATGTGTGGTCGATACGCGTCCAGCTCACGCCCCCAGGATCTGGTCGAGGAGTTCGAGGTGGACGAGGATCGCACGGGGCAGGCTTCGCGGAGCATTCTCGCGACTCCTCAGACTCCGCCGGCCGGTCAGCCAGACTTCAACGTGGCGCCGACCAAGCAGGCACCGGTGGTCCTGACCCGCGCGGTCCGGGGGGATTCCGGAGCAGCACCGGAGCGCCAGCTGCGTTTGTTGACATGGGGACTGGTGCCCAGCTGGTCTGTGGACGTCAAGGTGGGGCTGCGGCTGACCAACGCCCGTTCCGAGTCGCTGCTGGGCAAGTCGTCTTTCGCCCGGGCCGCCGCGGTTCGTCGCTGTCTCGTCCCGGCAGACGGTTGGTACGAATGGCAGGCGAGCCCCACCGCCCTTGACAGCAAAGGCAAGCCGCGCAAGCAGCCGTTCTTCATCCGCCGCCCAGACGGTGAGCAGCTGGCGATGGCCGGGCTGTACGAGTTCTGGCGCGACAAGGCCCTGGCCGAGGACGACCCCGACGCCTGGCTGACCACGTACGCGGTCATCACTACCGCGGCCGAGTCGGGGCTGGACCGGATCCATGACCGGCAGCCGCTGGTCCTCGAACGCTCGGACTGGGATGACTGGCTCGATCCGGCCCAGAACGACCTCTCGGTGGTCAAGTCCCATCTGGAGTTCTCCGCGCCGGGGCGATTCGACGCCTACCCGGTCGGCACGGCCGTCAACTCGTCGCGAAACAACGGTGAACAGCTGTTGCTCCCGCTGGAGCGCTCGGACCTGGTGGGAGTGGTCGACCCGACCACCGGCTAGATCATCGGCGGGATCATCGGGGAGTGAGCGGCGAGATGATCGGGGAGTGAGCGGCGTGCCAGTTCGCAAGAGCGTCAAGGAGATTCACACCCCGGTCGGTATGGCGCGCGCGCACCTCTGGCGCCCGTCCCGCCCCTGTGGCGCACTGGTTCTCGGTCACGGCGCCGGGGGTTCGTCATGGTCGGCCGACCTCCTGGCGCTGACAGCCCTGACGGCGCAGGGATGGCTGGTGGTGCTGGTCGAGCAGCCGTGGCGGGTGGCCGGGCGCAAAGTCGCCACACCTCCCGCCCAGCTCGACGTGGCATGGCTTGCCGTGATGGACGCGCTGACATCAGGACGTGGTGCGCTGCCGCGGCCGCTGGTGGTCGGTGGTCGCAGCTCCGGCGCGCGGGTGGCCTGTCGAACGGCCCAAGCCGTTGGCGTTGATGCGGTGCTGGCGTTGGCGTTCCCGCTGCATCCGCCCGGAAAGCCGGACAGGTCCCGGGCCGCGGAGGCGCATCTGGTGACGGGCGCCGGGACCCGGCTGGCCGTCATACAGGGGGAGAAGGATCCCTTCGGCAGCCCCGAGGACCTTCGGTCCGCGCTGGGATCCTCGGCAGAGGTCATGTCTGCTCGCGGCAATCACTCGTTCACCAGGAGTCCGACCGACGTTCTCGAGAGAGCCGGCACGTTCCTGGCGGACCTACTGGTCTCTCCCGACACGACGTCTCATGCTCCACCGCCACAGCTCGTCGGTTCCCCAGACCACAAGGGGGAACGGCACAATCACCAGCACCTGCCATAGATCAGGTGCGACGGTGCCGAACACCGCCTGCAGCGGCGGCACGGTCACTACGAGAGCAGCGAAGACGATCTCGTATGCGATTCCCCAGAGAAGCAGCCGGTTGGTGAAGATTCCGACTTGGCGGAGCGACGCGTGCTGCGTCCGTGAGGCCATGGCGGTCCCGATCTGGCAGGCAACGATGCCGAGAAAGCTCATCGTCGTGGCCTGTTGCCATAGCTGGTGCAGCGGACCGGAGCTCACGTCGTCGCCAAGGTGCCATCCGCCATGATCGAGCGTCACCAGGAAGACCATCATCACCAGCAGGGCAGAGACGCCACCGAGCAGTCCCCATGCACGGGCCAGCATCGGGGCGTCTATGACGTTCTGGGTGCGTTGTCTCGGCGGTCGACCCATCAGTCCGGGTTCGGCCGGTTCTCGTCCGAGCGCCAGGGCGGGCAGGGTCTCGGTCCCGAGGTCGATCGCCAGGATCTGCATCACAGTCAAGGGCAACGGAATCCGGCCGCCGGAGAGGGCGTAGACCAGAAACGGGACGACCTCCGGTGTCGCGTGCGCGAAGATGTAGACGATGAACTTGCGGACGTTGTCGTAGACACGTCGCCCCGCTTCGACCGCGGTCACGATGGAAGCGAAGTTGTCATCGGTGAGGACCATCGTGGCCGCTTCACGGGCGACGTCGGTGCCCGACCTGCCCATGGCCACGCCGATGTCCGCTCGCCGCAGCGCCGGCGCGTCATTGACGCCATCGCCGGTCATGGCAACGACATGTCCCTGGTCCTGCAGGGCGTCGGCGATGCGCAGCTTGTCCTCGGGTGAGCTACGCGCGAATATGAGCTCCTCACCCGTGGCCAGCAGCTTGTCCAGGTCGGTTTCTGGCAGTTGCTCGAGCTCGGCGCCGGTGACGATCCGCAGGCCAGCATGGCCGATGCCCACCGATTCGGCGATGCCTTGGGCGGTCAGGCCGTGGTCCCCGGTGACCACGATCAGCCGGATGCCGGCCGAGTGGCAACGGGTGACCGCGCCGGCAACCTCGGGCCGGGGTGGGTCGATCATCGCCATCATGCCCAGCAGGGTCAGGTCTTGTTCTGCCTGCTCGCGGGTCAGGTCCGGCAGCTCCCGCTCGTCGATATCGCGCTCGGCCACGGCGAGCAGACGCAGCCCTTCCTCGGCCCATCTGCCGATCAACCGGTCGAACGCCGCACGGTCCTCGTGGGTCAAGGGACGTTCTCCGCCGTCCGGACCGGCCACGCGGGAGCACAATGGCAGCAGCTCCTCGGGGGCGCCTTTGGTGTGCACACGGACCCGGTCGGCGTGTTGGTCGGCAGTGGGGTCGGCGTACCTCTCGGCGGCCCGGTCGGCGTACCGGTCGACCGTGGACATCCGTCGTAGCGCGGGGTCGAAGTGGAACTGGGCCAACCGCTCGCCGGACCCGGCGCCGGGGTCGACGCCAAGGGACCTCGCCATGTGCAGCAGGGCCAGCTCGGTGGGGTCGCCATGCTCTCGGTCAGGGTGGTTCGGGTCGGTCTCTCCGCTGTTGTCGATCTCCGCGTTGTTGCAGGCGACGACCGCGCCGGCCATCCTGTACGCCGCCGAGCCCGGCTCGATGCGGGAGAGGGGAGCGTTGAGATCGAGAACCCCCTCGGACGTCCAGACCCGGGTCACGCGCATCCGGTTCAGGGTCAACGTGCCGGTCTTGTCGGTGCAGATCACGCTGGTGGAGCCGAGTGTCTCCACCGCCGAGATCCGCTTCACCAGGACACCCTTTCGGGCGAGGATCCGGACCCCGACCGCGAGTGCCAGTGTGATCGTGGGCAAAAGCCCCTCGGGGACGTTGGCCACCAGAAGCCCGATGGCGAAGTTCACCGCGTCGCCCAATGACAGGCCCGCCATCAACGTTCCGAGCGGGATGAACGCGACGCCCATCCCGATCGCCACGACGGCGATCAGCCGGGCAACATGCTTGACCTGCTTCTCGAGGGGGCTGTCCTCGTGGCCCACACGTTGCGACAGTGCCGCAATCCGTCCAAGCTCGGTGTGCATGCCGGTGTTGAAGACCACTGCGGTGGCTTCGCCGCCGGTGCAGCTCGTGCCGCTGAAGACCAGATCACGCGCCTCCAGGATCGGACCATTGGTGTCGAACGGATCGGCTTTGCGCAACAACGGCAGCGACTCGCCCGTGAGTGTGGACAGGTCCATCTCCACCGAACCGGACAGCAGCCGTGCGTCCGCCGAGACGCGTTCGCCCTCCTCGACAACGATCACGTCTCCTGGGACGAGGTCGCGAACCTCCACCAGCTTGGGGGTCGCCTCCCGAACGACACGCACAGTGATCGGCAGATACGCCGAGAGCGCCTCCACCGCCTGTTCGGCGTGCCGCTCCTGGATGAAGGCAAAGAGTGCGTTGATGAGGATCACGACGACGATCGCGATCGCCAGCGGGGTGGTGCCGCTGACCGCCGCGAGCAGCCCGGCCAACCACAGCAGCAGAGCCAGAGGGTGTATGAGCTGTCCCACCAGCTCACGTGGCCACGTCCGGCCATGGCGACGCACGAGCTCGTTCGGCCCAAAGACCACCAACCGCCTGGCTGCTTCCCGGTCCGAGAGCCCTCCGCGACGGGTCCTCAAATCGCGCAGGAGGCGGTCGACGGACTCCAACGGGTTGACGGCCTTGACGCTGTCGGCGGCCAGACCGGTGATCGCCTGTGCCACATCGCCTCCCGGACACTCGCGGAGCTGTCACCCGCTCGGTTCCATGCCACCCGATGGTGCTTGGCTTTCACAGGGGCAAAGGTCCCTGGACTTGTCGGCAGGGAATGTCCCGCGCAATCCTCGTTGTTGACCCGAGTGGCCCACCCACGTTTACCCAGGTGACCCACCCACGAAAACCCCGACAAGGAGCGACGTGTTGCTGACTGCTCAGCGCTCTCCGGTCACTCCGGGCATCCAGATTCAGGGCGGGTTCACGAGTGTGGGTGCTGTCCCGGCATTAGGCTGGGCCTTGATGAAAGCTGACCAGAGCCCCACCGCAGGCGCGAAGAACGCCCTCCCGGCCCGGAACGAGCCGACCACCGTCGAGCCGATGGCCGTCGAGCCGATCGTCGATGTGAGCACCGAGTCTCATGCAGACCGGGTCGCGCGTTTCGAGGTGGAGGCGATGCCGTTCCTGGACCAGCTCTACAGCGCAGCACTACGCACGACGCGAAACCCCACTGACGCCGAGGATCTCGTCCAGGAGACGTTCGCCAAGGCGTTCGCAGCCTTCCATCAGTACAAGCCCGGCACCAATCTCAAGGCTTGGCTCTACCGGATCCTGACGAACACCTACATCAACACCTACCGCAAGAAGCAGCGCCAGCCCTTGCAGTCCGATGCGTCAGAGGTCGAGGACTACCAGCTTGCCCGCGCCGAGTCCCATACCTCCAGGGGGTTGCGTTCGGCCGAGGCAGAGGCGCTGGACCACCTGCCCGACTCGGACGTCAAACGCGCTTTGCAGGCCATCCCCGAGGACTTCCGCCTTGCGGTCTACCTGGCCGACGTCGAGGGCTTCGCCTACAAGGAGATCGCCGAGATCATGGACACGCCGATCGGCACCGTGATGTCGCGGCTGCACCGTGGTCGACGACAGCTGCGCGAGCTTCTCACCGACTACGCCCGTGAGCGTGGCTTCATCGTTGAGGGGGCCTCGTCATGACCTACGACGAAAACGAGGGGATGGACTGCTCCCGCACGTTGCTGCAGGTCTATGAATACCTCGACGGCGAGATGGGTCCTGACGACTGCGACAAGATCCGCGAGCACCTGGCGCATTGTGGTCAGTGTCTGAAGGAGTACAACATCGATCAGATGCTGAAGACGCTGGTGCACCGCTCCTGCGAATGTGAGGCGGCGCCAACCCAGCTGAGGATGCAGATCATGGCCCGCATCACCGCCGTCACCACCATCACCACCATCACCAGCATCACGACCATCACCGGCGAGCTCGAGTAGCTGACCCAACGCAGAAGACCCCGGCTCCTTGTGAGGAGCAGGGGTCTTCTGCGTTGGGTCAGGGAACGCGTGGCGAACCCGTCTCAGGCGTTGGGCTTGCGGCCGTGGTTGGCGGCGTTGCCCTTGCGGGAACGGCGTTTGCGGGCGCGCTTGCTCATGTCTGCTCCAGAAAATGGGGGGACGGTCAATAGCCCGTACGGGCACGATCCCCGCTATTATGGCATACACGGAAGTCGGGGGACGACCTGGGCGGATCAAGCCGCGTGAGATGGCAATCGTGAGCAAATCAGCCCAAACCGACAAGGATCACTGTAATCGTTATGCCGCTTTCACCTCGGAACTTGCGTGAATGTCAGCCGCAGGCATGTGTTTGCCATTGAGCTGTTCTTGCGTGCCACGATGTGAACAGCTTCGGACGCCAATGCGGCATCGGGGGCCCCGCCCCGACAAAGTGCCCGCCGCATCTCAACGAAAAGGAAGACATCATGAAGACCATCGCCAAGGTTATCGAGTCCATGCTCACCAAAGACGCCACGCAGCAGTGGACCGGTCAGACCTCGGCGGTCTCCTCGCGCGACAGCTGGGGCTGGAGCGGCGTCTCCGCCAGCTGGGGCTGGAGCGGCTGAGCAGGCCAGACCTCGACCATCTGCTAGTTCCCCGCGGTTCTCGCACCGCCCGCGGGTAGGTTGGGTCGGGTGAGCGACACGGGTTCGAAAGGACGCCCACGGTCCGTGGGCGTCCTTCCCTATGCCGTGACGACCTACATAGGAGCCGTCATCCTCCTCGCCGTGGTCCTGGCGGCACTGGGCTGGCGGATGCACCCGCTGAACCGGGACGACATAGTGCCGCTGGTGGTGCTGTGCGTGATGGGCGTCCTCAGCGAGTCTGTCCGAGGAAGCGATGTCGGTCCGAGGACGCACCTCTCGTTCACCAGCATCGTCTCGCTGAGCTCAGTTGCTCTGATCGGGCCTTTTGGCGCAGCCGTAGTCGGTGCTGTGCCGCACCTGTTGGGGTTCAACAAGGATCGGGCCCAGGTTCGGGTCTTCAACTGCGCCATGAACTCGGCCCACTCAGCAATTGCAGGGTTCGTCTACCTGCGGATTGGCGGACTCCAGGTGGTGGGTCCCGATTCGGGCCCGCAGGAACTGTTGCTGCGAGTTGGTCTACCCCTGATGGTGGCCGACGTCGCGCTGTGTCTGAGCAACGCCCTCATCCTGTCGGGCATTGTGCGGCTGACCCAAGGCACCCCGATCCGCCGGTTCGTCCTGGGCATGCTGGGCACGTCCGGACTGGCTTACATCGGCTACGGCCTCATCGGGTTCCTGTTCGTCATCTTGTGGGTGCCGGCCGGGGTGGGGCCGTTCAGCGCAGTGCTTATCCTGGCGCCACTGTTCGCGGCGCGCTGGGCCTTCGTGCAGTATGGCGACGAGCAGCGCGCCCACGAGCGCACTCTCCGCGCGTTGGTCGCGGCTGTGGAGACGAAAGACCTGTACACGCGGGGGCACAGTGAGCGGGTGGCTCTGTTGTGCGACCTGATGGCCGGGTCACTGTCGTTGAGCCATCAGGACACCGAGGCTCTGCGTTTCGCCGGGATGCTGCACGACATCGGCAAGCTCGCCATCCCGACCCGGGTGCTGCGCAAGGCGCACGGGCTCTCCGGCGCGGAGCTGGCCAGCATGGCGACGCACCCGGCGCGCGGTGTGGAGATGGTTCGCGACATCGAGTTCCTCAAGGGCTCGATCCAGGCGATCTTGTACCACCACGAACGCATGGACGGGCGCGGTTATCCCACCGGTCTGAGCGGCGAGCAGATCCCGCTGTTCGCCCGCATTATCGCGGTTGCTGATGCCTTCGACTCACTCGCGACGTCGAGCTCGCATCGCGATGCCCATACCGTCGAGGAGGCAGTCGCCGAGCTACGCCGCCGAGCCGGAACACAGCTCGACCCGGCGATCGTCGCAGCGCTGGAGCGGGCGTTGGTCCGGCACGTATGGCAGCCCACTCGGCTCGAGCCGGAGCTGATGGCCACCGCCGGTCGCGCGTTCGACCATGACGACCCTGCGGCCTCCGATCTGATGGCCTCACCCGCGCATCTCGAGTCCTCAACCTCTGGGGAGGCAACGTCTGAGTTGGCAAGTGCCGAGGCAAGTTCTGAGCCTGCCACCCCGGATCCTGCACTTCCGGAGCCCAACGGCGCAAACCCGTTCTGGGCCAAGGAGACAGCACCGTGACCAACCGCGCGAAGACTCCCAAGATCGAGGTGGTCCTCGGGGTCCTGGCGACGGTCCTGACGCTGGCAACCCTGGTCGCCGTCGGAGCTCAGTTCCGCGAGCCGGCGATGTTCGCGACCCTGCCGATCGTGGGGGCTTTCTTCGTCGCGATGGTCATGGGCGAGATCTTCCGGGTCACTCTGCCCGGCAGCCGCCACACAGCGCCCATGGCTACCGCTGCCGCTTTGGCCTTCGCGATGACTGTGAACTCCGGGCACGGGGCGTCCGCGGGCTACGAAGGTCCGCTGGTGGTTGCCGTCACCGCCGTTGCGATGGCATTTGGGTTGATTCCCAACGTGATTCGCGGGCGACCGGTCCGGCTCCCCGACCTGGTCAATCGCCTCATCGGCATCGCGGTCGCGGCCCTTCTCTTTCGCGGGCTCCCGATCTCGAACGGCCGTACCGTGCTCGACCTCCAGGCCAGCTGGCGGCCATACATCCTGGCTCTGGTCATGGTGGTCGTCTCGGCCATCGCGCTGACCGTCGAGGTGTCCCTGATGGCCGCGGTACGCGCGGCCCGCTCACACGCGCCGCTTCTGCGGACTTTCAGGGACGAGTGGCGGGCGGCGTTCGGGCTGAGTACCGCGCTCAGTGCCACCGGGGCCCTGGTCGCCCTTGCCGAACGGCCGATGGGTCTCGTGGCCATCCCGCTGTTCCTGGTCCCGCTGTTCCTGACGCAGTTCGCCGTGCGACGACAGAGTGCGATCCGCCGCACCTATCGACAGACCATCCGGACCTTGTCACGGCTCACCGAGCTTGGCGGCTACACGGAGGTGGGGCACGCCTCTCGGGTGGCCGCCTTGTCCATGTCCATGGGCCACGAGCTGGGTATGTCCGAGCGCGAGATGCTCGACCTGGAGTATGCCGCGCTGCTGCACGACATCGGTCAGGTCTCCTTGACCGAGCCGATCCCTGGCGGGGCGACGGTGCTCGCGGCCCCGGCTGACCAGCGTCGGATCGCCCACGACGGCGCCGAGATCGTCCGGCAGACGGGTGTCCTCGAGAACGTGGCGGTCATTCTGGAGGCCCAGACGACGCCATACCGCCAGGTGCGCGAGTTCGGCGAGATTCTGCCGCTGTCGAGCCGAATCATCAAGGTCTGCAACGCTTATGACGACTTGACTGGCAACAACTCCGGTCGCGGGGGGCGTGATGCGGCCATCGAACGGATCCACCTGGGCCTGGGTTACGAATACGACCCTCGGGTTGTCGATGCCCTCGTCCGGGCTCTGGCCCGCACCGACCAATAGGGGTCGACTGACTTCGGTGGTGCGGCGGGCACTTCGGTCCGGCCATGACCCCTGCGTGGTGCCCGGGATGTGCGCGAAGTGAGGTTGTCCACAGGGCTCAACCGGGTCGACCTCTCCGCGGGCCACAGTGGGTCGCATGATGAACGACTTCCTCACGGCGCGGATAGCCGCTCAGCACGGTGCCTTCACCACTCGCGACGCCACCGACTGCGGCTATGTGGGCAAGGCGTTGACCGCACTGGTGCGCTCAGGCGCCGCTCGCCGGGTTGGTCCGAGCGCGTATGTCGACCGCGCCCTTCACGACGCAGCCTCGCCGGAGCAGCAGCATGCGATGGCCGCGCGGGCCATGGTCCTGACCTTCGCGGGACGCTCGGCGGCAAGCCATTACTCGGCCCTGGCGTTGTTGGGGCTCCCGATTCACAAAGCGCCGCTCGGGGTGGTGCATCTCGCCAGGACCCGGGACAACCAGAGTCGTCGGGGTGCCGGCGTGGTCGTTCATCAGGCGTACGGGGAGGGCGCCTTGTGTCGGGTCGGCCGCACTCTGAGCGTGATTCCGGCATTGGCCGTGCTCGGCACTGCCATGGTGTGCGGGATTGAGGCCGGCGTGGTGGCGGCCGACGCTGCTCTGGCCGGTGGACGCACCACACCTGACGAGCTGGCGGAGTGGCTCGGGCGTCTGTCAAGATCGCCAAGCTTGACCTCGGCACGTCAGGTCGTCGCCCTCGCAGACGGCCGATGCGAGTCGCCGGGAGAGTCGCGCACTCGGGTCATCCTGCACGGGCTTGGGATCAGGGATCTCGAGCCGCAGGTGGTCGTCCGTGATGGTGACGGCCGGTTTGTCGCTCGGGTCGACTTCCTCCTGGGCCGCTCGCCGGTGGTGATCGAGTTCGACGGCAAGATCAAGTACGACGGCATCGACGGCAAACAGGCTCTGGTTGACGAAAAGGCTCGCGAGGATCGGCTCCGGGCGCTTGGCTTTGAGATCGTCCGGCTGACCTGGGCCGATCTGGCCCGGCCGGGGAAGGTCAAGGCGATGGTCCTTGCGGCAGTCAAGCGGGCCGGCTCGCGAGGTCGCACGTCACTGCGCGCAGGCTGAGGGCACTTCGCTCAGGTCATAACCCGACCGAAGTACCCGCCACGCCAGCGAAGTCGGTTTGTGGTCAGGCGGCCTTCTTGGTCTCCTACTAGGCATGCGTGACTGAGGATTGTTGATGGTTGTTGGCATATGGGGTCTGACCTGCACAAATGCTGGTTGCGATGGTTGACGCTTGATGGTGGTAGATGAACCTGCCAAGGACTTTCCAAGGACTCGCGCTCAAGTCGTCGAGTTCAGCGATCTTGCCGCGTTCCTCCGCTCTCCTTGGTCCGGTCGATAATCTCGCTCGACTTGTTGCCGGACAGGGACAGCTCGTGGTTCGTCGTGGTCGTCAGCGTCGTCCCGCTGGCCGCCAGGCAGATCGCCCAAGGCTGAGGTGTGGTCGTACCCATGTCGGACACCGACACCGTCGTCGGTGCCGTCATCACCGCCACGGCAACCGAGCCGAAGAGCGGGGTATGCGTCGTCTGAAGGCTTGTTTGCGGGGACCTGCAGACGCACGCCGGACCGCCGGACCACTTAACCGCGAGGTCATTGTCTGGGTCGCTGGTGCTCGTTGATAGTCGCGTAAAGCGTTGGTATTGCTCAAGAAGCGTCGTTGAGGGTAACGGTGGCTGAGTGCCGTCAACGGTCTTTTTGTGTACTGGCTGTGTACTGGGCCCAACAAGGGAGCATCACATGACCACGAACCGCCGCATGCTTGTCCGGCTCGACCTCTGCGCAAGGCGAACGATCATGCCCACCATCCTGCACGACAACAGCACCGACCAGCAGGGCGCCGAGCGGACCTCCCCCGAGATCTCCCGACCCACAACGGTTTTCGCCTCACCGCTTGGAGCCGACGCCTCACGGGCGCGTTGCCGCTGCTCTGCACCGAGCTATTCGCACTATCGCAGGTGCAGGGCACCACGCCCGCACACATCCTGTGCACTACGGAGACGAACGCCACGTGACCACGGCCTCGGGCCTACTACTGGTCATGCTCACCGTCGAGGAGAACGCCAGCTTCCATTTCGGCACTTTGCTGATGCGGAATTTCGGGCCATTAGGCCCAATACCGTTAAGTTAGGCTTACAACGGTGTAGTTTGGTGGCATGCCTCGTTCTGGATGGGTGAAGCCGGTCTCGGATCGTCGGTTGTCCGACCTGGTGTCGGTGGGGGTATTGACCCGGGTGTTCCCGCCGGGTCTGGTCGATGAGGTGATCGCTGCTGAGGGTCGCACCGAGCAGCGGAACCGGTCGTTGCCGGCGCGGGTGATGGCGTACTTCGCGATCGGGATGGGGCTGTACTCCGAGGGTTCGTATGAGGACGTGCTGAGTCAGTTGACCGACGGGTTGTCTTGGGCCTCGGGCTGGGCGGAGAGCTTCACGCCGCCGAGCAAGTCGGCGATCTTCCAGGCGCGTGCCCGGCTGGGGCCCAAACCGTTGGAGGCGTTGTTCGCCCGGGTGGCCAAGCCGATCGGGACACCGGGGATGTCGGGGGTGTGGCTGGCGGGTCGGCGGCTGGTGGCGATCGACGGGTGCTGCCTGGATGTGGCGGACACGGCGGTCAACGCGGCGTTCTTCGGCCGGCCCGGAGTGATGAAAGGTGAGAAGTCGGCGTTCCCCCAGGCCCGGCTGGTGGCGTTGGCCGAGTGCGGCACGCACGCGATCTTCGACGCCGTCGTCGGTGCCTACACCAGCTCGGAGGTCGCCCTGGCCGATGAGCTGATCGGCCGGTTGGAGCCGGGGATGCTGTTGTTGGCCGACCGCGGTTTCTACTCCTTTGGCTTGTGGCGCAAGGCGATCGGCACCGGCGCGGACCTGCTCTGGCGGGTCAAGACCGGACTGCGCCCCGAGCACCTGGCCACCCTGGAGGACGACTCGTGGCTGGCCCTGATCCGCCCGACCGTTGGTGACAAGACGCTCGAACCCATCACGGTCCGGGTCATCGACTACACCCTCGATGACGGCCGGGCGAACCCACAGTCCTACCGGCTGTTCACCACCATCTTGGATCCGGCGGCGGCCTCGGCCACCGAGCTGGCCGCGGCCTACGCCCAGCGCTGGGAGATCGAGCTCGCCTTCGACGAGCTCAAGACCCACCAACGCGGACCCCGCACCGTGCTGCGTTCAAAGTCCCCCGACCTGGTGCTGCAGGAGATCTGGGGACACCTGTGTTGTCACTACGCGATCCGCTCCCTGATGACCGACGCCGCCAGGCACTGCGGCCACGACCCGGACCGGGTCAGCTTCGTCGCCGCGCTCCGGATCACCCGCCAGTCCGTCGCCCAGGGCGCTTTTCCCCCCTGACGGCTCGACCACCCAGCGGCACTGGCTGACCTTCCTGCGCCGACTGATCGCACGCCTCAACCCCGCCCGACGCCGACGCGCAGCACCACGCGTCATCAAACGCAAGATGCCCAAGTGGCACGTCAAACGCGCCCACCACGCCGGGTGGCCACAACCCCAGCAACAACCCGGCTACACCGCCATACCACCCTAACTTAACGGTATTGGGCTTAGGCCCTCCTACTGCCATCGCATCCCGCCACGCGTCGGCCAAGACCGGCTCCAGGATGGAGTCCGGGACGGATGCCACGGGTAGGACACCTTCGTCTGTCGGCCAGATCATCTGAGCGAACCACCGCTTGAGCAAGACGCCCCCAGCGGGGATGTCAGTACCGGACAGGAGCCGCTGACCTCGGGGACTCATGTGCTCCGCAACCTGTTGCAGGGCCAGCACGCGGCGGAAGCATGCGTAGACGAGACCGGCAGGCTTATCGCTCGACAAATCTCCGTCCCAGTCGACCAGCGTCTGGCGCGCCTCCTCAGCGTGGCCATGGAATGCACCGAGGCTGCCCAGATGCACCGACCAGCGCCGGGCCGCAATCGAAACAGTGTCGGATTGCACACGCCGCATCGACGCGACATCGTGGTTGGTCGAGGCCTCTAGGAGTTCGTGGATCCTCTCTATGCGGTAGAAGTCGTTGATGGCGTGACTTACTCGCACCTCTCCCAATGCATCCGCGACCGTATTGTTTCCGCTGGCGATGAAGCCGATCGACGGGTTGACCTGACGCGGCATGTCCTCGAAAGCCACCCGTCCTACCCATTGCGAGTTCTCCTGCCAGCCGGGCACCGGCACTTGAGCGGCAGCTGGCCGGCGACGACGAGGAAGGGAGCCCCGCAAGAGGTAACCGATATTGCCCTCTATGTCAGCGCAGAGAAAGTTGTTGACCGGGTCCACCCACCCACGCTGCGCGTCCAGCAATTCGTTGACGTTCGTGGCCTTCAGCATCGACGTCAGGACGCCGAACTGTTCACAGGGCACTTCCGTCGCAGTCCACCGCAGAGACAAGGCTCGTCCGTCGGCCGGATCGCCATGGACAACCGGCCCGTTCGGCGTTCGCACGCAAAGGACGGATACCGGCTCGCTTCCGCAGACGTTGATGGTCTCGTCTGTTATGTGCGCGCCGACCCAGCCGGCCGCAGTCCGAACCTCCAAACCATCACTGCACTCCCGGAACGTCTCTACGATCAGGTCCTGGGCATCTGCCGCCGCGTTGGTGATGGCCCACCCCACTAGACCGTTGTGCCCGAAGTGGGGGAAGCCGGGGATTCCCGGGAATGTGCCGCCGCAGACACTTAGTCCGGGCACTTTGAGTCGAGCCTGCCAGTAGACGTTGGGGACGTCTGCAGCCCTGTGTGCGTCGTTGGCCAACAGCGGTGCACCAGTGTTGGTGCGCTCACCCGAGACGACCCAGGCGTTGGAGCCTGCTTCCACCTCCGACAAGAAGCCGAGCTCGGCTGCGGCCGCTGCCACGTCGTCGCGAGCATGGATGAGCAGGACCTCATCGTCCGGTCCAACTGCGGGCTGTCGGCTTCCGGCGGGGATCGTCAGCCGCATTCCCTCGCGTGCGACCGGGTCGAAGGTCTCGAACACATCGTGGCCCTCCATCGCGTAGACCAGCGCCCGCGCGAGCTTGTACTGCCAAGCACCCATGAGCACGTGACGCACCTTGAACCCCGCGACGGAGTGCCAGGCCAGCCATGGCTCGAAGGCGATGCCCGCGACGGCGAACTCGGGCGGGAGACTAGCAACATCCCGCACAGCCGCATTGACACCCCCGCATAGCACTCGAACGTGAGTCGTGTCGCCTCATCCATCGCTTCCACGGCCTGCTGCGCCGACTCCGCGAGTTGCAGTCGGCGAGCCAGCACGTCCGCGGCGAATCCAACGCTGCCCACCACTTCGGCCCAACGACCCGTGGCGCGGCGGCGGTCGTACTCCATCTGCCAAAGGCGGTCTTGGGCGGCGGCATAACCGAGACCCCACCATCCGTCGCCGATGCCGTCAGCCGTGATCGTCGGGATGCCGTGGCCGTCGCGCGAGATCCTGATCCGCCCGCCTCCTGGTCCCCGCAGCACCCTAGGCGAATCCTTCTCCTCGGGCACGAATCCGCTTGCTGTCCGAGGTGTGACGGGGCTGGGGATGGTCATGCGAGCTTCCTGACGTCGGCGGTCTCGGCGAAGTGGCAAGCCACCCGATGGTCGTCCTCAAGGACCCGCAGCTGGGGAACCTCATCGGCGCAAATCTGCTCCGCGAGTGGGCAACGGGTCCGAAAAGGGCACCCGGTCACGGGCCAGGGGGCTGGGAACCTCGCCAATCGGCTTGACCCGTGGAGGACGCTGGGACTGAGGCACCGGCACCGGTGCTGCCGAAAGCAGCACCTGCGTATACGGGTGCCGAGGGTTGTCGAAAAGTCGCGTGGTCAGACCTTCCTCGACGATGTCACCGAGGTACATCACCGATGTGCGTTCACACAGATACCGCACGAGCGATAGGTCATGGGAGATGAACAGATAAGTTAGTTTCAACTCGCGCTGCAGCCGCATCATCAGGTTGATGATCTGGGCTTGGACTGAAACGTCGAGGGCGGAGACGGGCTCGTCGCAGATCACGATGCTTGGGCGTAAAGCGATGGCCCGGGCGATGGCGATGCGTTGCCGCTGCCCGCCGGAGAGTTGGCGCGGGTAGCGCTTGGCCATCTCCACGGGCAGACCAACAAGCAGCAGGAGATCCTCGACCTCCCGGCGCAGCTCATCTCCCATGGCGCGGTGATGGACCCGCAACGGCTCGGCAACCAGGTCGTAGACGGACATCCGGCCGTTCAATGACGCGAACGGGTCCTGGAATACCACTTGGACGTCTTCGCGGACCCGACGCATCTGCTTGCCGCGGAGGGAGGTGATCACGCGGCCGTTGAACGTGACGTCGCCCGAAGTGGGCTGCTCAAGATTGAGCAGCAGCCGGGCCATCGTCGACTTGCCGCAGCCGGACTCGCCGACCAGACCGAAGGTCTCGCCACGGTGCAACTCAAGTTGACACCATTGACGGCAACGAGATCTCGCATCCCGTCCCGAGTCCGGACCCGATAGATCTTGCTGACCCCGCGTGCCTGCATGATCGTGGTGCGCTCCTCGGCAATCATCGCTGCTCCTTCGGAGCCACATGGGGGTGCCAGCAGGCCGCGAGGTGGCCGGGCAGGACGGGTTCGAGTGGTGGCATGGTCAAGCACTCCTCTGTCGCTTCCATGCACCGAGGTCGAAACGGGCAGCCAGCGGGCGCGCCGCCTGGTGCCGGCACCATGCCGGGTATGGCCGGGAGGTCGATGCCACGCGTGCTGTCTGCCCGGGGGACGCTGTGCAGCAGCGCGTCTGTGTACGGGTGCGCCGGAGTGGCAAAGGTGCCCACGACGTCGGCGGCCTCGATTACGCGTCCGCCGTACATCACGACGACGCGATCGGCAATCTCGGCGACCACACCCATGTCGTGGGTGATGAACAACACCGCCGTCCCCTGCGACTTGGTAACCCCCTTAAGTACCTCGAGGATCTGCGCCTGGATCGTGACATCAAGAGCAGTAGTTGGCTCGTCGGCAATGATCAGCTCGGGCGAGGCAATAAGAGCCATTGCAATCATGATCCGTTGCCATAGGCCGCCGGAGAACTGGTGCGGCAGCTGCCGCAGCCGGTTGGCTGGGTCCGGCACGCCCACAGCTTCGAGCAAAGCAACCACCTTGGTCCGTCGGTCGGACCGGCCGAGGTCGGTGTGGATGCGAAGTCCCTCGTCGATCTGTCGTCCTACGGCCTGCAGCGGGTTGAGCGCCACCATGGCATCCTGGAAGACCATGCCCATGACTGCGCCGCGGTAGCGACGCAACTGTCGCTCGGGGGTCCCGATGATCTCGTGTCCGCAGACAGTGACCGACCCACCAAGCACGTGGGCTTCCGGGGGCAAGAGCCCCATAACGGACAGTGCTGTGAGGCTCTTCCCGCATCCGGATTCCCCGACGAGAGCCACCACCGCACCCGCATAAAGGGTAAGCGAGACGCCGTGCAGCGCAATCCGGTCTCTCTTGGAACCGAAGGCGACCGAGAGGTTCTCCACCCTTAGCACCTCCCGCGCCGCATCAGGAGCGCCTTCGCCGAACCTGGCCAGCACGCTCATGTCATGAAGCATTCCCCGCTCCATTCGTCGGCAGTTCCCAGGAACTCGACTCACGTTCCGGCAGGTCGAGGTGCCACTGCGCGACCTGGTCGGCGGTGGCACACCACAGGTTCCCCGCACCGACATGCTCCAGCACCTGCTCAAGCGCGGACGTCGCGGTTGCCCGGCCTGAGAGCCAGTCGTGCACAGTTATCGTCGCAAGGGTCCCGTAGGTGCTGGCTGCGTCGAGCTCGTCACACCAGCGGGCGGCCAGCTCTGACGGGCGCAGCGGCGGATGTCCAGGGGCGCTACCGCCCACATATCGATGAAAGGGTGCATCGTCGAGCGTCCATTGCACCGGCACCTCGATTATCCCGCCGAGCCGGTAGGGCGTGTCCGAGCCCATCATCGAAGTGTCATAACGGAGCCCCGAGTCTGCCAGCACATCGAACGCATCGATCGGTGGACTAGGCTGAGGCCATTAGTCGGTCGAGGTGGGCTGGTCGGGGTGCAGGATGTGAGAGGCGGCGCCGGCGGGTCGGTGCGGCCCGATGTAGTGAGGTAGCACGGAGCGTGGCATCGGTCCCTTGATCCGCTCGCCGCGCTGACTCTGCTCCCAGGCGTGTGCCAGGATGCCGACGCTGCGGGAGAGGACGAACAGCCCGCGGGCCAACTCCGGGGGAAACTCAAGTTCGGCGTACACCGTGGCAGTGGCGCCGTCGATGTTCATTGGGATGGGGCGTTGCCTGCCCTCGTTGAGGTAGACCTCCAGAGCGCGCGCGATCCGCACGAACTCCCCGCCAATGTGACCGCGCTCGGCGGCGTCGTCGAGCAGCCCGAGCAACGGACCCCGACGCGGGTCCACGGGATGGAAGCGGTGACCGAAACCGGGAAGATATGGACGCCGGCTACGCCATTCGTCTACGACTGTGCGTAAGGCGACATCCTCCGAAGCTCCGGCGAGCTCGGCGGCGCGGACAGCCTGCAGCAGCTCAACGCACTGCTGACCGGCGCCGCCGTGGGTGTCGCCGAGGACGTTCACGCCGGTGGCGACGGCACTGTTCAGCCCGATGCCGCAGGTTGTCGCCATCCGAGCGATAGCGATGCACGGTGCCTGCGGCCCGTGGTCGACGGATGCGACTAGCGCCGCCTCCAGCAGGGCCGCTTGTCCGGGCGGCGGCGTGTCTCCGCGAACCATCAGCCAGATCATGGTTACGAAGTCGATCGTGCCGATCAAGTCCTCGATCGGATAGCCGCGCAGCCGGATGACCCCGGGATGGATGTCGGAGATTTCGGTGGCCCACCAGTCGGCCATCTCGGTTGTCGCCGTCGGGTCTTCATTCGTCATGTTGTCACCTTTGTTCGCTGTGGCTTGGCCCGCGGGCGTGCCCAACTTCCCGTCCGCGGCGGCTCGCGGATCACGTTACCCAGCGCTGCCGGAGCATCGGGCCAGCGGCGCTATGGTGATGACCAGAAACCGCCATCCCGAGTGTCGGTAGGCACGCCCGAGCAGGCGTAGGCCGCCGCGGCGCCGGTTTGCGATGCGTCGAAGCGGAAATACGCATTTGACGATTCGACCACTTCAGTCAAGAGCGGCCTGATCCGGCCGCGACTCGGTCGAGATGTTGCCGGCTGGACTGCAAGGCGCGACGCGCATACTCCTCCAAGCCCACCTTCGCCACCAACGAATCGCCGGGAATTTCGAGGGCGTAGGGGATGTCTTCTGGTAGGCAGTCCAGAATGCCCCGAACGTCGATACCGCCATCACCCGGGAACAGGCGTTCAGAGCGGCCCTCGTACAGGAATCCCTCCGTTGTCGTCGGCTTCTCCGTCGGCGCGTCGCAGACCTGCGCATAGTGGAACCATTCGGGGGGAAGCCGCCGAAGCGCGGCGATACTACAGTTCGACCGGTCGAAGTGCAGTGTGTCGACCAGGATTCCGGCGTTGGGTCGGTCGACGGCATAGAGCACTTCCGCTGCCCGGGTCAGATCCGGCGTCTCCGTCCAGGACACGAATTCGAGGTCAACGCCGACCCCCAACGGCTTTGCGAGATCACAGAGTCGGCCGAAGCGATCCGTGGCCCGCTCGAAATCGGGGTCGGGCAATTGGGCAAGCACGTGGCAGGCGCCGAGTTCGGCGCCCGCTTCAAGAAGACTCAGATAGCTCTCCGGCTCCGTGTCAGGTCCCATTCGCGCGCACTCGATGTCCCAGACCCCGACACCGGTATCGGCCAGATGCGCCTTCGTCTCCCTCATGAGCGCCCGGTCGGTGATCAGCGGATAGAGCACCTCGGTCGGTGTGATCCGATTGAGCCGGAGGCCGACATAGCGGTAGCCCGTTCGCGCGGCTACGTCCACCATCTCCGGCGGCCCGAGGCTCAGAACAGTGAGATGGGCCAATGAATATTCGCGCGTCATGATGTCTGTCCTATCTGGATTGAGGATGATGAGGAGTTGCTGGGGTTCGCTCGGCTGCGAATGCGTCCTCGGGGCCCGGCATCGGCCTGCTCCTCAGGAGACACTTCTTGCGCTGCCGGAGCCGATGACAAGCCACCCGAGTCACGCAGACGGTGCGTCGAGTTGGTGGACCAGGGCCCGCAGAGCCAGTTCGTAGCCGAACGATCCACAACCGCAGATGAAGCCGTCCACTACGGGTGAGACAACCGAGGTGTGCCGGAACTCTTCCCGTGCGTGGACGTTCGACATGTGGATTTCGATACACGGTATGGAGATGGAGGCGATCGCGTCGCGGATGGCGTAGCTGTAGTGTGCGTACGCCCCAGGGTTGATGATCAGTCCTTGACCGTGGCGGGCACCGTGCACCAGGCCGACGAGTTCCCCCTCGCTGTTGCTCTGAGCGCATCGAACGCTCACCCCGAGCTCGACTCCTACCTCGATGACCCGAGCCTCGATGGTCTTCAGCGTCTGGCTGCCGTAGACGCCGGGCTCGCGTTCACCCAGCAGGTTTAGGTTTGGCCCGTTGAGCAGCAGCACGGACCCGTTCCGCCCGGCCAGCGGCGCATTGTCTTCTGTTGACACGTTACGTCCCTCTCAGTCGGTCTTGCTTGGGTGGCGGGCGACCAGCTGGACTAGTCGAAGCGGCCTTGGTAGATGTCGAGGATGTTCCAGTGCCCCGGCGTAGGAACCGGTTCGTTGACCATGGGTACGTCGAGCAGGGCTGGTCGGCGGGCGATCAGCGCCTTGTCCAATGCGGACGCGAACTCCTCGGGTGACCCGATCACGTACCCGTCGGCGCCACACGCCCGGGCGTAGGCGGCGAAGTCCGGTGAGTAGGACTCCCCGCTGGGATCGGTGAAGGTGCACCCGTAACTGTGTCCGTAGTTGCCCTGCTCCAGGTCGGCGATGGTGCCGTGCGCCCGGTTGTTCATCACGACCCAGATGACGGGCAGGCCTCGTTCGACGGCGGTCGGGACAGCCGACAGCTGGGCGCCCATTCCGCCGTCGCCGACAAGCGCGATGACGGGCCGGTCCGGCTGGGCGATCTGCACACCTAGCGCGGCGGCCGGCCCGAACCCCATGGTGGAGAAGCCACCCGGGGTGATGAAGCGGCCCTCGGCCGGAAGCTTGTAACACTGCGCTACGCCGTTCTTGTTCCATCCGACGTCGGTGACCAGGATGGCGTCCGCCGGCAACGTGTCGAGCAGGTCCTGCAGGATCCGCTCAGGCCGCAACGGGAAGGCATCGCTGGATCCCAGCTCGCGAGTCCGCTCCCACAGGTCGCGGCGGACCTTCGCTATCCGCTCACGCAGGCCAGGTCGCTGACATCCTCCCGGTCGCAAGGCCCGGGCGGCCGAGGCGAGCGCTGGCATGGCCGAGCTCACGTCGGCGATGACGCCGATCTCGACCGGGTAGTTGCGGCCAATCTCGTCCGGGTCGATGTCGATCTGGATAAGGCGGGACGGCGGGATGGCCCACGTCTGGTCCGGCATCCATGAGCTGGCGTCCGTCTCAGCGAACCGGGTGCCCAGCGCCACGACGACGTCGGCGTGCAAGGTGTAGTCGTTGGTGTATTCGAGCCCCCAGAAGCCCGGCATCCCGAGAAGCAGCGGGTGCTCGTCGGGCACCGTGCCCTTGCCCATGAGGGAATGGACGATTGGAACGTCAAGGTGTTCGGCGAGATCGATCAGGGCTGCCACCGCGTCGGCGCTGCGCAGGCCCCCTCCGATGTAGAGGAGCGGCCGCTCGGCGTCTGCGAGCAGCCCGGCGATTCGCTCGGCCGTCCCTGCGTCGAGGTGGGGGGTGACGGTCTCGATTGGCAGGGGAAACGGCCCGGCGGCCGCGTCCGGTACCACGCGGGAGAACAGATCCATGGGGACGTTTAGCAGTACGGCGCCGGGACGCCCCGATGTCGCGGTCCAGAACGCCCGCTCCGCGAATCGGGCGAGATCCTCTACCCGGTTCACGTTCCAGGCCCGCTTCACGAACGGACGGTAGATATCGGCCTGCGAGCCGTTGTCATGCAGGTTGACCTCTTGGTGCGGATGCCGTCCGTGGTAGTAGCTGGGCACATCACCGGCGATCGCCACCAAGGGGATCGAGTCGAAGGCGGCCGTGGCCACGCCGGTGATCGCGTTGGTCATCCCCGGCCCGACGTGGACCAGAAGCACTCCCGGCTTGCCGGATGCCCGAGCGTATCCATCCGCAGCGTGTGCTGCCGCCTGCTCGTGCCGGCAGATGATGAATTCAATGCTGCTGCGGCTGAGGGCATCCAGCATCGCAATGTTGGTATGGCCGCAGATACCGAAGATGTACTCAACGCCGTAGGACTCCAGATGCGCCACCAGCATCTTGGCACCGGTCCTGCCCTTGCCGAGCTCCGTCGGCCTTTCGGTGGCGATTTGCGTTCCGATCGTCATCCCTGCTCCTCAGGCTTCAATTGGTATCCGAGACTTGCCAGGCACCGCGCGCGCTTTCGAAGGCCTCCTGCGCCCGCTCGAGCAAAGACTCAGCCCTGACGAACCTGCCCGGCACGCGTCGTGTCGCCGCGGGTGTCGTGGAGACGTTCTTGCAGGCTCACCCATATCTGGGCGGTTGCCCATGGCACCGCACTAAACGCAACCTGCCCAACGATGTGGCCGGCAACGTCGGAATCGGCGCCTGTCGGGTCAGCAGTCGTGTCCCATCTCGTGCTCTCATTTCAACCATTGCATGGGGATTGGGGCTCGTCAATGGTTTCACCGATAATTTTGTACTAGTTCGTACATTTTTTGTACCAGACGGTGACTATCTTGAACCCAATCGTTCATTGGCTCCCCACCTGGTGGTAGCGTTTGCCTCGCAATGAGGGGCTCGACAGAGGTATTCGCGGGCCGCCAGTCTGTCAAGTAGGAGGTTGACCGAACCATGGGCGCCAATGATCAAGGTCTCACTGCTGACCAGCAGCAGGAGCTCGACGACGTTTACAGCCGAGCCCGCGAGGCGCTCAAAGTGATCGAAGGCTACGACCAGGCCAGGGTCGACCGGCTTTGCCAGGCGGTCGCCTGGGCGGTGTCCAACAAGACGACGTTCAGCCGGCTGGTCGACATGGGCATCGCCGAGAGCCGTCTGGGCGACCCGGTCAGTCGGATGGGCAAACGGATGAAGATCCGCGGCGTCCTGCGCGACGCCCTACGACAGAAGAGCGTCGGCATCCTGGAAGAGATCCCGGAGAAGGGCTTGGTCAAGTATGGGAAGCCTGCCGGCATCATTGCCTGTCTCGTGCCCACGACGAATCCCGACCTCACGCCCGCCGGCAACGCGATCTACGCCATCAAGGCGCGGGACGTCGTGATCTTCTCGCCGCATCCACGGGCAAAGAACACCTCGGCCGAAACGGTGCGACTCATGCGCGAGGCACTGGACCGCGAGGGGGCGCCGGCAGACATCCTGCAGTGCCTCACCATGGTGAACATCCCAATGTCGCAGGCGCTTATGGCGCGGGCTGACCTCGTGCTCGCCACCGGGGGCCAACCCATGGTCCGAGCCGCCTACAGCTCGGGCCGGCCGGCGTACGGCGTGGGCGCCGGTAACTCCACGATGATCATCGATGAGACTGCCGATACCGCACAAGCGGCGCACAACACCATGCTCAGCAAGACGTCCGACTTCGGCTCCGGTTGCTCAGCCGACGGCAACCTCATTATTGAGCGCAGCATCTTCGACGACATGCTGATGCAGTTGGACAAGGAAGGCGGCTACCTAGCCACCGAGGCTGAGAAGGCTAGCCTGCGCGACGTCATGTGGGACGCGGAAGGCCATCGACTGCCCGACACCGTGGCCGCCTCACCGCATGAACTGGCCAAGGCAGCTGGTTTCCGCATCCCGAAGGATCGCAAGTTCATCATGGTCCGCGGTGACGGCATCGGTAAGGAGCATCCGTTCTCCAGCGAGAAGCTGACGACACTGCTCGCCGTCTATACATACGACGGATTCGAGCAGGCCCTTGAGATGATGCAGGGCATTTTCGAGGTCGGCGGTAAGGGCCACTCCTGCGGCATCTACTCCTTCAACCAAGACCACATCCACCACCTGGCATTGGCGGCGCCGGTCAGCAGGATCATGGTGCGACAACCACAGTCGAAAGCCAACGCGGGCGCCTTCAACAACGGGATGCCCATGACATCCAGCCTCGGCTGTGGTACGTGGGGTGGCAACATCGTTTCGGAGAACGTCCACCTCAAGCACTACATGAACACCACCTGGGTGTCGGTGCCGATCGCCGAGGATCGACCGCCGGACGCCGAGCTCTTCGGAGACTTCTATGACGCCAAGCTGGAGGAGGACGCTGAGTCCGCGGCGTCTGAGACCGTCATCGAGAACGGTCCATAGTCAGTCAAGACGGACGGCCCGACTGGTGGTTACGGCCCGCGCGATCGCTTTGGCGACCAGAGCGTGGTCACGATGCCACCCCGTCAGCTCACACAACTCATCCAAAACCTTGGCCCTAACCGACCCGCGACGCCGACCGATACCGTGTCGCAGTGGCCTTGGTAACCGCCTTGCGCCGGCTCATCGTCAGTCCGATGTCCGAGGCTGACCCGACTCCAACAGGAAACCGCCCCGCCACGCCGCACGCGGGCATTTCTACATGAGGCAACGACCCCTGCTACGCGGACACCTTTGGTGAGTCAACTCGACCTGACGTCACACGACGTCTGTTCATGACCTTCGAACCGCGCCCGCGCCCATGAGTCCGTGACCCGCCAGTCGGGCACCGCTACGAACGTGCGGCGAACCCGGTCAGGAGCTCCGACGCAGCGCCACGGCTTGCGCAGCCAACCTGATGTGCGTGTTCGGGGCGCCGTAGCCGTCGTAGTCGCCGATGCGCTGCAGGAGCTCGACGTAGAATCGTCCTTCGATCTTCTGGCTGTAGACGTGTAGGAACTCGCCGCGCTCGGTGCGGTCGTAAAGGATCCCGCTTTCGCGCAAGCGCCCCACGAATTTGGGGTCCAGGTCGAATCGGGCGCGAACGTCGTCGTAGTAGTTGTCCGGGATCTGCAGGAGGTCCACGCCGCGCTGGCGCAGCTTCGGGACGGCGGCGAAGATGTCATCACAGGCGAATGCCAGCTGATTGACGCCGGTCTCGGTCGGAACGGAGCGACCTTCGGCAGTGACGTTGAGCACCACCCGCAGGTCCCCTCGCGCGGGACGCAGGACTCGGCTCAGGAGCCGGCCTTGCGGTTCCATCAACTCCGAGACCGGTCCTGAGGTCAGTCCGAAGAGGGTGCGGTAGAAGGAGACCTCCGCGTCAAGCTGGTCCGGATCAACGATGATGCCGATGTGGTCAATGCCGAGCCAGCCACCTTCGTCGGGCCCATCCGCTTCGGCGGGTACGGGGGTGAAGTCGTTGTGCCAGTCGTCGGCGTCCCCAGCTGAGGCTGTGATGAAGACGTGGGTCCCCGATGGAGTGCTCAGCCCTGGGAGCATCGCCTCTCCGGCGCCCCGCTGTCGTCGGACGGACGGCCACAGCAGCGCGGCCGATCGAGTTGCGAGATCCGCGACGCCGGCGGTCTCCACACATAACGCTGTCACAGCCGGACGTAGCAGCGCTGCGGCTCGGTGGTCGGAGAGGTCTGAGGATGCGTCGAGGATCACGTTGGCGCCACCGTTGCGCCACCACGTCACCGGCTTCGTGCGGTGAGTTCCGGCGTGGCGGAACCCCAACCTGCCGAGCAGGTCGGTGAAGTCTTTGTCGTCGGGCCGAACTGCTACCTCGACGAAGGCCGCGTCGACCGACGGCGGCGCCGGCGGCGGGTCGAAGAGAACGACCTCGGGCCGGGGGGCCTCAGGAGGACGCAGGGAGTCCCACCGCACTCGAAGCTGCTCCTCGAGATACAGCAGCGAGCGCATGGCATCCATTGCGGTCTCCGTCGCCGGCGCCTCACGCACCACGTCACTGAAGACCGCCACGGAAACGGGGCCGCGGTAGCCGGCCGAGACAACTGCGTCCACAACACCGGCGACGTCAAGGGTTCCTTGGCCCGGGAAGCAGCGGAAGTGTTGACTCCATTCCAGTACGTCCATCCGCAGGTGGGGCGCGTCGGCCACTTGCAGGAAGGCGATGCGGTTCGCTGGAACCTCGTTCAGGGCAGACGCGTCGTCCCCCTTGGCTAGGAGGTGGAACGTGTCCACCGCGAGCCCGACGCTCGGGTGGTCCGCCCGACGGATAATGTCCCAGGCGTGGGAGAGGCGGTTCACGTGAGTGCCCCAGGCCAGCGCCTCAAAGGCGATCACGACACCGCGTTCCTGGGCCAGGTCTCCCAAGGCGTGGAGCTGTTCAGCGGACAGGTCCGGATCTGCGATGGCCTCGGGCGTAGCATTAGAGCACACCAGGACCACCGGCGCCTGCAAGCCCTCCATCACGTCGAGTTTGTAATGGAAATACCGCAGGACAGCTCCGAACGCCTGGGGGGCAACACCTTCGGCGTCTCTGACCGGCTGAAAAAGGTCGATGCTCAGGCCCAGGTCGGCGCAACGTTGCGCCACGTCTGAGGGACGCAGGGGGGAGCAGATCAGGTCATTGTCGAAGAGTTCGATGCCGTCGAACTTGGCCGCCGAGATCGCCTGGAGCTTGTCCTCCAGCGTGCCGCTGACCGAGACGGTGGCGATTCCCTTGTGCATGAGGTTAACCTTCCTCGCTGGTCGGGGTCACGCCGCGCGTGACCAACGACGTGAAATGGCCCAGCATTCAATCGGCATCGGAAGCCAGACCGGAAAAGAGCTCGAAAGGCATCGACCGCCTGGAAGGCAGCCATACCGCCACCGTGCGCCACGGAACAACCGCGGCTCCTGGCGACCGAGACCAGTTCGGTCTCCAGTGGGAAGTACACCACGTCGCCGAGCCACAACGACGGCTAGATCAGCTCTTCCAGAAAACCAGACCCGGAACACGGCGACGGCAAAATCCCTTTCTACCGAGAGTCGCCCTGGGCCAAAGACCCGCGGTCGGCCGTGCTACGAGGAGCCAGCGGCCGCCGGCGCTTCCCGCGGAACCGACCGCGTGTGGCCGAGCTCGTGCATCTCCGTGCGGTACGTCTCACGGGCCGTGGAGGCAGAGACCGCGGCGATGACGCAGCAGATGCTGGTGAACACCGCGACTGGCAGCCACCCCTTGTCGCCCTCCCCCGCGATCGCCTTGCCGATGGCGGGGCTGAACCCGGCCAGCAGGAACCCGAACTGGGTGCCAAGCGCCACCCCGGAGTAGCGCACGCGCGAGTTGAACATCTCGTTGTAGAAGACCGGCCAGGTCGCGTTGGGCGCGCTGTACGCCACCGAGATCAGCACGAACGAGCCGAGGAAGACCAGGAAGGTGCTCCCGGACGTGATCGCCATGAAGTACGGATAGATGACCACGGCGCAGGCGAGCACGCCGCCGATGAACACTGGCTTGCGGCCGATGTGGTCGGACAGGATCGCGTAGAGCGGCTGGAAACCCAGCGCGAACACATTGGCGATGATAATGGCCCACAGCATCGTCAACTTGGCCACGCCGTTGTCGGTGGCGTAACTGAGTCCGAAGACGGCGGTGACGGTGCTGACGACGGCGATGAACGCACAGAACATGACACGCAGGACATCGCGCCACTGGTAACGCATCAGTTCCGCGACCGGCACCTTGGCCAGGTCATGCTTCTCCTCGGCCTCCTTGAACACCGGGGTCTCCGGCAGCCGCAGCCGGATGACGAACGCGACGACAACGACGAAAGCGCTCAGAAGGAAGGGGATTCGCCAACCCCAGCTGAGCAGCTGTGCCTCCGGTAGAGCGGCGATCGGGATGAACACCAGGGTGGCCAGAATGAGTCCCATCTGCGAGCCGGTGAGCGTCCAGCTGGTGAAGAAGCCCCGGCGATGCGCCGGGGAGTGCTCAAGGGTCAGCGAGCTGGCTCCGCCCTGTTCGCCCCCGGCAGAGAATCCCTGCAGCAAGCGCAGCACAATCAGGGCCGCCGGTGCCCAGTTGCCCATGTGGCGGTAGTCGGGCAGGAGCCCGATCATGAACGTTGACAGCCCCATCAGCCCCAGGGTGAACACGAGGATGGGTTTGCGTCCCACTCGGTCGCCGAGGTGTCCCAGAACCAACGCACCGAATGGCCTGGCCACGTAGGCGACGCCGTATGTCGCCAGGGCAAGCAAGGTCCCCGTCGCTGGGTTGCTTTCGGGGAAGAAGATCTTGCCGAACACGAGCGCCGCCGCGGTGCCATAAACGAAGAAGTCGTAGTACTCCACAGCCGTGCCGAGGAAGCTGGAGATGGCCGCCCTGCGTGGCGCTGCCACGGGGTTAGGGTGCGTCGTTGCGGACAATGGTCTCTCCAAGGATAGATGAGCCGGAGGCTCCGAGACCTAGAGGCCTTGAGCCCTTTGACACGTTTAGAGACGCTTCCCGGGCCAGAAGCATCGGCTCGTTCGCATCGAATCCGTCGTGCATCGCACCATGCCGTTCACAACTCCAACAGCGGCCGACCAAGGTTGGGCCCGAATCAAGTCGAGCCACCGTTTCGTGTACGAACCGTGTAGTACCTAAGAGAAGCACGAGAGGGACAATGCGTCAATGGTTTCAGTGAAGTTTATATACCATCTAGTACATTAGGTCCCGCGAACCAAGAAGAGTTTTCCGGACTAGCGCTGGTGCTGTGCCTCATCGGGACTCGGTCTTGGCCACGCCCTGGCGGCCACCGTCGGTTCACCCCCATCTGTCCCAAGGACTCAGCGTGCAACGAACTTGGCCAGCCAACGACTCGTCAATCCGCACCCCAACAAGGCATGGCACGCCCCAGAAACAGCCCAAACCGGACAGGTACCAGGGCTACTTCCTTGCGCGCCCTGGGTGAGTGTCCTGAAGCCAGCTTGGAATCATCTCGGCGATGAACAAACGCTGTCGCCGTCGAGTTGTGGGCGCCGCCATGTCGTAGCCGAAGATCGCCTTGACCGTGGCCTGGTTGGAAACGCGATAGAAGCACAGTGCGCTCATCAGGATGTGCACCTCGATCGCCTTGACCTTGCGGTGGAAGACTCCGTCGCGGTAGCCACGGTTCAGGATGTTCTGGATGAGGCCGAGGACGGGGCTGTTCAGTCCGCGCAGTTGTTTCGAGTCCAGCACGTGCTCGGCGTGGTGCACGTTCTCATCGGCCACGAGCCTGATGAACTCGGGGTGTTTGTCGTGATAGTCGAAGGTCAGCTCGGCCAGCGTCCGCATGGCCTCGACCGGTGATAGGTGCTTCAGGTCAAGCTGCTGTTCGATTGCACGTATGTCGCCGTAGGCTTGTTCCAGCACCGCAACATACAACTGCTCCTTGCCGCCAAAGTAGTAGTAGATCATCCGCTTCGTGGTTCGGGTGAGGGCCGTTATGTTATCGACTCGTGCGCCGGAGTAGCCGACGCGAGCGAACTCGGCGGTCGCCACCAGCAGGATCTCAGCGCGGGTACGCTCGGGGTCGCGCTGCCGCTCGCTTGGGAGCTGCTGGACAGCCTTCACTTTCGAGTTCGCCATGTCGATTCTTCCATCCGGCCGGTGGTCGCTGGGCTGGCGCATGAGCGAATGCCAGCGGGCGCCCGACCTTCGAAAGTCACCCAGGGTCCCATGAGCCGTACCAATTATGGTACTTAACGTACTAGTTCGCCAATGGAGCGGGTGCTGCACGGTTGAGTGCCGGTCGTGGCCGAGACTGAACAGGTCATGTCGCGCAATCCTTCGACAAAGCTCGAGAGCGGCCCTGAGGCGTGCATGCGGCTGACCGGCATACGGCGGGAGCACCGAAGATGTACTCAATCACGCTGCGCCACCAGCACGCGAACTCCGGTCCTGCCCTTGCCGACGTCTTCCGCTGGTCGGTGGCGACTACGTTTCGATCGTCATCCCTGAACCTCAGGCTCCATCGATATCCAGGACTTGCCAGGCACTTCGCGCGCATTCTCGAAGGCCTCCTGCGCCCGCTCCAGCGGAAACTCAGCCCTTATGATCCGGTCGAGGGCCGGCAACGGCGCCGCGAGGGTCGCAGCGAAGTCCCGTGGATGATCGTAAACGAGCGAGCCGATGATGGTCAGCCGGTGGCGGACGATCGCGGCTGAGGTGGTGGTGACCGGTGTGGTGCCCAGGCCTGTCAGGGTCACCGTTCCACCATCCCTGGCCAACCCGAGTGCCTGTTCGACGGCGGATGCGACGCCGGAGGTCTCGTACACGCGGTCATAGGGGCCGTCCACACCCTCCTGGAAGATCCGAGCGCCGAGGCTAACGGCGAGCTCGGCGCGCCCGGCGTGTGGCTCGATCACATCCGGGCGGACACCGTTGGCAAGCAGCGTCGCGCAGAAGATCAACCCAGTCGATCCAGCACCAACGACGACGGACCGTTGACTCGGCCGCACTCCGCCGGCGCGGCGGAGGGCTGCGGTTGCCACGGCGAGCGGCTCCAGGCAGACCATCTGTCCGTCCGTGAGACCGGAGGGTGTTGGCCAGGCGAATCGAGCCGGGATGACGACGAACTCAGCGAGGAGTCCCGGCGTATTCATCCCGATCATGACCTTGTTCCGGCAGCCGCACGTCTCCCCCCGACTGCAGGCCGGGCAGTCGAAGCATGGGTAGTTGGGCTCGATGACGACCCGCTGACCGACATGGCGATCGGACACGTCCGGCCCGATGGCACTGATCACCCCGATGCCCTCGTGTCCCATGACCCATGGCATTTCCGGCACGGGACGGCCACCGCCGAACACCGTAAGATCGCTGCCACAGATGCCCACGCCTGTAACGCGCACCAACACCTCGCCCGGACCGCAACTCGGCTCCTGCCGATCCACGAGGTCGATGTGTCCGGGACCGGTGAGAACGGCGGCTTTCATGCGGCAAACGCCTCCCGCGGCAGCGCGCTCTCCCTCAGTACGGCGACACCAAATCCACGCTCAGGATGCGACACGGCGCAGAGCATAGTCCACGATTCCTCGTCATTGGACACGGGGACGACAGCGACTTCCACAGTTCCTGGGACCGGAACGCCGCAGCCAAACCCGGGCGCGCTCCAACTAACTGAGCTCAGAACCCCCATATTCGGTCAACCTCCTACTTGCCAGATGGACGGCCCGTGCAGATCACTGCTGGGGTCCTAATTGAGTGACGATGCCACGTTGGAAGCCAGTGTACTATCCAGTACATGAATTCGCGAGACACCATTGACGAACCGTCACCCTCGCCTATGGTCACCTTCGGTCGGCGTAGATCGGTCGAATCCAGGCACGGAGGAGCGGCGTGGATCGGTCTGCGTCAAAGCCGTCTTTAAAGGGGGCGCGGACAAGAGATGCGAGGCCGGCCTCATCGTGCGAGCTCGTGACCTAAAGGATGCTCTCGAGGGACTGACGCCCATGGCGCAGCGGTGGCATCGGCGGAAAGGACCCTAAACGTGCCCAATGCCATCAGCTCACATGGGGTCTCTTCTCCCGGTTCGGTCGTTCGGCGGCCGCCAAACCAAGACTGGATGCTCCTGGCGATGGGCGTGGCGTGCGCATCCACAGCCCCGCCCCTGATTGCCGCCACGGCAGCGCCGGCCTTGGCGATCGCTTTCTGGCGCAACGGGCTGGGTGCTCTCGTCGTCTTGCCTTACGCCCTCCTGCGGGCCCGCAGGGAAATGCGTCGGATGTCGATGCGAACCCTGGTCCTGGCGCTGCTCGCGGGGACCCTCCTTGCCGGGCACTTTGGCTTCTTTGTGCCGAGCCTGCGGTACACCTCTGTCGCCTCGGCTGCCGCCCTGGTCTGCTCGCAGACGGTATGGGCGGCGCTGTTCAGTCGGCTGCTCGGTGAACGACTTCCCTACCAGGCGTGGGCAGGCACCGCCCTCGCCCTCGCGGGAGTGCTTCTCGTCACCGGCGTGGACTTCTCCCTGTCAGGCCGGGCGCTCCTCGGCGACCTGCTCGCACTTCTCGGTGGTCTGTTCGGCGGTGCCTACATCGTGGCAGGCGGCCAGGTGCGCCGATTGCTGAGCACTACGGCATACACCGCCGTGTGTTACACCCAGGCCGCGGTGCTGTTGCTCGTCGTGTGCCTGGCCACAGGCCAAGCCCTCGGCGGGTACCCAGCCGCGGATTGGATCCGCATCGCCGCCCTGACCGTGCTGGCCCAGCTGTTGGGGCATTCGGTGTTCAACCTTGTGCTGCGCTCAACGAGCCCGACACTGGTCTCACTGGCGACCCTGTTCACCGTGCCGATCGCCGCCATCCTGGCAGCGCTGCTGCTGGGACAGATCCCACCGCTGGGTCTCCTGCCGGCATTGGCGTTGCTCCTCGCGGGCACCGCTCTGATCATCACGTCCACCCGGTCGACGGCACGGTGACCGTTGCGCCCAGGGCTTGCACATCCCACCCAGAATCATCGTGTTGCCACGTGCAGAGAACCGATAAGTCCGGCCGTTCGGGCTTGGAACATCGATGTAGGACCGAGCAAGGAGGCACCCAGACATCAGTGTCGAGGTCGTCGAGAAGGAACACGCCGTCGCGATGCACCAGACCGGCCGCAACAGTG
>ERZ1739049.8-NODE-8-length-28521-cov-12.451135_pt1 | contig 28521 bp, 22 predicted proteins | sample MGYA00581760_ERZ1739049 | MGnify/ENA primary metagenome ERZ1739049 (study PRJEB42929, sample SAMN08275522) | rhizosphere metagenome | isolation source: Rhizospheric soil replicate 2 | host: Colobanthus quitensis | place: Antarctica: Devils point, Livingston Island...
CACCGCGGACAGCAGCCCCACGGAGCTTCCCCGAGCGCATATCGAGGGGATCGAGGTGCTCAGCGGTGGAGTTCCGGTGGAGGAGGTTCCGGTGGGCGCCCCCCTGACCGTCCGGGTGCACGTGCGCGCCGACGAACCTCTCGAGAACTGGATCCTCGGCTTTGGCATCGAGACCGCGGTCGGCCAGAGCATCTACGGCACCAACAGCAAGCTGCTGGGGGTGCACCTCCCGGCGCTGAATGGCGCGCTTGCCTACGACTTCACGATTCCTGCGACTGACATCGGCGAGGGGTCCTACATGTTTCACGGAGCGATCGCGAACGAGGCAGGGGCCGAGGTGCACAAGCTGCTCGAGGGCGCGTCCCTCAATGTGGCAGCCGAGGGCCGCGAGACCGGGTTCGTTCACCTTCGCACCAGCCTGACGCCGAGCGCCGCGCTGAGGTAGCATCCAGCGCTGGCACACCACCACGACACTGCTGGGACACCACGACGACACAGACAGTGCGGGCCTGTCGACGCTCAGCTCGTCAGCAGGCCCGCGCTCGTGGTCAGGGGAAGAGCTTGAGCGCCATCAGCCGGTACTCGCCACTGCCAGCCATGCCGACACGAACTGCGCCCTCGCCCTGCTTCAGCAGCAAATTTGCCCACGTGAGCTGCCCACCGGGGTCAGCCGGCCGCTTGAGGAACAGCGTGTAGTAGGCGCCCGCCCGGCCAAGGGCGGCCTCCATCGAGAACCAGACGCTGTTGACAACCTTGCTGCGCGGGCTCAGGTTTGCCACCCATGTGGCGATTTCGCCCGGCGCCGCCGGCCGCACCAGGATCACCTGGTACAGATTCGCTACGTACCCGCCAGGTGTCCCGCCGGAGTGCAGGTAGAACTCCTGGTAGGTGTAGAACTGCCGCTGAACGTCGTCCACCGGCACCCGTCCCGCAAGAATCTCCCGGCTCCAGGCCGCCAGGCCCCCTGCGTCTGGGGCGCGCCCCAGGACCTCCAAGTAGGCCTTCCCCACCCTCAGCTGGACGTACTCCCTGCTCTTCGTAAGAGCGGCGACCAGTGCCGGCTGGCCCGTGCCGCCGGCAAGCAACGCACTCCAGGTCGCCAGGCCCGAGGAGTCCACGGGACGATTCAGAAGGTCCGTGTACAACGACTTCACGACCGACCGCGCCTGGGTGAACCGCAGCGCGTAGCCGAACGATGACGCCATCGCCCGGATGTTCGGAAGGGCTGCGTATCCGCCATTCCCTGGGCATGCGGTCAACCACACATCGCGGTGTCCGGAGACCCGGGGCAGCGTCACAGTCACGTTGTGATATCTCTGACCGTCGCCAGGGACGCCTGCGAAGTGGTAAGACATAGACGTCTTTGGGTCGACTCCGTAGGCACCGAGCCGCCATCCGATGATCCGCGCCACAGCGCTCTGCATGGCGGGCGTCGGATTGACGCTGGTGTAGGTGCCGAGCATGGCCACACCGACCGTGCCGGTGTTGAAGCCACCGGCGTGCGCGCCGATGACGGCCTGGGTCAGGCTGTTCGCTCGGCCCTCGTAGATGTTGCCCCACTTGTCGACGACGAAGTTGTAGCCGAGGTCGCACCAACCCAGGCTGAGGTGGAATGCCGCATCGCCGCGGATCTGGGCCTCCGACCCGGCGATGGTCGTGTAGGTGTTTGAACCGGCCGTGTGGTGCACCGCGGCACCCACGAGCGTCGAGGCGACACCTGGCGTGCACCTCTGGGCAGGTGCACCCCACGCGGCGCGCGAGATGATCCGGGGGGCGGTGGCTGCGGCCTGTACGGCGGCACCCGAGAACGCGACCGTTTGGATGATGGCCTCGCTGGCCGCGGTCGAGCCGCCCGTGGTCGAGCCGCCCGTGGTCGAGCCGCCCGTGGTCGAGTCGACCGCATTGGAGACGACAACGCCGTCGGATGCCGGCTTCTCAGGCGAGTCGATGAGCGCCAGGCTCATGCCCTTCGGCCCACCCTTGGCGCTCGCGGTGAAGGCTAGCTGAACGGCGTCGGCACTCCCGATCGACACCGGGTCGGTGCCGCCACGCACCGCGTGAGCGGCGTCGGCGCTTCCAGGATCCGGGGCGGCGTCAGTCGGTTCGAGGGCCACCCACCCCGACCATTTGCCGTTGGTTCTCGTCCTGAACTGACTGCCGAGATCGCCCACGCTGGCATTCTTCGGCCAGGACACCCCGAGCGTCTGGTACCCCGTCGCCTTCACGACCTCGCTCTCGACCCGCTTCGGTGCGACGAGCTGATCGGCGACCACCACTCCGGGGGTTGCCTGAGCTTCGAGCGGGGCGTTGGGCGCGGCAACCGTGCCCGAAGGCTGGACCGGCGGGACGACGATGTCGACATTCTTGAGCACCACACCATCGGACGGAGCGCCAGCCGCACTGGGCAGGCCTTTGGTTGTCGCGCTGGAAGCGGAGGCCGTCTGCGCCACAGCTCCGCCTTGGTGCGCCGACGAGTCCCTCGCCGGCGCGGGCGTGACGAGCCCGGACAATGCAAGTACCAGCGCAAGCGCGAGCTGCAGAAACATGGTGATCCTCGACCTCTTGGAAAATGCGATCTTCGCACTGCCGAACTATGTAGAGCGGGGTGACACGCTGGGCTCCCCCGACTTGTCTTCATGATGGCACGCCAGCCCGGTTTGCGAGGGCCGATAGGATCTCGATCCATGACCATGCCGGTACGACGAAATGTGGCATGGCTATTTCTGGCCGTGTCTGGCTTGTCCCTCGTCGTCGCCTGGATGCTGGCGTCCCCTGTGGGGGCCAGCCCCGACGAACAGGCGCACATCGCATACTCATGGGGCACCGTCACCGGACAGACGATCGTCGGGGAGCACCTGACGACGATCCCCCCGGGACGGACGGCCACCAGCGTCCAGGTCCCGCAGAAGCTGCTTCAGTACCCGCCACCGGGCTGTTATGCGTTCCATTCGGAAAAGCCGGTCGCACAATGTTCGCCGAACCCTGCGGACAACTTGCAGATGGTGACACAGGCGTCGTACATGAGCCGATACCCGCCGCTGTTCTATGCGGTGGAAGGCGTCGTGCTGCGCGCGGGCGCGGCGGTCGATCTCAGCGGACCTCGGGTGCTGTACGGAGCGCGTCTGGTCGCGGCCATCCTGAGCTTGCTCGCCGTCGGGTCTGGTGTCTTCCTGCTCTCGCGGCGGTTTGCGGGACAGGTTGTCTTGCTCGCGACTCTGCTCGCCCTCCCGGCGACGGCATGGTTCCTGGCAGCATCGGTGAACCCCAACGGTCTCGAGATAGCCGCAGCCTTCCTGCTCGCTGCGGGGGTGCTCGCCTTGCGTGTCGACCACGCCGCCGGGACCCGATCCTTAAGCGCCGTCATGGCGATACCGATAGGAACCCTGCTGCTGGCCTGGACCCGACCAGTTTCCTGGATCTGGGCTGGATTGATCTTGTGTCTTTTGCTGGTGCCGACCGGCCAGAGGGATGGCACCTCCTGGAGACAGCGGTTGCCGGTGCGCAGTCTCGGGAGGGTCGCCACCTTCACCACAGTTCTGGTGCTCACCTCGGCCACGGTGTGGTTCGGTTACGCCCTGCAGATCCGCGCTTCGGACGCGTCGCGCCTCAACGTGGGCGGCTGGCATGGGCTCAACCCCATCGGGCGGGTGCTCTTGCTGGTGCTGCACTCAGGGACGATTGTCACCGAGCAGGTTGGGACATTCGGGTGGCTGGACACCCCGTTGCCGCCACTTGCCGTCCTTGTCTGGGTGTCGATCACGGGCGTCGCTGCCGCCATCTGGGCCGTTGGGCGCAACAACATCGTGCCGCGATGGTCCGTGGGCGCGGTTCTCGGTCTCGGTTACCTGGCCGCGATGCTGGACGAGTACTCGGGAGCCTGGGGGTGGCAGGGTCGCTACCTCATACCGGTCACTGCGGCCGTCTGCGTGCTGGCCGTCCCTGGGCTCACGACCGGGCTCGAACGGTTGTCGGCACTGCGGGGCCTGGTCCCCTGGGCGCTGGTTGCGCTGATGGCTGTGAACGCGCTGTCGGTGGTCTGGTTCATGTTCCGCAATGTCTATGGTGTGAAGGCCGGACCGCGTCGCCTGCCGTCCGCCCCCGGGCCGGTGGGGACGCCGTCGTGGACCCCGCCTCTCGGCCAGGGCGTCGTCTTGGCGCTCGTGGCTCTCGCACTTGCCTGCGGGGTCGCCGCCGTGTGGACATTAGGGATGGACGCACGGGTGCGGAGCAGCGCTCCTCGCACCGACCCCGAGGAGACGCTTGGGGAACCTCAGACCGTGGGTCTGCCGAGGGCGCGGTAGGTCCAGCCGGCCTTGCGCCACAAGGTGGGGTCCAGAGCGTTGCGGCCGTCGATGATGCTGGGGTTAGCCACCAACGCCGCAAGCTTGGCAGGGTCTATCTCGCGGAACTGTTTCCACTCGGTCAGGTGCAGCACGACGTCGGCGTCGAGGCAGGCATCCTCCACGGTGTCGGCATAGGCCAGGTGCGGATGCACACGTCTGGCCGACTCATTGGCCTTCGGGTCGTGGACCGTGACGACCGCCCCAGCCTTGCGAGCAGCCTCGGCGACGTCCAGCGCCGGAGAGTCGCGGATGTCATCGCTGTCAGGTTTGAAAGCCGCCCCGAGGACCGCGACCCGCTTGCCGATGAGGGTGCCGCCGCACTGCTCGCGAGCAAGGTCGACCATGCGCGAGCGTTGGCGAATGTTGATCTCGTCCACTTCGCGCAGGAAGGTCAGCGCCTGGTCGGCGCCGAGCTCACCGGCGCGGGCCATGAAGGCGCGGATGTCCTTGGGCAGGCAGCCGCCGCCGAAGCCCACCCCGGCATTGAGGAACCTACGGCCGATGCGGTCGTCATGGCCGATCGCGTCAGCGAGCTTGACCACGTCGGCGCCGGCAGCCTCACAGACCTCGGCCATTGCGTTGATGAATGAGATCTTCGTGGCCAGGAAGGCGTTGGCCGCCACCTTGACCAGCTCGGCAGTCGGGAAGTCGGTGACCAGGCGCGGCGTGCCCGACGCAAGGGGTCCGGCATACACCTCGTCGAGCAACGCGACATCAGCGTCCGCATGCGAGCCGTTGACGCCGTAGACGAACCGGTCGGGAGCCACCGTGTCCTGGATCGCGAAGCCCTCACGCAGGAACTCTGGGTTCCACGCGAGGCGCGCGGTGACACCCGAAGGCGCACCCTCCTGGAGACGATCAAGCAACCGGGCAGCCGTCCCGACCGGGACCGTGGACTTGCCGACCACCAGAGCCCTGTCACTCAGGTGCGGCGCCAGCGACTGGCCCGCTGCGAAAACGTATGACGTGTCGGCCGCGTGCTCACCCCGCCGTTGCGGAGTGCCGACGCAGATGAAGTGGACGTCAGCGCTCGCTGCCTCGCCGTAGTCGGTGGTGAAGCGCAGGCGGCCTGTCGCCAGGACCGAGGCCAAGAGCTCGTCGAGGCCGGGCTCGTAGATCGGCGCCACGCCCCGGGACAAGGACTCGATCTTGGCGGCGTCGGTGTCGATCGCGATGACTGTGTGGCCCAGATCGGCCATACACACGGCGTGAACGACCCCGAGATAGCCGGTTCCGATGACTGAGATGGTGAGTGACACGTCCGAAGGGTAGCCCGAGAGGACTCGGCCGCCACACAGGCAGTTCTCCCCCGGTACGGCGCGTGCGCCCGTACCTGCCCATGATGCAGGCGTGTGTCCGTTAACATTGAGGGCAAAACACCACGAAGGGGGACCGCCATGCCTGACTCTCGATCATCAGACCTGGGGGTCGTCGTCATCGGCAACGGTGGTCACTCGCGCTCGTGCATCGACGCTTGGAGCGCCACATCCTCGTTGCAGCCGATCGGCTGCACCGGCTTCGACCCCGAAGAGGTGAGTGAAATTCCGTACCTCGGCACCGACGATGCCCTTCCTGACCTGCTCGCACGGGGCCATCGGCACGTATTTGTCGCACTGGGCAACTCGGAGCCCCGCGAGCGCTGCATCAGGCACGCGGTCGAGCTGGGATTCACCGCACATGCACTCGTCGCAGACAGCGCACAGGTGGCGCGTACCGCAATGATCGGCGCAGGCGCCGCCGTCCTTCGGGGAGCGATCGTCGGCGCCTTCGCAGAGGTGGGTGAGGGAGCGATAGTCAACACCGGAGCGAGCATCGACCACAACTGCGTGATCGGGCCATATGCCCACATCGCGCCGGGGACCCATCTGGCGGGCTGCGTTGAAATCGGCGCGCACACGATGCTCGGGGTCGGTGTGTCAGTGGTACCGGGAATCAAGATCGGGTCCGGCGCAACAGTCGGAGCAGGCGCCGTCGTCGTCGCCGACGTCCCGGACGGCCAGACTGTTGTCGGCGTCCCTGCACGACCCATACCAACGAAAGGCTTGGCGTTGTGATCCACATTGCGAGCCCTGACCTGTCGGGCAACGAGAAGCTCTACGTCAACGAGTGTCTCGACTCGACCTGGATCTCGTCCGCAGGCCGCTTCATCGGCGATTTTGAACAGGCGTTTGCCGACGCCTGCGGCACCAAGCACGCGGTCGCCACCAACAACGGCACCACCGCCCTCCATCTGATCCTGGCCGCCCTGAACATCGGACCCGGCGACGAGGTCATCGTGCCTGTCCTGACCTACATTGCCACGGCGAACGCCGTGCGCTACTGCGGCGCCGAACCGGTCTTCGTCGACGTCGAGCCGGACACCATGAACATGGATCCGAGCCTGTTCGAGGCCGCCATCACCCCGCGAACCCGCGCCGTCATTCCCGTCGACCTCTACGGTCACCCGGCCGACATGGTGGCCATCACCGCCATCGCCGACGGCCACGGCGTGGCGGTGGTCGAGGACTCGGCGGAGGCGCACGGCGCCGAGATCAGCGGGGAGCGGGTCGGTTCCTTCGGCCTGGCGACCGCCTTCAGCTTCTTCGGGAACAAGATCATCACGACGGGCGAGGGCGGGGCGGTCACCACCGACGACGACGCGTTCGCCGCTCGCCTTCGGCTCCTGCGCGGCCAGGGGATGGACCTTTCGCGCCGCTACTGGTTCACCGATGTCGGCTTCAACTACCGCATGACGAACATCGCGGCCGCTATCGGTCTGGCCCAGCTGGAGCGCTTCGAGGAGAGCCTGACCCGTCGCGACGTAATCGCGAAGCAGTATGACGACCTCCTCGCAAACGTGCCCGGGCTCACCCTGCCCGCCAAGCGGCCAGAGGTACGCCGGGTCAACTGGCTCTACACGATCACGGTCGACGGTGCGTCATTAGAACAGCGCGACCGCCTGATTCATGATCTGGCAAAGGACGGCATCGAGACGCGTCCGGTCTTCCACCCGCTCCATCACCTTCCGCCGTACCTGCAGCCAGACAGCTCCTACCCCGTCGCCGAGCGCCTCGGTGCCACCGGGATCTCGCTGCCCACCCACCTGGGTCTCACGGACGGCGACATCACGACCGTGTGCGACGGGCTCGGCACGCGACTCCGCGACGCCCAGCGCCTTCCTGACCGGTAGGGCACTCATGAAGATTCGGACTAGGCTCGCTTGGGCATGCGGCGCCCTCGGTGTCGATGCCGATCGACTGGGGACAGGAAAAGGGGCGGGATCGATGGGACTCGTGATGATCGTCGTCAGCGGGGGATGCTCGCGGGTGAGCCCAGCGTGAACGATCCGGGTCAGTTCATCTCGTATGCCCAGCACGGTGAGGATGTGATCCTCTGGCGTGCCCTGGGCGACCGTGACGGGGGATTCTACGTCGACGTCGGCGCGTTCCACCCCTCGGATGACTCGGTCACCCGGGCCCTCTATGAACGCGGCTGGCGCGGAATCAACATCGAGCCCCAGCCTGACCGGCTCGAGGCCTTCGAGCGGGAGCGTCCGGAGGACACCAACCTCAGCCTGGCCATCGGAGACCACGATGGCACAGCAGCCCTAACCCTGCCGGAGAACCCAGGTTGGGCGTCGCTGCTGGATCCCGACTTGACGGGCAGCGACACAACGACTGCCCAGACACTCGACGTACCGATCCGGCGCCTCGACACTCTGTTACCCGAGCTTGGCGTCGAGCACGTCGACATCCTCAAGATCGATGTCGAAGGGGCTGAGCCAGGGGTCGTTCGAGGGCTGATCGAAGGCCCGATCCGGCCCTTGGTGTGTGTCGTCGAGGGCGTTGCGCCAGGCGTCGGACGTGCAGCCGGCGACGAGGCGGTGGCCCTGCTGATCGAGGCGGGCTACCTGCACTGCATGTTCGACGGTCTCAACCACTACCTGACAACCGATCCGAGCCTGAGACCGGCCCTATCGGTGCCGGCCAATCCGATCGACGGGTATCAAACGGACCTCGTGGACCGCCTTCTCAAGGAGCGGCACGACCTTCACTCGACGATCGCGGTTCTCGCAGCAGAAAACCTTGGACTGCGGGCTGTCCCTGCTCCAGCCACGGCAGCCCGCGCCGAACTGGCGCGTGCCGCACCGGCAGGGGCCGCAGCGGTGGAAGCTGCGCCGGCAGAAGATGGCGGGCAGACTGAGCTCGTTGGCAGCGACCTCCCTCTCCCGGCGACCGCGATTCCCGATGTCGTGGGCGCGGCTGTCCCGGCGGCCCCAGCCCTCGCACCGCAAAGGTCCGGCCTGGACCCCGTTGCCAGGACCGCGCGTCGACGGGCGACGTTCGCGCAGTTGCTCCAGGTCGTCCAAGCTCGGCTGCGTCGATCGGCCACAGGAGAACCGTTGGTCCGCCTCCTGACGCTCACCGTGACAGACATGGAGCCAGTCGAGGCGATCTCGGTGCTCTACGAGGCAATCCTCTGCCGGGAGGCAGACCCCGAGGGGCTCGCCGCATGGACCAATCGACTCCTACAGGGCCAACCACTGCTCACCCTGGCGCGCGAGTTGGCCGGATCCGATGAAGCCCTCGCTCGCCCGCCTGAGCACCGGGCGCAGGTCCTCGGTGACCTGATGGTTTGGGGAAGCGTTGTCGCGCTCACCGAGCTCGGTGTCGCGTCCTGGCATCCCGACCGTTCGCACTCCCCCGGCAACATCGCCCACGAGATCTTTGTCGAGGCGCTCTTCGAGGTCGCCCTCCAGCGTCACCCGAGTTCGGATGAGGCCGGGATCGAGATCACGAAACTGGTCGACGGGACGGGCCGTGAGCGGCTGCTACGAGCCTACGCAGCCAGGCCCGAAGTCCGATCTCGCCTCCTGGGAGAACCCGTTCCCGGCCTGCGCGGACGCTTGCGTCACTTGCAGAACGGACGGCGCCACGTCGAGATCTTCCGGACGCTGGTCGCCGCCGCGGAGGCAAGACACGTCACCCACCTGCTCGCCAGCGTTTCCACTGGTGACCCGGCGCTCGAGGACCTCCTCCGAGCCAAACCGAGCACCTCCAAGGAGGGCTGATCGTGCGCGTCATCATTGCGTCGACCTCCATCCCGCACATCGACGGCGGTGGCCGCATGATCGTGCGTTGGACGGCCGAAGCCATGCGGGAGGTCGGGCATGAGGTCGAGGAGTTCTACCTGCCATTCCCGCCCGGGGCTCGACCGGCACTCTCTGCCATGGTCGGGCTGCGCGCCATGCCCTTCGCCGGCTCCGGGGATCGGCTCATCGCCATCCGCTGGCCGGCGCACATCATCCGGCACGAGAACAAGGCGACCTGGTTCATTCACCACTACCGGCAGCTCTTCGACCTGTGGGACTCGCCCTATCGCGGGGTGCCTGCGAACGCCGAGGGCATCGCTTACCGGGAGACAATGAGACGCATCGACAACCAAGGACTCGGCGAGTCGAAGGACGTGTTCACGAACTCGTTGATCGTGCGTGACCGGGTACGGGAGTACAACGGACTCGACCCAGAACCACTCTTTCCGCCGCTCGGTGGCGACACTTCACGCTTCCGAACGGACAGCTACGGAGACTTCATCTTCTACCCGAGCCGTATCACGCCGATCAAGCGCCAGCTTCTGGCCATCAAGGCGATGCGGTTCACCTCGACGCCCGTGCGGCTCATTATCGCAGGCAAGCCCGAGTCTCCGCACTACGAGGACGAGCTCCGCGACTACGTGCGCGAGCACTCCCTCGAAGATCGCGTCGAGCTGCGGCTCGGCTGGTTGCACGAGGACGAGAAGATCGACCTGCTCGCACGGTGCCTGGCCTTGGCGTACCTGCCACTCGACGAGGACTCTTACGGATACCCGTCGCTGGAGGCGTCCCACTCGGCCAAGCCGATCGTCACCCTGCGGGACGCCGGTGGCGCGCTGGAGTTTGTCCGTGACGGGCGAGAGGGCCTCGTCGCCGAGCCAAATCCCCGAGACCTCGCGGGTGCATTCGACCGGCTGTTTGAGGACAAGTCAGCCGCCGAGCGGATGGGCGCACAGAGCTTCGCGCGGCGCGACGAGCTCAAGATCGCCTGGCCCCACGTGATCGCGCGCCTGCTCGGGGAGGGCGCATGAAGCTTCTCGTCGCCAACAACGCCGCTCCCTTCGTCAGGGGTGGGGCAGAGCTCCTGGCGGATCGTCTTGTACTCGAGTTGCGTCGCGCCGGCCACGAGGCAGAGGTAATGCGCCTACCTCTGGGTAATACGCCCAAACAGATCCTGGAGAGCATCGTCGCGGCTTCGCTGCTCGACGCGGTCAATGTGGACCGAGTCATCGGTCTGAAGTTCCCGGCGTACCTCATCCCGCACCCGGACGTGGTCATCTGGTTGGTGCACCAGTTCCGGCAGGCCTACGACCCACCGCCGGTCGGGTGGACACAGGACCCCTCGACCGACCCGGTGGTTGCTGCCGTCCACGCTGCAGACCGCGCGGCCTTCACCGGCGCCACCCGGCTCTACGCAATCTCCCCTATGGTCGCAGACCGCCTTCACCGCAGCAACGGTCTTACAGCCGAGGTCTTGATGACGCCTCCGCACTCCGAGCAGGAATATCGAACGCAGGCTGCCGAGGAATTCATCGTCGCCCTTGGTCGAATTTCGGACGGCAAGCGACAGCTACTGGCGGTCCAGGCCATGCGGTTCGCGCGGCCCGGGTACCGGCTGGTGGTGGCGGGAGCAGCGGACAACCCCGCCACGCTCGACCAGATCCGGCGAGAGATCCACGAGGCGGGAGTCGGCGACCGGGTCGAGCTCATCCCCCGATTCATCACGGAGGAGGAGAAGCTCGACATCATCGCGCGCTGCATCGGTTCGGTGTACCTTCCCGTAGACGAGGACTCGTATGGATACGTGATCTACGAAGCCGCCATGTCCAGCAAACCGTCGATTACCGCAACCGACTCAGGCGGCACCCTGACACTGGTCGATCACGGACGGACAGGGCTGGTGTCGGCTCCGGAGCCGGAGGCATTGGCCTCCGCCTTCGACGAACTCGCCCTCCACCTGGACCGCGCGGAGGCGATGGGCCGCAACGCCCGGAGCCTGGCCCTCGAGCTTGACCTGTCCTGGGACCGTGTTATTGAGGAGCTGACCCGATGAAGGTGGCGATGGTCATGCCGATGTCCCCGGAGAGTGCCATCGCGGATGTGATGACCCAGGCTGTTCCCGACCTCAGCGCCGTATGGGACCTTGAGGTCTGGTGCCCGTCTGAACCAAACTACCGTCCTTGTCCTGTGCCCCTCCGGCCGTACGCCGAGGCGGATGCCGACGTTCTGAACGCTCTCGCGGCATTCGACCTCGTCGTCTACGTCCTCGGCGACAGCCCATGGCACTCACGCATCCTGCCGCTCGTGCACGTGCTTCCCGGTCTTGTCGTGCTTCACGACGCGTCGCTCACCAACCTCGTCCGCCTCGCCGCCATCGAGACGAACACGTTCGAGGCGCTGTTGCTCCGGGTCACGTCCAGTTCGGGGGCTCACCGCGCCGAGATCCTGCGGGACCCCGAACGTGCCGGAGGTGCGGACTCGTGGCTGCGTTTCTGTGCAGAAGTGCCCCTCGACAACATCGCCGTGGAGGGCAGCCTCGGCGCAGTCGTGCACTCGCGGTGGCACGCCCAGCGAGTCGACGGACTCACCCTGGGTGACGTGACCGTCGCGCCCCTGCCCGTGCCGTCCACCCGCCTGGGCTTCGACGAGAACGAGAGAGCGAGTTCATCCTTGCTCCTCGAGGCCCTGCCCGATGACGCCATCCTGCTCGTGACCGTCGGTGCAGCCAACGCCAACCGGCGGATCGACCTGCTGCTCCAGGCCGTCGCTGACGACGACGTGCTGGCAGACCGCATTCACCTGTGGGCCGTAGGCCCGGCCACCACCGAGGCACGCTATGACCTGCTCCGGCTTGCCAGGACGCTGGGGCTGCAGGACCGGTTCGAGGTCACGGGACGGGTGACTGACGCGCTGCTCCACCAGATCCTCGCGCGCGCTGACATCGCGGCGGCGCTCCGCGACCCCGTGCTCGAGGGCCAGTCTGCAAGCGTCCTGACACAGCTGCTGTCGGGGACGCCCGTCGTGGTCTTCGATCACGCCCATTACTCCGAGCTCCCCGACGACGTCGCCGTGAAGGTCGACCCCAAGGATGCGCTGGCCGGTGTCCGCAGTGCCCTCCGTCTGCTCGTGGATAGCGAGGGCGAGCGCACCCGCCGCGGGCGGCATGCGCGCGAGTACGTGCTCGGGTCGCGAAGCGGGGCCGCCTCTGCCGCCGCGCTGCTCGATGCCGGGGAACGAGCCCTGGCAACCAAACCACTCGCGTATCTCAGCGCCGACCTCGGAGCGCGCCTGCGTCGGTTGGACCTGCATCAGGAGTCGGCCGTGGTGAACGCCGTCACCGATCTTGCCTTCGATCTTTTCGATCTGGCCTGACGGAGTGAACCGCACGATCCGCCCAGATCTCGTGTGAGGGCGGTCAACCTGCTTACTTCGCCGGCGGTAGTTCGTAGACCTTGAACGTCCCTTCCGTCGTTACCAGGTCGTTCAACGGCGTTGCGACCTTGCCGTGGAGGAGTGTGCTGCAGTCAGGAGTCTTGCCGACGACACCAGCGGGTGTGCAGAGAACGGCGTCCGCTCCCGCTCCGTGCTCGACGTCCAGTGCGGTATTCAGTAGCGGCGGCAGCAAGAGGTAAAGATCCCCGAAACGACCGCTCTGATCCGCCACAAGGAGTTGTGCGTTATGCGGCACATTCTTCCGAACGGACTGGACGGCGTTGATCAGGACCTGCTGGGAGGCCGCGTAACTGGTCCAGGTCACGTAGCCGACCAGGGCTCCGAAGATGGTTCCAGTGAGCAGAACCGCCGTAGCGGAAACCCGCATCAGCCGGTGTGTGCTGAGCGCGGGAAGCAGACAGCAGAGCACGACCCAGAGCATGACTCCGATCGGTAGAATGACGCGCTCAGGGTCGTTCAGCCAGGTAGGTTGCGAAAAGTAGACGAGGGCCGCGAAGGGCGCCGAGGCAACACCGACAAGGAGCAGCCAAGCGTGACCTTGAGAGAGACGTTGACTGAATCCGAGGGCGACCACAATGACCGCGACGATGAGTGCCGCGAATTCAGTCGATGGCGCGCGGAGCTCTACCGTCTGGAGAATCACACGGAACGAAGCCAGGATGTCTACGGTCGAGGCACGTAGTTGGGACTCGTAGGAGGTCGGGGACAAGAGCGGCGCTAGCACCATAGACCAGAGCCCAACCGCCCCTGACGCTCCGACTGTAAGACAGACAAGAGCCGCGCGGCGACGCCAGGTGGCGCTGGTTGCGAGTGCCAGGACGGCGGATCCAAGAACGAGCGCTGCGGCTGGCGCCTGGTAGGTCAGGAGTCCGAACATCGGGGCAAGAACGATGAGCAAGGCCCACCTCGTGCGCCCGCCCGCAAGGAAGCGGACGCTCGCACCGAGCCAGAGCACCACGCCGAGGACCGAAACCTGCGCGGGGAGGAACCGCAGGATGTCCCCGGCGGCCCACCACGGGTGCAGGGCGAGGGCCAAAGCGACCGCCCACCGCAATGACCGCATCCCCGTCAGCGGCGCGACCGCCCAGAGTGCCGCGACGAGTTGGGCGACCGCGACAAATCCCAGCACAGCGTACGGCCCGACGAAGCCTCCGTTCGACAGAGCCATCCCGACGTACTGAGGCAGCAGGACGAACGGCCGACCAAGGGTCAAGGGCAGTCGAGCAGCGAAACCTCCGACCCCCTCCACATTCCAGGCGAGGGCGAGTCCCCATTCCTCGAGAAGTCCACCCTGCCACAGCCGGAAATGCAGGAAGAACACGGCAAGGACGGCCACAGGCGCGAGGACCGAGTCAGGCATTCGCATTCGTGATCGCGTGCCCGTCTCGCGACGAACACGCAAGGCAGGGGCCCGAACGGGCTGCTCGGCAAGTGCGAGCGGTTCGCTAATGTCCGAAGATCCCGTCCCAGGCACGATGCAACCCTTGTCTCCTTCGACTGGTGTGATCGCCCTAACGTAGTAGCGGTGTGCCACGCCCGCATCGGCGACGTCATCGTCTACTCGGACCCGTCAACACTCACGCCCGGACGCCGGCTCCGCACACCACATAGGACCTGTTCAAGGACTGAATGCAAAGCGTTGCTGTGAATGGTCTGTCCCGGCGGTCGCACAGCTCAGATCTCATGGGCGGCGACCGGTCAGCCTGCTGAGTCCGCGGGCGCCAGTTCGTAGACCTTGAACGTCCCCTCCGTCGTTACAAGGTCCTTCAAAGGCGTTACGACCTTACCGTCGAGCAGCGCGGTGCAGTCAGGAGTCGTGGGGATCGGAAAGACGGCTGCAACGGGCTGGTCACGCACCACGCCCGGAGGCGTGCACAGGGCGACGTCCGCGCCCGGCCCGTACTCCACATCGAGCGCGATGCTCAGGTGGGGTGGCAGCAGAAGGTAGACGTCACCGAAACGCCCGCTCTGATCGGCCAGGACGAGGCGGGCGCCTTCCGGAACAGTCTTGCGAACTGGCTGGATCGCGTTGATGAGAACCTGCTGGGAGGCCGCATAGCGCGTCCAGGTCCCATAGCCGACGAACGCTCCCATAGTTGTGCCGGCAAGCAAGACCGCAGTCGCGACGAGCCGGACCGTCCGATCAGCGTTCAGAGCGGGCAACGCGCAACAGGCGACAACCCAGAGCATCAGCCCGACGGGCAGCGCGACACGCTCGGGGTCGTTCAGATGAGCAGCTTGCGAGGCGTAGGTGAAGGCCGCCAAAGGCGTCGCGGCGGCGGCGAGGAGCAACAGCCACGCGCGACGCGCAGACAGGCGCCGGTTGAAGCCGAGCGCGATCACACCCGCGGCGACCAGGAGCAGAGCAAACACCAAGGCTGGCGCGTGCAGCACGAGGGTGCGCAAGATCGCGCGAAGCGACCCCGCCAGGTGGAGACCCTGCAATCCCAGCTGGGCCTCATACGAGGCGGGCGCGATTCGCGGCACAACGAAGACGGACCATGTCAAGACCGCGACCGATGCACCGACCGTGAGGGCTACCAGCGCGATCTGGCGACGCCACGTGGCACGGCTCATGAGCGCCAGCACAACAGCTGCCAGGACGATCGCCGCGGCCGGCGCCTGATAGCTAAGGAAGCCAAGAATGGGAGCCACGACCAACAGCACGGCCCAAAGCACGCGCCCGTTCGCAAGGAAACGGATGCTCGCACCGAACCAGAGGACGACGCCGAGGGCGGAAACCTGCGCTCCCGCGAACCGCAGGATGTCGCCGGCGACCCACCACGGGTGCAGGGCGAGGGCAAGAGCGACCGCCCACCGAAGTGACCGAGAGTTTGTCAGCGGCGCGACCGCCCACAGGGCAGCCACGAGTTGGGCCACTGCGACGGCGCCCAACACGGCGTAATAACCGACGAAGCCTCCATTCGAAAGCGCCATGCCGACATAGTCAGGCAACAAGTGCAGCGGCCGGCCCAGAGTCAAAGGCAATCGCGCCGCAAAACCTCCGAAGCCCTCCACATCCCAGGTCTGGACAATCCCCCAGTCCTCGAGGAGTCCGCCTTGCCAGGGACGAAAATGCACGAAAAATACGGCGAGGACGGCACCAGTCGCCAGGACCCAGCTGAGGATCCGTGATCGCTCGCCCCTCGCGAGCGCCAGGCTTGGAGCAGCGTCCGGCACGGGCGCCTCGACATCGGCGAGCGGTGCAGGTACGACCGACGACCCGGTGCCAGGCACGATGCATCCCCCTTGTTCCTTCGACGGTGTGATCGCCTCAAGGTACTCGATCACACCCGACACCCGTTGCACCCCGTGACGTCAATCCATCATGGCCCTGGGGCCTGATCTGGCCGACAATGTGTCACCCGTGCGGGGTCCAGACCCAACTGGGTGAAGATCGCTTGGGCGAAGCCGATCCAGGTCGTCTCCCCCGACGACGTCCCGTGGCAGGTACCGAACGGCGCCTCCGACATAACCAGCCGCAGATCGCGTCAGCTAGGTCCACCGTCCACGTGGGCCCGGCGGGCGGTCGGCGCTTGCGCCGGCTCGTAAGCGAAGGACCGGGCCCACCGCTGACCAAGTCGATGTGGGGGTCTCGACGAGGCGGTGCAGCAGCCAGGCCGCGACGATCGCGGCCAGAGTGGCTAGGAGGATTGCCAGTGGGGTGGTCGTCGCCCGCCGACACCGTGTCTCGCTCGGCGGCCAGCCGCGCCATGGTCTTGACGAAGTTTGGCCCGTGGGCGCCATGCAGCCATGCAGTGCGCACCACCTACGAGGCGGAAGGCAGGTGAGTTCGCACCGCCCACTCCCCGCACCCTTGGTCCGGCCATTTGCCGACCACGACGCGAGCCGCACGTCCTCGGCATACGGGCTGGTGGCGTCGCCCGCGAAGGCACTGACATCGGTATGCCGAGGACGCTCCGCCAAGTTGCGGGAAGCCCATCCGCTCTGGGTCTATGCTGCGCCCAAGCATGTCCACGTTGGACGGGTGTGGTCTGATGACCACGCCATAGACCACCCAGCCCAACCATCCGGGAGGCACCTGCGTGCCACTGCCTGACACTGACATGACGGCTTCGCGGTCCGAGACCAAAGTTGATCCGCCAACAGCCGAGGTCGGATCCGGCAGTCGACTGAACGTGATCGCCCGCTCCAGCCTGCAGGCTTGGCCATACCTCGTGGCCGCCGTGATCTCGCTGTGGGCAGCGCTGTGGACCTACCGGCCCTGGCAGCTTGACGGCGCGATCATGGCGCCCAGCGGGGACTCCTTGGCCTACCACGCCTGGGTGCAGAACACGATCGAGTCCGGGTGGTATGAGACCGGCGACCGACTCGCGGCGCCGTTCGTCCAGAACAACCACCCGTTCACGGTGACCGACGAGTTCCTCTACGTGGCGATCGGCCGCGTGCTCGCGCCGCTCTTGGGCGGTGCGGGCGCAGCCGTGACCTGGTGGGTGGTGTTGTCCTTTCCCCTCGCCGCCATCACCGCCGTCGGGCTGGCCCGATACCTTCGGCTCAGCCCCGTTGCGTCCGTGGTCCCCGGCGTCGCGTTCGCGCTGCTGCCCGACCACTTCCTGCGAGGGCTGGGCCATATCAACCTCGCCACGACCTGGGTGATCCCGCTCGGGATGCTGGCCGCCGTCTCGTTGGTGCACCCACCCCGGGTCACCGGTCGACGACGCGTCCTGTTCGAGGTCGCGGTGCTCACGGGGTGCGTCATCACCTCGCTGACCAGCGCGTACTACGCGGTATTCGCCGGGCTGCTTGTCGCAGCCGCGGGGATCGGCGCCCTCGTCGCCACCCGGGTCTGGCGTTCTCTATTGGTCGCCGCCGGTCGGGGGCTGGCCCTTGTCGTTCCCCTCGCGGTGGCCGCCGTGGTGGACCACATCTACCTGCCGTCCCACATGGGATACGAGGCAGTCCTGGTGACCCGATCGGTGTCCGACTCCGAACACTACGGCGGCAAGATCACGGCCATGCTCCTTCCTGCATCGGGGAATCGTTTCCTGTTCCTGCACGACATTCGAACGAGGTACGACACGGCATACCCGAATGCCGCCGAAGGGCCCGCGCTGGGACTTGTCGCGGGCATCGGCTTCATCGGCCTCGTCTGCTGGGCGGTCCTCGTGTACTGGCGTCGCACAACCGCGAACGACGACGCGCGCATCCGCACCCTGGCCGCGCTCACCTGGGTGGGGTTGTTCGTGTACGTCGTCGGTGGGGTCGGGACGGTGTGGTCGATGTTTCTCAGCGGCGGCGGGATCCGGGTGTGGAGTCGGATGCATGTCTATCTCGCGCTTCTTGCGCTTCTCGCGGTCGGGATCACCATTGACCGGATCGGTCGCTACCGGGTTCGCGTCGCCGTTGTCGCCCTCGTCACGGTGATCGCCATCATCGACCAGACGAGCCCGGTCTACCGTCCGAATGCCGACGTGGCCAAAGCCGTCAGAGCCGAAACCACGAGCATGACCCAGGCGATCAGGACGCGCGTTTCCCCAGGGGCGATGATCTACCAGTATCCGCAGGTCAGCTTCCCGATTGCGAACAGGGTCTCGGGAAGCTACTACGACAGCTTTCTCCCATTTCTGTACTCCGAGGACCTGCGCTGGTCCTACGGTGGTCTGCAAGGTGACCCCGCCGCCGACTGGCAGCTGTCCCTGGCCGTCAGGCCGCTCGCCGACCAGGTGGCACTCCTCACCACGGCCGGGTTCGCCGGCTTCCTCGTCGACCAGCGGGCCCTCGCCAAGACCCCGAAGCAGGCCGTGCAGATTACGCACACCTTGGGAAAACCGGACTACGTGAGCAGCACGGGACGATGGGACTACTACACCCTGCGCCCGGATCGCGGGGCCTGTGGGCCGCACGCAGATGCGGCTATGGCCGGGCTCAAGACCGAAACCATACGACCGCCGCTGCTATACCCCGGGCCGGGGATCACCGCCACCCCGAAGGGCAACTTGAACGAGGAAGGACCCGCATCGCTGCGTATCGTGACGCTGCGCGAGGCGGGCTGGCCGAACGTGCGTGTCACCTTCGTCGCGGACAGCCCAACCAGCTCACTTCTGGTCCGACTGCCCGATGGCACCAAGCGAGTGCTCGCCCCCGGCACCACCAGGGTCATCTGGTCGGGCCCTGTCAGCGGGCCCGAGACACCGATCCGGATCGAGCGGACTGGGGGGACCGGCATCTACCACCTCCGAGGCCTCAGCGCCTCGACCAACCTGTCAGCGGACGCCTCGACCTGCTTGGCCAAGCTCGCGGCGAAGGTCTCGGCTGGTTCGTGAGGACGTGTGAACGGCTTATCCGAGCGACTGGAATCGTGCTGTCGAGTGACGAGGAAGCCGTCGAACCCGTACCCAGCGCCAGGGCTCAAGGGTGCGAATCAAAGTGCCTTAGATGGCCGACAAGCAGCAGACGTGAGATCACGTAGGACAGCGGGACTGCGGCGAGGGCGCTGACCAAGGACGCCACGTTGGGGTCTGCCCCCACACCCTCGACCAGGACACTCACGCCGACCGTCATGACGATGAACGTGGTGAGGGTGGACAGGGGGAATCGGATGAAGCGCCGCCAGGTGGGCGCCACGTGAAACGTGACCGCGCAGTTGAGGAAGAACGAGATGACGATGCAGACCGCAAAGGCCATCGCATGCGCGACCAGATAAGGCGTGAACAAATGGAGCGCGCGAAAGATGACGTAGTAGGACACCGTGTTGACGAGACCGACGCCGGCGTAGCGCAACCACTCGCCGCGCTGCCCTCCGAGCGACACGTAGCGCTGTCCCTCCCGCTGGGTTGTCACAGGCGACCCTGGCGCGGTTCCACTACCTGATCGAGGTCAAGCGAGCTGGGCGCAACCGACGTCCTCACGGCCGGCGACGCGCGATGATGTAGACGATGTCGCGCAGGTCGAGCGTGACGCTCTGGTCCAGTCCTGGCAGGGTTTTGATCTTGTTGAACAGCCCCTGCCGGCCGCCACGCAACACCAGGATGGCGTAGACGATGCCCCGGATTGAGCGCGTGTTACCGGCCGTCTCGAGGTGCACAACATCGAAGCCCGCCGAGTCCAGGAGGCGCACGAGGGTACGCCGGGAGAAGTAGTGCAGGTGGGTAGGCGGGTGGATCATCCGCCAGCGCCGGCCGCGCAGCCGAGCATTGAAGCTGTCAATGTCGCCGGTGGTCAGCGCCAACAAACCGCCGGCGCGCACATCCCGGGCTGCCTTCTCGATGAAGTCGCGTGGCCGGCTGAGGTGTTCGATGGTGTCCCACATGCAGAGCGTGTCCACCTGCTCTGGGAGCTGTTGGGCGAGATAATCGGCTGCGACAACGTCAACACCAAGTTGGGTTCGCGCGTACTCGGCCGCCGCCTCGGAGATGTCGACGCCGGAAACATGCTCGTAGGAAGAGCACACCTCATCGAGGAAGAACCCATAGGCCGCCCCGATCTCGAACAGTCGCCGACGCTCCTCCTTCGGCTGGTGCTGGAGCAGGGTTCCGATGCGCCGTCGGAAGTTCTCGCGCAGCTCGGGGCCTTCAGCGACGTAGTCGGCGTACTCATCGCCATGGAAGTAGTCCGCCCCGTAGAGGGTACGCAGCTCGTCCTCGCTGAGCGCCAAGTCAGCGGTGATGAATCCGCAGCCAGAACACTCGCGGAGCCCAGGAAGCCGCGGATGCGGTCCCAGGGCACCATGGCAGACCAAACACCGGGAGGTCGCAACGGGCGGGTGGGATGTCGAACTCTGCTGCATGGGGCTGCTTTCTCCTTAAAGCGCTGGATTCGCGAGCACGAAAAACGGACTAGCCGTCATGTCGAGCGGCGCTCGCCGTCTCGGAGATCTCGGCCTGTACCGACGGACCCTCTCCGAGGCGTCGATCGACCAAGTATCGCGGTCGAGCCTTGACCTCGTCGAAGATCTGCCCGACATACTCGGCGATCAGACCGAGAAACAGGAGCTGGGTGCCCCCCACAAAGGATACGACCGCAGTGGTGCTGGCCCAGCCGGGTGCAACGTACGAAGCAACAAAGTAGCTCACGATGGCAAACACGGCGTAGACGATGCTCAGGAAGCTCATCGCCAACCCCGTCACCGCGGCGGCGCGCAGCGGAACCTTCGAGAACGAGGTAATGCCGGTGAGGGCAAACTCCACCAGCGACCGCAGCGTGTACTTGCTCTCGCCAACTTCGCGGTCACGGCAGGTGAACTCGACGTGGGCCACGTTGAAACCGACCCAGCTGGTCAGGCCACGGATGAAGGGGTTCCGTTCGGGAAGACTGTCGAAGACGTCGACCACCCGCCGGGAGAACAGGCGGAAGTCGGCGGAGCCACCTCGGATGTCGATCGACGCGATGCGCGACATCAGGGCGTAGAACGCGTGACTGGTCCTTCGCTTGAGCCAGCTTGTCGAGGGCGCATCGATCCGGACCGCCTGAACGATGTCGGCCCCCCGCTCGAAGGCCGCCACCAGGTCGCGGATGGTCTCCGGGGGGTGCTGGAGATCGGAGTCCATCATGATCACTGCGTCGCCCGAGGCGTGGGCCAGTCCGGCGAGCAATGCGGCCTGGTGGCCGAACCGGCGGGACAGGACCAAAGCCGACGCATGGGGGTTGCGGCCGCAGATCGTCTCCAGCTGGGCCTGGGTGCCATCACCGGGGTATGGGTCGAGCACGTACATGACGTGGCATTGGTACCCCTTGAGGCTGTCAAGCACGCCCCAGAGCTCCGTATCGAATCTCTCGATACCCAGCTCCTCGCGGAACACAGGGCAGATCACGTCCAACCGACGCGGACCCGTCACAGATCCGTCCCCTCTCTTCGTCGGGCGGCAGAGGCCGTCCCGGACGAGGATATACTGCGCCGCGACTGGATCGCCAAAAGGAGGCAGGACGACCCGTGATGGCAGTGGTGTTAGCAGGCGGACTGGGGATGCGCCTTCGGCCGTACACGATGAACATCCCGAAGCCGTTACTCCCGCTCGGTGACCGGGCGACGATGGAGATCGTCCTGCAGCAGCTCGCGGGCCAAGGATTCGAGCGTGTCGTCATCACCCTCGGATACATGTCGCAGCTGGTCGAGGCACTGCTCGGCGATGGCCAACGCTTCGGCTTGCGCATCGAGTACGTCGTCGAGGTCGAGCCGTTGGGGACGGCCGGCTCGCTCAACCTGGTCGCCCATCTCGACGAGACGTTCCTCGTCATGAACGGCGACCTCTTGACGACCATCGACTATGCAGGTGTCGTCGCCTCGCACCGGGCAGAAGTGCAGTCGGCCACTGTCGTTCTCGCCCGTCGCGATGTGCCCATTGACTACGGCGTCGTCTACGTTGACGAGCAAGGTTGTCTCGAGCGCTACGAGGAGAAGCCGACCCTTCATCACTTCGTCAGCACGGGCATCTACGCCCTCAATCGGTCTGCCGTCGCGCGAGTGCCGCCGGGACGTTTCGACATGCCCGACCTCATCACCGACCTCGTCGCAGCCAACGAGCGGGTCCGGTGCCACATCACCGACGAGTACTGGCAGGACATCGGCCGTTTCGAGGACTACCAGCGCGCGAGCGCAGACTTCGTCGAGGATCCCGAGCGCTTCTTGCCGTCTGTGTCCAGGGTCCCATCCTCGTGAGCCTCCCGCCTGCCTTATCGGATCTGGCTGGCGCTGCAACCCGGCGCGAAACCTCGTTGTTCGATGGCGACTGCGCCACCCACGCCGACACAGTGGCCGCTCGTGTGCAGGGAAGACGCGTGCTGGTGGTCGGCGGCGCCGGGAGCATCGGCTCGGCGACAACCGCACAGCTCGCCCGCTTCTCGCCAGCACAGCTTCACGTCGTGGACATCGATGAGAACGGACTCACCGAGCTGGTGCGCGACCTGCGGAGCCAAGGGATCGTCTCGGACGGGACTGACCTGCGGACCACACCGCTCGACGCCGGCAGCCCGACCATGAATCGGTTGCTCCAGGACAACCTCGGATACGATCTCGTGCTCAATTTCGCGGCGGTCAAGCATGTGCGGTCCGAGAAGGACCTGCTGTCGCTGCTGCGGATGCTTGAAGTCAACCTTCGCATCACGCGGCGACTCCTGGAGAGAGTGGCCGGGACGGCTGAACGCTATTTCGCAGTATCGACCGACAAGGCGGCCAATCCCGTCAACCTCATGGGAGCGTCCAAACGCGCGATGGAGCACCTCATCCTTGACGAGGATTTCGGCATCGAGGTGACCAGTGCCCGGTTCGCCAATGTCGCCTTCTCCCAAGGGTCGCTGCTCGACGGCTGGCTGCACCGATTGGCGAAGCGACAGCCGTGGGCGGTGCCCGCAGGCGCCAAGAGGTTCTTCGTCACCTTGGAGGAGGCCGGTCAGCTGTGTCTCCTGGCAGCGACGGCAGCACCTGCCGGACGGGTCATCATCCCGGATCTGGACCCTGCCACTGAGCTGCGCGACCTGGTCGAGGTGGCCCACGACGTCCTCGGGGTTCTCGGGTTGAGCCCCGATTTTCATGACGATGAGGATTCGGCGCGGCGGGCAGCGCTGTCGCCTCGCCCCGGAACCTGGCCCGTGCTGGTCACGCGCCTCGACACTGCTGGAGAGAAGGACTTCGAGGAGTTCGTCGCCCCCGGTGACGTCGTCCACGATGCCGGGTTTGTGGCACTGAAGGCTTTGGCGGTGCCAGCCGCCGACACGGCGCTCCTGCGGGCCGCGCTCAATGAGGTCGAGGCGCTGCTGACCGACCCGAACCACCCGGCGGACGTCGCCGCCATCACGGCCCTGATCGCGGGCATCGTCCCCGAGCTCGACCACCGGGAGAGCACTCTCACGCTCGACGCTCGCATGTGACCCTTACGTGGTCCCAATGGCGAGTGCGGCCAGCTCACTGACAGTCTGCGGCTCTCGCACGCCCACCAGTCGAAAGAGCAGGCGCGGGTCGCCGACGACCCTGGGGATCCCACCGGGGCTGGTGTCTTCAACAAGAACCGGGACGCCGCGCACCACCGCCATAGCCTCAATCAGATCGCGAAATTTGACCCCACGGCCACTGCACAAGTTAACCACCGGTGCCTCCCCGACGTGCTGACAGAGATCCAACACCAGGTCGGCCGCCCGGTCCAAACCCATGAGGTCACGAACGAGCGAGGAATCGTAGGGGTAGACGGCGCCACCAGAGGCCGGCAGTGCGTTCACTGCGCGGGCAAAATCCGAAATCGGGTCGACCCCAGGCCGATCGGCCCCCACGAGGTTGAACATGCGTATCACTGTCGCGCGGAGGCCGGCGTCGACGTGATGAAGCACCATCTGAGTGGCAGCCAGCTTGGACCGACCGTACGGGCTGGTCGGCTGCGGCTGGTCGAGCTCAGTTACCAGCGGGCCCACGGGAGCGCCATACTCAGCAGCTGACCCAAGAGTGACCAGCTTTGCTCCGACCTCTTGGCAGGTTCGCGCAAGACGCTCGACGATCTCGACGTTGGCCCGATGCAACGTCGCATTCTCCCCACTCGTCGCGCCAGCCGCATTGACCACCACCGCGCCTGGGCGTCTCGCCAGCTTCGCCAGATCAACCAGGGGGTGGCTTGGCCAGTGCCCCACCCGTTCACCCTGCCTCGACACTGCCGCACCGAGCAGACCGCGCTCCTCGGCTCGCGCAACCAGACGACGCCCCATCCAGCCAGTCGCGCCAACTACGACCACGTAGGAGTCGGTCACGCGCTCATCACCTGACCCGGCAGGCCGGACGGGATCGACAGGCGCCGCCAAGCCCCCTTAACCCACCGAGTGCGGCGACCATGTCCTGCCCGAGCACCCCGTCGCAGCCCACGACGAACCAGCGACTGATACGTATGGCCACAAAGGCAGACTGCGCATCTACGGGTCACATCTTTGCCGGATTGGCGTCGATGAAGGTTTCCCGCGCCCTTGTCACTAAACCGAGGAACTCGTCGTAGTCGCGGATGTAGTCGCTGGCGTCGTACTCATGCGAGGCGAACACCAGCAGGACAGCGTCGGACGAGTAGTTGTACTGAGACCCCCACACCATGGCCGGCACGTACAGACCTACATCTGGCTGGTTGAGACGGAACTCCTGACGCGCGGTGCCGTTGTCCACCACACAGGACACGCTGCCGGTCAGACACAGAAGGAACTGCTCGCATTCGCGATGGGCGTGTTCGCCGCGGACGTCCTTGGTCGGCACGTCGAACACTGTGAAGGCGCGCCGCGGCACGAACGGCAGGTCGCTGGCGAAGTCAGCCGCAACAAGGCTGCCGCGCAGGTCAACCGCGCTGCGGATCTGGCACATCTCTACGCCTGGGACGCGCACATGCGGGAACTCTCCGGCATCGCCTCCCGCCGGCTCTGTTCTCTGCGCGGACTCCGGGGTGCTGCCGACATAGCCCACGATGCGCGCCGGGTTGCCGACGACGATGGCGTTCGGGGGCACATCCCTGGTGACCACCGCGCCGGCTCCGACCATGGCGCTGCGGCCGATGTGGACGCCCGGCAGGATGACCGAGCCGCCACCGAGAGAGGCGCCCTCTGCAACGACCGTTTTCGCGAATTCCACGGGGTAGATCTTGCTGCGGGGCATGGGGTCGTTGGTGAAGGTCACGTTAGGGCCGACGAAAACGTCGTCGGCCAGGGTCACACCGTCCCACAGCTGGACGCCACACTTGATGGTGACGCGGTCTCCGATGAGCACGTCGTTCTCCACGAACACGTGGTCGCAGATGTTGCAGTCGGCCCCGATCCGCGCACCGGGCAGCACGTGGGCGAAGGCCCAGACGCGCGTGCCCTCGCCCACGTTCTCCGACTCGCAGATCCCCTGGGGGTGGACGTAGTGGGTCATGACACCAGTTCCTTGTCGGAGTGGGACGAGCGGTCACGGAAGATCCATCGCCCGCCGAGGAAGTTCAGCGGGGCGGTGACCGCCACCGTCATCAGGGCCAGGATGTCAGGGGAGTCGACGCCGAGGGCCTGCACGGTCTGGACGACGCCCAGCCCGATGACGAAGACGGTCAGATACCAACCAATGAACAGACCGGACCTGCGCCTTGTGTTGTCTGCCCCGAAGACGAAGCGACCGGTCAACATCGTGGTGTATGCCAAGCCCAGGGCGAAAACCAGAGTGTAGGCAAGCCAAGGGGCCATCACCCGCGCCAGGAGGGCGAACAGGACCAGGGTGATCACGGTGTTGGAGCCACCCACGGCCAGGAAGCGCAGCACCGAGGAGAGGGTCGATGGCCGGCCGTCAGTCGTCATGGCCAGCACCGAACACCTCGTGGCTCATCGGCACTGAATCCGGTCGGCCCTTGCTGTTCTCGTAGGTGCGCCAGACGTAGGACCCCACCACGCCCAACCCGAACAGGATGGTGAATGTCGACATCAGCATCACCAGCATGAGCGGGGTGTAGCCGGACAGCTGAGTGGCCCCGGTCAACCGCGCGACCGTCACCACCACGCTGGCGAGCAACGTCCCAATGCCACCGATGATGCCGATCGAGGTCAGGATCGTGACTGGCACGTCCGTGAAAGAGAACACGCTGTCGAGCAGGTACCGCCACTTGCGCTTGAACGACCAGCCGCTCTTGCCCTCCAACCGCGGCGCACGTTTGTAGGGAATGCTGATCCGGCGGAAGCCCAGCCAGTAGAGCAGGCCCACCATGCTGGTGTGCGACTCGTCGAGCCCAACCAGGCGGGCTGCGACGTCCTGGGTGCAACCGAAGATGTCCACGCCTCCCGGCGGTATGTCGGGGTGGACCCAGCGTCGGTACAACGACCAGAACGTCTTGGACAGCATCGTGGTCGTCAGCGGGTCGTCGCGCCCGGTGCGGACGCCGACGGCCACGTCGTACTCACCTGAAGAGAGGTGCCCGAAGAACTGCTCCACCAGCTCCGAGGGTTCCTGCAGGTCGGCGGCCATGGCGGCGACATAGTCACCACGAGCCGCCGCGAAGCCAGTCCGGATGGCGGCGAAGGAGCCGAAGTTGCGCGAGTGGCAGACCAGCTGGGCGGGGAGTCCCGACATCGGCAGCAGCTTGCGCAGCACCAACAGCGAACCGTCGGGCGAGCCATCGACGACGAAGACGACCTCCATGGGGGCGTCCAGCCCATCAGCCATGAGCTTGAGCCGTGCGATCAGCGCCGGAAGGGTCGCCTCGTTGCCATAGACCGGGACCACGACCGAGTAGCGAACCCGGTCGGCGTCGATGACTCCATCAGAGGCTTCGGAGAGCATCACAGACCTGTCCTACCTCTGCGTCGGTGAGCTCGGGAAAACACGGCAGCGAGATCAGCTGGTGGGCCGTCTCCTCGGTGACCGGGAGGCTCAGGTGGCTGAAATCATCGGCGAACGCCGGCTGCAGGTGGTCGGGGATCGGGTAGTGCAGGTCAGTGCGTATGCCTGCCGCGGATAGTGCCGCGACCACTTCTTCGCGGCGAGGCGTCAACCCGACGGCCAGGTGACCCACGTGATCCTCACCCGCCACCGGGAGCATCGTCAGGCTCGATCCCACGGTCGCTTCGGCATACCGCTTGATGATGTTTCGGCGACGTTCATTCCATCCGGCAACGTGGGGAAGCCGGCTGCGGAGGACCGCCGCCTGCATCTCGTCCAGTCGGCTGTTGCGGCCTCCGTCCACTCCGATGGAGTACTTCGACGTCCAGCCGTACTGGCGCAGCCGGAGCAGACTGGCAGCCAGCTCAGCGTCCGAGGTGACGATCGCCCCACCGTCACCGAGCGCTCCGAGGTTCTTGGTGGGATAGAAGCTGAACGTGGCAGCATCTCCGAATGAACCAGCCTTGCGGCCGCCACGCTCCGCCCCGACAGACTGTGCACAATCCTCGATCACCGCCACGCCGCGGTCATGACACAGGTCCACGATCTGCTCTATCGGCGCCAGGCGCCCATACAGATGGGTCACCACGCACACTGCGACACCATCCAACAGCGGCTCGACCGACGCGGCAGACAGGCAAAGATGCTCAGGGTCGACGTCGGCGTAGGTGACCTCGCGTCCAGCCCGACGGGCTGCAGTGGTCGTGTACCCACCCGCATTAGCGGCCGTGAGCACGGTGCCGTTGCGTCCCTCGCCAACTGCACGGATGGCCAGCTCGAGCGCATCAGTTCCACATCCAACACCAACGCAGTGCTCGACACCGACGAACTCTGCGAACTCCTTCTGGAAGGCCTCATGCTCCGGGCCGTGGACGTACCAGCCACTCTCAGCCACCCTCACCAGTGCCGCCAGGAGCTCCTCCCGGTGGCTGCTGAAGCCGCGTTGCAGGTCATTCATCGGGACCGTCAAGGGATCGTCTCTCTCGCGAACAGGGGCGCCCGCATTGTGGCGGGCAAGGCGTCCCGCAAGGGACGGACGGGGAAGGCCACTCCACCCCCACGCTTTTGGCGCCGAGAACAGAATAGCCAGGCGCGGCGCAAACCGCACAAAAGCCTCCGATGTCGTCAGCGGCACCCGCCGGTCAGGAGCGGGGAACCACTCTGGGCAGCGCCTCAGCAAGCGCCTGGCGCCAGTCGGGCAGACCGGGAAGTCCAGCACGCTGCCAGGCGTCGTGCCCGAGCACCGAGTACGCCGGCCGTGGCGCCGGCCGCACAAATGCGTCCGACGTCGTCGGCAGCACGCGGGCGGGGTCGAGCCCGAGCAACCGGAAGATCTCCTG
>ERZ1739049.9-NODE-9-length-26479-cov-14.133742_pt1 | contig 26479 bp, 25 predicted proteins | sample MGYA00581760_ERZ1739049 | MGnify/ENA primary metagenome ERZ1739049 (study PRJEB42929, sample SAMN08275522) | rhizosphere metagenome | isolation source: Rhizospheric soil replicate 2 | host: Colobanthus quitensis | place: Antarctica: Devils point, Livingston Island...
GCCGACCCAGCCGGGAGACAGCGGGGGAGGCGCTGACCGGGGTGATTCGGAAGCGGTGGATTCGTGGGTCACAAGGTGCCAGTCTGCTCGCGGACCAGCCGGCCTTCGAACAGCGCCCGGACGGAAGCGTTGCCCCGCAGCAGCTTCAGTGCGTATTCCGCGTGGCCGGGGACGTAGCCGTTGCCGACCAGCATCCGCACATCGGCGGCGAGGCCCTCGGCCCCGAGCGCGGCCGCGGCGAAGTTGGTCGCCATGGAGAAGAAGACGACGGTGCCGCCCTGAGCCGTCGCAAGAAGTGCTGGCTGCTCACACCCCGGGACGTCGACACAGACCACGGTGACGTCCGCGGGACCGCCGGCCGTCTCGACGGCTGCGGAAAGGCCCATCGGCGAACGGGCGTCCGCAATGACGACGTGATCAGCCAGCCCGGTGCCCTCAAGCATCAACGCCTCGCGCGCGAACGGCACTACGGCGCCGCGACGTCCGGCGCCCGCCTCAGCCGCCGCTGCAAGGGAGAGCGACCCCGACTTGCCGGCGCCCCCAAGGACGAGCACCGACGGCGCTGCACCCTTTGCGACGTATTCGCGGACCAGCCGGGCCACGAGCGCAGGTGCGCCGCAGACATCCATCACCATCAGTGCGAGCTCGGGGTCGAGGTCCTCAGGGAGCTTGGCCGCGATGGACCGGCCGAACAGGATCGCGTGACCGGCTGCGGGCGCCCGCTCCCCGAGCCCGTCCCATCGCGCCAGGCGGTCGGTGATCTGCAACGGGGTCAAGGAAAGGGACACGAGCGTGGCAACGTGGTCACCCACGACGAGCCCGAGCGGGCTGGCCGAGCCAACCTCCGCGACCGTCCCGATGAGCATGCCGCCCGAGCCGGTGACAGGATTCTGCATCTTGCCGCGTCTCCCCACGATGTCGAGGACGGCGGCTTTGACCGCCGCGCCATCGGTGCCGCCGCCCTGGAGCTGATGGACACTCGAAAGCTGGCGATACGAGGCGGCATCAAGATTCAGGATCTCGATGTCAATGCGGACCTCGTCCGGCCAGATCTGAGCAGAGACATCGAGGCGCTCGGCGGACTGGGGCAACGTGATCTGGTCCCCCGAAGGCTCGAGAACCCGGTGCAGGCCAACGGGTGAGCTCTGTGCCCTCTTGAGCGGAACGCTCGCTGCCTTGTCGACCGGCACAGCCACTGTTTCCTCCTGATCTGCGACCTGACTGAACGAATCTTGCGGTGTGATGACACAAATCACGGAAGTTCTCCCGTATCATGCCAGTTATGCACTCAAAGATCGAGCAGCCCTACGCCTACCTGCGCCACGAGCTGGTGGAGCCAGACTGGACCCGCCTGCCCGGATGGCGCCACATTACGGCGACCGAGTGGGCCAGTGCGCAGTGGCAGCGGGTCAACTGCATCAAGAACATCAAGGGGCTGCGGGCGCTCATGGGCGATCTGCTCACTGACGCGTTCTACGCCGACCTTGAGCGGGACCAGGCCGAACGGGCCACGATGTCGATGCTCGTCACCCCGCAGATGATGAACACGATGGTCCCGGTCACGGGTGTGCACGACGACGGCGTGATGCCTGCTGCCGGTGAGGACTTCACCCGCGCTTTCTACGCCGATCCCGTGCGCCGCTACATGCTCCCCGTCTTCAGCGACCGGCGCGTCGACTGGCCGAGCCACCCATACTCAACCCGCGACTCGTTGCACGAGCACGACATGTGGGTCGCCGAGGGCCTGACCCACCGCTATCCCACCAAGGTGCTGGCCGAGCTGTTGTCGACCTGCCCGCAGTACTGCGGCCACTGCACCCGCATGGACCTCGTCGGCAACTCCACGCCTGTCATCTCCAAGCTCAAGTTCGACCTCAAGCCGGTCGACCGTTACGACGCGATGATGACCTATCTCCGTACGACCCCCTCGGTGCGCGATGTGGTCGTCTCCGGGGGCGACGTGGCGAACATGCCGTGGAAGAACCTCGAGTCCTTCCTGAACCGGCTGCTCGAGATCGACAACATCCGCGACATCCGCCTCGCCACCAAAGCGCTCATGGGTCTGCCGCAGCACTGGCTGGCCGATGACGTCGTCGAGGGCGTCGGCCGGGTCGCGGCCAAGGCCCGCGAGCGAGGCGTCTCCCTGGCGATCCACACCCACGTCAACAGCGCCCAGTCGGTGACGCCCGCCGTCGCCGCTGCCGCCAGGGCGATGCTGGACGCCGGAGTCCGCGACGTCCGCAACCAGGGCGTCCTGATGCGCGGAATCAACGACTCGGTCCAGCAGCTGCTCGACCTGTGCTTCGCTCTTCAGGACGAGGCCTGGATCACGCCGTACTACTTCTACATGTGCGACATGATCCCGTTCGCCGAGCACTGGCGGCTCTCACTTGCCGAGGCTCAGCGACTGCAGCACGACATCATGGGCTACCTGCCCGGGTTCGCGACGCCGCGCATCCTCTGCGACGTGCCGTTCGTGGGCAAGCGCTGGGTCCACCAGGTCGACTCCTACGACACCGAACGTGGGATGTCGTTCTGGCGCAAGAACTACCGCACCTCGATCGAGGGCGAGGACACCCAAGCACTGTCCCGCGAGTTCGCCTACTACGACCCGATCTACACCCTTCCCGAAGCCGGTCAGAACTGGTGGCGCGAGCACGGCGAGCTCGACCTGGCACATGCGGCAGCCGAGGCCAGGGCAGCTGCCAGCCGTCAGGCCTCGATCGCCCAGCTCGTCTGACTCGGCACGTGCGGTCGTTGGCGGGTTTCCATCACCGTTGCGGGCTCGCGCGCCGGCAACCGTGATGGAAACGCGCTAACGGACTCGGGGACGCAAGGACGCGACCGGGCTCGGCGACGGAAGGCGGCGCCGCGGCATACGGCTTGGCTAGGGCTGGTTGTTGCGCGGGGGCTCGCCGGGCACCCGGCTGCCGTCGTCGTCGTTGCCGTCGTCCTTGGCGAAGAGCAGGTCCGATATCTGAAGGTGGACCTGCTCCACATTGGGGATGTCGGGCAGCACCAAGCCGGCTTTCTCGGAGGCGTCGGAGATGATCAGGGTGCCGCAGCCAAGGAGCCGGTCGAGCAGCCCCTTCTCGTAGGCCACGTCGTTGATCCGAAACAGCGGGATGTCACGGCCGGTGCGGGTGACGATGCCGCTACGGGTGATCAGCCGCCGGTTGGTGACGGTGTAGGTCGCGGTCATCCAGCGCAGGAATGGGATGACCACCCAGACAAGCACCACCGGCACCGCCACTATCTCAGCTATGAGACCCAGCTTGGAGTTGTCGGGCTGCAGCATCGCCGCCGTGATGACGCCAGCCACCACCAGGATGAGCAGCGCGACTGGCCCGATGAGCGCCTTGGGGTGGGTTCGGACACTCACGACGACCTGCTCACCGTCGGACAAGAGCTTCTTCGAAATCGCCATGAGCGCATCGTGCCAGACGCGTTGGTCTTCGCGCAGTACCTTGAGGTCATGCCGATTCCCCACGGAATGCGCCAGGTCAACAAGGCCGCGCTGAACAAGGTCACCCGCCATCTGGCGCCATGGCTGCCTGGGCTCGGCGTCGTGGTCCATCGCGGACGCACCTCCGGCAAGCAGTACCGGACTCCGGTCAACGTGTTCCCGCGTCCGGGTGGCCGCTACGTCCTGGCGCTGACCTACGGCACGGACACGGACTGGGTGAAAAATGTCGTTGCCGCCGGTGGGTGCACGCTGATCACCCGCAGCACCGACCTCGAGCTCACCGCGCCGCGGCTGTTTCACGACGAGAGTCGGCGCGAGATCCGCGTGGTCGAGCGCTCCATCCTCGGCCTGTTGCACGTGTACGACTTCCTCGAGCTTCATGCCGTGCCGGGCGCCTGATCAGCCGAAAGTGGCGAGGCCGTACTGCGCAGCTTGAAAGCGATACAGTCATCTCGTGATCCAGACCCTGAGCATCCAGTCGTGGCCCGCCTGACCGGCGGTCCATCCTGTTGCTCACGCAATCCCAGGCCGCCTCGTCGAGGCGGCCTCTTCGTTGGATGTCAACGGTGTTGTAGGGCCAAGGGTTTCGGCGGGGCCTTCATCGAAAGGCACACCCATGACCGCCGTCTCCGGCATCACCCCATCCGGCCGTCTGACTCTCGGCAACTACCTCGGGGCACTGCGCCGCTTTGCCCCAGCGCCCCCAACCGAACACCCCGGCGGCACCTTGTTGACCCCATCCGGACCCGAAAACGGTGCCGCCGCAGCGTTCGGATCCGCGGGAATCAATGAACTCGGGTTCTACTTCGTTGCCGACCTACACGCCCTGACAACCCGGCAGGACCCCAAGCGGCTCGCGACCCTGACCCGGGAGACTGCCCTGTTGCTGCTTTCGTCGGGTCTACCGGACGACTCTGTCTTCATCCAGTCGGCCGTCCCCGCTCACGCCAGCCTGGCCTATCTGCTCGAGTGCACGTCATATGTGGGTGAGCTCTCACGCATGGTGCAGTTCAAGGAGAAGGGACGCGGTAAGCCGATGACCCGGGCTTCGCTGTTCACCTACCCATGCCTCATGGCCGCCGACATTCTGCTGTACGGCGCCGATCGGGTCCCCGTCGGCGGCGACCAGGACCAGCACGTCGAGCTGGCCCGAGACCTTGCGATCCGGTTCAACCGCACGTACGGACAGACCTTCGTCGTGCCCGAGCTCCATCGGGCGACGACCGCTGGAAGAGTGCGAGATCTGCTCACCCCGGCGGCCAAGATGAGCAAGTCCGACCCCGACGACGCTCCCGGGGTGCTGCGCATGCTGGACAGCCCGGATGTGTTGCGCCGCAAGGTGATGCGCGCCGTCACGGACTCGGACGGGGAAGTGCGTCACGATGAGGTGGCCAAGCCTGGCGTGACCAACCTGCTGGACATTCTCGGTGCGTGCATCGGCAACCCGCCGCCGGAGATCGCGGCGAGCTACACGGCATACAGCGATCTCAAGAGGGACACCGCGGACGCTGTGATCGCGCTGCTCGAGCCCGTGCAGACACGGTATGCCGAGCTGGTGGCGGACCCACACTGCGTGGACGGACTGCTCGAAACCGGTCGCGCCCGGGCTGCCGACTTCGCGGCGCCTCGACTGGACGACGCCATGCGCGCCATCGGTCTGATGTCGTGACGTCGGGCCCATCAGGGTGCGGGGCAGACCCAACCTCCGGTGCGCTGCTCGAGCGGCAGGTCGCACTGGTTCGACGCGCCTGGCGAGGAACGGTTGTCGCGAGCGATGTTCGAGGCATAGGCGACACCCAACGACGCGGCGGCAACGAGAGCCAGCGCAGCGACGATGAGCTTCGTCTGTCTGTTACCTCTCACGTCCAAGACTGCCTCCCATAAGGCCGTGACCTGACGATGCCCACGGCCGCGCTCTGAACCCGTGCTGTCAATCAGCGAAATGCGAACGGTGCTCCCAGGGCGTCGAAAGCACCACCGTCGTGCGGGTCGAGACGTTGGCCGAGGATCGCACCCGGGCGAGCAGGTCCTCGAGATCACCGGGGGTCGACACCCTGGCCTTGAGGATGTAGCTCTCCTCCCCCGCGACCGAGTGACAGGCCTCGATGTCCAGGATGTCGCGGAGTCGGTCCGGCACGTCATCCGGAGCTGCCGGGTCCAGTGGCGTCACCGAGATGAACGCGATGAGTGGCATCCCCAGCTCGTTGTGGTCGATCACCGCGCGGTAGCCCTTGATCACCCCGCGGTCCTCCAGCCGCCGCACCCGCTGGTGCACAGCAGATGTCGACAACCCTGTGGCCTTGCCGAGATCGGTAAAGCTCATGCGCCCGTCCTGCGATAACGACACGACGATGCGGCGATCCAGATCCTCCATGGCGCAAGGCTACTGACCTTCACGCAGCTGCGGACGGCAGTCGGCCGTAGTGGCACGATGTCGCCATGACCCAGCGCCTGATGCTCCTGGACTCAGCCTCGTTGTACTTCCGTGCCTTCTATGGTGTCCCGGACCAGCGACGGAGCCGGAGCGAGCCTCCGACGAACGCGGTACGGGGTTTTCTCGACATGATCGCGACCCTTGTCAGCACGCATCGCCCGACCCATCTGGTGGCCTGCTGGGACAACGACTGGCGACCGGCGTTTCGGGTGGATGCCATCCCGACGTACAAGACGCACCGTCTCACCGAAGGCAGCGAAGTCCAGGAGGTGAGCCCTGAGGACCTCACCCCCCAGGTGCCGTTGATCGTGGATGCGTTGCAGGCGCTGGGGATTGCCCGAGTCGGCAGTGACGGCTACGAGGCTGATGACGTCATCGGCACCTTGACGCATCGCGCTCGTGGCCGCCAGTCGGTCGATGTCGTCACAGGAGACCGCGACCTTTTCCAGCTGGTGGACGACGACGCGGGCGTCCGGATTCTCTACACCGCTCGCGGCGGTGTGCGTGATCCCGACGTCGTCACACAGGCCTTCCTGCAGAGCAAGTACCTCGTAGCCACAGGTCAGGCCTACGCCGACATGGCGACGCTGCGGGGCGATGCCAGCGACGGTTTGCCCGGTGTCGCAGGAATCGGTGAGAAGACCGCCGCCACGCTGATCAACCGGTATGGCGACCTCGCCGGTCTGCGTCGCGCCCTGGCCGCTGGCGACCCTGCGATCAAGGGCGCGCAACGAACACGTCTGGAAGCCGCGTCGGCATATCTGGACGTGGCCCCAACCGTGGTCCAGGTCGCACTGGACGCCCCCATCCCGGGCTTCGACGCCTCACTCCCCAGACAGGTGGGCGATCCCGACCTGTTGTCGTCTCTTGCTTCCGACTACGGCTTGACCAATCCCATCAACCGCGTGCTGAATGCACTCGGTCTCGCCCAGCCCGACCAACCCTGAGTTCTCAGCAGCGACTGTGTCGATTCTCGTTCGGCACCGTCCGCGGCTACCTCCATAAGCCCCCGACGTGGGGGTGTCGCTGGGCTCCGTGCAATTCTGCACCTTGCTTCGACAACACCACATGACCGGGCGCGAACCAAGGAGGTACCACGTGTTCCACGACGTACCACAGCCGATGCACACGAAGATGGAAGAGCTGGAGAAACGCGACTCGATTGACCGCATCGACGGAACGGCCATGCTCGATCGCCTTCGCCAGATCCCGCCCGAAACCGGCCGGTTTCTCGCCCTGTTGGCTGCATCAGCGCCCGGGGGTGCCTGGATCGAGATCGGCACCAGCGCGGGCTACTCGACGCTGTGGCTGGCGCTGGCCTGCCGCGAGCGCGGGCAGACCCTTACGACGTTCGAGATCCTGACGGCGAAGTCGGCGATGGCCGCGCAGACCATCGCCGCTGCCGGTGTGAGCGATGTCGTCACGCTGGTCGAAGGCGACTTTCTCGCCCACATAGACGGCCTCGGAGACATCGGCTTCTGCTTCCTGGACGCAGAGAAGGAGATCTATGGCCCGTGCTACGACGCGATCGTCCCCCGGCTGGTACCAGGGGGACTGCTCGTGGCCGACAACGCCATCAGCCGCCAGACCGACCTTCAGCCCATGCTTGACGCTGCGCTCTCGGACCCACGAGTCGACGCGCTCGTTGTGCCGATCGGCACAGGCGAGCTCGTCTGCCGAAAGCGGTAGACGAAGAGGCTCGATCTCTCGCTGCCACCCGTCTTGTCCTGCCATGCGGCACGCACTTGATTCCCTCCGACCATCAACTGGTCTGGGGTTTTGTGCTGCTGTTGAGAGCCTGTGGCCGCCCCCGGGTGTGCATCCATGGTGGGCACGGCTGATGACGGCCTCATCTTGTTGGTGGGTGACATCGATGCCTAGCAGTGCTTTCGTGAGTGTGGGCCCCGAAGCTGTTGACCACAGAATCGTAGGGTTCGCGGCCATACCGTTCAATATCGCCTCGGCAGCTCGAAGCGGCCAGGGCAATCAGACCTTTAGAGAGGCTAAACACATGACTTATGGCGTAGTCCACAAGTTCGCTGGTGGCACAAAGGAACAGTACGAAGCGTCGATCGCGGCAGTGCACCCGGAGGGTGGGGGTCTGCCCGAGGGGCAGCTTTATCACGCCGGGGGTCCGTCGGAGGACGGCTGGACGATCATCGCTGTGCATGACTCGCGCGAGAGCTGGGAGCGGTTCCGTGACGGCATTCTCATGCCGCGCATGTCGCAGGGTATCGCCGGCGGATTCACGGCGCCGCCCGAGGAGACCGGGTTCGATATCTACAACGAGGTCAGGACCTGAGCGCACATCCACGGCGGTAGTTCTACAGCCCGGATACTGCCTGCGCTCTCGAACACCGACGCACTTGGCCAAAGTCCCAACTGGGCTGTCATCACCGTTTGCGTCTTCCCTGTGCCGTGACTGGGCATTCGAACGGGTGGCCCGCTCGTCATTCGAAGAATGCCTTTCAAGGTCGTATCGATCGGAAATGGAGGGTCCCCGTCTGTGGGCACAGGAGCGGGAGCCCCAGCTGTTGGACCAGGAGGGAGGAACCACTCACAAGCCGCCGGTCCTCGTATGTCCTGTCTCGTATTGGGGCGCAGCCGACGCAGCACACTCTCGAGCACGCTCTCGCCGACCACGCCAGCTAGCTGGCTGTCCTCTTGACCTTCTCGCAAGTCTGGGGCCGTCAGTCCAACCGGTCGGCAGTCACAACGCCCCGCATCACCGCGTCCATGGCGCGCCTCGCGGTGACCGACAAGGTCGTGTCGGGCGCCGCATCACCAATCTGACCGAGCAGGTCGATCACCTGCTTGCAGCGACGGACGAAGTCGCCCGCGGCGATCTCACTGTCACGAAGGACCACCTCGAGGCGCTGACCACTGGCCCAACGGTGCATCATCCACGCCATACCCGCGTCAGGAGCGCCGGTCGTCGGCAACGTGTGGGCGCGCTCGCTGTCCTCGAGCTGGCTCCACCGCCGGACCATGGCGTCGTAAGCTTCGCCGACGTCGTCGTTGGGCATCCGCGGCGAGACCTCGGCATCGTTGCCTCGTGGCTCGTAAACCAGTGTGGAGACGATCGCCGCCAGGCTCGGGGGGTCGAGCCACTTCCAGATGCCGTGGCGCAGGCACTCGGCCGCCAGCAGGTCCTTCTCGGTGTAGAGCCGCTTGAGTGTGTCGCCCTGCGAGGTCACACCGGCGCCGCCCTCGGTGAGGTACCCCAGCTCGACCAGAAGCTCGCAGATGCGGTCGAAAGTTCTGGCCACGGTGTTGGTCCTGCCCTCGACCGTGCGCCCGACCGCGTCGGTCTCACGACGAAGCCGCCACCAGCGTTCGGCCCAGCGCGCGTGGTCCTCGCGCTCGGGACAGCCGTGGCAGGGGTGGGCACGCATCTGACGCCGCAGCTGGGCAACGCGTTCCACGTCCTGTGAATCCCCCGAGCCCTTATGTCGTGCCGGTGCCGGATCGTGTGGCACCCTGACTCGCACCGTTGCCGCAAGATCCTTGCGGGACTTGGCATTCCGTGCGTTGAAGTGCTTGGGGACACTGAGGTTCATGACGGGTTCGACGGGGGTGGGAACGTCCATGAGAGTGAGCCGACGGACCTGGGCGTCTGAGGTGAGGACGGTCGGCGAGGCGCTCTCCTTCTTGCCACCCTTGTTGCCCTGTATGACGATCGCGTAGCCCGCCCGTCGGCCAACCGGGATCTTGATGACATCCCCGGGGCGCAGCCTCTCCAGACTGACCGCCGCCTCTGCCCGGCGACTGGCCGATCGGGCCTTTGCAGCGTCCTTCTCCACGTCGCGAATATCGTTGCGCAGCGCGGCATAGGAGGTGAAGTCACCCAAGTGGCAGGTCATCGACTCGGCATAACCGGCCAGCGCCTCCTCGTTGCGTCTGACGGTTACAGCCATGCCTACGACCGCGCGGTCAGCCTGGAACTGCGCGAACGACGTCTCAAGGATGTCGCGAGAGGTCTCTCGTCCCACCTGACCGACCAGGTTGACCGCCATGTTGTAGGTCGGGCGAAAGCTGGACCGCAGCGGATAGGTACGCGTCGACGCCAGGCCACCCACCGCAAGTGGGTCAAGACCCCGGTTGTACAGCACGACAGCGTGGCCTTCGATATCGATACCGCGACGTCCGGCGCGCCCAGTCAGCTGGGTGTACTCCGCCGGGGTGATGTCAGCGTGCGTCTCGCCGTTGAACTTCACCAGCCGCTCCAGGACCACGGACCGCGCCGGCATGTTGATGCCCAGCGCCAGGGTCTCGGTGGCGAACACGGCACGGATGCGCCCCGCGGTGAACAGCTCCTCGACGATCTCCCGGAAGGTCGGCAGCATCCCGGCGTGGTGGGCAGCGAACCCGCGAGTAAGACCCTCGACGAACTCCCAGTAGCCGAGCACCCCAAGGTCCTCGTCGGCGAGGCCCTGGATGCGTTCCTCGACCGTCCGACGGATCCGGTCACCCTCTGCCTGCGTGATCAGCCGCACGCCGTTGGTGAGCAGCTGACTCACCGCAGAGGTGCAGCCAACACGACTGAAGATGAACGTGATTGCCGGCAACAGGCCGTCGCGGTCGAGCCGCTCGATGACCTCCGAGCGGCTCGGACCTCCCCCGAACCGGCCCCCTTGCGGAACGCGATCACGTCCTCCTGCGCCGCCACCCCGACCGCGTCCGTTCGCGGCGACACCCGGAGCCCGACCGAAGCCGTCGTGCCCAGCGGATCGGTCGCCCCCGCGGATCTGCTCCAACAGCTCGGGGTTGACCCGGTTCGGGTCGGAAACCGCGGTGGCATTCGAAAAGTCTGCGGCACTCGAAACCCCTTTGACTGCTGAGCCACCGTCGGCAAAGAGGTCGTACAGGTTCTGCCCGACCATCATGTGCTGGGACAAGGGCACCGGTCGGAGCTCCTCGACGATCACCTCGGTGTTGCCGCGAACCTCCCCCAGCCAGGCACCGAACTCTTCGGCGTTGCTCACCGTCGCCGACAGCGAGACCACCTGCACGTCCTGGGGCAGGTGGATGATCACCTCCTCCCAGACCGCCCCGCGGAAGCGATCGGCGAGGTAGTGCACCTCGTCCATGACCACGAAGCCGAGCCCGCGCAGGGTGCCCGACCCGGCATACATCATGTTGCGCAGCACCTCGGTGGTCATCACGACGACCGGGGCCTCGCCGTTGATCGAGGCGTCGCCGGTCAGCAGACCGACCTTGTCGACACCGTGGCGGCGGACGAGGTCGGCGTACTTCTGGTTCGACAGTGCCTTGATCGGGGTGGTGTAGAAGGCTTTGCGGCCGGTGGCCAGCGCCATGAACACGGCGAACTCTCCCACGATGGTCTTGCCGGCACCCGTGGGAGCGGCCAGCAGGACGCCTTGACCGAGGGCGACGGCCTCGCACGCCCGCACCTGGAAGTCGTCGAGCGGGAAGTCGTAGCTCTTGGCAAACGCGGCGATCTGGGGCTGTGCGGCGCGCGCGGAGGTGGCCATGGCGCTCAGGCTACGTCAGGTCCGCGGACGAGAACGTTCAGCGCGCCCGGCACGGTCTCAGCGCTCATCGGCAGCGAGGCAAAGCGCTCCCCGTCGGCATAGCTGACGATGCCGGAGGCCTCGAGCCGGACCTGCCTTCCACGCAAGATCTCCACGGCGGGATGCCCGACGTGCTTGCCGCTGAACACCTTGGGAAAGACCTTGAGGAACTCGAACGTCGAGATCTGGTGGACGATGAGGATGTCGAACATACCGTCGTCGAAGCTCGCATCCGGACACACCAACATGCCGCCGCCGTATGACGGACCGTTGCCGACCGCGACCAGCATCGCCTGGGTGCTGTGGCGGACCCCGTCGACCTCGATGACATAGGGAATCGGCTTGAAGACAGGCAGCTCCCGGGCGATGGCCAGGTTGTAGCGCATCCGGCCCCGTGGCCATCCCCAGGTGTTGGCGCGTTCGTTGACCACGGAGTCGAACCCCGCGCCCATGACGCCGACGAACCAGTGCGAGACGCCGTGGTCGTCGGTGTGTCGACCGGCGTCGATGGTGCGAACCGTGCCGGTGGCGATGACCTTGGCGGCGGCTTTCGCGTCGTTGAGCGGCAGGTGCAGGGCACGCGCGATGTCGTTCCCGGTCCCTGCCGCGACGATGGCCAGAACAGTGTCGGTGCCGGCGCAGAGGTTCACCCCGAGGTTCACCGTGCCGTCCCCGCCGGTGACTGCCAACACGTCCAGCCCTGACGCAATACCGGTGATGGCGCGTTCGCGCGCCGAAGGTGCTGACCGATCGGAGAGGTCGATCACCTCATGGCCGTCAGCAGCCAGACGGGCCGCCACCTCGGCGCCGATCGCGGCGCCCCGGCCCTTGTCTGAGGTGGGGTTGATGATCAACCCGATGCGCTTGGTCACGGACGGAAGGCGCATACGGCTGGCGTGGTCACAGCGGGCTGGCTTCGTCGTCGGGGACCTTGAGCCATTCGGGCTCACGGCGCGCGCGCCGCCTGTCCAGCAGCATCGAGACACCAACGGCGACATAGAAGAGGCCGACCATCGGCAGGGCCAGGACCAGCATGGTCCAGGCGTCGGGGGTTGGCGTCATGACTGCCGCGAAGACAAAGATGAGCAACACGGCAATCCGCCAGCCCTTGAGCATGACGCGTGCCGGCAGGATGTGGGCCGCGTTGAGACCGACGAGGAACACCGGCAGCAGGAACGCCAGACCGAACGCCAGGATGAACCGGGTGACGAAGGTGAGGTACGCCGCCGCGTCCTGCAGGCTGGCCGCTCCCTTCGGAGCGAAACTGATCAGTATATGGACCGCGTTCGGCACCACCTTGGTTGCCAGGAAGCACCCCGCGAGAAACAGAGGTACCGCGGCACCGACGAACGCCATGGCAGTGCGCTTCTCGCGCTTGGTCAGCCCCGGGACGATGAAACCCCACACCTGGTAGAGCCAGACCGGGCTGGCCAAGATGACGCCGACGAACAATGCCACCTGAAGCTGCACAGTGAACGGCTGGGTGATGCCGTTGAAGTTGATGTTGATCAGGCCACCCCGCTCTTTGGCAAGCTTGCGGAGCGGGGCCATGATCGCGGTGAACAGCCGGTCGTACTCGACCCACCCGACCACACTCCCGACGACGATGGCCAGCGCAGCGATGATGAACCGCCGACGGAGCTCACGCAGGTGGTCACCCAGTGACATCCGGCCGTCAGGGCTGCGCTTACGGCGCAGTGTTGCCATGTGTGAGTGGGTCCTCAGCTGACTGAAGGCTGGTCGCTAATGTGGTGGGGCTCAGACCGGCGGCTGGTTGTGCGTCTCGCGGGCAGCCGGGTCGGGAGTCTTTTCGGCACTCGGGTCGAAGGTCGGGTCTGCAATCGGGTCCGAGGTTGGGCGCACGGTCTTGCCCTTGACCGTGTCGCTGCTCGCAGCGCTGGGTGTCGTCTTGCCGTCGTTCTTCATCTCTTCGACCTCGGACTTGAAGATCCGCATCGACCGGCCGAGGCTGCGCGCGACGTCAGGCAGCTTCTTCCATCCGAAGAGAATCAGCACCACCAGGACGAGGATGAGGATGTGAACAGGCCTTACGGCGCCCATGTGAGAGACCTTTCGTGATCGTGAGACGCGGTGCTGGTGGCCAGCAGTCGCAAGAAGTCGTGCTGGTACCGAGCAGCTCTCAGTCTACGTGTTTGGCCCACGAGGGGAGGGATCCTTGACGATGTCGTCGGCGGGCTTGGCGAATGGCAGCTCTGGCGAGGTCACGCCGCCTTTGGGCCTCGACGGGATCGACGAAGACGGCAAGCTCCGCTGGGGGGCCGATCCGTTTCTCGAGATGCTCCAACTCGCCTTGCACCTCATAGAGACGACGCTGGGCAGTCGCCAGCTCGGAACCCAGCTCCCTGGCCTGGCCCCACAGCGCCCAGGCGCGCGTGCCGAGGTAGAGACCCGCCACCAGGAGCAGACACACCCAGATCATCATCCACCACCACATGAGGCTGGGCCCTACCCGCTCGCAGGTGTCGACCCGGAAGACCTGGCCGACCTGGTCGAGGGCGCGTAGGCCTCCAGTGCCTGGCGTGCACCGTCCTGAACCTCCGACGCGAGCTCTGGAGGGTCAAGCACGGCGGCCTGGGAACCAAGACGCCACATCAGCCGGCGCAGCCACGCGGTGTCCGCCGTTCGCAGGGTCACCTCTACTCCCCCACCCTGCCTCGGCTCAACGCTCTCGGTTGGGTAGTAGTCGCTGACCCAAGCCGCTCCGGGCTCCAGCGCAAGCCGGACGAGCTGGTCGTCGGCGTGTGGCGAGAACACCCCTGAGTCGAGGTCACGCGGCTGCGCTGTGACGGGTGGAGTCCCGTCCTGATCCAGGATCGTGAGCGACTCGATCCGGTCGAGGCGGAACAACCGGACGTCCTGCGCACGATGACACCAGCCCTCGAGGTACCACTGGGCGTCGAAGTTGATCACCCGCATCGGGTCGACGTCGCGCTCGGTGGACTCATCACGACCGGGCACGAGATAGCGCAGGTGAACACGTCGACGGGAAGTTAGTGCCTGCTGTGCCATGGCCATCACCTCGTTGCTCGCCCCCTCGTCGATCACCACCTGGATGCGCGAGGTCCCTGCAGCCGCCGAGCCGGTCGCGGCCTCGAGCTTGGCCAGTGCCCGCACGACAGCGTCACGCTCACCGATGCCCGGGACTGCGGCCAGAGCGCGCAGGCCGACGATCAGGGCTAGGGCCTCGTCGACGCCGAGCCGCAACGGTCTCTTGATCGTGTCGGCGTTTCCCAGGTAGACCCTGCCGCTCTCCCACTCGGCCTCGATCAGATCGCCGTGGTAGCCACCTGGAGTACCGCACAGGAAGAGCAGCGCCAGATCCGCCTCGACCTGAGCCGGCGTCACGGCGAACTCGCGCGCCACCTCCGCGATCTCGACACCCTGACGGTTGAGCAGCCACGGCACCATCGTCAGCAGTCGCGAAAGCCGGTCCGTGGCCGACTCGGCTGCTTGCTTCTTGGCAATCATTCGCTGGCCTCTTCGCTGCCGGCCGCCCGGCCGAGAGCTCCGGTCAGCCGGCGGATCACTGACTCCCTGAGCTCTGTGGGGCTCTCGACGACGACGTCGGGACCGAAGCCGCTGATCTCATCGGCAAAGGCCTCGGTGTCGGTGAAGTCGACGTCGACCCTGGACCACGTCTCATCATCGGCCCCGACCGTGCGCCCTCGACGGCGCAAGCTGTGCCCGGCACCCAGTCGCACCCGCAGGACTGCCGGCTGCGGGTCGCGCTCAACAGCCATGTTGCTGATCATCGCCTTGGGCTCATGGCCGACCGGCACCTCGTATGCCGCCGGCTTGCCTTCGGTGGCGACCTCGCCCTCGATCCGGCCCAGCCGGAATACCCGCGGTGCGCCTCTGTCGGTATCGAAGGCCGTGAGGTACCAGCGACCGTGCCAGGAGGCGATCCCCCACGGTTGGACATGGCGGGTCGTCACCTCCCCCGAGCCGGCGGTCCGGTAGGCGAAGGCCACAGGGATACGTTCCAGCACGGCGTTCTTCACGTTCTCGAAGGCGGGTTCGACTGTTCGGACACGAGGTTCGATGCCGATCAGGGACGAGTCGTCGCGTTCCACGCCTGCAGCCTTGAGCTTGCGCAAGGCCTGGGCCGCTGGTCCTGCGAGACTCGCTTGGGCCCATGCCCGACTGGCGAGACCCAGGACCGCCAGCTCGTCCGCGGCAAAGGAGATCTCCGGGAGGGCATACTCCCGGCGGTCGATGCGATACCCCGGCTCATCGTCGAAGAAGACATCCAGCGGCTCCGTGACGAGCGGGATCCCGAGCTGACGCAGCTCGTCCTTGTCGCGTTCGAACATCCGGTCAAATGCCTCATCGGAAGCGGTCATCCCGTACTGCGGCACGGCGTCGCGAATCTTGGCCTTGGACAGCGGCATTCGCGTGTAGAGCAGACAGATCACCAGGTTGAGCAGACGCTCGATCTTGACGGCAGCGTTGGGCTGGGTGCTCATGAGGCCCGACGCTACCGGACCACGCAGCCTGTGTGGTGTCACCACCACTACTGTTCTTGGCGTGATCCAGTGGCGCGAGGCAACCGTCGACCGGGTACGCGCAAAGTGGCGCGGAGCGGTCGAGTACGAGGTGACGTTGGGCGGTCCCGCACGTGACACCATCCCGGCCCTGGCCTACACCGACCTGGTCGGTGAGCCAACGCCCGGCGACCGCGTCCTGCTCAATGTCGGGGCCCTGGATCGCGGGCTCGGCACGGGAGGGGTAGCGCTCATCGTGGCCATCCCTGACCGTCTGCCGGCCGACCCGCAGCCGGGCCCCGGCCACATCGTGAAGGCGCGCTACACGCCCATGCAGACCATTGTGCTCGGGGTCGACGAGCAGGAGAGTCCTCACCACGATGCGCTGCGCAATGCCAAGGGGATCAACGACATGCCGGTCATCATGGCCGACCTGCACTCTGCCGTTCCTGCGATCCTGGCGGGCTTGCGCGAGGCCGCGCCCGACGTTCGGGTGGTCTATGTCATGACGGACGGTGGCGCCCTGCCGATCGCGTTCTCACGCTCGGTGGCCGGGCTGTGCGAGGCTGGCTGGCTCGCCGGCACCGTCACGGTGGGTCAGTCCTTCGGCGGCGACCTCGAGGCCGTCAACGTCCACACCGGTCTGCTGGCCGCGGCCCACGTCCTGCACGCAGATGTGGCGATCGTCGCCCAAGGCCCGGGCAACCTGGGCACCGGCTCCCCATGGGGGTACTCGGGAGTGGCGACCGGGGAGGCCGTCAACGCCACCGCCGTGCTCGGTGGGCGGGCCGTCGGCTCCTTGCGCGTGTCCGAAGCCGACGCAAGAGAACGCCATCGCGGGATCTCCCACCACAGCCTGACGGCATATGGCCGGGTGGCGATGGCACCGGCCGACCTGCCTGTGCCGCTGCTGGGCGGAGACTTCGGCGACCTGGTCCTTGACCAGGCGCGCGAGCTCGCCAGGGAGAGCGCGGGGCGACTTCAGCTGCGCGAAGTCGACACCTCAGGCCTGGTCGACGCGCTGGCCTCGAGCCCGGTGCACCTGTCAACCATGGGACGTGGCCTTGACCTGGACCAGGCGTCGTTCCTGGCGGCAGCGGCCGCCGGTCGTCACGCCGCAACACTGTTGAGCCCCTGACGCGTGGCGGCGGGTTGCTCACCCTCGTTGGCGGGTTTCCATCACCCTTGGCACGAGAAAGACCGCCATTGGTGATGGAAACCCGCCATCGCCGCGGGGACTCGCTTGTCCACATGGGGGCCTCCGCGGCCCCACCGTCCACAGGCATCATCTGACGGATCGACCGGTGGTGCCCTGAGGACCGATGCTGCGGGGATGAACGATCTGCTGCTCGCGCGCCTCGCGGCCCAGTACGGGCTGGTGACCGCCATCGAGGCACACTCCTGTGGCTACACGAGCGTCAGTCTCAGTCGGCTCGTGGCCTCCGGTGACCTGTTCAGGGCCAGGGCCGGCTGCTTCGTTGACGGAAGGCTGTTCACAGACGCCAGTCCGGAGACGCGACACGCACTGACGGCCCGAGCGGTCTCGCGCGGTTATCCCCCGCGTCACGCCATCAGCCACGTATCAGCCCTGACCATCCACGGCCTGCCACTGCTGAACATCAGAGCCGACGCCGTGCACCTGACACTGACCGGACCAGGCTGCCCGAGGACCCTGCCCGGCCTCCGAGTGCATCCCGAGCTGCCTGACTCGGTCGCGAGGCAGCGTGACAGCAGCCGCGTCGTTCACCCCGCTATGGCCATCGTCCAGTCGGCAGCAGTTGCCGGCATTGCGGCGGGTGTTGCGGCGGCGGACGGGGCACTGTTTGCCGGTCAGGTCACCAAGGACGATCTCGAGATTGCCCTGCGCATCGCCCGACTGGGACCGGGCCGGGCTGATGCCCGAGCTGCGGTCGAGCTGGCTGATGGGCTGGCGGAGTCCCCCGGAGAGTCGTGGGCGCGAGTGTTGTTCGTCTCACTGGGGCTGCCGACCGTCGAACCTCAGGTTGAGATCCGCGACGAACGAGGGAAGTTCGTTGGGCGCGTCGACTTCCTGTTCCGGGCCCAGCGCACCGTCGTCGAGTTCGACGGCCTGGTCAAGTACGCCGGCGCGGACGGTCGGCAGGCACTGATCGACGAGAAGCGTCGCGAGGACGCGTTGCGATCGCTGGGCTACCAGGTGGTGCGGCTGACCTGGCGGGACCTGCACAAGCCCGCACTGGTCGAGCGGCTGATCAGGAAAGCATTTTCGCGCGCCTGACCCACCTGGTTAGCGGGTTTCCATCACCAGTGGCACGAGAAAAGCCGCCAACGGTGATGGGAACCCGCTAAAGAGGAAGGCATGCGACACGGAGCACGGCTGCCCTCAGCGGGTCAGCGGGCGTCGACCAGGTCCACGACGAAGATCAGCGTCTCGCCAGGCTTGATCGCGCCCCCGGCACCACGGTCGCCATAGGCGAGGTTCGCCGGGATGGTCAGCTTGCGCCGGCCACCGACCTTCATGCCGACGATGCCGTCGTCCCAGCCCTTGATGACCTGGCCGACGCCCAGACGGAAGTCCAGCGGCACACCGCGTGTCCACGAGGCGTCGAACTCCTCACCGGTCGAGTGGGCGACACCGACATAGTGCGCGCTCACGGTGTCGCCAGCTTTGGCCTCGGCCCCATCGCCTGCCTTGATGTCCTCAATGACGAGCTCGGTGGGGGCGACGTCGCCGGGGAAGTCGATCTCGGGCTTGGTCGTGCTGGGGTCAAAACCCATGATGGTCGGGCCTTTCGCTCGGAGTTGGACGAAGAGTTCGCCGTCAGGAACGGATCACGCTGGAGGCTCAGGTCGCGGCAAGGATGTCGACGACGAACACCAGGGTGTCCTTGGCGCCGATCGTCGGAGGGTTGCCCTTGGCGCCGTACCCATCGGCTGGAGGCACGATGAGCAGGATGCGGCTGCCGACGGTCTGTCCGACCAGGCCCTTGTCCCAACCCGGGATGACCTTGCCGGCGCCGATCGGAAAGTCCACCGGCTCACCGCGGTCCCCGGACGCGTCGAACTTCTTGCCGTCCTTCCACAACACTCCGGTGTAGTTGACCTTGATCGTCTGACCAGCCTTGACGACCGGACCCGCGCCCTTGATCAGGGGTTGGATGATCAGCGTCGTCGGCGCCGCGGTCTTGGGGACCGTGATCTGTGCTGCCTTGGCGCCATCAACCGTTGCGGTGGGGAGCCCGGCCTTGGGCGGGACCGCAGTACCGCTGGCGGTCTTCGGCGGCGTGCTGGCAGATACCAGGTCGATAAGGAAGATGATGGTGTCGGTGGGACCGAAGCCGGCCTGGGCGTTGCCCTGAGCACCGAAGGCATCCACTGGCGGGATCGCGACCAGCAACCGGGAGCCGACGGCCTGGCCGGCCAGGCCCTTGATCAGGCCCGGCAAGACTGAGCTGGACGAGAGGTCCATGCCGGCCGGCACCTTGGCCTTGCCAGCCGCATCCTTGCCAAAGCTGGTCTCGATCTGCTTGCCGTCCTTGCCGTTGAACAAGGCGTAGTTGAATATGATCGAGTTGGTCTTAGTGAGCTTCGCCCCCTTGCCTTCGGTGACGACCTTGGTGGTGGTGGTCTTCACTGTCATCGGCTTGGTCTTGAAGGTCAGCGTAGGTGCCGTGTCCGTGCCACCGACGGTGATGACATCCAGTGCGTTGGCCTTGGCGTCAGCCTTCCCCGAGCCACAGGCCGCCAGAAAAACCAGGGGGATGAGTGCGGCGGACACAACTCGTAAACGGGGCAGGCGCACGCGAAGACCTTCGATCGTTGGGAAGTGGATTCACCACACCATAACGCCGCGACCTGTGTACCTCCGAATGCGCGCTACCTCCATCAAACCCGCGCTTGTCCGACGGGGTCGATCACATGCTCGCGATCAGCCTCTCGACCCTGGCGTCGACAGCTGCAAAGGGGTCCTTGCACAGGACTGTCCGCTGCGCCTGGTCATTGAGCTTCAGATGCACCCAGTCGACGGTGAAATCCCGTTTGTGCTCTTGGGCAGCGCGAATGAAGTCGCCGCGAAGCTTGGCCCTCGTCGTCTGCGGGGGCACGTTCTTGGCTTCGAAGATCTCGAGGTCAGAACAGACGCGGGCCGCGTTACCGCGACGTTGCAGGAGATAGAACAGGCCCCGCTCACGGTTGATGTCGTGGTAGGCAAGATCGAGCTGGGCGATCCTGGGACTGGACAGGGGCAGGTCGTGCTTGGCGGCATACCGCGAGACCAACAGGTACTTGATAACCCAGTCGATCTCGGTGCCCACCAGGGCCAGGTCACCCGTGTCGACAGCGGTGAGCGTCCGATGCCACAGGTCCAGGACGCTCTTGTGGCTCGGGTCGTCCAGTCCCTCGCGCTCGACGAACGCGGTGGCGCGTTCGTAGTACTCGGTCTGGATCTGTGCGGCGCTCAGCTCGCGACCGTCGGCGAGCTTGACCTTCTTGCGGCCTGTCAGGTCATGGCTGATCTCACGGATGGCCCGGATCGGGTTCTCGAGCGTCAGGTCTGGCAACACCACACCGGCCTCGAACATCCGAAGAACCAGATCGGCTGACCCGACCTTGAGCATCGTGGTCGTCTCGCTCATGTTGGAGTCACCCACGATGACATGCAGCCGGCGGTACTTCTCGGCATCGGCGTGCGGCTCATCGCGCGTGTTGATGATGGGCCTCGAGCGAGTCGTGGCGCTGGAGACGCCCTCCCAGATGTGGTCGGCCCGCTGGCTGAGGCAGTAGGTCGCCCCGCGGGCCGTCGTCGTGATCTTGCCGGCGCCGCAGATGATCTGGCGGCTGACCAGGAACGGGATCAGGACGTCGGACAGCTTCTGGAACTCTCCAGCCCGCCCGACGAGGTAGTTCTCGTGGCAGCCATAGGAGTTGCCAGCCGAGTCGGTGTTGTTCTTGAAGACATAGATCTCGCCCGCGATGCCCTCGTCGGTGATCCGTTGCTGGGCGTCGGCCACCAGCCCCTCGACGATGCGCTCTCCAGCCTTGTCGTGGGTCACCAGCTGGCGGACGTCATCGCACTCGGGCGTGGCGTACTCAGGGTGGCTGCCGACGTCGAGATAGAGCCGGGATCCGTTGGCGAGAAACACGTTGGAGGACCGGCCCCACGACACAACTTTGCGGAAGAGGTAGCGCGCCACCTCGTCGGGAGTCAGTCGTCGCTGCCCGCCGAACGTGCACGTGACGCCGTACTCGTTCTCGATACCGAAGATGCGGCGCTCCATTTGCACACTCTAGGCGCGCCCGGACCGCTTTGTGCTGGGCTACCGACAGACTGGCCGAATTCCCATGACTGCGTGTCCTGAGGTGTCCGCTCGCGCTGGAGTGTTTGGCTGGGCGACATGTTGATCCTGATACTCGGCGGAACCTCCTGGCTCGGCGGCGAGGTCGCACGGGTTGCCCTCGCGAGGGGTCACGGTGTCACCTGTCTCGCCCGCGGTGAGTCCGGGCAAGCTCCCCCGGGGGCAACCTTCGTGCGCGCCGATCGAGGGGAGGACACGGCATACGACCAGGTGTGTGGCCGGGACTGGGGCGGCGTCGTGGACGCCTCCTGGCAGCCTGGTTTCGTCAGGGGCGCGGTCACCGCCCTCGCCGGCCGCGCCGGGACGTGGGTCTATGTGTCCTCCTGCTCGGTGTATGCCGCACACGACACGATCGGGGCGGACGAGGCGGCCGAGCTCCTGCCCGCGCTTGAAGGGGGCGAGGCGACGATGGCTTCGTATGGCGAGGCGAAAGTCGCGTGCGAGCGTGCCGTGTTGGGCAGGGTCGGCAGCGATCGAGCGGTCATCGTCCGGTCAGGTCTGATCGGCGGCCAGGGTGACCGTAGCGGTCGCACCGGATACTGGCCGATGAGGTTCGCCCATCCGGCCACCGAGGACGGCGCCGTGCTCGTGCCCGACTGCCCCGATCTGGCTACCCAGGTCATCCACGTAAGCGACCTGGCCGCGTGGCTCGTGCACTGCATCGAGGAGCGGGTTCACGGCATTTTCAACGCCTGCGGCCCGGTGACGCGGTTCGCCGATCACCTCGACGCCGCCCGCCGGGTCGCATCGCACACCGGGCGCCTCGTGACCGTCTCGGACGAATGGCTCGATGAGCATGAGGTCGACCCTGGGCGGGACCACGTTCGCTGCCGCTGTGGCTGCCGAACCACGCTCAGGCTGGCTTCGGGGGCCGCAGCACCGAGGCCGCAGCTGCCGCCGGGCTCGTCTGCCGACCCCTGGAGCAGACCCTCGCGGGCGTTCTCGACTGGGAGGTCGCCCAAGCCCTGGGTCGCCCTCATCGGGCCCGTAACGCAGGTCTGTCCCCGGCCGACGAACGCCGGCTGATCCAGGCATCCCACAGCTGATGGCCGTAGGATCGAGCCAGTACAGGGCTGCCGCTTTGAGAGTGACTAGCCACATGGGACCATGGGTGGTGTGAGCGCCCCACCCGGAACTCTGAACGAGGTCTCAGGCGACCCGGAAGCCACCCCAGAGGAGCCCAGCTCGGCAGCCTTCGGACTGTTGTCCCGGGCTCAGGCGATGGCCGATCACCTTCGCGCGGAGGTCGAGGCAGAAGCAGCGGCACTGCGCGCGGACGCCCACGCGGCACACGACGAGGCTAGGCGACTGCTCAGCGACGCCACCATCGTTCACGAGGACGCCCTCAGTGCCCAGCGTTCGGCACAGGCCCGACTTCAGGAGGCCAGGGAGGAGGCAGCCCAGCTCGTGGCAGACGCTGCGGACCAGGCCACACTGGTCGCCGACGCGGCCGCCCAGACGAGTGAGAGCCTCGTCGCCAGTACACAGGTCGAGGCCGATAAGATCCGGAGCAGCGCAGAGAAGGAGGCCGATCGCTTGCGGGGCCTGGCGGCCACCGAGCTCGAGCAGGTGCGGGAGAACAACGCGACACTGCAGGCCGAGACTGCGGCGCGCATCGCGTCCCAACAAGAGCAGGTCAACGCCGAGCTGCAGCAGCTGGGCGAGGAAGCGGCTCAACGCGCAAGCTCGATCCAGGCTGCCGGCGAGGAGTCCGCGAAAGCTGCGATCTCACGGGCCAAGACGGAGGCCGACGAAGAGCGTGCCGCGACCACCCAAGAGCTCGCCGGGGCACGCACTGAGACCGTCGAGCTCCGGTCCACGGCTGCCGCCGAGATCTCGGCGGCACGCGATGCGGCGACCGCCGAGGCTGATCGCGTCCTGGGTGATGCGGCCGACCACATGCACTGGGCCCAGGACACCGTCCGCTCTCTCTTGGCAACGGCAGAGTCCGAGGCCGACCGTGCGCGACTGGCTGGCCATGCCAGGGACGCTGCCCATCTGACCGCTCGACGACGACAGCTGCAGGACGTCATCTCCCGGGTCGCACTCCGTGCACGAACGGCCGTGGCCGAGGCCGCCGCCGAAGCCGAACGGCTGCGCGCACAGGCCGCTGCCGTTCTCGAGGCGGCCGACAAGGACGCCATCTCGACACGCGAGCAGACCCAGGCGCATGCCGAGAGAGTCATCAGCGAGGCTGACCTGACTGCCCAGGCGGCTGTGGAACGCGCCCAGCGACGACTGGATGAGGCCGAGGGTGGAGCAAGGGTGCTGCGTGAACGGGCCGCGGCAGAGGTCGCTCGGCTTCAGACCGAGGCCCACGAACATCGCCGGGCGGTCCGCGAAGAAGCGACGGCGACCCTTGCGGCTGCCCGGGCCGACGCTGATACCAGCCGGGCCGAGGCTCGCGATCTCCTCATCCTGGCCCGCGCGGAGGTTTCGGTCCTGGCCCAGAGACGCGATGACATCACCGAACAGCTCGGCCACCTCTCAGGTGTCATCGAGGCCCTTGCCGTGTCCGATCACGCTGAGGCTGTCGCCGGGCTCCCTGCGCTCGTCACGGACATCTCTGAGCCCATTCCCTAGAAACCAACACCCCAATCCCTCACTCACCACCGAAGCGACGACAGGAACCCGATGACTGAATCAAACGCCAACTTCCGTAGCGTGCTCCGCGGATACGACCCCGCCCAGGTGGACCGGCTCGTCCGTGAGCTCACCCAGGCGGCTGCTGCAGCTCGACAAGAAGCCGGCGAGCGCACCATCCAGGTCAGCAAGCTCGAGGCCGCCCAAAGCCAGCTCAGGGCGGAGGTCGAAGCTCAAGCCCAACGGGCTCGTGCCGTCGAAGAAGCACAGATGAAGGCTGCGGCGCCCACCTACGCCGGTCTTGGCGAACGCATCGGCTCCATCCTGGCGCTGGCAGACAAGGAAGCCAGCGAGATGCGGGCACGTGCCCAGGCGGACGCGGCAAATCATCACGCGCTCGCCGACGAGAGTGCCCTTGCAACGCGTCAGAACGCGGATGACTATGCGGCTGAGGCCCGCAGCGCCGTCGACGCCGAGGTAGCCAGGATCCTGGAGGACGCCAAGCGGCACGCCGACAGCCTGCTCGACGACGCCGACCGCGAGTCGATGGCCCGAAGGGAAGAGGCGGAAGCCGTCTACGAGCGGGCGCGGGCCAAGTCTGCGGCCGCGGCCGTCGACTTCGAGACGACCCTGGCCGCCCGTAGGGAAACCTCTGCGTTGGAGCTCGTTGCCGAGATCACGGCCGGCGAGCAGCAGCTGGCCGCCGTCCAGCTCCGGTCGGAGCAGATCCACAACGAGTCAGAACAAGCGCAGCAAGAGGCGGCATCCAGGTCCGCTCAGCAGCTCGAGCAGGCCACGACACATGCGCTGACGCTGGTGGCAGAGGCCAAGACCAAGGCTGAGCGCATCCGCGGCGACTCTGAGCGCGAGCTGACTGCAGCGACCCAGCGTCGCGACAGCATCAACGCGCAGCTCGCCAATGTCCGCCAGATGTTGGCGACACTCGGCGGTGTCGCGATGGTCACCCCGCTGGACCTGGCCGAAGCCGCAGCCGAGCAGACCGAGGCTCCCGCCGAGGTCGAGCAGCAGCAAGAGGCTGCGACAGACGTCGAGGGTGGCGAGGACCCGGCGCAGACTGAGGACCACATCGTCGCCGAAGAACCGGCGGTCGCGGACCTCGAAGCCGACGAAGCCGAAGAACCGGCGGTCGAGGACCTCGAAGCCGACGAAGCCGAAGAACCGGCGGTCGAGGACCTCGAGGCGAACGAAGCGGACGAAGCGAACGAAGCGAACGAAGCGAACGAAGCGAACGAAGCTACCAACGACAAGACGAACCACTCAGGTCACAAGGTTGGTTCCAAGCGCTGATCGTGTGGGGTGAGCAGCTGAAGCTGAGTCTCAACGTGAGGTTGAGCCCCCCCTGGTCAGCCGGTCAGGTGGGCGTACGACGAAGGTTCGGCGGCGAGAAACTCTGACAGCGTCATCGGGCGGTGGCCCGTGAGGTGTTCGATGGTGTGGCTGGTCACTGATGCCTCGCCGGTGTCGAGCATCAGATAGGAGCCGACCCAGCCGTCGACCAGCCAGTCAGGGTGGCCCGCCCTCGACTCCCTGGCCTCGACGAGGCTCTCGGCATGGTAGGTGATCGCCCGACGGGTCGCCTTGGTCAGGATGCGGGCAGTCTCGTGCAGGTCGATGGCGTGTGGTCCGGACACGTCGTAGATCTGTCCTTCATGGCCTGGCTCGGTCAGCAGCACCGCGGCAAGTCGCGCCACGTCCGCGCGAGCGACCCAAGCCACACGGCCGTGTCCGGCCGGAGCGCGAATCACGCCGTCGTCCCCCACGAACCGGGGCGCGAAATCGGCGTACAGCGTGTCGCGCATGGAGGTGAGGCTGATCCCGGCCTCACGAACGGCCTCCTCAGTGGCTCCGTGGTCGCGTGCGTACGGGAACGTCGCGTTGGGCGCCGCCCCCATGAAGGAGGTGTAGACGATGCGCTCGACGCCGGCCAGGCGCGCACCCTCGATTGCCTTGCGGTGCAAAGAGATCCGATCAGGATCCTCGTGCCCGGACACCAGAAACAGGGTGCTCGCGCCCTCCAGCGCCCGGGCCATCGCCTCCGAGTCCTCATATGACGCTGTGACCACCGCCGCGCCCGGGAGCTTTGGCGCCCGAGCAGGATCGCGGACGATCAGCCTCTGCTCCAGGCCTCGCGAGGACAGCTCACGGGCAACGCGACCGCCGAGCTCGCCGGTGGCGCCGGTGACCGCAATGGTCATGACGGATCTGGCTCGGCTGGGTCAGTGGCGGTGGGGTCAGTGGCCGCGGCGTCGCCGGTCAGGGTGTCGTGACGCCCCGGTGCCCGGTCATCGTCGGAAGGCACTTCCGTCGTGGGATCCTCACTGCTCAGCAGCGCATCGAGCAACGGCCCGGCCAGCCGGCGGAAGGTGCGCCGCGGCCGCGCCCGGTCCAGTACTGCGACCTCGAGCTGGCACGCGGTCAGGGTGCGTGCTGGCCCACCGGTCGGGTCCTGCCCCAGCAGCTCGACGGCCAGCGCCAGGGCCTCCCCCCTGTTCATTCCCAGCCCCCACCCCTCCTTGGCACCCGGGGCGATGTGCCCGCCAGTACCGCCCAACCCACGGCAACCCTGCCCGTCGCGCCCCCGCCCCGCCCCCGCCGCGCGGCGG
>ERZ1739049.10-NODE-10-length-26430-cov-8.101194_pt1 | contig 26430 bp, 26 predicted proteins | sample MGYA00581760_ERZ1739049 | MGnify/ENA primary metagenome ERZ1739049 (study PRJEB42929, sample SAMN08275522) | rhizosphere metagenome | isolation source: Rhizospheric soil replicate 2 | host: Colobanthus quitensis | place: Antarctica: Devils point, Livingston Island...
CCGTCTACACGAAACTGTCAGAAAGGTTGTAGTAACCGCAGTGGCCAAAGCACATGAATGACAAGTGCGCAAAGAAGCAGCCTTCCAGAACCAAGTAAATAACGACGTCTCCAAGACGATCAATCTGCAGCACAGCGCCGGCATCGACGAAGAGGGAGAAGCATTCCTGGTCGCCTGGGACTCCGGTTGCAAGGGGATAACCGTCTTCCGCTACGGCAGCAGGAAGCAGCAGGTTCTTTATTTAAGCGGTGAGGTCGAGGGGGAACCGGGCGAGGGTCACGTGCGCGCCGGTCCTGAGTACGCCGGCGGATGCCCCGTAGTCGATTGTGAGATCTGATACGGTTACGCACTATTGCCTCGCCTTGTAATCGTTCAAACAAGGATTTTCAGACAAAAATGACGAAATTAACACCGGGCCCGGAGCGTATTCTCCCCGGACCCGTTTCTTCGCCATGAGTACTCCAACAAAAACCGCTTCGGGCGATAGTGAGCTTGTGGGGAGCCTGCTACGTTCCGGTCTGGCGTCGCGTTTCGCGATCGCCAACCTGGGCGCGCTTATATTCGCGGTAAGTGGCATAATCCTCGCGCTTTCATGGATCGACGAACTCGCCGGCCTGGTGTCACTACCAGGCGCAATAGTACTGGTCGCGTTTATCGCCATAGTCCCCGGCTATCTCAATGTCTTTCTGCTGCTCAGCCTGCTCAGCTACAGACAGGCTCCTCTTAAGCTGGATGGAACCTTCCCCGCGGTATCGATTCTTATCGCGGCCCGCAACGAAGAGAAGAACCTTCCTGAGACATTTCGCGGGCTGGCCGGACAGGATTATCCTGCCGAGATCGAGATAATAGTCGTCGATGACGGCTCCAGCGACGGCACACTCAACTACCTGCGCTCCCTGCGCAAGCCGTGCCTCGAGGTCATCCCCATTACCCACCAGGGCAAAGCCGCGGCGCTCAATGCCGGACTGGAGGCGGTCTCACATCGCGTGCTGGTTACCATCGACGCCGACACCTTCCTCCACCCGCAGGCGCTGAGGCGCATAGTGGCGCGGCTCGAATCGACACCGAACTGCGCAGCCGTAGCCGGTTCGCTGCTGGCTAAGAATTCCCGTGAATCCAGCTTCACCCGTCTGCAGGAGTGGGATTATTTCCTGGCAATAGGCGCGGTCAAGCGCCAGCAGAGTCTTTACAGGGGGACACTCGTGGCGCAGGGAGCGTTCAGCGCCTTCCGTACCGGTATCGTCAGATCAGCCCGCGGCTGGCCGAACCGCATCGGCGAGGATATAGTCCTCACCTGGGCCTTGCTTCAGGAAGGTCATCGGGTCATTCATGAACCTACCGCGATAGCATTCACCAAAGTTCCCGCCAACTTCCGGGGCTTCTACAGACAGCGCCAGCGCTGGGCAAGGGGCATGATCGAAGCACTCCGGAGCCATATCAGCATTGTGTGGAAGCAGCGTGGTTTCGCTGGCTTTTTCGTAGCGATGGATCTGCTGTTTCCCGCGCTGGACCTTACCTTCACCGTGGCTTTCCTGCCTGGAGTCGTACTGGCGTTTTTCGGTTACTATTATATTGCCGGCCTGGTGACCCTGACGGTACTCCCCCTTATGGCGTTGATCGTCCTGGTCATGTTGCGTTACCAGAGGAACGTTTTCGATCTGATGGGGTTAAAAATAAGGCGAAACATTCTCGGATTCGTAGCATATTTCCTCTTCTATCAGTTCATCGTATCCCCGATATGCGTGATTGGATACGGCCGGGAACTTCTCAATCTGGAGAAGAAGTGGTAGTCCCGATTTGTGCTTTTTAGCACAATAGCCTGCAAATAGCGGTATTTATTCCCTTTTCATTTCTCCCGAAATCCCATTCCTACAGAACCTAAGTACTCAAATTAGTTAAATCGATAATAAAGATGGGGGATTTCCCCGATAGGAACGCACTCTCACTCAGGATATTCTCCAAAATATGAATTACGACACATGGTTGCCTTGTGCTTTATCCGCGCAAAACCGGAACGAAATAGTTTCGTAACCATGAAGGAAGAACGGGAATCGGTCCTGCGCTTCTAAAAATTGATCTGAAAGAAGGAGGTGTCACATGCAACTTACAAGGCAAGCAGATTACGCAATCAGGGCTTTACTGCATCTGTCGAGCGAAGAGTTTGGCAGTGTGGTGCAAACGAAGGAGATCGCCTCAAGCGAGGGTATTCCTGAGAAGTATCTCCCGACGATCATGCGTACACTGGCCCGATCGGGTTTAGTGAGAACGCTGCGCGGTAATCAGGGCGGTGTCCTCCTTGCACGCCTGCCTGGGGAAATCAACCTCAGAGAGGTTATCGAGGCCATCGAAGAGCCAATCGTGCTTAATCGTTGTCTGCGTGAAAGCGGCGAATGCTCGCGGGAAGATTTCTGCCCGGTGCATCCTGTCTGGGACGTGATCCAGCGGAATCTGATTGAACAGCTTGAATCAACTACTTTTGCAGACCTGACATCAGATCAAAACAACGATGCGGGGTCTTCCAGGGGTTGGCAATTCGCGGAGTCGGAGCGGTCCAAGATAACCGCCTGACCTCCAACGCCTTCCAGGGCATGGGCTGAAGACAGAGGTATTGCTATACGTTTGACGTGGAAATTGCGTCGGGTCTAGAGCGGAAGTTGCGAGCGATTATTGTCAGACCCGGCGACCATTGATCTTCTGCCTGGTGATTAAGCAAAATTTGAACGTGCATGCAGGTTGCGCGCGTTCTTTTGTTTTTCTGACCCGCGCGGCTTGTGTATGCTCCTAAACACACCGCCTCATCTAAGCTTCTTGGTAACCCGCGCAGTTTGCTGTACATTTGGCGCGTGCAAAAAGGAAGGTCCAATCCGTGAAAGATTATTACCGAATCCTCGAAGTCCATCAGGAAGCGTCCCCGGATGTCATCGAAAGGGCTTACAGGGCGCTTGCCAGAAAATACCATCCCGACTCCTGCCCACCGGAACAGCGTGAAACGGCAACCCTGAAGATGCAGGAGATTAACCAGGCCCGCCACATCTTGTCCGACCCGGCGCGCCGCGCCGAATACGCCCGCATCCGCCGCATGGATTTCTGGCGCATTTTCTGGCGCGAGGGTCTTACCGGTCTTTCGCGAAGGTGGCGATAGACCTCAGGGCATCGGTGTGTCGGTCGGCTCTCCCCGCTCGGCATACTTTGTATCTATCCTCTCCCTGATCTCCGCGCTCGCAAGACCCTCTTTCTTCCATTGATTGATGTCCGCGGCTTCGTCCAGGCAGGTCGTGCAACTGGCGGCATGTTCATCATACTCGCCTGTCTTGCGGTCATAGAAACAGTCTTTCAGACTTCTGTATTTCTCGGCATCCTGTTTGCAGCCGCAGTAACAGGGGACGAATTCCATGATGTCCTGGCTGGCGGCCGCGACCCTGTATCCTTCGAGAGACTGCTCGGAGCGGTAGACGAACTCTGGAAAAGCAGGGTCGTTCTCAGCCGTGGAACCGCAACCGGAAAAAAGGAGCGCGGCCATCATGGCAACTGACATCACCATGATAAAACCCGTTATCGTATAGCTTTTATTTGTTGATCCTCTGATTGTTGTTTTCATGAATCTCCGTCGATATTTCTGACTTTAACAGGCTCCGCTCATGGGTAGATAAAAGAGAAAACCAAAGCCGGCCGCGGCCATGAGGACCATCGCCCTCCTCGGCCATGCGCCTATCATCCTGACGCCGCCTGCAACCTTCAGAGACAGAAAAAATCCCGCGCCCAACATGGTGAACTGTATCGCCTTGAGCGGCAGGCTGGTGAAATAAACATTCGTGGGCGGCATGTGACCCGACCAGTCTATCAGTCTCGACTCGACCAGCACCGTCTGCAGAGACGGCAGAGCCCCCGACCAGAGATGCTGTAGGGCCAAAGACAGGAATACTCCCATGGTGAGGGGCAGCAGGGTGAAACTTGCCCGGGCAAACGCCGGCGACGCACCATGACGCTCCACCCCGAGCCTGGATATCAGCAGCTGTACCGCCAGGACGACGCTTGTGAGCGTAGTGACTCCGGCCACGACCGTCAGGCGGTAGTTATAGCTGAAAACCGGCAAAGCGGCCTGCTGGTATCGTGCAAAAAGGCTCGTCATGCGCACCGAATCCGCCGCCATCAGACCAAGCAGCAGCAGGGATAGTGTCGCTTCGGCATGCCCGAACTCACGTGCCTGCGGTTTGCGTATGCCGGCCGGTGTAAACCGTGTGGTTATTCCTCCCGGAGTATGTGCCTCGGTACAGGAGCCGCATAAATGACACTGACTGGGCTGCCTTAAGCTTACCGTCGACAGCCCCACAGGACAGGATTTCACAGCCCGGCGATCTGAGCTGCCTTGCGGCCGGCTCCAGGAGAAGAACGAGTATACCCTGGTGATCATCCCGACAGGACACAGGTAACGGCAGAAAGTCCTGCCGCGATAGATCAGGGACAGACCTGCCGCCAAAAGCGTCATGGCGACAAGGATGATTCCAGTGGCGCCTGAATTGGCTTCCAGTCCCAGGGCAAGAAAAGCAATACCGAATGCGAAAACCGCGGCCGCTCCCAGCCAGGGCCCTGTCTTTCTGAAAATTGAAGGCGGCGCCGGTCTCTTGCCTGCAAGTCCGCCGGCAGCATCCGCGGCTCCCCCGAACGGACATACACCACACCATATTCTGCCCGCCAGAAGAAGCACGAAAGGAAGCAGCGGCCACCAGAGACGCCAGACCACTTCCGTGGCCAGGTTGCCCTCACCCCTCTGACCGGGAGCAAATGCGAAATATATCAGGATTGCGAGCGTGAAATAGAGCACCCAGTGAAGCAGCCGCGGATACAACCGCCACCGTAGCAGTCTGTCGAAGGCGCCGTACCTCGCCTGCTCCTTCGTCGGCTTAAGGGCGCCGGTGGTTGCGCCGTGAATTTGTTGTTCCATTATTCAATATAGTTAGCCCGCAACGACACATTGTTTGCCGCGGGAGCAGGGTCATTGGAGTTCACGGTTACCTGAAACAGATGCATTCCACCCATTCCCTTACCCATATGCATGGACACGGTCACCAGGGTGGTCTCGCCGGGAGCCAGAGTCGTGGAACCCACGACCGCCTGGGCGTCTCAGCAGCCCTCAAGCCTCTTTACATCCAGCTGGCCCAGATTCAACGGTCCGGAACCGGTGTTCCTGAGTTCGAAGCCGTGTTCACCCACCTGGCCCGTTTTTACGGTGCCCGCATCGAAATATGTTTCCCTGATCTGCAGACGACCCCCTTTGGCGCCAACTGTACTTGCGTCAGATTTCTCACTATCACCATCGCACCCCGCCACAATCGCCAGCATCGAGAAAACGACGACCAGTGAGAACAGTACATGAGCGAAGACCGCAGCCTTTTGCCGCAACCAGCCATAATTTGCATTCAATACCGTCATCACCATAGATAAGCACCCGGTTATTTATTAAACGGCCGCATATTTACAAGCCATATGTTTATAATACCCATAAGGCCGCGCTTATATTACTGACAGCGTTAAGAAAAGATTAAGCGGATGCACTTCACCATGTTATGCCTTATAATTCCTGAGTGATATCAAGCTACGTGAGATGTGCTCATGGGGGGCGATCTCTCCTTGCCGCATTCGTAATTTAAACTTTCCCCGTCTGAGGAATTATGTCTTTAATTCGAAAAGATTTTCCAGGCAGACACGCGGTTATCCTGCTGATCGTCGCTATCATGCTCTTGCTGATCGAACCATTGGACGAGCGCTTCATGGAAACAATCCCCTGGATCGATCTCCTTTACGCGCTCCCGATAATCACCGCCGCCATCCTCCTAAGCCCGCTTGAGACGATAGGCGTGGGTCTACTGGCCACAATCCTGAGTCTGACCACCGAGATCGAATCCACTGATATGGAACAACTTAACCTGTTGACCTCTACCGCTATCGGTATCTTCGGAGTGGTGGCCGCGGGAAAGGCCAGCCTGATCCGCCGTATCACCAACAGGCTGAAGGCTTCAGGCGAGGCGTTAAACAACTCGCCCCTCGCATATGCCGAGTTCAGGTTTCCCGGTTACGTAATAACGAGCCACAATGAAACCTTCCGGCAGTTCGTCGGGATGGCCGGTGGCAAACTGGGTAAATCCCTGTTCGACTCACTCCCGGAAAATATTGCAGGAAACATCGCCGGGATGATGGATGAGACGGTCGTGGAAAAGAAGCGCGTCGATAGAGATGAATTACTTCTGCCGACGGACGATGGTAAAAACAGCTTCTGGCGAACAAACTTCATTCCACTTCCGGTCGGCGGTAAAAAAACGCCGCGTTCCGTGGCCATGTTCGCTTTTAACGTTACCGCTTCGGTACAGCGAGCGCATACTCATGTGGCGGCACTCAAGATCAGCAGCGCCGTCATGTCCAGCCTCGACCTGGATAACACCATCCGCGTTGTTTTAGACAATATGGCCTACATAGCCGAAACCAGCGCCGCGGCCCTGTTCCTCTTCGAAGACGACCAGTGGGTAGGTACGTCCGGATATGGCGACTATAGCGATGAACTGATCTTGAACATGCGTTATCCTTACGAAGAGCTTGCCGCGGCGGTTGAAGCTGTCGAAAGCAAAAAGGCATTAGCCGTGACCAGTTCCCACGAGATTTCCCGCTCATATCAGGAAATGTTCAACAAACTCAATGCAAAATCATATCTGGTTGTGCCATTGGTGTCCGGCAACCGGACAATCGGATCGGTCTGGCTGAAACATGGCGACAGTAAGCGGCGCTTTAGTGAGGAACAGATTGAATTCGCGACGGCGATCGGCTCTCATGCTGCCCTGGCGATCGAGAACGCGACGATTTACGAGAACGAGCATTTCATCAGGAAGGCCATGGAGGCGATCGAGGCCATTTCGGAAGCAGGCCTTGTCTCTCTTGACCTGGAGGAAGTCCTGATGGAAATCGTCAACCGGACCCAGGATGTCATGAGAATGGATTCCGCCCTCGTCTTCCTGGTTGACAAAAAAAGGGAGTATCTGGTGCCACGGGCGGTTACGGGAGCGATGCGCGAGTATGCCTCACAGATCATGATACCTGTGGGCAAGGGCATAGTTGGACGTACTTTTCAGGAAGGCGTGCCGATGAAAATCGACAACCTCATGAACGACGAGGAGGAGGGCGCCTTTTTCGCGGAAACTGACATACATTCAATACTTACCGTGCCGCTGCGTATTGGTGGCAAGGTTGAGGGCGTACTTGAAATCGGCTGCAACCGGGAGAGTGCTTTCTCTACGAGGGAATGGGGGCTTTTCCAGGTACTGGCCGACCGCGCTTCGATGGCGGTGCAGAACTCCTGGTCTCATGAGGAGACAAAGAAGGAACTCGACAGGGTGAGGCTTCTGCGCGATGTTGCCGCCGCCTGCGCCGAGTCCCAGGACATGAGAGCGATCGCCAAAAACGCTCTTGAAGCCGTGGACGAAAAAATGGGGTGCTTCCGCGCCAGCGTCTATTATCTGGACAAGGAGCGAAAGGCGCTGGTCAACCTTGCTTTCGTCGGACACTCGCCCAAACTGATGGATGAATTCAAAGTATCATCACTGGACAAGGGCACACTTCTGACCAGAGCGGTGCTCGAGCGGCGGATGATCACGCATGAGGAAGTCAACCTCGACAATGCAACCGAAGACGAGGGATATATCCTCAAGGCGCTCGACATCGGCGATAACCGTCGGTGTACGCTGCCACTCATCTATAAAAAAGAGGTAGTAGGCGGGATGGCGGTAGTTTTCCATGACAAGTGCCCCTTCAAGCCGGGAGAGATACAGACCATCAAGGGTGTCGCAAACCAGCTTGCCGTGGCCATACACGGCAGCAGGCATCCCGTAGAGAGCACCGGAGAGATGCTAGAGAGTCAGTCCAGCCAGGAGTCCTAGCAGAGCCGCCAGTCTTCCCAGTTCCACTGAAGCACCCAGCACGTCTCCGCCAATACCTCCAAAAAATCGCCGGGATATGAGCAGCAACAATATGCCCGCGGCCACGACCGCGCCAACCGGGAAGAGAATTGCCTGGTAGGGCAGGAACAATACCATCGGTGCCAGGATGACCAGAGTAAACACAATTCCCGTCATGCCGCGCCAGCCTTTGAGCGCGTTGACGAAAATGCTTCCGCTTCCCTGGTGGGAAGGCCGGCCAAGACTGCCGACGAACAACAGACAAAGCCGGGCCGAAAGCTCGACTACCATTATTGAAAGTATCAGCTCGAAGCCCGGGCGCAGGGTAATTATCTCGGTTATGGCCGCCCACGAAATCAGATATGACAATAACAACGCCCCGACGGCGCCAATGCCCATTGTCCTGTCCTTGAGCACCTCGATCCTCCGTGCGGGGTCACCATGAACCATCAGGGCGTCGCCCAGATCAGCCAGCCCGTCCGAGTGATGAAAACCCGTAAGCAGCAACGCTGCCGCGAGGACGAGGGCCGCGCTGACAGGAGCGCCAAACACTTGATGCGATCCCCAGCCCGTCACCCCTTCGAGACCCCCCAGGAATGCCGCAACAAACGGCAGGAGATAGCTCGCGCCCGCGATCTCCCCGATAGTGCCCGCGCGCGAAAGGGGCATGATTGTAAAAAAGCCGAAAGCGTTGCGCATATCTCGAAGCGGCCACAATTTGCCGGACGATCCGGCCACGGCTGCTTTTTCCAGAGGCACCCCTTCTTCCTCCAGTTCTCCCGAATGGCTCACTGCTTCGATCCTCCCGTCCGCTTTGACGCCCTGTTTTGTATCAGGGCCTGTTTCAGACTCTCAACCAGCGCGTCCAGATCCTCTATCGCGTCCGGTTCCCCAGGCCGGGAAACGATGATTGCGCGCGCCGCCTCAGCAGCGGCCGCCTTGAGCTTGTCCGGCAGACCGCCTTCAAGACCCGAATCCTTGGTCAGCAGGACAGAAGCCCGGGCGCGGCGGATGCAGGCCCTGTTGAAATCAACACTGTGCGGCGGGTAGGCGGCGATGATTTTCTCCGGCCCAATTCCAAGACGCGCGCACTCTCCCAGGGACTCCGCCACCGGCAACACCCTGACTGTGAAGTCAAGTCCCGCAGCGACGAATGGAGCGAGATTACGCGTGCCGATGGTAAACAGGGAACTGCTCCCTGTATCCGCGAGGATATCAACAGCCTCCCCCCATGTCCGCACAACCGAGACACCGGACCCGAACTGGGCGCTTGCCGGGCGGCAATACCTCAAATATGGAATGTCAACAAAAACGGCGGCGTGGCGGGCCTCTTCGCTTGCCGCAAGGGCAAAAGGATGTGAGCAGTCGATGAAAGCGGACACCCCGAGGCTCCCGGCCCTTTCCGCCATTTCGCGGGCGGATTTCCTGCCGGTCTCGGTATCAGCTCCCACCACCTTTGCCTCACCCATGGCGGTGGCCACACTGACAACCACCCGATAACCTTCCTGCTCAAGCCTGGTTACGGCGCGGTGGGCTTCCGTAGTGCCGCCGATGAGATAGATCGTTTCGTTTGTCATAAATCTGGTTTCCTGCACTTGCAGTCAGGAACTCTTCCTTTCATAGCCCCTGCGCGTCACCATCCGGCCTCCGATGACTTCCGTGCTGGTATTGCCGACAATCACAATCGTGCGCATATCGATCTTCTGTCGTGGGAGATCCACCAGATTTATGATTGCCGCCTCTTCGCCTGGCCCGCCGGCATCCCTGACCCAGCCCACCGGAGTGACTGCAGACCGGTAGCGAGCCAGCAGGGCGCAAACTTCCTCAAAGAGCGGCTGCCGCTTCCTGCTGGTGGGATTGTAAAGACATATAACCATGTCGGAAACCGCGGCTGCTTCGGCGCGGCTTAAGACCACATCCCTTGGCGTAAGCAGATCGCTCAGGCTGAGAATGATGTAATCGTTCATTAGCGGAGCACCGAGTCTTGCTGCCGCTATCTGGGCCGCCGTCACACCCGGGATGATCGACACGGAGACGCCGTCTGCCGTCTCAAGCACCGGTCCCGCCATGCCATAGACGCCCGGGTCGCCACTCGACACCATGACGACCTTCTTGCCCGTCGCCGCCAGGTCCAGCGCTTCGCGACAACGCTTCATCTCCGCCCCCATGGACCCATCAATATATTGCTTGTCCGGAAATATTTTTTTCAGTTGCTCGGTGTATGTGCGGTAGCCGAGGACCACATCCGCGTCCCGGACTGCTTCTTTAGCCTGGGCGGTCAATACCGGCCCGGTCCCCGCACCGGTTCCGACCACCATGACCGTGCCGGCGTCCATGGCAGCGGTGTATTTATTTGTGTCGAATGCCTGCGTTTGTGTTACCGCCGGAATCGCAAGCGCGACCGTAACCGGTCCGTGCCTGGATTTTTCCAGGACGAGACTTGCATCATCACCCGATGCCAGCAATGCCGCGGGTTCCGAAACGGCGGGTGTGCCGACCTTCGAGGCCACAAAATCATTACCGGGACAGCCTCTGGCCGCAAGTTCCCCGGCGGAATAAAATTTCAACCTGACTCCCAGCTGTTTTGCGGCTTCTTCGAGTCCGGCTTCATCATTTTTTATATCTATCGATGAGAGCACGCCGATGGCTCGTGGATCGATTCCCGCGCGTGCGCAGGAATCCATGATCGCCGCCACGATCTGTTCACTGCCGGTGTCCCGCTTGCAGCCGATGCCGACCGCGACCTTGCGCGGAATCAGCCTTGCGGTCCTTACCTGTTCATCAGCATGATCCCCCTCATGCTCCAGCAGGTGCGAAATCAGGAGCCTTCCATCACATTCTGATGAATCGCCCCCGTAAGGAACCCAGCCGTACCCGTCGATACCTGGATCTTCGAACGCCTCGATGCAAACCGGCCGGCCGTCGACGAGGAGCGCGGTAACCCGGCGCAACTCCACCGGGTCGGCCACGACGGCATCCAGCCGCCGCGCCACGTCATCGGGTGCAATCAGGCCCTGTACATCGCTGGAAGTAGTGATGGCTGCTTGGACTCCGAGAAAAGACGCGATTTCTTCCGCCAGGGCATTCGCCCCTGCCGCGTGGCCGCCGAGAAGTGGGATTACGTGACCACCCTCTTCGTCGATGACGATCACAGCAGGGTCATCCTGCTTGGATTTCAGATACGGCGCAAGTATGCGAAAGACTATTCCCGCCGCCATCACGCAGACTACAGTGTCGCCCGCGTTGAACCTCTCCGGCAGGGCTTCGGCGATGTTGTCGAAGGGGTCGCAGTTTCTACAACCCATACTGTGGCAACCGGGAAGGTGGGCGATGCCGCCGAACTCGTCCCTGAGCTTCAGCGCCAGCAGGACTCCCCCGGCGGTCAGGGAGAAATAGCTGATGGGGCGTGAGCCGCCATCAGGACCACCGCCGTCGGAGCGGGTCTTATTCCTTGATGCCTTCGCGATACCCATGAGAGAACTTCTTGTCGTAGAGTTTTGATTTTTCGCCGTCATTTGACAGAGCCTCTCCCACCAGGATGATCGCCGTGCGGTCTATGCCCGCTTCGCGGAAGGCGTCGGCAAGATCGCCCACGGTGGTATTTACTCTTTTCTCCTTTTCCCATGTGGCATGCTGAACCGATGCCGCTGGTGTATCCGGAGGATAGTGTTCAAGGAGCATCTCCTGGACGTGGTCCACTCTGCCCGCACTCAGGAAAATGGCCATGGTGGCCTGATGCTCGGCCAGCGATGAAATCAACTCTCGCTCCGGCACGGGTGTGCGGCCGGGAGCCCTTGTGATAATGACCGTCTGGGATACTCCGGGCATCGTCAGCTCATTCTGAAGCGCCGCCGCCGTGGCTCCCAGTGATGAAACGCCCGGGACGACCTCAAAGTCGATGCCCGCCTCGCTGAGCATTTTCATCTGTTCCCCGATCGTGCTGTAAACAGACGGGTCCCCGCTGTGCATGCGCACGACGCGTTGCCCGCGCTTTGCCCGGTCGATCATCACTTTTGCGATGTAATCCAGGCAAAGTGGGGCGCTGTCTATCTGTTCCGCCTTCCGGCTGCAGAATTTCAGCATCTCCGGGTTTATCAGGGAGCCCGCGTAAATAACCACGTCGGCCTGTTCGAGCAGGCGTTTTCCCTTGACCGTCAGCAGCTCCGGATCGCCGGGTCCGGCACCAATAAAATAAACTGGGTTGTCGGTTTTGTTTTTAGCCAATGTTCAACACTCCTGTCTTTGCTCTTCCATTCGCCTCTGTTTACCTAGCCTGTACTTGCTGCCACGTAGCATCAAGAATGACATGCCGGAAATATAAGAACAGGTTTATATGTCCCCTGTCCTGGTCGGATTAATCCATACCACGGAAAAATAAGGCAGATCGCCGATCGACCTGCGATCCAGCCGCTGGATGATCCTCTCCTCCGGACTGCCGAGTTCCAGCGCGGCCCTGGATCGATCCCAGGCGCCTGCTTTTTCCATCAGGTCAAGCGATTGTGCTGATAGCGAGCGCGGCTTGATGATGACGATGGACGCGTTCATCCCGAGCGCGGCTTCGAGCGCCTCATGGTCGAAACCGGTGACGACTACAGTCGGCATATCGCCCGCAGCCAGAGGCCTGCCCACCGCTGCCGCCATGGCGCTCATCGCCGACACTCCGCTGACGACTTCGACCCGGCCGGGGAACCTCTCGGCCAGATAGCCAAAAGTGCTGTAAAAAAGGGGGTCACCCAAGGCCAGGCAGGCGACGTCGTTGCCGTCGGATGCCGCCTCGACAAGCGCCTGTACCGCGGCTGCGTGGGCCGCCCCCAGGCGCTCCTTGTCACGGGTCATCGGCATTACGAGCGGCAGAAGCCTGCTGCTGGCGTCCAGATGCTGCCTCACCGTTTCCAGTGCCCTGCTTGCTGCTCCCTCACGCTGCACGGGATAAGCGACGGTCGTAGACCGGCGGATGACATCCACGGCCCTGAGAGTCACCAAGCCCGGATCACCGGGTCCTACCCCGACTCCGTATAAAACACCAAGATTTTCTGTTGCGGCCATCTGTTCGCCATTCATTTCCTGGAGAGTTCCAGCCACCCCGACTAAGTTCATCCGAACGTTTGTTGAAAAATGCAACTATAAACCAGAAACTACCTGCAGTCACTAGCAATATTGCTCAAATGCCTGAACGAATTGATAAGCATAGCTTATCAATTCTTGTCCTTGTCACCAGTAAATATGATGACTGGGTTGTATTCCACCCAGTGTTGCGACTCTCCACGGGCGATTGACACCCTGGTCGCCTGACGGTTAATCAGGCCGGATCCAGCGAAAGCCTCGTGCGCGATTTTTTTCGTCTTTTCCAGCAGGGCCGTGACAACGATTCGCCCGCCTGGACTTAACGCCTCCAGTGCCGCCCCGAAGATTTCATCGAGTCTGCCGTCGTTGCCGCCTATGATTACAAGATCGGGTCTGGGAAGATCAGCCAGCACATCCGGCGCCGCGCTGTTGACGATCTGTACCGTCGCTCCGAACCTGACCGCGTTTTCACTCACAAGAGCACAGGCTTGAGGATTCTTGTCGATTGAGAAAACCATGGCGCCTGGTTCCAGGAGAGAACATTCGATTCCGTAGGAGCCGGTTCCGGCGCCGACGTCCCAGATTACCCTGCGACCTTTCGGTCGGGCCCTGGACAATAAAACCGCTCGCACATCACTCTTTGAAAGAGGGATGCCCTCCCGCCGCAGCCAGAGATCGTCGGCAATGCCCGGCGCGGCTGCGTTGATGTCAGGCAGCGCTTGCGTTCGCGTCTTTTGATCATTCCGGGCCGGCATTACTAGCAGCAGTGAATTGCCGGGATATGTTCCGCCAGCGGTTTCCCTCAGAGTGCCCTGAAAAATGTTTTCCCCTTTTATGCCCAGGTTGGAACCGACTATGGCGGCGCAATCGTTCATCTTCTCCAGTAACTGGCGAGCCAGATCCTGGGGCGTGCTATCCTTGTCACAGAAGTACAGCGTCGGCGTGAGCAGTGAGACGGTTTCAATTGAGGCACCGCGTCCGTGCAGACTGATGAGCGCCCAGTCCTGCCAGGGTATCCCCAGACGTGCAGCCAGCAGCTGCATCGAAGAGATGCCCGGCGTGACGCGAATATCGTCTTTGAAATAATCCATGAGGAAGGGCATTATGCTGAAACATCCCGGGTCGCCACTTGCCAGCACGCAGACATCGCCCTTTTTGAGCTTCTCCCCGATAAGAGCCCGGGCGGCGTCCAGATCGGCGCTTATGACGTGGGTTTCAGCTTCGGCCGGCGCCAGTTCCAGCAAGCGGCTGCCACCAACGAAATAGCGGCAACTGTTCACGATGTGTCTGGCCTCCGGGGTAAGAAGCTCCGCCGTTCCCGGACCGGCTCCGACGATATGCAAGATATTATTAGAACCCATCAGATCCTTCGCTTCGTCATCCAACCGTTTCCCACGTTTGGCCCTGATATCGATTCAGGACGCGACATGGCTTCTATGAGCGGCCGACGATCCCGCCACGTCCGTCAGTCAAAAAAACTTCCGCGTTCATTCTGAACTCTTTCCTGATAACGGCGGCAACTCGCCGCGCTGCCTCATGCAGAACGGCTTCAGCGCCCGCCGTCTTAAGTCTGTTGAGCACCGCCTCGGTCGTCGGCAGCAGCTCGAGCGCTTTCGTCCGACGGCGGCTCCATCCGAAGGCAACCGCGCAATCAGCCAATACGTCCAGCGGCATCGAAGAGCTGCGCGAGTGAGTGTTAAACTCTCCCCTTGCGAGTTTGACAAGCTTGGACGCGTGCCCGAGCAAAACCACACTGGTAAATCCACGATCCCGGGCAGCCATGAGCATCATGCCCGTAAAATTGCCCATCTGAACCACTTCGATTGGCTCGAAACCATACTTCAGGGCGGCACGCTCTCCCTTGGCGCCCGGTACAAACACGGGAGTTTTCACACCGCCGGCGCGGGCAACGTCGAGCTGTTGCAGCAACGACTCCTGATAAGCAGTGCTCGACCACGGCTCCACGCGACCGGTCGTACCAAGGATACTAATGCCGCCTTTTATACCAAGTTTAGGGTTGAATGTCCGCACTGCGATCTCTTCGCCCATGGGGACTGATATGGTAACCTCGGCGCCACGAAAAAGAACCCGCCGCGCCTCTTCGCGAATATGCTTCAGTGGCACCGGATTGATAGCCGCCCTGCCCGTTTTGACCGCAAGGCCGTCAAGAGTCACCCGGCCCACGCCTTCGGCTCCGTCAACGAACACGCGGCCGTCCAGCCTCGGTGTCACACACGCGAAAAGCTGGATGCCGTTCGTCACATCCGGATCGTCACCGGCGTCCTTGATCACGGAACAGACGCCCTCAGCATGCATGGTCACGAGAAACATTGTCGCCTGACCGTTCGGTAGTGTGATCTCCACGGAGCCCCTTGTCTCACGGTCCCCCAGGCGTCCCCCCCTTTTTTCACAGGGGACATAGCCGGTGGCGACCGTCAGGGCAGCGGCCCTCGTCGCCGCCTGGGCGCAGGCTCCGGTTGTGAAGCCGGATCTCATATGACCTCTTCCCCGATCCCAGAAAGCGGCGCCGGATCAGGCCTGATGCCCAGCTCACCGCTCTCAAGCATCTCCTCCAGCCGGCGGCGGGCCATACCGACCGTCAACGGCATTTCGGAAATATCCGGAAACATGTCGAACAAATACGAGATGCGCGGCAGTCGCAGGTGACAGCGATCGATGATCTCCTGGTCGCTGAAAACCTCTCGCAACCCCCCCTGCACCGCCACTCGTCCAGACCTGAGCATACAGACACGTTGCGCATAAAGGGGCACCAGATCGACGTCGTGCGTCGCCATGACGATAGTCATGCCCTGCCGGTTGAGTTCGAGCAAAAGACGCATCAGACGCTTTTCCCCCATGGGGTCGAGGCTGGCGGTCGGCTCGTCGAGCACGAGCACTCGCGGTTCCATTGCCAGAACACCCGCGATTGACAACCTTTTTTTCTGACCATAACTTAAGTGATGGATCGGCCGCTCAAGCAGCTCACCGATACCTGTCTGGGAGGCCGCCAGCTCGACGCGCCGGTTGGTTTCCTCTTCAGAAAGGCCCATGTTGCGGGGTCCGTAGCAGATGTCCTCGCGCACGGTAGGAGCGAATATCTGGTCATTCGGATCCTGGAAAACAAAACCAACGATACGGTTGACCTCTTCGAATGTTTTTTTTCCGACCGTCACCCCATCGACGCTGACGCTGCCCGCCTGCGGTTCGAGCAGCCCGTTGATGTGCTTGAGTAAAGTGGATTTTCCTGAACCATTGGCGCACATAACAGCCAGAAATGAACCGGCCTCTACTTCAAGCGATACACCATCGATGGCCATGGCGCCACCGGGATAAGTGAAGTAAAGATCTTCCAGCCGGATCATGCGGACCCACCCAAAATCAGCAGGATCAGACCGCAGATAAAGATTGTTACGACAACCCCTGCCAGTAAATCCAGGCGGTCAGGATGAGGCAGCACCCCGCTGGCGACCGGCCCTGACCCCCGGCATTGCATGGCTTCGGAAGAACGGATTCCACGTTCATAAACGCGCAGAAAAAGTGAACCACCGAGCATACGGCTACTCGTCAAACCCGTGCCTGGCGAAGACCATCCCAACCGGGAGCGCTGTGCCTCGCGCATCCTTGCAAATTCCGCATGTATGTCAAAGAGATAGCGATAAGTCAATTGCATCACCTCAACGAAAGTCGCGGGCGCCTTGAACCATCGCAGAGCCAGGCAAAGCCGGTTGAGTGGTGTCGTCACCCCCAGAATAACGACAACCAGACCCCCCGCAACGATACGCAGCGACAAAAAGAGCCCGTGCAAAAGCCCTTCCCAGTGCAGATCAAACGGCCCGATCACGGCAAATACCTCTCCCCGCCTGAACAAGGTTTGCGAAATTATGGCAAATAGAGCAAAAGTCGAGGGGAAAGCAATCATCAGCAGTTGCCGGCGGTAAGGGATACGCCCGGCAATCATCAAGAAAACCATTGCGAGGGCGATCGCGCCTGATACGAGATATGAAGTTCCCAGCAGGTTGACCAGCAGCAGGCCTGCGAAGCCTGCGATTTTAACCCTGGGGTCAATACGGGTGAGAAAGCTGTCTCCCCAGGTATAACGATCGTTGTTGCGTGAACTGCCGCTCATATAAATACCCCAGGATAAGCTGGCGGGCGTTGGCGATAGCGGAGGAGTCTCTCCCAGGCAATGACTGGTGCTGGCATCAATTAAGCTGTTTCCTTCCGGTCTTTTCCCTGGAAAAGGGCATGCCAGTAATAACCGGCCGCGAACCCGGCGATGACACCGCCAGAGAGAAAGAAGAAGAGTAACAGGTCGCCTTCGATCTTCCAGGGCAGAACACTGGATTCCTCGATACCTGCCTTCTCAGCCAGGGGCGTTGCGGCTGATTCTGTAACGTCACCCTCCCATTGCGAATTGGTGAAAAGCACGGCGACCAGAAAAACCGCCGTCACCGCCAAGACTATCTTCCATCGCTTCATGGGCGCACCACCACTCCTTCGAGGATTTCAGCCCTCTGGTTGGCGATAAAGACCACCACTCCGGCCGTAAAAAGAGCCTCGGCGATTGCCAGCGGAATCTGGGTCGGCAAAAAAGAAGTAAACGCCGCACCCCATACATACGGGATCGATTCATCTCCATGTAACGCCAGCGCGATCTGGAGCGATGTCAGGCCATACGTGACCAGGTCGCCGACTAGTCCGGCCATCCCCGCCGAAATCCCGAGGCCGAGGCCGACCCGGCGGGAGACCTTAAAAACCGCGAAACCGGCGAAGGAGCCACCGACAGCCATGGATATGATGTTGGCGCCCCAACTTGTAATGCCGCCATGAGCAAAGAAAAGCGCCTGCAGAAGCAGCGCGACCGAGCCCAGCACTGTAGCCGTGAGCGGACCCAGGAGAATGGCCGCCATGGGAGTTCCACACGGATGGGAGACTGTCCCCAACCCGGGCACGGGGATAGGCATGAGTGATATGACAAAGACAAAAGCCCCCATCAGACCGATCAGCGGTCTCGCTGACGGTTGTATTACAAGACGTCGTTTGAGCCCGACAAGTCCAGCTCCGACGAAGGCCGCAGCCGGCGCATACCACGCAGCAGCCTGCTCAACGGGAAGTAACCCTTCAGGTATATGCATTCAAATCCTCCTTATTCTTACTTTGCTTTTCCGATTCACAAGGAAGATCCTTCGGGACCGTCTTCCGCCTGCCCGGCGGCATCAATTTCGCCAATTGCTTCCTGCCGTTCATCAGCGCTCATCCTGATCAGCGCGTTGACGATAGCCACGGCCACGGTGCTGCCACCGCGGTTGCCTGGCAGGGTTATAAAGGGAACAACCGAGGCCCCCAGGGCCTCCTTGCTTTCAGCCGCTCCGACAAAACCCACCGGTACTCCAACAATGAGCGCCGGTCGCACCTGCTCCTCCTCAACAAGCCGAAGAAGCTCGAAGAGCGCAGTCGGAGAGTTACCAATGGCGACAATAGCGCCTTCCAGGCCAGAATCGCCGTTCGCATATCCCTTCGCCGCCAGCCGCATGGCCGCGGCGCCGCGGGTAATGCCTTCCCGGCGGGACACGTGTGCCGTCTCCGGGTCCGCCACCAGGCAGGTTACGCCAATACCCGGATGGGCCGCTGTCGGCCTTATGCCGGCGGCCACCATGTTTACATCACAGTATATGTTCGTTCCCCTGGCCAGAGCGGCGACGCCGGACGCAATGGCTCCAGGGGGGAAAACCAGTGCGCGTGAGAGGGATGGGTCACCGGTTGTGTGCACGATGCGGCGCACCACCTGATACTCGGGATCTTCGGGATCCTCAGGCTCCAGAAGACTGTCTATTATCTGAAAGCTCTCCGCTTCGATGGGATGCCTGGCGATTTCAGCGGGTTTTTTGCATGCTTCAGCTTCGCCGCCACAACCAGCGCCCAACAGCGCGGCCAGCAGGTCGGCGGCGTCACCGTCATTTTCCTGCTCAGCTTTTGCTGGTTTCATGACATCTGACTTCTCCAGCGTGCGCCGAGCCAGCACTTCCACCAGCAACTCGTCTGCGCCAAGCGAATCGGCGAGCACGAACCCGGTTCCGGGCAGTTCCTGCCGCAAACGGTCGAGTTCCTGGGGGACGTCTTTCTTTAAATGATTGCCCTCGTAAAGAAAATATGGCACAACGACGACACGCCGGGCGCCCGCCTCAGCCAACTCGTGGCAGCAGTCATCCAGTGTCGGTTTGTTGAACTGCAGTGACGCGGCCAGCACAGGCATTTCGAGCCGGACCGCCAGGCGGTCCGCGACCCAGTTCAAAAGTACGAGCGCTTCCGGCGCCCGGCTGCCGTGTCCGATGACGACAACGCCGGTTCCACCATCAATATAAAATTTGGGATCAACTGACTGCACTGGGAGCCGCTCCTTTCACGCCCGCGCACGCATCAATAAAATGAGCGGCTGCATTTTCATTGCCGTCAAAATGTATATGGACATAGGAAGCCAACAGGGAACCGGAACTGAAGCCCTCTGCTTTTCCACCGGGTTCACTGGCTGAAAAACATTCATAGGCAAGCATGTCCTCCTGCCATTCGATCGCCGACCAGTGAAACTCATGCCCGTGCACACGCTCTCCAGCGCGGAGAAGCAGGTTGTCACTCCGGGCGGCTGCCTCGACATAACCCAGCGCCTGGCGACGTCCGGTCATGCGGGCGGCCAGCGGTATGGCTCCAGACATCATGCGCCGCTCACCGTCAACATCCACTTCGCGGCCAAGATAAACCAGTCCGCCGCATTCGGCATAAGTGGGAAGACCATCCTTTACCGCCGCCATGACGGATGCGCGCATGGTCACATTGGACTCGAGCCGTGCCGCGAACGTTTCCGGAAAACCGCCGCCCAGATAGAGACCGTCGCAATCGGGCAGCTGACCGTCATTGAGTGGACTGAAGTAGAGCAGCTCGGCGCCGGCTCTCTCCAGGGCTTCCAGGCTGTCAACATAATAAAAGGAAAAAGCCTCGTCACGCGCGACCGCGATGCGAACTCGCGGTTTTTTCATCAATCGCGATGAATCCTTTACGCCACCGGTTCCCGGTCGATCTTCGAAGCCGCTGCGAGTCCCGGCCAAAGCAGCGGCCGTTGTATCCTCAACCTCTGACAGGGAGAACAAAGCGTCAAGATCCACGTTTTCAGCGACGTGTTCGATTATCCTTGCCAGCACTTCGCCGTCCGTGTCGCGCTCCCCGGCTGGAACCAGCCCCAGGTGTCGTGAGGGCATGTTGATGTTGTCGCGTCGCGGCAGTACGCCATATACATCGACTCCAGCTTCACAGGCTGCGTTCCTCAAGATACGCGCGTGGCTGGCGCTGCCCACGTTGTTGAGGATTGTTCCGGCGAGCTTGAGCTCAGGGTCAAATGAAGCGAAGCCGGACAGGACCGGAGCCAGGCTGCGTGCCTGGCGCTGACAATCGACCACGAGGACAACCTCGCCGCCGATCAGCCCGACGATCTCGGCCGTGCTCCCCTCGTTGCCCGCGTCCGTGCGCCCGTCAAAGAGTCCCATGACACCCTCTACCACGCTCACATCAGCCTCCAGGGATCCTCTCGAGAAAATCGAGCGAACCACATCCGGGGAAGTAAGCCAGGTGTCGAGGTTGCGGCATGGAACCCCGCAGGCCCGGGAATGATAGCCCGGATCGATATAATCCGGACCGACCTTGAACGGCGCCACTTTCAGCCCGCGGCCCCTCAAAGCGCCCATGATACCGGTCGCTATCGTGGTCTTGCCCACGCCGCTGGAGGCGCCGGCTATTATCAGCGGGCGCTTCACCTGACAGCTTTCCTGATCGCGTCCACCAGTTGATAGTTCTCCCGCTCGGAACGGACCGCCACGCGGATATACCTGTTCGCAAGACCGGCGAACGATCTGCAATCCCGTACCAGGATGCCCTTCCTTGCCAGACGAGCGGTCAGCTCATCGGAGCCGGCGTCAGTAAGGCGGCATAGAAGAAAATTGGCTTCCGACGGCAATGGCTCGACTCCCGGCACTCCGGCAAGATCATCAAACAGGCTCGCCCGCGCTTTCGCGGTCTCCCGTCTGGTTCTGGACATGTAGTCCCAGTCGGTGAGAGTGGCCTTTCCAGCCGCGCGGGCAAAAGCGTTGATGTTCCAAGGCGGTATCCGCCTTCTCATAGCCGTGGTGAATTGCGCCGCCGCCGCCAGACACCCCAGGCGGAGCCCCGCGAGTGCGTGCGATTTGGTGAAGGAACGAACCACATAAAGCCCGGGCGTGGCGCCGAATGAAAGTATGGATTCCTCATGTCCCGCAAAATCGATAAAAGCCTCGTCCACAACCAGACCGGCACCAGTGGTGCGGCATTGACGCCAGAGAGCGGCCACCTCGTCCAGCGGCACCAGATAGCCGGTAGGGTTATTGGGGTTACACAGGAACACAAGGTCATAACCCGAAGGTTGTATCTGCGCGACGTCAAGGGCGAAAGCGTCCTGTTCGAGAAGCTGAAAAGAATCACATTCGGCCCCGGCCGCCTCGCATGCCTTTCGATATTCCGAGAACGTAGGTTCGATGACAAGCACGCGCTTCGGGTTAACCACCACGGCCAGCCAGTAAATTATCTCGATGCTGCCGTTCCCCAGGACCACTTCATCGGGAAAGACACCGAGATGATCCGCGACCGTGGTTACCAGACCGGCGCAATCTTCCTCCGGATAATATGCGATCTCACCGGCTGCGGCCCTGACTGCACCGACCGCCTCCGGTGACGGCCCCAGAAGATTTATGCTGGCGCTGAAATCCAGCAACTCCTCCTTGGGAATCCCAAACCGCCGCTGGGCCTCCATCCGCCGCCCCCCATGCGCGGGAGCACCATCCGGCTCTAAAGTTTTCCGAATCATGTTTTTAATATCTTCACCCATAAATTGATAAATCCCCGTTTTGAAAATAGACCCGGTCCGGCCGCTGCCACTCACCAAACAACAACTTCAACCCGTTTATCAATATTCCGTCCCCTCGCGAGCCTTGACCCCGCTATGATAAGGATGCTTGATCTCTTTCATTTCAGTGACATAATCACAGACATCCTGCAGTTCCCGCGGCGCATACCTGCCGGTCAGCACCAGCTCCAGCGAGGGCGTCTTGTTTTTCACCAGTCCGATCAGATCCTCCAGCGCCACCTGCCCGTTCTTGACCACATGCGTGATCTCGTCGAGCACGATCAGGTCATACTCTCCGCCGGTGACCAGTTCGCGGGCAATCTCCCAGCCGCGCTCAACCGTCTGCCCACTCTCCTCGACCATGCGCTTCTCCTCCTTCGTGGCAAAGCGCGAAGCGCCGAACTGGCGGATGGTCAGCGGGCCTCCCATCTTCTCGGCGAAGACCATCTCGCCGGTCTTGAGCTTCGTTCTTTTAAGGAACTGGACCACCGCCACTTTGCGGTCGCGCCCCAGGGCGCGCAGCGCCAGGCCAAGAGCGGCCGTTGTCTTCCCCTTGCCGTCACCAGTGTATAGATGGACCAGGCCCTGACTGCGGGTCTGTTCCCAGATGACCCGGGCCAGTTTGTCGTGATCTTTGAAATCAGTCTTTCCCGTCATCTTCTTCCCATCCATACGATCAACCGGCGTACAAACGTACCTGCCGTCATCGCCATCGCGGCCGCCAGGTACATGAGCCTTGCGGCCCGCATGATATCTTCGCGCTCCGGCTGTCTGAACCCGGGGCCGAGCACGGGCTTTTCAACACTCGTCCCTCCATATCTATCCGCTCCACCCAGCCTCACACCCAGCGACCCGGCGAATGCACCCTCGCAAACGCCCGCGTTTGGACTTTCATGTCCGCAACCGTCGCCAAGTGAAACTTTCAAAACCCGGACCGCGTCGCCACCCGTGACCAGACTGGCGGCGGCGACCGCCAATAACGTCAATCTGGCGGGAAGATAACCCGCGATATCATCCAGACGCGCCGCCGCCCAGCCAAAATCCCTGTAACGCACGTTCCTGTATCCCACCATCGAGTCGAGCGTGTTCACCATCTTGTAAGCCAGCGCCAGGGGAACGCCTCCCGCAATAGCATAAAAAAGCGGCGCCACAACCCCGTCGTTGGCGTTTTCCGCCACACTCTCGACAGTCGCGCGAACAACCGCGTACTCGTCGAGCGCGGCGGTATCCCGGCCCACGATACGCGATACCGCCGCGCGACCGTCATCTATATCCCTCGCCAGGGACCGCTCAACCTCAGCGGCGGCGTCGTAAAGCGATCTCCCCGCAAGCGCCGTTGACAGCAGCGCTATTTCCGCCACGCCGCGCAACGGAGCCGGCGTAAACCTCAACGCCGCCCTGGTTGCCACGTATATGCCAACCGGTAAAACCATCGCCACAAGAACACCCGCGGCGCGCTGGGCGTACATGCCACCCTCCCTGCCGGGAACCACGCTCTCGGCCACTTCCACTGCCTTGCCCATCCAGCGGACCGGATGAAAATTGCCGGGCGGTTCGCCGAACAACATATCCAGCGTAAAGGCAAACCAGAGCCGGGTGTCCTCCCCTGGAAGAGAGACTTCGCCCACCCTATGCAGGCCCCTCAGTCAAGGCCCGCTATCTGGTATATACGTTTCAGGTCCAGCGTCTGTCTCAGCTCGCGCGCCAGTCGATCGTATTCATGCTCCTTGATAAGGCCCCGGTCCATCATGGGAAGCTCCGCCGGGCATCCGAAGTAAGAAAGCAGTCCGGCCAGTACATCGTCGCTGTCAAAAAACCCGTGCAGGTAGCTGCCCATAACGAGACCGTCAGCGCTCACCGCTCCATCAGGGCCAAAGTTTGTTTCGAGCAGAGGTTCGACGCCCGACCCCAGGCTGGATCGGCCCATGTGTATCTCATAACCGGTGACCTCGGCGCCCTTCGGCAGCAGCGCGCTTGTTCCCCTGACTTCACCTGCCGCCTGACGCGTCTCTTTTTCATTATCAAAAATCGTCTCAATATCAATCAGCCCCAGGGCCTTGACACTGCCGGCGCTGGAATCGATGCCGTGCGGGTCATGTATCTTTCCGCCCAGCATCTGGTAGCCGCCGCAGATGCCGATGACCGGCGTGCCCCCCTGGGCCTTACGGATGATCTGTGCCGCCATGCCGCTCGACCAGAGAAACCTGAGGTCGGAGATAGTGCTTTTCGTACCGGGGATGACGATGAGGTCGGCGTCCGCGAGCCCCGCGGGCTGCTCCGCATAATCGCAGTCAAAACCGGGACAGGCCTTGATGGAATCAAAATCAGTGAAGTTGGACATGCGCGGCAGCCTGATGACACGAACCTTGACCGTCTTGCCGTTACCGGAAGCCGTGGCGCGCACGTCAGAGGGCCAGAGCGCCTGTGAGGGAAGAGCAGCACCCCGTTCATCAACCGCCAGGTGATCCTTTGAATCCGCAAGCGCCACGGAGTCCTCTTCTTCGATGCGCAGGTCTCTTATATAGGGGACCACGCCAAGCACCGGGCGCTGACAGCGCGATTCGAGAAAATCGAGCCCAGGCTCCAGAATGGAGCGATCCCCTCTGAACTTGTTGATGATGAGGCCCTCGACACGCTCACGTTCCTGTGCCTGTAACAGTTCCATCGTGCCCACCAGCGAGGCGAATACACCGCCTCGTTCGATGTCACCGATGAGAAGCACGGGGGCATCCGCCATCTCTGCCACCATCATGTTGGCGATATCGTGGCCGCGAAAATTGACTTCAGCCGGGCTGCCCGCGCCCTCGATGATGACCACCTGGAACTCGCGGCGAAGGCGCTCGAGTGATTCCGATACCGCCTCCAGCAGGCTCAGCTTGAAATCGTGGTAGGTCTGCGCCGTCATGGTTCCTACCGGACGCCCCTGCACGATAATCTGCGAACCTGTATCACTTGTGGGTTTGAGCAGAACCGGGTTCATATCAATCCGCGGCTCGATACCGGCCGCCTCCGCCTGCACCACCTGCGCCCGCCCCATCTCGCCGCCGTCGACGCTGGCAAAAGAGTTGAGCGACATGTTCTGGGACTTGAACGGCGCCACCGAATAACCATCCTGGGCCATAATGCGCGCCAGCCCCGCCACCAGCAGTGTCTTGCCCGCGTGAGAGGCGGTTCCCTGAAGCATTATTGTCCGGGCGAGCTTCATTTTATTTCACCTTTAAAGGTATCCCCGACACGCAGAGATATACTTCCTGTGCCGCCGATGCCAGCTTCTGGTTGGCGCGGCCGGCCACGTCGCGGAAAGTCCGGGCCAGGCTGTTCTCCGGCACGATGCCCATACCCACCTCGTTGCTCACCACGATGACCCGTCCGTTACCACCCATGCATGCCTCGACCATCCGGTCCATGTCGTGGTCCACGGCCCGACTCATCCGTTCGGCGCTGGCGATGCCCTGGCTCAGTAAAACGTTTGATATGTAAACAGTCAGGCAATCGACAAGGACTGTACCCTCGCAAGCGGCCAGGGCGCCTTCGACTACGCCGGGCAGGTCCTCCGGCGCCTCGATGGTCTCCCAACCGTCCGGCCGTCGCTGCCGGTGACTGGCAATGCGCTCCGCCATCTCATCGTCTCCATCCCTGGCGGTGGCTATATATGTGACGGCCCCACCGCAATCGCGGGCCATTTTTTCCGCGAGACTGCTCTTGCCGCTCCTGGCTCCTCCAGTTACAAAAATCATGACTTTCCTCTGTTAACAAAACATTGAAATAGTTACAGAGAGCGCCTGGGTATTACCCGCAGCGACCCTTCTATTCGCGCCCACAGAGCTCATCCTGGGACGAAAAAAGCCCTCTTCGGTTGGAAGCGGGCTAAAAAATGGACGAATTTTTTACCCTAGCCACTCCTTCCGCGAAGAGTTTCTTGGACTAGAGCCTGCGGGCAGGTTTCCTGGCTCCTGGATTTGCGCCTTGCCGCCGCCTTCCCGGGTTTTAGCCCAGTGGCTCACTCCCAAGGGAGCGTGTGCGTCAAAGCTACCAGTTACAGTGGCGGGACCGCGCCGGCGTTTCACCGGCTTCCCTTGGACGCCCCGGAGGGCGACCCACAGGCTGAAGCTTGTATGTGTATGACTTAGGAAGTATACGGGGGAGGTTCCGGTTTTTCAAGGACCGGATCGGGGTCTTACCCGCTGGTCTCCGGAACCGTTTCGTCGAAATCAACGTGCAGCATACCTTTGCGTATGGCGTAACGCACCAGCTCGGCGCGTTTGTGCAGGTTGAGCTTCTCCATGATGTTGGCCTTATGAGTCTCGACCGTTTTGACGCTGATGAATAGTGACTCGGCGATCTCCCGGTTCGTGTATCCCTCGGCTACCAGCGTCAGGATTTCCCTTTCACGCTCAGTCAGGGTGTCGTAACTCAAAGTGGGCTCACGGCCGTTCTTGATCTTGTCCAGGTAGTCCTCGACGACCATCTTCGCTGCCGACGGGTACAGGAAGCAGTCACCCC